>OHYD01001444.1_pt1 | contig 9413 bp, 8 predicted proteins | sample 1580191 | NCBI WGS metagenome assembly OHYD01 (sample SAMEA3882510, study PRJEB24775) | human gut metagenome | biome: human-associated habitat; feature: intestine environment; material: feces | place: Netherlands | collected 2009/2010 | reverse complement strand
ATGCAGAACCATGGCGGTTATACGGAGAAATATGACAATTTTGATGAAAAAGCGCGTATGCTTGGCATCAATTATCCGGACGTGAACCAGTATCTGTCATTGATCCACGAGAGTGATTCGGCATTAGAGTATCTGATCTCCTATTTTCAAAATGTGGATGATCCGGTGGAGATCGTAGTTTTCGGCGATCACCAGCCAAGCCTTTCGTCCAGTTTTTATCCGAACTTAAACGGCAAGGGACTTTCGGGACTGACCGAGGATGAACTGGAAGATCTGTATACGATACCGTTTTTCATATGGACGAACTATGAGAGCACGGAGGTGGAACTGCCGATCACCAGCATTCTGTCATTGCCGGGCAGGAGGTGGTCGTGTTGCTGGTAGGAATAGATGAACACGGGAAAAACAGCAGTTACAGGGATGATCGGGGGAACTTCTTTGCAGAATAAAGAGTGTATCCGAGGATTTGGAGCGTGTCTATTCCGTTTTTGGAAAACCTCAGCCGGAACATTTTCCTTCTGGCGGTCTTGAACTTCCAGAAGCATTGAAGGAGGCGCAGGTAAATCCACCGTCCGGCCAGGGCGGCCTCAAGATAAGCCCTCTGTTCCCTGGGCATCCCGCAAACGTGTTCGGAAGTGATGTCCGCCTCCCGCCAGAGTTCCGCCCAATGCCTGAGCCGCCCGGCCGGCATTTCATTGTCCGGAAAAAGCAGGGGGACAATATAATTCATGTAGGCCGTGCGGTTGCTGCCCAGAACCCCCTCCCGGAGTTTTTCCCTGGTGAGCATCTCGAATACGGCGTAATAACTTGCGGGCCGGGTTTCCGCTTTCCGGTTGCGAGAAGAAACGGATTGGGGGCCGCCCAGCCCGTAGTGGTAGAGTTTTTCAGAGGTGAGGGCGACGCTGCGGCAGCGGGCGATGGCCCGGGAAACGTAAAGGGTGTCTTCTCCGCTGGTGAAGGAAGAAGGCAGGCGGACTTCCAGGGGGGCGGAACAGCCGGGGAGGAGCCGCCTGAACAATTTGCTCCAGACGACGCCGGTGATCCTGTCTTCCAGAAAGAGCCTGAATATTTCTCCTTTCTCCGTAAAGACGCCGTCGCAGGCGGTGTTTTCAATATGAAGGAGTTTTTCCTCAGCCATTCCGCGCGATTCTCCGCTTTCAGCCGGAAGGAAGGGGGAATAGGAACATTGGACCATGTCCGCCCCGCTTTCTTCCGCGAGCCGGTAGAGCCGTTCGTACATGTCCGGCTCAACGTAGTCATCTGGATCCGCAAAACCCAGGTAAGGCGCCGCAGCAGCCCTGATTCCCGCATTACGGGCTTCCGCCCTGCCGGAATTTTCCTGTGTAATCAGGCGGAAACGACTGTCTCCGGAAGCATATTTCCGGACGATGCCTCCGGACCCGTCGGTTGAACCGTCGTCCACGCAGATGATTTCCAGGTCGCGGAGGGTTTGTGCCGCCAGGCTGTCCAGACAGCGCGGAAGAAGGGACTCCATGTTGTAGATGGGGACGATGACGGAAATGAGGGGAGAGGGCATGGTCTGCTGTATAGGAAACGGGGTTATATCCGGAGCCATGAGCCGGGGATGAGTGCGTCATCCGTATGGTACCGGTCGCCTTCCTCCCTGTTGAACCAGATGCGCGGCGCGATGACGATTTTCTCCGCATGTTCGTTGAGATACGCCGCCCACCAGGAGAAAGTGCTGTTGGCGATGATGTGGTGGCGGCAGTTTCGCATCAGTTCCAGATCGAAGTAGCCGGCGCCGCCGTCATTGATATCCACATGGACATGGGGCAGGGCGGGCCTCAGGTTTTGCCGGGCCCATTCTATGTCGTCCGAGAAGATGAAGTAACGCAGGGATTCCTGCGGAGCGCCTGCCGCCCGCAGCCTTCCTTCCATTTCAGCCATGCTCCGGAGGTAGTATTCCAGAGGCGGCGGAGAAAGGTAGGGGTTGGAGAGGTAATCCGTTCTGCGGATGTGCAGGGAAATGGAGCAGCATGAACGGATATCTTCAAGAATGCGGGCGTTTTCCGGAGTCAGGGGAGTTTTCAGACGGAATTCCCTGCAAAGCTGTTCCCGGCAGTGGAGGAAGTATTGTTCCGTCTGAAAATATCCCTTGAAATAGGTATGGCGGCGGGGAGGAGCCGCGAGACCGGGATTGAACCCGTGCCGTTTTTCCTCCCGGAAATGAGGATATTTGGGAGCGGCGAACAGGGAACGCAGGCAGGCGGGAATACGGGACTTGCGGAAAGCCCAGGGGGGAGGGCCTCCTTCAATGGGAAGGGAAACCCGGAAGTGATGGAGTTCGCAGACCCTCTTATCATCATGTTCATATGATGAGGCTTCCAGTCTTGCTTTTCCCCCTTGCCGGGAGAGCGCGAAGAGGAAGGCGTATTGGAACAGCTGGTTTCCCAGCCCTCCGAAAAGACGCATGACTATTATTTTTCCTTTTGCCATGTTCAAGCAGGGGAAGGGGTTAAAACGTGATATTCCTGCGTATTTCCTCCAACTGTTCGCGTACTTGCCGCAGCTGTGCCCTGCCATTCCTCCTCCATGAGGGGACAGGGCAGAAATGGAGGAGCTTCCGGCGGATTCCGGTGTTTTTGCCGGCCCTCCGGAGCCTTCTTCCGAAGTCTGAAAAGCCGGAGGATTGCAACAACAGGCGGAAAGGAAGATGCAGGGAGGCCCTCCGGCACTCGGCGGCCGTGCAATGGGCGTTCAGGAAGTCCCGGATGATGCTGTAAAGTATTTCCTGCTCCGGCGGGGAGAAAGGCATGCCAAGCAGCCTCAGTTCAAATGGTTCATGCTCAATAAAGCGGACGAGATGGCCGGCTTTTCTTTTCCAGAGATGGCGTTGTTCATAAAACTCTTCAATCAGGGAAAGCCACCGGGGGATCATGGGCAGGATGTCGGCGGTTCTTTTCCTTATCTGGTGGTGGTTTCCCTGTTCATGCTGGCGGTAATGGTAAACGGCTTCCGGACAGAAGGAGATTTTTTCTGCCAGCGCGAGCGCGAAATGCGAGAAGAGGCCGTCTTCACAGGGTTGAATGCCTTCCGGGAATTCCAGATTGTTTTTCAAGGGGAACTCCCGGCGCAGAAATATGCCGCAGGTGGGCAGGGCGGGGATTTTGTCCGGCGGAAACCTGTCGCAGAACAGCTTTCCCGCTACGGTCAAATCGCTTGCTCCGCGGTCCGAGGCGTCCAGAAGATGTTTGAGAAAGGCCGCGTCGATGAAATCGTCACCGTCAACAAAACACAAATAGCGCCCGGAAGCGTGCCGCATGCCCAGATTGCGGGCGGAGGAAACGCCTCCGTTTTCCTGTTCGAAATAACGGATTCTTGAGTCCGCCTCTGAAAAACGCCGGGCGATTTCCCCCGACGAGTCGGAGGAACCGTCGTTAATGATGAGGCATTCCCACTCCGCAAGGGTTTGCCGGCGTATGCTGCTGATGCACTCTTCAAAGATATCTTCCTGGTTGTAAACGGGAACAATGACGGAAACCTGGGGCTGTGGCGGGCAGGATTGGGTCATTGGCGGGACTGTTGAGGTTCGGAGGGGGAGCATGCGGCAAGAGCCCGCTTCAGGTTGGAGCGGGATTCCCTGTCAATATCCCTGCCCAATTGGAGAAGCGCCTGCTGCATTTCCGCGTATTCCTCTTCCGTTTGCCTGATGGCGCGGAGCATGGCGCCGCCAAGCGTTTCTTCCCCGTAAAGAAGTGCGTTCCGGTCATTAAAGCCGTAGAAGGAAGCGAATTTTTCATGGATGACCGGAATTTTCGCGAATCCGTAAATAAGCAGGGCGGAGCCGGTGATGCCGGTGGTAATGTAACGGTCGTGCGCCGGATTGCCGGGATCAAGGAGAGGCAGGAAATAGTCCGCCCGCTCCATGGCCGCGTACATGGCGGGGAAGTCGAGTTTTCCGGCCACATGCAGGAAGGGGCGCAGGTGGCCGGGAATTTCTCCCAGCTCTCCTTCCCCTACGATGATGACGGAAAAGTCCCTGTGTCCTTCATGGTAGATGGTTTGCAGCGCCTCAATCAGGAGGTTGTGGTTTTTCCGCTGTGCGGAAAGGGAACCTACGGTGATGAATACGGGGTTCACGGTCCTGGGCGCAGGCGGGATTTCCCCGAAAAAGTGCGGATTGACCATCGTCCCTTTGGGAAAGGAGCCCAGCGTCAGCAGACGTCCCTGCCGTTCAAGCTCTTCTTCCCCGAACCGTGGGATGTTATTTAATTCATGTTCGACGGCCAGAAGATTGGCGAATTTGTCAAGCCCCGTCATGTGAAGGAAACCTGCCCATCCCGGAGTGTCATAAAAGGCGGATGTTGATACTAAAATGGCTTCGTACCGGTTGAGGACGGGAGCTTTGGCCAGGCGCTTCCATGAAGTGCACATGGCCGTGAAGATCTGGATCTCGTTTTCCTTGAAACAGCATAGAGGCGATTGCCCGGCCAGGCTGTGATGCATCAGGACATCAACGCGGCATCCCATGTCAAGCAGATGACGGCAAAAACCGGGGAGGACTTCGCCGTGGCAATAGTTGGGCGCCATGCGCGCATGCTTCGGCGGGCGTTCCGGTCGTAGTCGGACAGGAAATCGCGCAGAAAAGCGCGTCCTTTTTTACGCAGATTCCGAAACGGAATGCACATGGTCAGCAATCGGAGCATGACTGTCTGTGTATGTGTCATTGGTTTCATGGTGAAAAATTGCAGGAAATATCATGAATATCGCCTGACGCGGATGATGAATGGCCCTTGTTACCGTTCCGGGCGGTTTTTCCCCCGCCGGGTAAAAAAGAATACGTTGTGTGACGAGGGCTGAATACTTAATAAATTCATACTGAAAAGCAATATCAAAAAAACTCCTTGGCGCATGATGCCGGAGTATTCCTGACGGTTTGAATTTTCCGCCGTATTGCAGCCGTACCACAGCCCGCCGTTCCCGTCATTCCCGGGAACTTCCTTCGGGAGACAGCCTTTGCATTTCTTTCCGGAAATAGTTTCCCTCTTCCGGTTTTTCCGTTTTTCAATAGATGGCGTTGCTGTTTTTTCTTGATGTGAATTTTCAATCCGGATAAAAAAGGGCTCTTCCGCCATGAGCGTATCCGTTTCCATCATTGTTCCCTGCTATAATGTTGCCGCCTATCTGGACCAGTGTATGGAAAGCCTGACCGGCCAGAGCATGGAAGATATTGAGATCATTTGCGTCAATGACGGTTCTTCCGACCGTACGGCGGAGATATTGCGCGAATGGCGGAACAGGGATCGCCGCGTCCGGATAATTGACCAGAAAAACAGCGGCGTTTCCGCAGCGAGGAACAGCGGCATGGAAGCGGCTGCGGGGACGTATATCGGCTTTGTGGATCCGGACGACATGGTGGAACGGAATATGTTCCAGCGCCTGTTTACTGCGGCCGCGGAGAAAGATGCGGACGTAGCGGTGTGCGGATACCATGAATTCTGCGACCGCGGGGACATGGATATGCCTGAAAGCGGCTGGTCGCCGTCAGCCGGATTTTTCCCGGAGGAAAAAGCGGAACGGTTCCGGCGGGGGACGCCCTGGAGCCGTTGCGCGGGAACGGTGTGGAACAAGTTGATCCGCAGAAAACTGCTGGAAGAAAACGGCTTGCGTTTCATTCCCGGATTGCGCCAGGGACAGGATCTGTATTTCTGTTTGATGCTGTTGACTTTTGCTCCGCGGCTCCTGATCCTTCCCGACCAGTTGTACCATTATCGGCGGGAACGCCCCGGATCCTCCACTTGCGGGCAGGATCCCCGTCTGAGGGATTTCCGCATGGATTTGATGGGCATGGAAGCTCTGGCGCGTTTCTGGGGGGAGCGGGGGCTGCTTGATTCGCCTGCCGCCTTCGGTCTGGTGGACTACTGCATGGAGTTGATGCGCAGGCATTTCATCATGAAAGAGGGAGCTTTTTTCAGGGCGTCTCCGGAAGACCGGGAAGTTCTGCTTTCCGGCTGGAAAAAGTGGCTGGAACTGGTGGGCGCGGAGAGCGTCCTCTCCCGTCTGGACCGATGGGACCGGGCTTTTTGCCGCCTTTTGCTGGATACCCCTGCCGGAGCAATTTTTTCTCTGCCCTGCATTCCCGCCTGATGTCGTCCCGCAAGGGACGCCGGGGGGCTTACTATACCCTGAAAAGGCGCCTGATGAAGTGAAAAGGGGAAATTCCTCCCCCTTTCCCTGTTGTTCCGGCGCCGCATGGGGTTTGCGGAAAGGCGGAATGCCTGCCGGCATCCTACAGGCCCGTGTAGCACATCTGCTCTTTGAGCTGGGCCACCTGGAGGTCTTCCCCCAGATATTCCCCGATGGAGTAGCCGAAGAGCATGGCGGCGCCGGGGCCGTTGGCAGTGAGCATGTTGCCGTCCAGCACCACATTTTCATCTTTCACAATATGGGCGCCGGCTTCGTTGAGTTCCCGGTAAACGTCCTGGGCCGGGTAGGCCGTGACGTTCCTGTCCTTCACCAGGCCCGCCTTGGCCAGCACGATGGGGGCGGCGCAGATGGCGGCCACCAGCTTGCCCGCTTCATGCATTTTTTTGACCAGATGGATAACTTCCGGCGTGTCGCGGAGTACCCAGGAGCCCGCGCCGCCGGGCAGGATTAAAGCGTCCAGCTTGTCGGCATGGAGTTTATCCAGCATGGTGTCCGTGCTGACGGTTACTTCATGGGTGCTGACCACCTTGTCGGACTGGACGCCGGCAAGCACTACGTCCATGTTCAGGCGCCGCAGGATGTCCAGCGGAGCCATGAGTTCGATTTCTTCAAATCCGGGGGCGGCAAGTATGGCGACTTTTTTCATGGTTGGTAAGACAGGGGGAGGAAGCGGAACGTTCAAGGAAAAGAGCAATATGTTCCGGTAGCCCTACAGGAGGAGAAGAACCGGGTTTTCCAGCAGGGTTTTGAATTCGGCGGCAATGTTGGAAGCCTTGCATTCCGGCAGAATGCCGGCGTTCACGTACAGGGTGACGGGCAGGATGAGTTTGGACACGGGACGCCCCGCTTCAATGCCCGTTTTCGGCGTAGTGCCTCCTATGCTGATGATGCTGTGGGGCATTTCCGGAAGCACGGCGCGCTGGGCTGCCACGTTCACGCCGCTGTCGCAAAGAAGGATGTTGGACGCGACGCTGCCCGCAGGGAACGGACCTGCCGCGGGGGCGGCCAGGCGTTCCATGGCGATGTTGTAAATCGTCTTGCCGGAGGCGTTTTCAATGAAGACGTATTTTTCTCCCTTGTCCAGCACCATGAGCAGTTCCGCGGCGGCGTCTCCGGCCAGCCATTCCGGTTCGCTGGCGCATGCTTTCACCGCCGCGCGCACCACGTAGTCAAAGAGGCTGTAGCGGCCGCCGATGAGTTTTTCGCACTGGACGGCGATGGGCGTGCTGATGGCGGCCAGGTAAGCCATGTTCGCCTCCAGGGAATACAGGTAAAAGTTGTCTACGCGCGTGGCGTGGCGCGTGTCCCGGGGCGCCAGCGGGGTCTGCACCCGGCGGGCGGGGCCGTCCGCGGGGCGCAGGGCGGCCCGTACATCCGCGGCCATGATTTTGCCCCGGGGTCCGGTGCCGCGCAGCGTGGCGGGGTTCAGGCCGGCTTCCGCCGCCAGCCTGGCGGCCAGCGGGCTAAATGTTGCGGGCGGGCGCGGGGGGCCGCCGCAGGCGGCTGCGCCGAGTTCCGACTGAAGCAGCGCAATGGGCGCTCCCGCCGCGGCGGAACCTCCCTCCGGCACCAGGATTTCCGTCAGGGCGCCGTCCTCGCAGGCCTGGAGCTCCACATGGGCCTTGTCCGTCTCAATATCGGCCAGATGGTCGCCGACTTTTACGAAGTCCCCTGTTTTTTTGAACCATCTCAGGACGGTGCCTTCGCGCATGGAGTCGGACAGGCGGGGCATTTCAATGGTAATAGCCATGGAGGTGAATGTTGAAATATGGTAAAAGGGAGGAAGGCGCGCCGGAAGGGGCGGGACGTCTCCTTCCGGCGCGCGGAAACGCGGTTACGCGCTGTATTTTTCCACGCCGTCGATGAATACCTTGCAGGTATTGAAGTCATCGTCCAGCAGAACCATGTCCGCCGTGAAGCCGGGGGCGATTTTGCCCAGGCCTTCCAGGCCCAGGGACTGCGCCTGGTTCCAGGAGGTGGCTTTCACCAGGTCGCTGAGGGGTTTCCCGGTCAGGCGGTGCACGTTTTTCAGGCCGTGGGCGTATTTGAGGGTGCTGCCGGCCAGGGCGCCGGATTCCTGCAGACGGGCCACGCCGTCCTTCACGATGATGGGTAGGCCGCCCAGGTCTCCGGGGCCGTCCGGCATCCAGGAGCAGGCCAGGGAGTCCGTAATCATCAGCATCTGGTCAGAATCCTTGTTTTTGAACACGGTTTTGAGCATGTCCGCGCAGAGGTGGATGGTGTCGCAGATGATTTCAATCTTGATTTCCCTGTCCAGCAGGCCGGACCCCACCAGGCCGATTTCACGGTGGTGCAGGGGGGACATCTGGTTGCAGTAGTGGGTCAGGTGCGCCAGCCCCGCGGACTTCGCCCTGTTGAAGTCCTCATGGGTGGCGGCGCTGTGCCCGGCGGAGCAGCGGATGCCGTTGGCCGTGGCTTTCTCAATGAATTCAATGGCTCCGGGCATTTCCGGCGCCAGGGAGACCAGCAGCACCTTGGCGATGGAGTTCAGGTTGGCTACTTCATCGTAATCCGGCTGGCGGACAAAGGCGGGATTCTGCGCGCCGCAGCATTTGGGGTTGATGAACGGCCCTTCCAGGTGGACGCCGGGAGTCTTGGCGAATTCCTGGTTCTTCATGTATTCCGCCACGGAGGCGCATACGTCTTCCAGCACCTTGGGGGACAGGGTGAGGGTGGTCGGCAGCCAGGAAGTGACGCCTTCCTTCATTTTGCATTCCGCAATGGTGCGGAGGCTTTCCAGCTTGGCGTCGCAGGTGTCGCAGCCGCCGGCGCCGTGGCTGTGGATGTCAATGAAGCCGGGAAGGAGCATGCGGCCTTCCGCATCCACGACCTTGTCTGCGGCGGGAAGTTCGCTCCCGGCGGGATAGACGGCGGTAATGGTTTTGCCTTCCATTTCCACGGCAGCCCCGGGCATATCGATGCCGGGGGAGATAATGCGTGCGTTTTTAATGAGTGTCTTCATAAAAATGAATGGTTGTTGGATGGATGTTGATCGTCGTTTTTCTCCGTTCGTCCGCGTCTTCCCGCCTGGCCTCCGCTTCCTGCGGAAAACCGGGAATGGGCGGCGGCGCACCGGAGATCGTTCATGCCGCTGGCAGCCTCCTGGTTATCTGGCGGCGTCCAGGGCCTTGTTCCACCGGGCTACGCGGGCGGCTTCCGCTTTCAGCACGGCAGCCGCGGCGTTCTTGTCCAGAATGCGGATGTCCTTGATTTTGTCCCCCCGG
>OHYD01001437.1_pt1 | contig 9466 bp, 8 predicted proteins | sample 1580191 | NCBI WGS metagenome assembly OHYD01 (sample SAMEA3882510, study PRJEB24775) | human gut metagenome | biome: human-associated habitat; feature: intestine environment; material: feces | place: Netherlands | collected 2009/2010 | reverse complement strand
GACGTCCTGCCCGTCGATGAGGATCTTGCCCATATCGATAGGCCAGACACCGGCTACCGCGTTGAGCATGGTGGATTTGCCCGCGCCGTTGCCGCCGATGACGGTAACGAAATCGCCGTCTTCCAGCGTCAGGTTCAGGTCTTGCAGGGCCACTTTCTCGTTGACTGTGCCGGCGTTAAAGGTCTTGTAGACGTTTTTGATCTCAAGCATGGTTCTTCTCCCCCTTTTTCACCGAGGTCTTGGTGAAGTATTTGCCCTTCCAGTACGGGATGGTCAGGAACAGCGCCACTACCAAAGCAGTGAGCAGCTTCAGGTCGTCGGTAGACAGGCCCAGGCGCAGGACAAAGACCATGACGATGTAGTAGATGATAGCGCCGATAACGGCGGACAGCAGCTTGAGGGCAAAGTTGCGGAAGATACGGCTGAAGATGACCTCGCCGATGATGACCGCCGCCAGACCAATGACGATAGCACCACGGCCCATGTTGATGTCGGAGAAGCCCTGATACTGGGCCAGCAGACCGCCGGCCAGCGCGACCAGGCCGTTGGAGATCATCAGGCCCAGCACCTTGGTGACGTTGGTGTTGATGCCCTGGGCACGGGCCATGTTCTGGTTAGCGCCGGTGGCACGCAGAGAGCAGCCCAGCTCAGTGCCAAAGAACCAGTACAGCACAGCGATCAGCACCGCGCAGAAGATGGCCAGGATCAGGATGGGGTTATTGAGGGCCACATTGCGGACATAACGGGCCGAGACCAGCAGGCTGTACTTATCCACGCTGATGGGCAGGTTGGCTTTGCCGCCGCCCGTGCCGAAGCCCATGATGCGGAGGTTGACCGAATACAGCGCCAGCTGGGTCAAAATACCGGCCAAAATAGCCGGGATGCCGCAGGCCGTGTGGAACAGGCCCGTAACAAGGCCCGCCAGCATACCTGCTGCCGTAGCCGCCAGCAGGGCCAGCCCCACCGGCACCCCGTTAAGCACCATAACAACGCAGACCGCACCGCCGGTACCGAGAGAGCCGTCGACCGTCAAATCGGCCACATCCAGGATGCGGTAGGTTAGGTAGACGCCGATGGCCATAATGCCCCAGATAAGGCCCTGGGCCACAGCACTGGGCATTGAGTTGATCAGGGAAGCAAAGAATCCCATGAATAAAACCTCCGAACTTTTTTGGAATCATGCTGGGGAAACGATGCACCAAAACAGCGGGGAAAGAGCCGTTTCAGCCCTCTCCTCGCTGTTTATTCGTGCGTGTGATTCAGGATTTTTTAGTCGGCAATGGCCTCATAGCCGTCCGGCGGGGTGATGCCCAGTGCTTCGCAGTTGGCTGCGTTGTACTTCTTGGTAACGTTGGGGGCAAACTCAACAGGCATGGTGGAGACATCGGCACCATCGGCCAGGATCTCAGCAGCCATCTCGCCGGTCTTGTAGCCCAGGTCATAGTAGCTGATGGACAGAGTGGCAACACCACAGCCCTTGCAGATGCCTTCCTCACCGGCAACCACAGGAACCTTCTCCGGGATAACCACATTGGCGATGGCCTCGGTGTTGGAAGCAGCGGTGTTATCGGTGGGGATGTAGATCACGTCAGAGGCAGCAGCAGCGGCCTGGGTGACGGAGGTGACATCGTTGGTATCGGTGAAAGCGTAGCGGGTGGTCTCCAGGCCCATCTCAGTGAGGTAGCCTTCAATGACATCGCACTGGTAGACGGAGTTAGGCTCGGCGCTGCAGTACAGCAGGCCAACAGTCTTAGCGTTCGGGAACATCTCCTGGATCATGGCTGCCTGCTGGTCCAGCGGGGCCAGGTCAGAGGTGCCGGAGATGTTGTTGCCCACAGTGCCGGTCCAGTCAGAGATGTCCAGCGCAGTGGCGTAGTCGGTAACAGAGGTGCCGAGGACGGGGATGTCGGCGGTAGCCTGGGCAGCAGCCTGCAGCGGGGCGGTGGCGTTGGCCAGGATCAGATCGACGCCAGTGGAGACAAAGCCGCTGACGATGGTGGTGCAGTTGGCGGAATCGCCGGAGGCGTTCTGCTCGTCAAACTTGACGTTGCCCTCGCCCAGCTTCTCGGTCAAAGCGTCCTTGAAGCCCTGGGTGGCGGCGTCCAGCGCATCGTGCTGGACCAATTGGCAGATGCCGACGGTATAGACCTTGTCGTCGGTGCTTTCGGCGGCGGAAGTTTCTTCGCTCTCCGCGGTGGAAGCTGCGGGGGTGGAATCAGCAGCAGCGGTGCTGGATGCAGTGCTGCCGCAAGCTGCCAGACCCATGGTCATGGCAGCTGCCATAGCGAGTGAAAGTGCCTTTTTCATCTTTGTTTCCTCCAAATAACGGCAACATGCTTACGCGCCGCACAGCGTGCCCTCAAAAGCAGTTGCTTTAGTGCTTTAAAGTATAGCACAGTTTAACGCTTTAAAGCAAGGTCTATCTTGCCAAATTTGGCACTTTGCAGCAGCAAATTCTCGGCATTTTCACCAAAAAACAGCCCATTGCCCCCTTTTTCGGGTTCGGCAGCGGACTGTTTATATAGTTTTGAGATTTAGGTAGGTGGGTCAATCAGCAAAGCAGGCATTCTCTGTCTTGGCGATCAGCTCCACAAAGCGTTCCGGGCTGCTGGCGTGGCGCAAAGCGTCCACCAGCGAGTTGCGGCTGAGCAGGTTGACCAGCCGTGCTAAAATTTGCAGGTGCAGGCTTTCATTTCCCGGGGGCACGGCGATCATGAACAAAAGGTCCACCGCCCGGACGTCCGGGGCACCCCAATCCACGCCGTGGCGCAGCGTCAGGGCCGAAATGCTGGGGGCCGATACCCCGGCGTTGCAGGCGTGGGGCAGCGCGATGCCGTCCCCGATGGCCGTGGTGCCGCCGAAGTTTTCCCGCTGGCAGACAGCGTTATAGTAGGCCGTGCCATTGGTGATGGCGCCGGTCTCCTCCTGCAATTCTACCAGGATGCCCAGCACGTCGGCGGCCTCTTTGATGTTGGCGTACAGGCGCACGCCTGCGGGGTCCATTAGTTCGCTTACTTTCATCGTACAGCCCCCTTTGCCCAGATGGCGTCAGGATTTTGTTGCCCGGTCGATCAGTGCGTACAGGTACTCACCTACCGCGCCCTCGGCGCAGGTGCAGGTGGTCACCTCGTCGGCAGTGGCCTTGACCTCGGCGGGTGCATTGGCAACGGCCACAGCGTGGCCTGCGGTGCGCATCAGTTCAAGGTCGTTATAGTAATCACCGATGACGATGGTGTTTTTGATGGATTTGTTCATCAATGCGCAAAGGTCCTGCAAGCCGGTGGCCTTGCTGACGCCGCCGGGCATGATCTCTAAGTAAATGTTGTTGGTGGCCAGGAAGTAGTTATCCCGGCCGTAGTACTTGGTTTTGGCGTACTGCCCCAGCTTGCGGATGGCCTCGGGGTCAGCGGCAAACACTACCTTGACCCAGCCGTCCGGCACACAGTCAATGGGGCAGGCAATACTGCCCAGGTGTTCGTCCACCTGGTGGGCGTGGGTAGTCTCGTTGGCGTGGATGACGTACATCTCGCCGTTGCCGGCCATGACCTCCACACCCATGCGCGGGAACTTGTTCAGGATGTCCTTGATAGCCGTGGTGGCCTGCTCCCGGTTGAGGGTCGAGCGGTGCAGCACCGTCTCGGTGGAAAAATCATACAGCAGCGCGCCGTTGCAGGAAATGGCCGGCAGCGAAAGGCGTATGCCTTCCAACGCTGCGCGGATCGACTCCGGCGGGCGGCCGGTAGCCACGGTAAACAGGCCGCCCAGGCTGGTAAAGAGGTTGATGACCGTGCGGTTGCAGGCCGGCAACCCCTCTTTGGCGGTGAGCAGCGTGTTATCCATATCACAGATGACAAGGGTATCGCTTAGCGCTGATTTCATGCGCGATGTTCCTTTCTTAACCGTGTCAGAAACTCTGTAAAATAGGCAGGCAGCGGCGAGTCAAACTGCACCCATTGCTGCGTTGCAGGGTGAATAAAGCCCAATTCTTTAGCGTGCAGGCATTGGCCGTTCAGGCTTTTGATGCAGTTGCGCGGGCCGTAGACGGCGTCCCCTGCCAGCGGGTGGCCGATGCTGGCCATGTGTACGCGGATCTGGTGGGTGCGGCCGGTCTTGAGCTGGCAGGCAATGTAGGTAAAGTTGCCGAAGCGTTCCAGCACGCGCCAGCCGGTGTAGGCGTAGCGGGCACCCGAGGCTTCCTGCGGAACGACCGCCATCTTTTTGCGGTCCCGCGGGTCGCGGCCGAGGTACGTTTCCACAAAGCCTTCATCCTCTTTCAGATTGCCGTAGACGATGGCATGGTAGACCCGGTGGATGCTATGCACACTGAACTGGGCGCTGAGCGCCTGGTGCGCGGCATCGTTTTTGGCCATGACCAACAGGCCGCTGGTGCCCTTATCGATACGGTGGACGATGCCGGGGCGGATGGCCCCGCCGATGCCGGAAAGCTGCCCGGCGCAGTGGTACAGCAGCGCGTTGACCAGCGTGCCGTCCGGGTTGCCGGGGGCAGGATGCACCACCATGCCCTTGGGCTTGTTGATGACGATCAAATCGTTATCCTCGTAGACGACATCCAGCGGGATGTTCTGGGGCTGGGCCTCGATGGGCTGAGGTTCCGGCAGGTCGATACAGTAGGCAGCGCCGGGGACAACTTTGTCTTTTTTGTTGACGCAGCTGCCGCCGCGGGTCACTCTGCCCTGCTCCATCAGGTTTTGCAGGGCGCTGCGGGAAAGCTCGGCGCACTGCCCTGCCAGCCAGGCGTCCAGGCGACCGGAGGCATCAGGCCCAGCGGTGAGTTCAATTTTTTCCATTAGCATCATCTGCGGGGACGGCCGATTCTGTTTTTACGCTTTTCTCGGCTTTTTCTTTAAAGTAGGAGTCGAACAGCACCCACACCATCAGCAGACCGACGCCTACGCAGACGCAGATGTCAGCGAAGTTGAAGATGGCAAAGTTCATGAACAGGACGTTGATGTAATCGACCACCACGCCGGTAGCGATGCGGTCGATCAGGTTGCCGATGCCGCCGCCCAGTACCAGAGTCCAGGCTACCCGCTCCAGCGGGGTCAGCTTGCGGGCAAACAACATCCACAATACGCCCAACAGCATCAGCGAGGTGGCGGCAATCAGCAGTTTTTGTTTGCCTGCCAGCATCGAAAACGCCATGCCATCATTGAGAAAGTAGCGCAGCTCCAGCACGCCGGGGATCAGCGTCATGGCCGTTTTAGGCAGCAGTACCGCCGTGGCCCAGCGCTTGATAAGCTGGTCAACGCCCACAAGCACAGCCGCCGCCAGCACAGAAAGAACACCAAAAATCATGGTTACTCCCTTTTTCAAAAAAATCAGCGGTGCTTATGCAATTATAAGCACCGCTGAACGGTAGATTAAAGACCCAGCACCTTAGCGCAGCGCGGGCACAGGCCGTTTTCGCCAACGGCGGGCTCGTACTTCCAGCAGCGCAGGCACTTGTTGCCGGCTGCGTGGGCAGCGGCAGCGCCCAGACCCTCGACGATGCCCTTGACACCGCCCTCGCCCTCAGTCAGATCGACTTTGGAGACGATGAACAGGTCGGCCAGCTCATCCATGGGGATGGTGTTCAGGAAGTCATAGACCTCCTTGTTGCAGTACAGCGTCAGGCAGGCTTCCAGAGAAGATCCGATGGTCTTATCGGCACGGGCCTGCTCCAGCACCTTCTTGACATCATCACGGATGGCCATGATGCGGTCCCACTTGGCAGTGAAGGCTTCGTCAGCAGCGGCCTTGGCTTCGGGCATCTGCTCAAAGACGACATAGTCCTTCATGCCGGGCATCTTGGGCACATAGCTCCAGATCTCCTGGCTGGTGAAGCTCAGGATGGGGGCCAGCAGCTTAGTAAAGTCGACCAGGATGCGGTACAGCGCGGTCTGTGCACAGCGGCGGGCATGGTCGTCAGCGCAGTACAGGCGGTCCTTGATAACGTCCATATAGAAGTTGGACATATCGATGACGCAGAAGTTGTACAACGCATGGTAAGCGCGGCTGAAGTCGTAGTGGTCGTAGGCATCGCGCATGGTGGCGGTCAGCTGGTTGCAGGCTTCCAGCGCCCAGCGGTCGATCTCGAACAGCTGATCGTCAGCGACCATATCCTTGTTGGGATCAAAGTCATTGATGTTGCCCAGCATGAAGCGGGCGGTGTTGCGCATCTTGCGGTAAGCCTCGGACAGCTGGCGGAATATCTCCTTACCGGCGCGGACGTCGACGGTATAATCGCTGGAAGCGACCCACAGACGGACGATGTCGGCACCGTAGTCACGAATGATTTCGCTGGGTTCCACACCGTTGCCAGCGGACTTGTGCATCTGCTTGCCTTTTTCGTCGACGACCCAGCCATGGCACAGCACCTCACGGTACGGAGCCTGGCCCTGGGTGGCAACGCTGGTCAGCAGGCTGGACTGGAACCAACCACGGAACTGATCGGCACCTTCCATGTACATATCAACAGGATAGGTCAGCTCCGGGCGCTCGCGGCAGACAGCGCTCCAGGTAGAGCCGGAGTCGAACCAAACGTCCATGATGTCGGGATCTTTCTCCCAATCGGAAGCGCCGCACTCGCAGACTTCGCCCTTGGGCATGATCTCATTGGCATCGTACTTATACCAGGCGTCGCTGCCCTCCTTGCGGAACAGGTCGGAGACAGCCTTGATGGAAGCATCGGTGATGTGGTACTTGCCACACTTCTTGCAGTAGAAGACCGGGATGGGCACGCCCCAGACGCGCTGACGGCTGATGCACCAGTCGCTGCGGTCACGGACCATGCCAGCCATGCGGTCATGGCCCCAGGCCGGCTGCCAGTGTACACTGTCAATAGCCTTGTAGACATCCTCTTTGAAAGCATCGATGGAGCAGAACCACTGCTCGGTCGCGCGGAAGATGATGGGATGGTGGCAGCGCCAGCAGTGCGGGTACTGGTGGGTGATGTGCTGCACACCCATCAGGTGGCCGCTCTCCTTGATGTGCTCCAGAATGACCTTGTTGGCATCCCAGACCTTGAGACCGGCAAACTTCTCGCCAGCTTCGGCGGTCAGGCGGCCGGGCTTGTTCAGGATCTCCTCCGGGATGACGATCTTGCCGATATCATGCAGCGCCGAAGCGGTGCTGATGAGGGCGATATCGCTTTCGTCCAGCTGATAACGATCAGTCTTTTGCACCAGCTGATGCAAAAGCAGGTCGGTCAGGGTGCGGATGTGCAGGACATGCAGCCCGCTTTCGCTGTTGCGGAACTCCACCACATGGCTCAGGATGCTGATCATCAGCACGCTGTTGTGCTCTTTTTCGTACACCTGATCGGTAACAAGGCGGGTGAGCCGCTTTTGCTTGGCGTACAGCATGAGGATATTCTTCACCCGGCGCAGGATCATAATCCGCTCGAAGGGGCGGCGGATATAGTCTGCCACACCCAGATCATAGGCACGCTCAATGTTGGCGGTATCCTCTGCCGCCGAAATGACGATGACCGGGATCTCGTCCAGCCATGCGTGATACTTCATCACCCGCAGCACGTCAAAGCCATCCATGCCCGGCATCATCAGGTCCAGCAGCAACAGAGAGATATCCGTGCGCTGCCGCATCAGTTCCACTGCCGCTGCGCCATCCTCCGCCTCCAGATAGTCATAGCCATCGCCCAGTATCTCCTTGAGCAGGGCACGGTTGATCTCGGAATCATCCGCGATCAGAATCTTCGGTTTCTCGTTCATGGCCATGTTTCTCCTTTTGCGGCGCATCCTTCTGCCCCAGCTTTGTTCCGGGTACGCTGCTTGCACTGACCGGATGCAGCGGGCTTTCCCCGGCATCCGATTTATTGCATTCATTTATACTTTACTGGATTTTACAGCAAAATGCAAGGCTGCGTGCAACATTTCTGCCATTTTCCGGTATTTTCTGCAAACGTTCTCATTCCCGGTTGTATAAATGCAATTCAATTTTTACAGTACCCTTTGCAAACGTTGTTCGAAAGCAAGCCGTTTGTCGTTACAGCCCTTCCTGTGAAAATGCGGTTGCCGCGCTCCGCAGAGCGCGGCAACCGCGAAATATAAACCTTATTTCCGCTGATGATGCGCAGAGCAAAGCGGAGCGCATTTCAAATCGTCCCACGCAGAAAGAAAAAAGGACCGCTGCGCAAAACACGCAGCAGTCCTTTTAAGATTCATTCTTGGGGCATCATGGCATCAAACCATCCCATCAGCTCCGCAGCCATCTGTTCCAGCCGGGTCTCCGGCTGCCATGCAGGCTGTGCAGGCTCCGGGGGCAGTGCCTGTTCCGGGGCGCAGAGGCTTTCTTCCGTTTCCGGTGCAGGCTGTTCCGGTGCAGCCTCGGGGGCGGTGTCCGGCTGCGCAGGTGTTTCCGAGGCGGTCTGCTGCATGGCGGCAAGAGCAGCCTCGGCTCTGCGGCAGGCGGCTTCGGCCTTTTCTGCCCGGGCATTGGCCTGTTCCAGCTGCTCCCGCGCCTGCTCACAGGCGGCTTCCAGCTCTGCATTATCGTGCTTGAGGGCAAGCAGGGTGCGCTCAAAGGCGAACATCCGGGTCTGGTACCGGCGCACCTCGGCGCGTGCCGCAGCCAGCTTGCGGCTCAGCTGCTCTGCCTGTGCCCGGGCGCTTTCCGCCTGTGCTGCGGCAGATGCCTGTACAGCGGCCTGCCGGGCAAATTGTCCGCGCAGGGCACCGGTCTCCCGCTCTGTCTGCACCATGATGCCCTCCCATGCACACCTTGCACGGGGCTTGCGCTGACCGCATGGGCGCAGCTGCCAGCCCCATTGTAGCCTGTAATTACTTCCGCTTGTTCAGGATGGCCAGCAGCTCGTCGTAGTAACGGTTGTCGCTGCTTTCCTCTTCCACGGCCTTCTTTTCAGCCGGAGCAGCAGCCGGGGCGGCATTGGATGCCGGGGCTGCGCTTGCGCCGGTATCGCTGCTGAACACCGCAGACGGCACAGACTGTGCACCGCCCATGGCGTTGTTGATGCTGTTGCGCAGGTCGCTGGCGCTCTTGTTGTCGAAGCCGGTGGCCACAACGGTCACGCGCATCTCATCGGACAGATTCTCATCAAAGGCAGTACCCCAGATAATGTTTGCATCGGGATGTGCGCTCTGGGTAATGAGGCCTGCGGCGGTCTCCACGTCCTCCAGACCGATGTCCGGGCTGGAAGTGATGTTGATGATAACACCGTGCGCACCGGCGATGCTGGTCTCCAGCAGCGGGCTGGAGATAGCAGCCTTGGCGGCGTTCTCGGCCTTGCCGGCACCCTTGGCGCTGCCCACGCCCATGTGGGCGTAACCGGCATCCTTCATGATGGAGCGCACGTCGGCGAAGTCCAGATTGATGAAGGCGGGCACGTTGATCAGGGCAGAGATGGACTCAACGCCCTGACGCAGCACGTTGTCGGCAGCCTGGAAGGCATTCATCAGGGTGATCTTTTCCTGACTGATCATCTTCAGGC
>OHYD01001436.1_pt1 | contig 9477 bp, 8 predicted proteins | sample 1580191 | NCBI WGS metagenome assembly OHYD01 (sample SAMEA3882510, study PRJEB24775) | human gut metagenome | biome: human-associated habitat; feature: intestine environment; material: feces | place: Netherlands | collected 2009/2010 | reverse complement strand
TCCATATCGAGGAAATCCACGGGCTTTGTTGCGCGTTTTTTTACAGCGCCTTTTAATATTTGTGATATGAAAATTAACCCAGAAGCTTTTTAAGTCTCTCGTCAACAGCCTTAAGGAAGTCCACTGTATTTACTTTCTTCTTATTTTCAAGTGTAGAAAGCAGATAAAGATCACCTGTCATAACACCGTCTTCAATAGTTTCGATAGTTGCCTTTTCAAGACAATCAGCAAAGTTCATAAGCTCAGGCAGGTTATCGAGTTCGCCTCTTTTTCTCAGAGCGCCTGTCCATGCGAACAGTGTGGCAACTGAGTTTGTAGAAGTTTCTTCGCCCTTGAGGTGCTTGTAATAGTGTCTCTGAACAGTGCCGTGAGCAGCCTCATATTCATAGATTCCGTCAGGTGAAACAAGAACAGAAGTCATCATAGCCAGTGAGCCATACGCTGTAGCTACCATGTCAGACATTACGTCACCGTCATAGTTTTTGCAGGCCCAGATATAACCGCCGTTTGAGCGAATAACTCTCGCAACAGCGTCGTCGATAAGAGTATAGAAATACTCGATACCAGCCGCTTCAAACTTAGCCTTGTACTCGTTGTCGTATATCTCCTGGAAGATATCCTTGAATGTGTGGTCATACTTCTTTGAAATAGTATCCTTTGTAGCAAACCAAACATCCTGCTTTTTGTCAAGAGCAAAGTTAAAGCAAGCTCTTGCAAATGATGCAATGGAAGTCGACTTGTTGTGCTGACCCTGAATGATTCCGTCGCATTCAAAGTTGTAAATTGTTTCTCTAGTTTCCTTGCCGTCCTTGTCAGTGCAAACAAGCTCTGCCTTTGAGCCAGCAGGGCACTTCATTTCAACATTCTTGTAAACATCACCATATGCATGACGAGCGATAGTGATAGGCTTTGTCCATGTAGGAATGTATGGAGTGATACCCTTAACAAGGATAGGAGTTCTGAAAACAGTTCCGTCAAGAATAGCCCTGATAGTGCCGTTAGGGGATTTCCACATTTCCTTGAGGTTGTATTCAGGCATTCTCGCAGCGTTAGGTGTGATAGTTGCGCACTTAACAGCAACGCCGTATTTCTTTGTAGCGTTTGCAGAGTCAACAGTTACCTGATCGTCGGTCTCATTTCTATGAACAAGACCAAGGTCATAGTATTCTGTTTTAAGGTCAATATATGGAGTAAGAAGAATATCCTTTATATCCTGCCAGATAATTCTGGTCATTTCGTCGCCGTCCATTTCAACGAGCGGTGTTTTCATCTGAATTTTTGCCATTGGTAAGACCTCCTATAAAGTAATAATGGAATATCCGTTGTTTTTAGCTATCGCAGATATCTTTTTGTAAACGTCAAGACTTGCAATGATAAGCTCATAGCTGTCGCTGTCAATATCTATCATACATATGCAAGCACCTTTGAGAGTGCTGTCCTTTGTGCCGAAAAGTTTCGAGAAGATCCCCATAGGGACCTCCATATCAGACTTTATTATTTTGAGAGCTGTTCTCTTGTGTAGTCAAGCAGACCACCTGCAAGGATAATATCCTTTGTTCTGCCTGTAAGCTCGCAGAGAACTGGTATCTCAACACCTGTTGTCTTATTCACAACAGTAAGCTTAGACATATCAGCCTCAACATCTGCACGAACGTCAGCAAGAACGATCTCATCGCCCTGATTTATCTTGTCATAGTCAGCTTCATTTACAAATGTGAGCGGAAGGATACCTGCGTTGATAAGATTAGCTCTGTGTATTCTTGCAAAGCTCTTAACAAGAACAGCCTTTATGCCAAGATAGAGAGGAGCAAGTGCTGCGTGTTCTCTTGATGAACCCTGACCGTAGTTTGAGCCGCCAACGATTATTGACTTGCCCATGTTCTTTGCACGTCTTGGGAAGTCCTCATCACATACTGTAAAGCAATGCTGTGAAATAGCAGGGATATTTGAACGCAATGGAAGTATCTTCGCACCGGCAGGCATGATGTGGTCGGTTGTGATATTGTCGCCCACCTTAAGTGATACCTGACAATCAATGCTGTCATCAAGCGGTGAAGTCTGTGGGAAAGGCTTGATATTTGGTCCTCTAAGAACCTCAACGCTGTCCATATCAGCCTCGTCAGCTGGCGGAACAACCATATTGTCGTTTATCTTGAAATGTTCAGGAAGCTTGAACTCAGGCATATCTCCAAGTGTTCTTGGGTCAGTGAGGTAGCCTGTGAGAGCTGAAACAGCAGCCATTTCAGGTGATACCAGATAGATCTGACCATCCTTTGTGCCTGAACGTCCCTCGAAGTTTCTGTTGAATGTTCTAAGTGAAACACCCTTTGAGTTAGGTGACTGACCCATACCGATACATGGGCCGCAAGCGGATTCAAGTATTCTTGCGCCTGCTGCTATCATATCAGCAAGTGCGCCGTTCTCAGCGATCATGTTAAGTACCTGCTTTGAGCCTGGAGCGATTGCAAGTGAAACGCTAGGGTCAACTGTCTTGCCCTTAAGAATGTGAGCTACTTTCATCATGTCAACATAAGAAGAGTTTGTGCATGAGCCGATACAAACCTGATCTATCTTAAGCTTTCCGATCTCATTTACGCTCTTAACGTTGTCAGGAGAATGAGGACAGGCAGCCAGTGGTACGAGCTGTGAAAGATCGATGTCTATCTGTTCGTCATAAACAGCGTCATCATCAGCCTTTAGCTCGCTCCATACGTCAGCTCTGTCCTGAGCCTTCAGAAATGCAAGTGTTGTTTCGTCAGAAGGGAAGATAGATGTGGTTGCACCAAGCTCAGCACCCATATTTGTGATAGTTGCTCTCTCAGGGACTGTAAGTGTCTTTACGCCCTCACCGCAGTATTCTATAACTTTGCCTACGCCGCCCTTTACAGACATTCTTCTGAGAACTTCAAGGATAACGTCCTTAGCTGATACCCATGGAGAAAGCTTGCCTGTGAGATTTACCTTTACTATCTTAGGATATGTGATGTAATAAGCACCACCACCCATTGCAACTGCAACATCAAGTCCACCTGCACCTATAGCGATCATTCCAATACCACCGCCTGTTGGAGTGTGGCTGTCAGAGCCTATAAGGGTCTTACCTGGTATACCGAAACGCTCAAGATGTACCTGATGACAGATACCGTTTCCGGGACGTGAAAAATAAATGCCGTGCTTCTTGCAGACAGAACCGATAAATCTGTGGTCGTCGGCATTCTCAAAGCCTGACTGAAGCGTGTTGTGGTCAATATAAGCTACAGACTTTTCCGTTCTGACACGAGGAACGCCCATTGCCTCATATTCAAGATAAGCCATTGTACCTGTTGCGTCCTGAGTAAGCGTCTGGTCGATACGGATACCGATCTCCTGACCCTTAACAAATTCGCCGTCAACAAGATGTGCTTTAAGTATTTTTTCTGTTAAAGTAAGTCCCATTGTAACAACAATCCTTTCAAAAATAACTGATATTAATATTTTATAACAAATTGCGATTTTTGTCAAGGTAAATATAAACATTTGCTTGATTTTATAGCGTTTTAGTGCATATTTTTGCATGGTATACGTCAATTTACTGTATAAATTTTCATTTCTTACGATATCCTTACTTGACACGGTAAAGCGTATATTATATAATAGTTGTGTTATCAGAGAAAACAAGGCGGTGAAAAGCATGAAAGCAAAAACTGTTTTGATATTATTATCGGCGGTGATACTATGTCTTACAGGCTGTACAGAGTCACAAAAGCCCACAACAATTGTGGATAATTCCTCTGCCGTGACTACATCATCAAGTGCTGACAGCGAAAGCGTCAATGATAAATACTATGACAGCACACCTATCTCGCAGGCATACCTAACAGGAGATACATCAAGTCTTGATGAAAAGCAGACTGAAATATACAACAAAGCAGTTTCGACGATAAATGACCTTATCACACCTGACATGAACGATTACGAAAAAGAGCTTGCGGTACATGATTATATAGTCGGCTGTGCAAGCTATGACGAAGCACATCTCAATGCGCTTGGTATTGGCCTGCCAAACTCTGATAATCCATATGGCTGTCTTATAAACGGAAAAGCAATATGCTCAGGCTATTCCACAACGTTTCAGCTTTTTATGGATATGCTGGAAATACCCTGCAAGACCATATACGCCACAGATTTTGAGGGTGACGATCATTCATGGAACATAGTTCAGATAGGCGGTAGTTGGTATTATGTTGACGTCTGCTGGGACGACCCTATCCCTGACTTTACGGATAGACCAGTAAGGCACAAGTATTTTAACGTCTCAAAAGAATACATGAAAACAAAACACGTCTGGAACGATACAGAGCTTCCTTATACAGATAGTACAAAGTTCAGCTATATTACGCAGACAGTTACGCATATAAACTCAGTAAATGAGATAGAGAGCCTTATGGAAAAGGCTTTGGATAATATGCAGGACAGCGTGGCGGTAACGTCAGATATGAGCGATTTCCAATTCAGTGAAACTGACCAGATAGACACGAACTTCAATGAGAGAAATATCAAAGGGCTTAGCAAAGTTTTTGACGGCTTCTGTGAAAAGCATACAGATCATCAAGTATACTGTCAACGCGTCCAAAACGGAAATGATATAGTTTTGGTGATATACATGAGAAAATTCAGATAGGAGAGAGCAATGAAATTCAGACCTTGCATAGATATCCATAACGGTAATGTAAAACAGATAGTGGGCGGAAGCCTTTCTGACAAAAACAATTATGCTGTGGATAACTTCGTTTCAGAATATGACGGAGCTTATTATGGCAAGCTTTATAAGTCATACGGACTGACAGGAGGACATATTATTATATTAAACCCTGTCGGCAGCGAATTTTACAACGCAGACCTCGAACAAGCCTACAGTGCATTATCCGCATTTGAGGGCGGATTGCAGATAGGCGGCGGAATAAATGATGAAAACGCCGCACAATTTCTTGAAAAGGGCGCAAGTCATGTTATCGTGACGAGCTTTGTTTTCAAAAACGGTGTTGTTAATTTCTATAATCTGAACAGACTGGTGAAGTCCGTTGGCAAAAGCAGACTTGTCCTTGACCTTTCCTGCCGCAAAAGGGACGGGAAGTATTACGTTGTGACAGACCGCTGGCAGAAGTTCACTGACATCGAAATGAACAGTCAGACACTTGAAATGTTCTCAAAATACTGCGATGAGTTTCTTATCCATGCCGTTGACACAGAGGGCAAAGCAAAGGGCATTGAGCCGCAGATAGCAAAGATAATGGGAGAATACTGCACCATTCCATCGACCTATGCCGGAGGAATTTCCTCATTTGACGACCTCGATACGCTAAAAGAACTCGGCAGGGGAAAGATAGACTTCACTATTGGCTCTGCCCTTGACATTTTCGGTGGAAATATGAACTTTGAAAAAGTCGCTGCCTACGGCAAATAGCCACGCCTTATGCAATAAACACAATATTTATAGCTGTTTGCTGCATATTTTGGCACAAAAAGATTTGCAATTTAAATCTAAATATGTTATAATATTATGATACTAATTCAGAAAGGACGAATTTTTATGTCTAAGATCCGAGTTGCCGTTATTTTCGGCGGAAAATCAAACGAGCACGACGTATCTGTTGTTTCTGCAACTCACGTTATAAAGAGTATACCAAAGGACAAATATGATGTTATTTGTATCGGAATAACAAAAAAAGGTCACTGGATGAAATATATAGGAGATGTTGACGATATTGCGTCAAACAAATGGGAACAGCACCCTGATAATGTTCCATGCGTTCTCAGCCCTGACCCTCTTCACAAGGGCTTTATCGCTCTTGGCGAAAATGGTGAATATCAGAATGTAAAAGTTGACGTTATTTTCCCAGTCCTTCACGGCAAGAACGGTGAAGACGGCACTATTCAGGGGCTTTTTCAGCTTGCTGAGATACCATTTGTAGGCTGCGACTGCATATCCTCTGCAAACTGCATGGATAAGGGACTTACACACACTGTTCTTGACGCAAACGGCATAAAGACAGCAAAGTGGGTAGGCATTATAACCTCAGAGCTTTCACATCTTGACAAAAAGTGTGACGAAATGGAAGGCAAGCTTGGCTATCCAATGTTTGTCAAGCCTGCAAACTGCGGTTCTTCTGTGGGCGTTTCAAAAGCTAAGGACAGAGATGAACTTAAAGCTGCCATAAAGCTTGCATTTGCTCATGACAGCAAGGTCATTGTAGAAGAAACTATAGTTGGCATGGAATGCGAGTGTGCGGTAATGGGCAATGACGAGCCTTTTGCTTCAACTGTCGGTGAAGTATGCTCCGCAAATGACGAGTTTTACGATTTTGACGCAAAATATAATGACGCCGCATCCAAAACGCTTATCCCTGCAAGAATGAGCAAGGAGAGCATTGAAGAAATAAGAAAGACGGCTGTCAAGGCATACAGAGCAATGGGCTGCAGCGGACTTTCAAGAGTAGACTTCTTCCTTATGAAAGACGGCACTGTTATTCTTAACGAGATAAATACTCTCCCAGGTCACACGCCTATAAGTATGTATCCACAGCTTATGCAGTACGAGGGAATGACCCCTGCACAGCAGGAAGATAAGCTTATCAAGCTGGCGCTTGATAAGGCGGAGGTTGATTATGAATAACGCCGCCATTGGAGTTTTCGACTCAGGAGTTGGCGGGCTTACCTGTGTGAAAGAGCTTATAAAGCTTCTGCCAAATGAAAATATCGTTTATCTTGGCGACACGGCAAGAGTGCCATACGGCTCAAAAAGCAGAGAGACTATAATGAGCTATGCCAGACAGGATATAGAGTTTCTTAAACAGCATAACGTTAAAATGATACTCGTTGCTTGCGGTACAGTTTCTTCTGTATTGCCTGCAATGGATATAAAGTCAGATATCTCCATAAGCGGAGTTGTTGAGCCTGCTGTAAAGGCTGCCTGCTCTGCTACAAAGAATAACAGGATAGGCGTTATAGCCACAAGTGCGACCATAAAGAGCGGCATTTACGGCAAAGCTATAAGAAGCATTAACCCTAACATTAAGGTGGTCGGCAAGGCTTGTCCTATGTTCGTGCCACTGGTAGAGAATGGCTATACTGCCCCTGACTGCGTGCCTGCAAGGTATATCGCACAGGAGTATCTTGAAATAATGAAAAAAGAAGACGTTGATACGCTTATTCTCGGCTGTACTCACTATCCACACCTCACTGAACTAATTTCAGATATAATGGGCGAGGGCGTAACACTTGTTTCATCAGGTGCAGAGCTTGCGAAATATGCACTCAACTCCCTTTCATACAGCGATGATACGGCTGAAAGAGAAGAGCGTGAGAGCCTTGAGCTTTACTGTACCGACAGCGTTGAGCTGTTTTCTGAGAATGTTGAACGTTTTCTCGGAAACAATATCAATGCACAAATATCAAAATGCAGCCTAAAGCTGTAAACTGGAGGATTTTATTTGACCAGCAAGGAAGTATCAATAAAACTTGTTAGCCGTCAAAGCGATGGTAATACAAAAGAAGAAACAGAGCTTATCTCAGCAGGACTTTATGAAGCAACCGAAAAAGGATATCGCATATCGTATGAGGAGTCTGAGGCAACAGGATTTGAAGGAAGCGTTACAACGCTAGAAACCGAAGGCTGCCGCAAGGTGACTATGAACAGAACCGGAACGGTTGAAGCGAATCTTGTTGTTGATATAGGCGAAAAGCAGCATTGCGTTTATGGCACTCCATACGGTGATTTTATGATAGGCATAACCGCTAAAACCATAAGATCAGATCTTGACGAAAACGGTGGAATGCTTTTCTTTCACTATGTTTTAGATGTCAATTCAAGCTATATCGGTGATTTTGAGATAGCTATAGAAGTAAAAGCGGCAAATGTTGTCGCATAATTATATTTGGAAGGACGGAAAAATAATATGACTAATCTCATAAGCGACGCATTTATTCAGGCTAAGGAGCTTGTAATGAAGGCTATGGGCGAGCTTGTTGCAGACGGAACTTTTCCAGCAGAGCCTGTTCCTGCATTTAATACGGAGATACCTGCCGACTCAAAAAACGGTGACGTTTCCACTAATGCCGCAATGGTATGTGCAAGACCTTTCAGAAACAATCCAAGAAAAATAGCAGAAGCTATCGTATCAAAGATAGACCTTAACGGCTCATACTTTGCAAGATGTGAAGTGGCAGGTCCTGGATTCATCAACTTTTTCTATTCTACTGAATGGTATGCAACTGTAGTTGCCACTGTTTTGGAGCAGAAAGAGAAATACGGTGAAACTGACCTTGGCGCAGGGAAGAGCGTTCTTGTGGAATTTGTTTCTGCAAATCCAACAGGTCCTATGCACATAGGCAATGCAAGAGGCGGAGCTATCGGCGATTGTCTTGCGTCTGTTCTTGAAAAGGCAGGCTATGAGGTAGCAAGAGAGTTCTATATCAATGACGCAGGCAATCAGATAGAGAAATTCAAGACTTCACTCGAAGTTAGATATCTTCAGATATACAAGCCTGAAACTGAGCTTCCGGAGGACGCTTATCAGGGTCAGGACATAATCGACCATGCAAACGCTTTCAATGAGATATACGGCGACAAGTATGTGAACGCTGACAGCGAGGAACGCCGTCAGGCACTTTGCGATTTTGCACTTCCTAAGAATATTCAGAAACTTCATGACGACCTTGGCAAATACAGAATACAGTATGACAAGTGGTTCAACGAGAGCACACTTCACAAGGACGGCTCAGTTCAGCGAGTTATCGAGCAGCTCAAAGCAAGCGGTCATACCTATGAAAAAGACGGTGCCCTTTGGTTTAAAACAACAGAGTTCGGTGACGAAAAGGATAGAGTTCTCGTTCGTGAAAATGGTGTGCCAACATATCTTGTGCCTGATATCGCATATCACTACAACAAGCTTGCAGTAAGAAAATTCGATAAGGCTGTAGATATTTTCGGTGCGGACCACCACGGATATATAGCTCGTATTAAAGCTTCTATGACAGCACTTGGCGTTGACGCTGACAGACTTGACATTGTTATCATGCAAATGGTAAACCTTGTCCGTAACGGTGAAAAGTATAAGCTTTCCAAGCGTTCAGGATGGCATCCACCCGGTCGGGCTCCAGCTTGCCGTCGGCATCGATCTTCTGCATGGTGCCGGAGACGTCTGCACGGAACTGCCGCACAAAGGCAGCGGTCTTTTCCCGCTGTTCTGCGGTGGGCAGAGTGTCCAGCAGGCCGTGGGAAGCCAGCACCAGAATGACCACCTGCTCGGCATCAGACTTGGGCTGGCACAGCGGCTGCTTGAGCATTTCCATCAGTGCCTTGCCGTGCTCCAGCTGACGGCGGGTCTCAGCGTCCAGATCGGAGCTGAACTGTGCAAAGGATTCCATCTCCTTATACTGTGCCAGCTCGATACGCAGGTTTGCGTTGGCCTTTTTCATGGCCTTGGTCTGGGCAGCACC
>OHYD01001435.1_pt1 | contig 9479 bp, 9 predicted proteins | sample 1580191 | NCBI WGS metagenome assembly OHYD01 (sample SAMEA3882510, study PRJEB24775) | human gut metagenome | biome: human-associated habitat; feature: intestine environment; material: feces | place: Netherlands | collected 2009/2010 | reverse complement strand
TGGTCGGCGTTCAGCTTCATAAACCGGCTGCGTACCACTTCGGCAGGTTTATCGTCCCCGGCAATGTGCAGCAGTTTGCGGTTGGTAGCGCAGGTATCCACCAGTAAATTCACGATTTGATAGATGGTGTCCTCATCATCCGGGCAAAGCCGGAGCAGAAGGTCTACCTCCAAAGCCTGAGAAAAATATTCTTCCAGTTGTTCACGTTCGCTCATCCAGTCGTTTTCATCGGAAGAGATAGGATCAGTATCGCTTATCTCTGTATTATTTCTCTCAGTCTTATTACATCGTAGTTTGGCCGGGTCTTGAAGCGTATTCTGGACGACTCCAGAATCGTCATTATCACGATTCAGAAAGCGTAGTTTTGACGATTCTGACGAAAAATTCTTCACATAGATGAGATCGGGCTTGCCCAGCCCCCTCCGTTTGCGTTCAATCAGGCCGTACTCTTCAAGTTCTCGCAGCAGCTTGGTCGCCTTTTTATCGGCACAGCCCAGTGAATCCTGCACTTCCTGCACGGTATAGATGATGAACACCCGCCCAGCCTTGTCCAACCAGCCGTTCCGTGCTGACAGGCTCATGCGATCGAGCAGGATGCCGTACAGCGTTTTGGCATCTGTGGAAAGCGGTTGAAAGCGGCTATCCTGAAACAACAGCTTGGGAATTCGGTAGAAAGAGAACAGCTCGCTGGACTGCCCATAGAAGTAATCAAGGTCTGCGGTTCTTGTCGGCTTTCTTTCGGGCATAGAGAATATCCCATTTTTCAGGTGTGGAACGGAATACATTGACCTGCTTCTTATAAGGGCAGTGGGCATACAGGCAGGTGCGGAACTTGAAATCGGGTCGATAGTACGGACACAGCTTGCAACTGTCCGGGGCACGGTCAGAACCTTCGCCAGCGGCGATCACATGGTGCATGGAGTGCTGGACATGGCGCAGGGCTTCGTTTCGCTTGTGGCTCACTTGGCATCACCTCGTTTCTCCAGCGGTGCCATCAGGTCTTTGTAGCAGGGAACCAACACACAGGGCTTTGCCCGCTTGTAGGGGCACCCTTCGCACTTGCTGGGGCCTTTGGGCGGCTCGATCAGGTAGTAGCAGTTCTCTTTGCCGAGAACGCAGCCCTTCTTTCGATTCTTCCAGAAGAAGCAGTGCCGGCAATCTGCCGGGCGGGAAGCATGGTAGCGGATACCGTCCATCGTGACGGTCAGAACTTTTTTCATCGGTAAACCCTCCTTTGATGGATTCGGGAAGTTCAGCCCGAAAACAAAAAAGCGCGTTCCTCTTTCTGTTCCGAGAGAACAGCGAGTGAACGCGCTATGTATGGAGAAAAGTGTTTTGCACGGTTTTGGGCGGGAATGTGGAAAATAGATTTACACAAATTATCTTGTATTTACATGGATTTACAGGAAAGCGGCTACCAATTTTAGCAGAGAGCGGGAAAACAGAGCTCAAAAGGTGCTTTATGGGGCTTCATTAGCTGGAAGCCTGATTTTATTAGCTGGAACTGAAAATTCTGCTAATGGCATTAGCTGGCTAATTTTGGTGATAGGTTCAAAATGAAAAATGCGAAGATCGTCTTTCACATGGAAAAATGACCTTCGCATTTTCTTAAAATGGCGTCCCCGCCCGGATTCGAACCGGGGGCCTCAGGCTTAGGAGTAGGGGCTGAAGCCATAAATCCTAGGCAAAAGTAGGTAAAACAAGTAACGTTTTATCAATTGATTTTTTGTTACGCTGTCAATCTGAGTAAAGAACACAAACCCCGAAATAAAACGAGTAAAAGGCTTTTCATTAGCAGAAAATTAGCAGAGCTAATGAAAAGTGGAAGGTTCATTGTAAAATGCCCACCTTTCATTAGCTGGGAAGTGTACGTTTCCCTACGGATATTTGCTTGTTTAGCATTCGTGAACCAGACCATACAGCCGTAGCTGGTGTGATGGACAAATGTTTTCAATAGAAAAAGACCAGAGCTTTCTGCGAGAAAACTCTGGTCTATGTAACAGTGCGAATGGAAATGCGCATTGTCTTGTAAAAGGAAGGGGCTTATGGTATTCTTACGGGAGTAAAGGCACTGGATGCAAGGAACTTTGCGTGATTTTAGGAGTGTGCGATGGAAAAGAAATTTAATATTGTAGTCGGTGAAGATGGAACTGTAAAACTCCCAGATGCGGTTCTGGAAAAACTTGAAGTCAAACCCGGAGAGGAAGTTCGCTTCGAGGTAGATGACAATTTCTATGCAGTCAGGCTTCTATCGCGGATAGAAGCTGAACGCTTGGATTACTTGAATTGGATGCATAATAAACATTGCCCCTCTATTGAGGAAATGATTGCAGAGTCGAGAAAACAAGCCACTCAGAACATTGTGATCTCCCGTATCCTTGATGGGATGCCGGCAGAAAAAATCGCAGAAGGCTATGAAGTTTCACTCGATTATGTAAAACAGCTTACACATCAGCTGAAGATGGACATAGAGGAAGCTAAGGCGAAAAAACACAAAGAAACGGGATCATCCTAAAACAGATAGCGGCAGTTTTCCATATACGGAAAACTGCCGCTGTTTATGTATAGAGGCTTATAGGTTCTTTGCAAGATTTTTAATGAGTGTAGCCATAGAGGGGTCAGCCAGCAGTTTGGCAAGAGCTGCTGCCGCATCTGTATCGACTGGACTGGCTTTGGGAGTGGATTGCTCTGCGCGAGGGAGGGCTTCAGGCTCTGCACCATGATGCTGATAGAAGAAATCGTCGAATCGTTGTGCGTTCAAACGCCGATCATCATCCAGAATGTGTGCGTACTGCTCGGTGACCATCGAAGCCTGTGCATGACCGGAATCGCCCTGCACGGCTTTGATATCGCCGCCGTTCAGTTTGAGCTTGTATGTAATGCTGGAGTGTCGGAAGCTGTGGAAAACCACTTTGGGGAGATCGTTTTCCTCAATCAGCTGCTTCAATGCACCGTTAATGGTGGATTGTTCGGTCGGCATTCCCAGCGGGCCGGCAACCACGAGATTATAGTCTGCATACTCTGCACCCAGTGCGTCCTTTGTCATGTCCTGCTCGGCTTTATAGTGGACAAGCATTTCAGCAACTGTTTTGGGGAGAAAAATGGTTCGGATACTGCTGTCTGTTTTAGGGCTTTTCAGAACCTGGACCGTGGTGCAGCGGGAACTCAGCGAGGGAAAACGAGTGATGACATTTTTATTTTCCAAGGCGTTCAGCGAAGCAATATCTACACGCTGCAATTCCTTATTTATGTAAATGGAGGCTCGCCCGGCTTCAATGCTTTCGGGGGAGATATCCACACAATCCCATGTCAGACCGAGCAATTCCCCTAAGCGCAGGGAACAAGAGAAGGAGAGGTTGATGCAAAGCCGGAGCCGTGGATCATCACAGACTTCTAAGGCATGGAACAGGGTCTCGGCAGTCCAGATATCACGCTTCTTTGCAGTGTATTTGGGCAAGGTGGCATAAATACAGGGATTCTTTTCCATAAGTTCCCACTTTACAGCCTGCTCAAAGGCACTTCTCAAAATTTTGTGAACCGAACGAACCGTGCCGGGAGAAACGTATTGATGCTGACGCTTTCCACACATAGGGTCAACGGCTTCGTATTTAAGCAGCCGCTGATAATATCCCTCAATTACGCGGGTGGTGAGATCTTGCAGCTTCATTGAGCCGATAAGCGGTTCTATGTAGTTTGAAATCAGTGCAGTGTTTGATTGATAGGTTGAAAGTGCCCATTTGGTTCTTCCGTACAGGGTGACATATTCTTTAAGCAGGTCTTTTAGAGTTCGGCACTGGGGTGCCACAAAGGTACCGACGGATTCTTTGTATTCGACCTCTTTCTTACGGTTTTTGGCATCTGCAAGGTCGGTAAAGGTTTCCCATTTCTGCTTTAGCGTTCCATTAGTGTGTTTGTAGGTATAGACAACGCAGTAGCTGTTATTGCGTTTGACAATGCTGGCCATTATACATCCTCCTCTACTTTACGTTTGGACTTCAGAACTTCATCGAAAGCATCTTTTTGGATGCGTTTTACCCTTCCCAACTTCATCGTTGGAATTCCTTCTTTGAGAACCCACGAGTCAAGTGTTGGGCGGCTGATTCCGTAAAAAGCCTGAATTTCCTGAAAACTGTAGTATTTCCCATTCTTGGGACATTGCAGTTTTAGCGGCGGCTCCTCATGCGTTTCTTTTTTCGGTTTTTGAAGTTGGTATGTAGATTGGCTTTTAAGCCATGCCTTAAAACTTTTTTTGGTAATGCGCGGCCTGTCGGCCACGCGCTCAATGACGAAACAATCTCGGTATTTTTTGCAATCAAGAATCCCATAAACATTCTTGCGTGGGATACCGAGTAGTTTTGCCATTTCCGGGATGGAGATGGTTTGCGCTTCAATCTCCCGGTCACGCTCACGGTCGGCTGCTGTGCGGTAGCGACTTTGTGATCGGTACCACCGCTCAAAGTCCTCTTTGGGAATTCTCATACAGAAGTCTGCCGTTTCTGTTTTCAACTTGCCCTGTCGGATGAGTGTATAGATCGTTTCGGGTTTCACCTTCAATATCTCGGCGGCGTCAGGAACGGAATAGGACCGTTTGCAAAGTTCCTCGCCCGGTGGCGAACCATTGACCTTATGATATTTGACCTGATTGGCATACCATTTCTCAAAGCTGGAAATAACGATACGCCTTTTGTCGTTTATCAGAATGACTTCAAAGAGATTCTTATGAAGTAGCCAATAGCTGTCTGTTTTGCCAAGGCCGAGAAGCTGCCGCATCTCACGAACCGACATGGTGGTTTTGGTAGTGGCAGGTTCAGCTTTTCCGTATAAGGGAGCCGAAGTATTCCGCATATCATCCATGAAAGACACCTCTCTATCTATGTAAAAGTTTAGCCGGGATTTCTCATCCCGGCTAAAGAATAGCAGATTTCGCTTGAAATGTTGAGGATGTCAAACAGCAGGATTGCGTTCAACAGTGCCATCATTGAGCCATGCTTCAAAGCTGGCTTTGGAAATACGGTAAGCGCCGCTTACCTTGAACCAGCGGAATTCGTTCTGCTTCAGTAGACGGTAGACAGTGGGACGGCTCAGGAGCAGCATTTCCATCAGGTCTTCTACGGTATAGCAGCGGCTGTCCTTTGCTGTGGAAACAGGGGAGGAAACCGAGTTGGGCGAAGGTTCTTCATGGATAATCATTGGATAATACCTCGTTAAATATACTTAAAGTTAAAACTTGAGCGGCAATGCAGCCCGGCGGCTGCCACCATTATAAATAGTATAGACCTGCTGAAGGTACTTCGTCTTGCCGGGAAGGCTTACGCCTGCGGTTCGTGCAAGGCGAAAAATCGTGAATGCATCGACCTGCCGCAGTTTGGCAATCAGACGGCTTTTACTGTATTCGGAGTGGTACAGTTCTACAAAGCGGCAGATGCCGAGCAGATTTGCAGAACTCATGGAATCAGGTTCTCCGTCCCACGCATTCAGCAAAACATCAAGGGATTCGATATACAGTTCAGGACCAAGCCGGATGAATTCGTGATAGGCGGTTGCGATGCAGCTGATCCGCTGCTTGCCCCGGCCTTCTTCAAAAGAAAGATGAACGCCAGCCAATTCGGTGGCCTGCTGGAATGCAACGGCAGCAGGCTCCCCTGCAAAAATCAGGGCACGGAGCTTCTGTCCTGCACTCAGCCGTTCCGAAATGCCTGTCTGCTGTGCAAACAGGAGGGCTTCTTCTCGTTCTGTCATACCAAAATAAACCTTGCAGCGAATCTGCAAATCTTCGCCGCCGTTCAGAAATTTCCGTGCAGCGATGGTGTTCTGTCCGTCCATCACATAGTAGTGACCATCCCGGAAGCTGATCTTCGGCTCATTGGCAACCCGCTCGTCAAATTCTTTTGCGATGCGGGCAACACGAGCGGGGTGAAGAGCACGCTGATAAGTGTCGCGCGGCACGATCAGTTCGCTGCTGTTCAGGCACATCTCATGGTAAGGTTTTACAACTGCGTTCATCATAAAGGAACCTCCTTCTTCTTTTGAAGAAAATCAATTCCTGATTGGATAATCAAACCGATTTTCTTCTTTTCGTTATCGGATAAGCGGAAACTGGAATACCGTTCATAACAGATATTCCAGCGGAACATAAGCGATTGAAGCGCATCATCCAGTTCTGCAACCATGAACTCAACAGAAGATTCCGTCGGGGTGGAGAGCATCCTTTCCGATATCTGCTCAATGCTATGTAGATCGCCTTTTGTGTGCTTGGCGAGAGCAGGGGGCTGACTGTTCAGCACACGAAGATTCTGAAACTGCTGGGAGAGCAGCTCTTTTGCAGCGGCGAGAACATCCTCCTGCGGAGGAGCCGTAAGGTATTTTCGGAATGACTTGTATCCAATGAACCCAAAGCTGTATTGCAGACACACTGACACTTGCCGCATTTCATATTTGGACAGGTGCCCAAGGTAGCTTAACACTCTGGATTTATCTGCGGGGCGCGGACTTTCGCAGATCGCCATAGATGGTGCACTCAAAAAGCGATTGTGCAGAACAAAATGCGTCGGCATATTTCGCTTTTTGATCTGTGTTGTCAGCGGAACGACCAGAAGAACATTGGAATAAAAATTACCGTCATCGTTCTGGACAACAATGGCAGGTCGGATGCCGCCTTGCTCGGAACCGCTGTAAGGATTCAGATCCATCATGTAGACATCCCCGCGCTTGTACATCCAGTTTGCGGGCATAGGCGGATACGCTTTCTCTTTTTTGCCTCGTGTAGCCAATTTGGATTGCTCCTTTCTATCCGTATATGTAACAGTGGGCTGCTCGCACAGCCCACCCTACTATCTCAAACAGCAAATTGCTGTGATTTATAGTTCTATACCTTTCCGTATTTGTCCCCGACATCCCCGGAAACCGAAAACTCTGTTTTCGTGTGGGAAATCTTTCAGCCGTCCGGCAGCGTACCGAATCCATAGGGTTCTCACCTCTCCGTGGTTCTCACCGAGCTGCCCGAAGGCAGAAGTATCATTATTCTGTGATGGCTCTTAGCTATGGAGAAGCTGTCATCCATTTACCGTCAACCTACCGCTCATTCCCTCAGTGGGAGATCATCGCATTTGTTACGGACGTGGCTCATCATCACAGGAACGTGACTGAAGAATGCGTGTTCAATTTTCAAGGGGCGGGATAGCTTGAGGGCTGCTTTGAACGCTTGCCGAAGCTATGGCTGTATTGTAACCGATGCGGAACGAAATGAACAGGAACTCAGAGTTCACAATTTTTGAGGAAAATAGGAAGTATCGTTCCTGTTTCTCGATGAGCCGTCAAAAATATATTTCCTGACTTTATGTAAGAAATGAAGTATTATACTCGTAAGAAACTAACTTACGAGTATATAAATTCGATAAATACACTTTGGGGAGGGAACAAAATGAGCCGATTTTACTGCCGCGATGAGGAACTTCGGAAGTTAAATAAACGATATGAGAATACCGTAATGAAAAAATCGGTTTGGACGAACTGGAACTGATTCGGGAGTATGCAGCAGTCTTTGGGAAAGGAACAAACTACCACTACTACATTTTCTCGAAAGGCGGATTTACGGACGGCCTGCTTCGGGCACAGGAACGCGGAGAAGTACAGCTGCTTACCCTTGCCGATATTTTTGAATAACACAAGAAACGCTCTTGTCGGTGTAAAACCGGCAGGAGCGTTTCTTGTTGAAGTGATTATAAAAGACCTTTGATTTTTTCAAGATGATCTATAGCGGCTTGCAGTTCATTTTGAAACTGATCCCTAGAAGGATCTCGACCCAAAAGAAGATAATCCATACTGACATGGAAGTATTCTGCAATATCGATCAGGATTTTTACAGAGCCATTGGAGCTTCCCCTTTCAAGATCGCCGAGGTGTCGATGGGAAACACCAAGTTTTTCAGCAAGTTTTTCCTGCGATAACTTCGCATTTGTACGCAAAGTAAAAATACGGTTACCAATAGCATTCGGATCAAAGCTCATGTGTGACATCCAAATTTTCGATAAAGCGTGAGAAGTCGAAAACTCGGAGTTGCTACGGATATCTAGCCGCTTGGGGCATCCACGAAAAACGGACAAACATAAAGCCTGCTCCTTTTTACGGGAGCAGGCTACCTGAAGGCTAAAAAAATAGCCGGACAACCAACTAACAGAGCGGTTCTAAAGCAGAATCACTCTATCAGCTGTTGCCCGGCTATTTGGTGCGCGTTTCATACATTGCCTTGCGGCAATGGCCCGTTGCTCGGTGACGAACAGTCCATATTCAGGGTGCAATGCACCCGTATTTGTTAAAATGACTGGAAAATCACCGGCATCTAAATGCCAGATCAAGTCTCAGGGTTTCTTTGCATCTATTGCACTTCACTTGTAGTATACCTGAACACCCCTCGATTTTTTGGTATAACTTATTTCCACAAACAGGGCAAAATCTCCAGCCTATGCTAAATTCTGCCTGCTGTGTAGTAGTCGGTGCTTTACCGGCAAAGGGACGGTTCTTTAACTGAATCATATTCATTCTCCAAATCGCATGATGTCCAATGGATGGCAGTGGATGGGTTTGCCTTTTATAACCTGCATCTGCTGCAGTCTGATCCTGATTGCAGACCAAGAAACCCCAATCCGTCGAGCCATCTCCAGAATTTTTTCATAGTTAGGGTCAGACACTGATTTGTACAGAATCCCATTTGGCAGAGTCAACGCTACACGTTCTATTTCGGCATTGATCAGAAATGTTGGCATCAGCAGCTCTGCTGCAAGGGTATCTGCCTGCCATTCTTCCCACGAGGCCTTTCCGTTTCTCTCCCGATAGGCAATGTGCCCACGGCACTTGACTGCTTTTCCGTAGTCGTTCGGAAACAGGTCAGCCAGAATATGGTGTGCCGCCTCATGCGCTATCGTGAAATTCCGGCATCCGGTGCAGCTGTCTGACGCAAGGGCGGAATCGATTACAACGTCCTTCGGCATGAACACCTCCACAAGCTTTGTCCCGTCCCCCAAGGTTACGGTAAAACCGCATTTCTGGAAAACAGTCAGTCCTAGAATACTTCCATCGCTGCATAGCGGCAGCATTTTCACATTCAGCCCAAGAACAGAACTTGCGAGCCGTTCAGGGTCAATGGGTTCTGGGGCATCTTTACTGATCCCGAAACGGGTATAGTACTGGTCGATATACTTACCCGCTATGTGCGAAAGATCTGCGCGGGATAAGTATCTTGCCATTACGAAGCACAGCTTTCCGGCACGGAGCAGTAGGCTTCCACGAACCACTTGCCCCGTTCAAGCCAAAGATTCCGCTTCTGACCGCAGATCAGGCAGGTGAAGCAGTGACCTTTTCCGCCTAGGCGTGATGTCCCATGTTTGACTGCCAAGACACGATCAATTCCATAAGTGTGAGCCTTGTCATAGTTTATGGCAAGAGGGCGGATCTTGCCATCAGGAGTAAAACGAACGTCCACT
>OHYD01001422.1_pt1 | contig 9567 bp, 10 predicted proteins | sample 1580191 | NCBI WGS metagenome assembly OHYD01 (sample SAMEA3882510, study PRJEB24775) | human gut metagenome | biome: human-associated habitat; feature: intestine environment; material: feces | place: Netherlands | collected 2009/2010 | reverse complement strand
GGAACGAGAGCCGAGGCAGATGTGGGATGGACGAAAGCGGATAACAGCGAGCACTTTTATGTGAAATTTATAAACTGGGGAACGGTGAAAAGACCGCCTCAAGAGTTTATATACAAGGCAGGTCGTGCAGCAGAGGGGCAGATTCAGAGCATCGCAGAAAGAGAATATCAAGACTATTTGGACAAGACTGTGGGGTGATTCAATGAATGACATCATCAAGGACGCAGCCGAGGCGTTGCAGGAGGTAGAAAAGTCCGGCATACAAGTAGTGCAAGGATGGTACAGAGAGGACATCAAAGAGACACATGTGACATTGTGGGATTGCGGTGAAACTGAGGACAGCCATTCGGACGACACTGCCGAGGGCGTTCAAATTACGGTGCAGGTGACAATCTTTTCTCAGAATGACGAGGTTGAACTTGCAGCGAAAATCAAGAAACTAATGAAAGCAAGTGGATTCTTATTTGAGGCAAGGAATGCAGACGATTCCACACCTCAAAATGGAATATACATGAAAGCACAACGATTCAATAAATTTTACGAAGAAAGTGAGGAATAAAAATGGCAGAGGTAACACCTATCGTAAGGAGCAGATATTGCGGATTGAGGGACATCTATGCTGCATTATTAACTCAGAACACGCAGACAGCGTATGTAGCAGGCGTTCCGGTCAAACTGGCAAGAGCGGTCAATGCAAAAATTTCAGACAAAGGGCGATTTCTATGACCGTCAGAAAGATGGTCGTTATCAGATTGTAGTCGATGAAAGCAACCTCGTCGCCGAGGATGTGGATGCAGCGACAGCAATCAAGGACTGGTTCAGCAAGGTGCAGGAAAAAGAACAGGCAGCGGTTAAAGGTTAGTCAGCAACAGATAACAGGAGGGAAATAAAATGGCAAAACATGAAATTGTAATCAATCAGAAAAAGTACACGATGCCTAAAATCGGGGCAGATGACTACATGGACTATTTGGATGCATCTGAGACAATAAACGGCACACAACAGAGCGGATACAAGAGAGAGCACATTCAGTTGATGTGTGAGTGGATTGTCCGTCTCTACGGCGACCAGTTCACGATTGAGGAATTGAAAAATCCGGAAATCGGTCTTTCTGCTGACGAGATAATCACCGAGTTTATGATGGTCGACATCGACATCGCAGAAAAGATTCAGAAAAAAATGGAGAAGATTCAAGAAAATTTTACCGTCGTCAAGTGATGCCGGAAATATACATCCCCTGCAAAGATGAAAAGTATTTCGTGAATAGCATAACAGTCGGGCAATATCGGAAATATGCTCAACTCATGAAAATAAATAGCAGTGAGAAACTGTCGGATGCCCTGTTTTTCAATCAAAAGATTGTGCAGGATGTATTCGGCAGCAGGATGTCACTTGAGGAACTGGGAGAAACAGACATCACCGAGGTGATGGTTGCAGCGAAATCAATTCATTTTGTGATGCAAAACGTCATCACACCGAAGTTTTTGGAATTGATGGATGACGAACCTGTGGAACAGGAAACATCAGCATTCGACGAATATGACCGTGAGAACGGGTATGAGGATACAGACGAACGGAAAAGAAACATGTGGGAGGTGTGCTCAGACAATATCGACCGAGTGATTCAGATAGCAATAAAATTATTGAATAATTCATACAGTCAATGCCTTGAGACTGACATCGTGGCATTGCTTGATTACATGAAATTTGCAATCAAGACAATAAACGAGAAACAGTAGGAGAGGAGGGAACTGAATGGCTTATGTAAGCGTGAAAGCGACTGCGGACGCTAATTCATATCAAAAAACAATGAAGTCCATGGCAGCCGAGGCGAAAGCATTGGCGAGCCAATGGACAGCGACGCAGGCGAAAGCAAAGGCATTCGGCTCTCAAACCGACATCCTCAAGGGCAAAGCGGAGAATTTATCAGCAAAGATAAAACTCCAAAAAGAAATTGTAAAACTGGCAGGAGACCAGTATGGAAAACTCTCCACAAAACTGTCAGAGCAGAAAAGCAAGCATGACGAACTGAAAACGAAAGTTGAGGCTGCAAAAAAAGCCTATGAAGATTCCGCACAGGCAACCGGAAAGAGTTCGGAGGAAACAAAGAAACTCAAGGAAGAACTGACAAAACTTAAGGCAGAGTTGAAAACGAATGAGAGTTCAATCAATCAGACAGAGAATGCGTTGAACAGGCAGGCGATCGCCTGCAATAATGCGGAGGCAAAACTCTATTCGATGGAGGGGGAACTCAAGAGCGTCAACAAGGAACTGCAAAATCATAAACTGGATGCACTTGCAAACGGATGCAATAAAGCAGGACAAAAACTTGAGGTATTCGGTCAAAAGATGCTCGTTGTGTCGACAGGCATCGCAGCCTTTGTGACTGGTGCTGCAAAGATGGCGGTGGACTTCGAGGATTCGATGGCAAAGGTTTCCACGATTATGGATACCGGAGAAATGTCAGTCGGAGACATGTCGACCGCAATCACAGACCTGTCAAATGAGACAGGAATTGCAGCAGGAGACATTGCTGACAACGTATACAACGCCATCAGTGCAGGTCAGAAAACAGGAGATGCAGTTAATTTCGTCCGTCAGTCCACGAAACTGGCAACAGCAGGATTTGCGGAATCCGGAGACACCCTCGACGTACTGACCACAATCATGAACGCCTACGATCTATCGGCAGAACAGGTCACAAACGTGTCGGACATGCTCATTCAGACACAGAATCTCGGCAAAACGACCGTTGGAGAGTTATCGTCTGCAATGGGTAAAGTCATCCCGACGGCGAACGCTAACAGCGTAGCACTCGACCAGCTATGTGCAGGATATGCAATCATGACAGCGAACGGTGTTGCGACAGCAGAATCGACGACATACATGAACTCGATGCTCAACGAGTTGGGAAAGACTGGCAGCACGACCGACGTGATTCTAAGAGAAAAGACCGGAAAGTCATTCAAGGAATTGATGGCAGATGGAGCAAGTCTCTCGGACGTTCTTGCCATCGTAGACGGAGCAGCAAAGGAACAGAACCTCTCAATGAGCGATATGTTCTCGTCATCAGAGGCGGCAAAAGCAGGTCTCATTCTACTGGGTGATAGTGCGGACACGTTCAACACCACCCTCGGACAGATGCGGAACTCCACGGGTGCGACAGATACGGCGTTCGGCAAAATGAAAACAACCTCATACGACATCAAGGTGACACTCAATGAGTTGAAAAACACCGTGATGCAGTTTGGTCAGACGATTCTCACATCGGCAGCACCAATCATTGACCAGTGTTCAGATAAAGTCAAAGCGTTGTGTGAATGGTTCGGCTCACTGGACGAGGGGCAACAGCAGACAATCATCAAAGTCGGGTTATTCGTGGCAGCGATTGCACCGCTATCCATTGCCCTCGGTAAAGTGGGGCAGGGCGTCAAGGGAGCAGTCGACGGGTTCAAGGCGATGCGAGATGTGGTCACGAAAGTGATTGCAAAGGTAGCAGCCAAGACAGCAGCGACGACAGCGGATGCAGCAGCAGAAACCGCCTCCACGGTGGCATCAGCAGCCAACACGACAGCAACGTCAGCAGGAACGGCAGCAACACTCGCACACACGGTCGCAACCAAGGCAGCAGCAGCCGGACAGTGGTTGTTGAATGCAGCGATGTCGGCGAATCCTATCGGCATTGTTGTCCTTGCAATCGCAGGACTTGTCGCAGGATTCATCGCTTTATATAAAAACTCAGAGACGTTCCGAAATGCCGTTAATAAATTATGGACGGCGGTCAAAGAGGTATTCGGCAAGATTGCCGAGGTCGTCTCGAATGTATTCGGAAAAGTCAAAGAGACGGTATCCGGTGCATGGGATAAAGTCAAGACGGCGACGAGCGAGAAACTCTCAAGCCTCAAAGAGACGGTATCCGGTGCATTCAATAAGGTCAAGGAAACAATGGGAACTGTTCTCGGTGCTGCAAAAGAAACAGTATCCGAGAAATTAAACAATATCAAATCGGCCTATGAGGAAAACGGTGGAGGAATAAAAGGAGTTGTCGCCGGAGCATGGGAGGGAATCAAAGGGTATTACACCACAGGTCTCTCTTTCGTGGATAAATTAACCGGAGGAAAGCTCACCGAAATCAAGAAAGCGTTCTCGGACAAACTGGGAGAGGTGAAAGCAGCGGTCAGCGAGAAACTCGCACCGATAAAAGAGGCTTTTTCCAATGCGTTCGGGAAATGCAAAGAGATTGTCACGACGGTGTTCGAGACAATCAAGAACGTCATCACAGTGGCGTTCATGACAATAAAAGAAATCATCAATGTAGCGGTAACAATCATCACGTTGCCATTCCGGTTCATTTGGGAAAACTGCAAAGACATCATCATCGAGGTGTGGAATGCTATCACCTCAAAGGTACAGACCGCAATCAACACCGTGAAAACGGTCATCAACACGGTACTGACCGCCATCAAGACCATAGTCACGACGATATGGGATGCCATTAAGACAAAGATTCAGACAGTGCTTGAAAACCTCAAGACCATCATCATGACGGTGTTCGACTTTTTCCTTGCAAGGATTCAGTTCATATTGACCGGAATCCTGTCAGTTATCACGACGGTATGGACGAACATCAAAACAAATGTGCAGACGATTCTTGAGGCAATCCGGACGGTCATCACGACAGTGTGGACGGCGATTCAGACAGCAGTGACAACCGTGGTCAATGCCATCAAGACGGTGATTGATACAGTATGGACGGCGATTCAGACCAAAATCACAACCGTGGTCAATGCCATCAAGACAGTGGTGACAACAGTATTCACAACCGTGAAAACGACAGCGTCATCTATATGGAATGGTATCAAGTCAGCCATTGAAACAGCCATCAACACGGCAAAGAGTACGGTATCGACAGCAGTCAATGCCGTGAACGGCACCGTGAGCAGTGTATTCAACAGCGTGAAATCAACTGTCACGACGGTGTGGAACGGCATCAAGTCAGCCATCGAAACACCAATCAACGCAGCGAAAAAAACTGTATCAGATGTGATTGATGCAATCAAAGAAAAATTCAATTTCACATGGGAATTTCCAAGGTTAAAACTGCCACATTTCAGCATCTCCGGCTCATTCAGTTTGACCCCCCCGTCAGTTCCGTCATTCGGCGTGGAGTGGTACAAAACAGGCGGTATCATGTTACAGCCGACGATTTTCGGAGCGAATGGAAACAATTTCATGATAGGCGGTGAGGCAGGAGCGGAGGCAGTTCTGCCTCTCGAACCATTCTACACGAGATTGAATATGATGCTTGATAACAAGTTGCAGGCGTTAAAAGCGACAACAAATGTATATGTGGAAACACACAACTATATCGACGGCGACGAAGTCGCAAGCAGGACGACCGAAAAGGTCAGCGACAAACTTGCCATTGAAACAAAAAAGAGGAGGTAAAAAATGCAGATTAACAACACAGACATTCGGACATTCAATGCCAAACAGTTGAAAGTCTCATACACACCTCCATCCACAGCCGTGAGCGTGGAACTATTCGACGGGGCATTGACCCCGTCGGAATCTGAGACATACACACCACTGTCAGAACTCACGGTTGAGATTTATTTCAGAGGGCAGACAAGGAATGAAATACAGAGATATGTCAGTAATTTCAATGCCATGCTGCAAAAAGGTGTCATTTTGACACTGGATGGATACGAGAGAAAATTCAAGGCATACATGAAAGGCAACACACTCAACAAGACCATCACCGGAACGAGGTACAAAGCAGAGTTCACATTCACCGGATACTGGTTCAGCGATACGGTGACACTCGCATGGCAGGAAGTACATGAGGCAAAATTCGAGGCAGCAGGGAACAGGTGGTCACCGTGCAAACTGAGCATCACGGCACTGGAATACATCGAGGTGTTGAAAATCAACGGTTTCTCCGACGAGTTGACAATCAATGTTATTCCGAGAGGAGCGACAGTCGTGATTGATTCGACCAAAGGATTCATCACGATGGACGGAGCAAACAAGTTCGGGGATGTCGACGGCATGATGGAGTTTCCATTCTTGAAAACCGGAGAGGACAGAGAACATCATCTCATATTTTCAGACAAGAACATCATTGTGACACTGGAATACAATCCAATGTGGCTCTAGGAGGTGCAGGATGGAACTATTCAATGATATGCACATAAAAGTGTGCAATCTGTTCGGAGTGAAAGAAATATGCATCACAAGTACACTGAAAACCGGAGACAAGGAATTGACATTCATGTTCCGGAAAGAAAACCCGTATGCGTCCTCAATCAAAGAGGAGGGGTATATCCGGACACAGAGCGACGAGTTTGTCATCAAACAGATTGAGCCGTCAGATTCATGGTATAAATGCACCGCAGCGATGAATGTGGAGAGCCTCGAGGGGAAACAGTTCCCGACAGGATTCAAGACAACAGAGGTCACGGCAGAGGAATGTGTCGAAACGGCGATTGATGGAACGGAGTGGAAAGTGATTCTTTGCGAGCCAACCAAAAAAAGGACGGTGTCATCGGATTCCAACTGTTCCGCATGGAGCATCATTCAATCGGTCATCACTACATACAGATGCGAAATCAAATTCGATTCGATTGCTAAAACAATCGCAATCTATGAAAAGATAGGCGAGGACAAAGGAGCGTATTTCATGGAGAGATTAAATCTCAAACGATTGCAGATTCAGTCGAACTCATACGATTTCTGCACGAGACTAATATGCATCGGGAAAGATGGCTTGATGCTTGATATAGATGGCAAGAACTACGTTGAAAACTATCAGTATTCAAAGAAAGTCAAGACCTGCACATGGAAAGATGAACGGTACACCGTTCGAGAATCATTGCAGGAGGATGGCGAGGCGAAACTGGATGAACTCTCAAAACCATACAAGTCCTACACCGCAGACGTCATCAATCTCGCCGAGGTATCTGAGGAATACAAAGAGGTGTTCTCGGTCGGACTGGGAGACACGGTGCTGCTGATTTCAAAATCAACAAACATCAGAGAGAAACACAGGGTCGTGAAATTCTATGAATATCCGCTGACCAAGGAACGAAACAAGGTTGAACTGGCAAACACGAGATTGTCATTCGAGGAGGTTCAAAAGACCGAGCAGGAACTCTCGTGAGAATGGAGGTGAGAAAGTGAATATCATTAGACACATCAAAGTGGATTTATATGGCGACACTCAACATTTTGCGGTGGCAGCCAAGCAGATGGATATGGGAACAAGATACGTCGGCGTCACTTTATTGGAGGACGGCGTCGTCTATGAGATTCCGGACAATGCCGAAATTATCATCAATATGACAAAGCCGGACAAGACCCACGTTCACAACGACGGAGAAAAGTCCGGAAACGAGGCACTCGTTCCATTAACGAGAGGAATGCTCATGGTTCACGGCACTGCTCAATGTGAAATTCAGCTATACCAAAACGGTGCGTTGCTGACAAGTGCCACGTTCGAGATGGAGATATTTCCATCACAGAGAGATGAATCAGAAATCGTCCACTCCGGAGAATACACAAGACTTGAGAACACGATTGCAGCAGCAAGAGAGGCTCTCCAAATTGCACAGGATACTCAGAACAGCATTGACACAGTCGAGGCGTTGCGTGTAGCAGCGGAAAAGGCGAGAGAGACTGCTGAGAAAGCAAGAGAAATCAAAGAGAGCCGGAGAGAGGATTCCACGGCGAAAATCATTGCAGAATGTGCCGAGGAAATCGCCAAGGCAGCAGAGCAGACAGCAGCATGTCTCAAAGCAACCGAGGAGGCAAACAAAATCATCATCGAGCAAAGTGGTCTCGACGCCATCCTTGCAGCAGTCAGAGACTACTATGAACGCATTCAGGAACTCGAAACAGACATCAACATCAATGTGGACGGGGGAACGCCAACCAGTACCGACCTCCTGCTTGTCAAGGGAGGAACACCGTTCACGACCGATTATGATAAGTATATCGCAGGAACGTCACACACAATTTGAGAAAGAGGTGAAAAAGAATGGCAACAGCAACAATCACTCTGAAAAAGGGAACGACCGCAGAGTGGACGGAGAGCAAGAGGGTTCTCGATGATGGAGAACTGGGTCTCGAAACCACGACAAGCGGTCACAGAATCATCCGAATCGGTAACGGTTCGACCGAGTTCATGAGCCTCCCTGTCGCATTCGACATCGAGGAGGTCAGAGAAATCAAGACCGGAATGGATGTGGATTCTCAGACCTACTACAACAATCTTGTCGCTAAAGGCACGGAGTTACTGGCAGAAATGAAAGCACTGGCGACCACGGTCGAACTTAAGGACGATGCAACGGCTATCAAGTATCGAATGGGTATATCAAACGGTACGTTGTACTTTGAGGAAAATACAGAGGAGGCAAGTGAATAATGGCAGCAGGTGACAGAATATTCATGGCGAAAGAATCCACGTCACAGGAGATTCTTTCCAACACAAAGAAAATTATCGAGGACGCAAAAGCAAAACCGAAAAGATACGGAATGAGAATCAACCTCCTCGACAGCAATCCGGCAACCCGTGTCAAATATCTTTTTGATGCGGTTGGAATGACATCCGCAGGAATGAATTTCACGGGAGGCGGGTTCGATTATGGAGACTGGGGAGATATTTGGTTCGTAAAGAAAAACCGTCCGGTCATGGTAAGAACGGACGGGACGGTTGACTATGAACTGAATCATGAAAACCATGCTCTCAAGCTGAACGGAGGAGCATCGGACATCACAAAAACATCATACGGTGGAAATGCAATGTCCGAGATTCCTCTGATTTGGGTCAAGAGATGGACACAGAACAATTATCATTTTGTTGTGTTCTGTGAGGAGCAGTACGATGACACATACAAAGCATACGCACACACCGACGCAGACGGAAATGTCCTGCCCGTGACATATTTTCCGATGTACGAGGGTTCGGTAGTCAACAACAGGATGCGTTCGCTCTCCGGTCTCACACCGACAGCCTCCATGACAGACGAGCAGGAGACGACCGCAGCAAAGCGGAACGGTGACAGATGGGATAAACAGTCATTTTCCGAAGTCAACCTCATGTATGAAATGTGTACGATGATTACATGCAGCACCAACTCACAGGGCAAATTCGGAAACGGAAACAGTCGGTCAGACAATTTCTTGCAGACCGGAACGCTTAACGGAAAAGGACAGTTTTTCGGTTATACATCGACCACACAGGCAGTCAAAGTATTCTACTGTGAGAACTTCTTTGCGAACTACGGGAAACGTTTGAGAGGTCTGCTGCTTATCAACGGAGTGTATCATGTGAAAGCAGTTCCTCCGTACAACTCAACAGGTGAGGGGTACACAAACACAGGACTGACAGCGTCCGGAGTATCCGGAGGCTACTGTTCAAGAATGGAAATGGCATCCGACATCGGAAGAATCCCGACCGTTGCATCTGGAAGTGAGACCACATACGAATGTGATGGGTTATGGTTTGGCAGCAACAATCATTCTGTTGCTCGTTTCGGTGGCGACCGTGGTGCCGGGGCGAGGTGC
>OHYD01001413.1_pt1 | contig 9624 bp, 10 predicted proteins | sample 1580191 | NCBI WGS metagenome assembly OHYD01 (sample SAMEA3882510, study PRJEB24775) | human gut metagenome | biome: human-associated habitat; feature: intestine environment; material: feces | place: Netherlands | collected 2009/2010 | reverse complement strand
GGGAGGGATTCCGCCGTAGTCGGCATTGTAGGAAAATCCAAAAGTTTAGATTTTCCCACAATGCTTATCTTTTGGTCTTTGGTTCGGAATAGTGTAGTGCTGGCGGTCTATCTCTTGTTTTCGGTTGCTTGCTTCCTTACCGTACATGAGCATTTGCCGCAGGGTTATCCGACCCGTAACCTTCCAGAAGGTTGATGACGCCCCATACCGCCAGACCAGCGCCAAGAGCCATGACCAGAATTTTAAGAATGTCGATTGCCTGATTGAAAAATTCCATATACGTTCCTCCATTTTGTTTGTTTGATGGTTTTGGGTACAAAAAAAGCCGCCCACATCGGCGGCGCTTCGGGTCATCATGGCCCGAAGTTACACAAACTCGTCGCTGTCCAGATCATCGAAATTCAACAGGTCAGCTTCTTCGTCCGTGTCGGAGCCGTCCACTTCGTACACCGTGTATTCGTCCTCCGGCTTTAGTCTCAATGGCCGGTGGCGGAACAGGCTTTCCAAGCGGAAGGCGTTTTTCTTTTTATCAAATTCGGCTGTGTACTTGTAATTCGGGTGCTTTTTCAAGTCATACTTCGGGGACAGGAAGGGCGGGAGCCCCCGAAGCTGCAAGATACATTTATCCCCGGGCATGGTGGTGATCTCGCTGGTGGTCATCAGCTCCCGGCCAAGCCGCTGCATATTCTGGCTGTAACTTTCAGACTGTCCCCGGCTTCGGCCCTCGGTCTGCATAGAGATGGTGGCCTTGCCCAGCCAGTTTTCCGAAATATCCTTTAGGGTGGAAGCCTCCCGGCCTCCGAGGAATACGATACTGTCCATGTTGCCCATGATGGTTTCGGAATGGTCTTTGTACAATGCCTTGCACTGGCTCATTGCCTGATAAAAAAGCGTCAGGCTGATCTCACGGGAGCGGATGACGGCCACAATCTTTTCCAGCCCCGGCACCTGCCCGGTGTTGGCAGCCTCGTCCCACAGCACCCGCACATGATAGGGCAGACGCCCGCCATAGGTGTTGTCAGCCCGTTCACACAGAAGGTTGAACATCTGCGAAAAAGCGAGGGCAACCAAAAAGTTGTAGGTGGTGTCCGTGTCGCTGATAAGAAAGAACAGCGCTGATTTTTCATCCCCCAGCTTATCCAGCTCCAGTTCGTCATAAGACATGATCTCCCGAAGCTGGGGAATATCAAAGGGAGCCAGTCTTGCACCGCAGGAAATCAAGATGCTTTTGGCTGTCTTGCCGCTGGCGAGCTTGTATTTCTTATACTGCCTCACGGCGAAGTGCTGGGGGCTGCGGCGTTCCAGCCCGTCAAACATATAGTCCACCGCATTTTTGAAGGTTTCGTCATCCTCCCGGACTTCCATGCTGTTTATCATTTCCACCAGCGTATTCATGTTGCGTTCTTCCTCCGGCCCCTCAAAGACGATGTAGGCCACAAGGGCGCAGTACAAGAGGGTTTCAGCTTTAGTCCAGAACTCGTCGCCCTCCTTGCCGTCGCCTTTGGTGTTGGCGATCAGAGCAGTAACGAATTTCAAAACATCGCTTTCCGTCTTGATATAGGCCAGCGGATTGTAGTGCATGGATTTTGAAAAGTCGATACTGTTGAACACCCGCACCCTGTATTTCTCCCGTTGCAGAAACCGCCCGCACTGGTCGAGAGTGCCGCCCTTCGGGTCTACCACCACATACGAGGAATGAGCTTGAAGGAGCTGCGGGGTCAGCCAGAACCTTGTCTTACCCGAACCGGACGAGCCGATGACACAGGCGTTTAGGTTCCGGGCATTGGCGGGTATCTTCGGACGGGTGTTCATGGTAAGGAACTCCGTCCCGGTCAGAATGACATTGTTCTGAAATTTAGGGTCTACAAACGGCTTTATATCCTCCTTTGTTCCAAAGCGGGCGGTGCCGTACTCCGCATCCCGCCGGAATTTTTTCGCCTGCCTGATCTTTGACTGTATCAGCAGATACATCCCAGCCGCACCGGCAAGGCCCACCAGCAGGTCAATACCGCCCAGCCCCGGCCAGTAGGTTTCAAAGGCTTTGGGGAAGGTATCGAGCATCCCCATGAGCTTTGTCCCGAAGTCTGTGCCGGGGGCGATCCGGTAGGCCGTCCCGATTTTGGAGAAGAACCAGAACACAAAGAGGTACGGCAGGTTTGGGAGCACATATTTTCTGATCTTGTCACTCAACGTCCGTCCTTCACCGCCTCTCTGGTCCGCTGCTTTTCCTTTGCCTGTGTCCTGATCTGCTCCGTGAATTTCCGAAGCTGGCCGAGGATGGAAGCCTTGTCCTGCTCTTTGTTCAGCACCTTTGCGCTGTACTTCTGGAAGGCCGCCGTGATAGCGTCCGCCTGATTGGCTTTGAAAAACAGCAGGTAATGACCGGGGCTCACTTTATGGAAAGCGTAGTCCACATGGAACTCCTTCGCGATCCGGTCAAAATCTTTTGGAGCTCCCACATAGGGCATGGTGCTTTTGCCGCCATAGTGGTTCATCAGCTTTTTTACACTCTGGCGTCCCTGCGGGGTCAGCGCCTTCCGGTGGTGCTTTTGCAGCGCCCGCGCTACCTTCCCAAGAGCGGCAGCCAGCACTTTTCCCGTGAGCTTCGTTGTCCTGATCGAAAGGGCAACCGTTTTTTGGTTTACTTCTTCCTGCATAAAACCTCCTTTCCGTCGGGGTTCCCGCTATCCGGGAGGCCCCCGTACAATCTCGGGGAACAGAAAACCTCGGGCCAATGTGGCCCGAGGCTTACCGCTCGGCATCTCTGCCGGACGGAGCTTTCTTTTCCGGCTCCGTCTGGACTTTTTCGCCCTGTTCCCGCATGGTCTGCAAGATAGAGGGCTTCTTTTGAAGCTGGGAGGGCTTTTCGCCGGACAGCGGCTTGATACATTCCAGCCGGTCAGCCGCCCGGATGGCGTTGTCCGTGAGCTGCCTCTGCCATGCGCCCACGCTGGGAGCCCAACGAAAGCCGCTGCTTTTCAGCTCGGCCCGGGTGTCCGCGTCAGGCTTTCCGTCAAAGAACACCTGCAAGCGGTTGTCCTCCCGGTTCATTTCCACACGGCCCCCGTCGAACTCCCAGCCGGAAAATTCCTGCTGTGCCTGTTTGGAAAGCTGTTCGATACGGGCCTTTACCCGGCGGATCTCCGCATTGTTGTTGGTAAGCTGGTAGCTTTCAAAGGGCCTCGGGTCGCTCCGCCAGCTTGACGCCATGCTTGCTTTCAGCTTTTCGATCTGGTCCGGCGACAGCAGCGCACAGCCATCCAGCTTGCCATGCTTGCGGTAATAGGCGTTGACCTCCTTCATAATGAGCTGGGAGCGTTCCAGCCCGTCCAGCTTCTTCTGGAGCTTTTCAATCGCTGCCGGGTCATCGGCGCTGATCCCGCCCATGCCGGTACTGCGTATCTTATCCAGCAGCCCTTGAATATACCGCCATTCCTCCATGTTGCTGTCCCGGGCCCGGTTCTGTTTTTCCTTCTTTCCCACCGGGAAATTGGCAGGTCCGGCGATCATCACAGAGGGAACCCTTGCGTCAATGGCAAAGCCCTGGTTCATGTTTTCGGCCAGCTTGCGGGCGTAGGTGTCTAACAGATGGTCGATCTTCTCATGGTACATGGGGTCCACCCGGGATTTCTGCTTTTCCGCTATGGCGGCGGCCTTGTCCACCATTGCCCGGTATTCCGCCGTTGCGCTCCCTTCCTTGTAGTCGGAAAAGCTGTTCATTTCTTTTGCCCGGCGGGCGGCTCCTTCATTGATAGGGTAATAGTTGATGGTATGCACCTCCTTTATGCTTCGGGCCATGCTGGCCCGAAGTCCTACCGTTCTTCATGGGAAGGTCCCGCCTTGTCCTTTTTCGGAGCGGGTGGGGCTTCTTGAAACCGTTTGAGTGCAGCGAGAATGGAGTGGACAGGCTCGGCCTTTTCAGGATAGGCAAATATCCGGTGTTCCGGCGGAATGTCCTGCGGCCCGTGGTAATACTCCTTGAAGCCCTCCGGGACTGCCGACACATACCCACCGGGAGCGAATACGCCGCCCTCGTTGATACGCACATCCCGCCCGTATGCCTCATAATCGAAGTAGTTCTGAATGTGCTCCGGTATGTCGATAGTCCCAAGCTCGTCGGCGTAAAGACGGCCCAGCCCTTCATCATCGGAAATATCCGGGTAAAAGCGGTAAAGGTCAAGGTTCTGCGTCAGGTTTATCAAATCCTTCACGCTCCTTGTGTGGTTTCCCAAGACAAGAGCGGCTTCAAAGGTTTCCAGTCCGCCCTTATCCCGTACTTCCAGCAGGGCGTGGCCCAGCTCGTTCAGCTCGTCGATGTTCTCACATTCGTAGAGATGATCGTAGAGCCCCAGCACATCACTGTCAAAGCTGGTAAAGAACACTTCGCTGTACCGTTTCCCGTCTATCCCGATTTTGGCAAGGGCGGCCTGCAACTCCTGTGTCGTCATGGGGAAATGTACCGTTGTCCCTACCTCAATCCCCATTAAGGGGTATAGGGCTGTATTGGTTATATAGGCTTCAAACATGGGCTCATTCCTCCTTTCCGGCCCGGTCAGCCAGCACCTCATAAATCCCGGCCATAATGTAATCGGCGCAAGGGAGGGCAATCGCGTTTCCCAGTGCCTTGTAGCGTTGCAGAGGCCGGATCTCCACGCCGTCCGCCCCGTACTTTGTCCAGCCCTCTGGCAGCCCCATCAGCCGTTCGCTTTCCGTTTCCGTCAGAAAACGGATACAGCCGCCCTTCGGGTCGCCCTCATACCAGAAGGCAAAGGGCGTTACATCACTGGCTAAAAGAGTGGGAAAAGGGTCAGTTGGTAATCCGAAGCTGTTTCGGAAGGCCGTTTCTTCCTGCCTTTTTGCCGCTCCCCGCATACGGAAGCACTGAAAGGGGTGGATGACTGGTATCTGCCGCCCTGTTTCAAAAGAAGCTGTTCGATCTCCTTCGGCGGCGGCCCGCCCGCCCTCTCCGCAAGGCGGAGGAAGTGGGAGCATTGGACGGGGCTTAAATAGTATGTCTGCGGCACGTCTGCCTCCAAAATCCGCCACGACGAAAATCCGCTGCCTTCGTGCCAGCCTTCGGGAGCCTGCCCAATACTGGGCGTCCATGAGCCGCCAGCACACATCAGGCGTTCCCCCTCGCACCATTCCGGCGTTTCCCCATCTTCCCGAAGGAGGCATTGGAACTTCGGTGTCCGAGAAGGCGGATAGGACGGCTCTAAAGTCCATCCGGTCATTTGTAGAAAACGCTCCCATGACGTTTTCCCAAACAGCGATAGCTGGATATAGGTTATCAGTAGCATCCCTCATTTCCTGTATGATACGAAACGCCTGATAGAACAGGCTTGATTTTGCCCCGGCAAGGCCGGAGCGGTTGCCGATCAGAGAAAGGTTCTGACAGGGGGAACCGAAGGTAATTATATGGACAGGTGGGATTTTCCCGCCGTCCACCTTCGTAATATCCCCCAAATGCACCATGTCGGGAAAGTGCCTTTTGGTTATGGAGATGGGCGCTTTTTCAATCTCACTGGCCCATACCGGACGGATACCGCACCGGGAAGCAGCCAGAGGGAACACGCCGATCCCGTCGAAAAGGCTTCCCAGCTTAATGTCCGGCATGGCCCGGGGTGCCGTGTCCCTTCACAGCAAGCACCCCTTCCAGTGTGGTCGCCGCAATGCCCAGCCGCCCGGCAACCGCAATATCATTTTTTACATCCTCGTCCACAGCGCTGCCGCAGACAATCAGGGTGTGGGAGCGCCGCAGCATATCCCGGCGCATATCAATCCCGGCCTTGTGTTCCTCGGGAACGCTGTCATTCAAAAACAGCGGCAGATACAAGAGCGGGCAGATCGGGGAAAAGCCCGCCTCATAAGCAAGACGGCAGTAGTGGGCCGCCAGCTCCATATCAACATCCGGCTCGCCGCTCCATGCGGCGGTCAGGTATGCTAAAGGTCGTTTCATTGGTTGAGCCTCCATTTCTGTTTTGGTTTAGGGAAAAGCAAGAGTTCGCCCAACCCCTCCGCCCCTTCCCCCGGGAAGGGGAACGGCTCTGGAGAATTTATATCCCCGTCGCTTGACCGGGAAAAAGCATAACCGGGAGAAATCCGTCAAGGGTGCCTCTGGCACCGCCTGCGGCGGCGCTGCCCTTGACTGATTTTCCCGGCTATGCTACGGAATAACTGGCGACGGGGAATAATTTATATCTCCAGAGCTTCGGGGCGCGGGGCAGAGCCCCGCAATCCTCGGGCCATGCTGACCCGAAGTTTGGGCTTACTTTTCCTGTTCGGTTTTCTTCTCCGGCTTTTCGTGTTCCTTCTGCTGACCCTTCCAGTCGTCCAGCAGCTTGATGATCTGGTCCTTCATTTCCCTCGGCGTAGTTTCCTTGCCGAAATACTTGCTCAGTTCCGCACCTGTCAAAATCACTTTGTCTACCTCCTTTTTGTCCTCCATCATAATGCCGTCGATCACATCCCCGTTGAGCAGCTTCTTTTCGTCCAACTCACGCATACGCTTTGCCTGCGCCTGTGAAGGCGAGGACTGCTGGCTGTCAATGGCGACGGCGATATAGTTCTGGTTCTTCTTGCCGATATAGGAAAGCTCCACCGCCGTAGTAAAGCCCAGCTTTTTTTCATCCATCAGCTTCATCAGGTCGGGAACCAGCTCATTGAGCCGGATATACCGCTGCACCTGCTTGACCGCCATCTTATTGCGCTCGGCTACAATTTCGTTGGAGCGTTTTCCTGCGTCCTTCGGGTCAATCTGGCCCGAAGTGCGGGAGCCCTGGTGCTTGATGGCCTCAAGCTGCATTTTCAAGGCTTTGGCCCGCTCACTGGGGAGGATTTCTTCACGCTGGTTGAGATTGTCCTCGACCATCTGCGTGATGGCTTCATCGTCCGTCAGATTGCGAACAATACAGGGCATATCCGCATATCCGGCAAGCTCGCTGGCCTTCTGGCGGCGGTGGCCGGACACGATCTCATAGCCGCCATCCTCACGGGGACGGACGATAGCGGGCTGGGTCACGCCCTTGTCCTTGACGCTGGACACCATAGCCCGCATTTCTTCATCATCCCGAACCTCAAAGGGATGGTTCTTGAAGGCGTGAAGCTCGTTCAGCTTGATATAGACGATCTGTTCCTTGCCCCGGCGTGGTGCATCCTTCGGTTTTTCGGGTTCCTTCGGAGCGGGAGCGGCCTGTACCGTTGGCGCCGTTTTTTTCTCCGGTTCCTTTTTGACCGCATTTTCCGGTTTCTGTGCGGGAGCTTTGGGCTTCGGGGTTGCGGCCTTGTCCTTATCTGCTTTCGGGGGACGGCCCCGGCGCTTCGGCTGTTCCGGCTCTTTGGGTTTTTCCTCCGCTTTCTTCGGAGCCTCCGGCTGCTTTTCCGGTTTTTCCGTTTTTGCCGGGGCAGGCTTTTCCCCGCTGGGAGCTGCCGCCCGTTCCTCGACCTTCTTTTCCTTCATAATTTCAGCGAAGTTATAGACGGAAACCTGCGGGTTCTTTACCTCCGGTTCCGTCTTTTTTTCCGGCTCCGGAGAAACGGAAACCTTCTCCGGCTCTTTTGGGGGAGCGGGAGGCGTTTCCTTGCCCGGCCCGCTATCCGTTACCGGCTGTTCCGGCGTTTTTGTGGTTTTATCATCTGCCATAAGCATTTACCTCCTGTTTTTTGGCATGAAAAAAGAGGCTCAACTTTTCAGTCAAGCCCCCGTGGGAAGTTCCTCCTTTCTCCGCCATGATACAAAAATACCGCCCGTAGTCTCGTTTGGGCGGTACTTTGTGTAAGATTGGCAGTCCATTATTAAGTTTTTTATTATGTTCCCTTTGTACACCGTTGCAAAACAAAGTTTTTAATTGTGCTGTAATCTACAGAGCGGTAATTGAGACGGTTTCAAGTTTTATGTAAGCAGAAAAAACTGATATAAGATATGTCATTAGTTATCGAGGACGGAGCCCGTTTTGGGGACTCTGTCCTTGTTTGTATTATAATGCAATTTCCAGGCATGTCAAGCAGGCTGTCATCCGATGGAAATACAGTTTTTGATTTTGTGACTTTTCGGAGCTGGCGGTTAAATCCTTCGATGGTGTTGGTCGTATAGATCAGGCGTCGGACTGCTTCTGGATACTCCCGCCGGTGACGATTTTCACCAAATCCACATCTTTATTTTTTTAATAACTTTTTAGTTTTTGATGCTGTAAACTGAATAACCGGTCCTGAGATAATGATCGTTACGATTGTACATATGCCAAACTTTCCCCCCAGCAAAACTCCGGTAAGTACCATAACAATATCCAGTATCATCCGCACTGCTTTTACCTGCCAGCCGTTCTTTTCCGCAAGAGAAAAGGTTAATGCCTCGTAAGAACCACGTCCCAGTGAAGCTGCCGCATAAACTCCTGTTCCGACTGCAAAAAGCATGACTCCCAGCAACATAATCAGTGCATTCACCCACAAATGCGTACTGTACACATGTGCATTTGCAAACAAATCAACACAGAGGCTATACACAAGCTGATAAATAATCGTACCAATATGTATCTGTGATCTGTCATAGAAAAATGAGAACACAATCATAATTATGGCTACAATCAGAGATGCCATGCCTATACTTATATGAAATGTCCTTGAAATCCCCTGCCACAAAACAGCAAGGGTTGCCCCTCCAAATCCCGCATACAATGCAAGGGTAATGCCATATGCTGCTATGATCGAACCAATCACAATGATTATTATTTTTTTCGTCCATTCTGTTTTACTCATTGTTATAGCCTCCTTTTATTTTTATTTGAATTCTTACTACGCATTTTATCTTTATACTATAAATGAGCAAGTTCGTGATTTTGCATAAAAGAAAGACACCTTGAATTCGATTGTGTTGTATAATGAAAGTGACCAAACCAACATTTACAGCATTCACGAAAGAAGGTGTCTCCTGCAAATACTATACATCATTCAGCATTCATATACAACCAGTTTAAAAAATTAGATTTATGCAAATCGTATTCTAATCGAATGATCAATCATCTTATGAGTATCCTGATTAGCATCTTTCTTTCTGGATACCATGGAAAAACCACGGATTTTGCCAAAAACAGTTCCTGCCATAGAACTACAATTGCCCATTTTCTCAACTCTGGAAAGTGGGATGAATCGTTGCTTTCAGATACATTAAAACGGTCTGTCATTGAGATTATTTATTCAGAAGCAGCCCGCACCGGAAAACCTGTTTTCTGTATTGTTGACGATACGATAGCTGCAAAGACAAAGCCTTCGTCACGGGCTCTGCATCCGATTGAAGATGCGTATTTTCATCAATCTCATTTGAAAGGCAAACAGGACTATGGGCATCAGGCAGTTTCGGTTATGCTTTCCTGTAACGGCATTGTTTTGAATTATGCTTTTGTGCTGTATAACAAGCTCAGCGAATTGGCTGCCGAATTATCCGTGGCACATAAAAACTTTGATCTTGTGACAGTTAAAGGCAGAAACTCTTCCTTAACCCCGACCATGAGCACACTACCCGCCTGACTGAATTTTATGGCATTGTCCATAATATTCGACAGAATCCTTCAAATCTCCGCTCTGTAGTTTATTCATACCCAGCACATCATTTACCAGAGACACCAGATA
>OHYD01001409.1_pt1 | contig 9645 bp, 8 predicted proteins | sample 1580191 | NCBI WGS metagenome assembly OHYD01 (sample SAMEA3882510, study PRJEB24775) | human gut metagenome | biome: human-associated habitat; feature: intestine environment; material: feces | place: Netherlands | collected 2009/2010 | reverse complement strand
CCCAGAGAGGATTTGAACCTCCGACCCCACGCTTAGGAGGCGTGTGCTCTATCCAACTGAGCTACTGAGACAGGCAACATGCCTATTATACCGTTTTGCCACACAAATTGCAAGGGTGCTCTTGCATGCGGGAACCTGCCCTATTATAATAAAGGCAGGAGCAAAACGGCGCTGCAGGATTTCTGCCGGACGGCATGAGCACCACCCGGGCCAAGCGCGGCGCTTACAAAACGGAGCAAAGGAGCAAAATGTAATGGAGCAGATGGATAAAGTGAAAAAGAATTTCGGCTTTGGCTGTATGCGCCTGCCGATGAACGGCGACCAGGTGGACATTGCCGAGACCACCCGCATGGTGGACGAGTTTCTGGCGCAGGGATTCAACTATTTTGACACCGCCCACGGTTACATTGGCGGCAAGAGTGAGCTGGCCCTGAAAGAGTGCCTGACCAGCCGCTACCCCCGCGAGGCCTACAGTCTGACCGACAAGCTGACCGACAGCTATTTCAAGACCGAGGCTGACATCCGCCCGTTTTTTGAAAGCCAGCTGGAAGCCTGCGGCGTGGACTACTTTGATTTTTACCTGATGCACGCCCAGAACGCCGACAACTTTAAAAAGTTCAAGGCCTGCCGCGCCTACGAGACCGCCTTTGCGCTGAAAGCCGAGGGCAGGATCCGCCATGTGGGCCTCTCTTTCCACGACCGCGCCGAGGTGCTGGACCAGATCTTGACCGAGTACCCGCAGATCGAGGTGGTACAGATTCAGTTCAACTACCTGGATTACGATGATATTGCTGTGCAGAGCCGCAAGTGCTACGAGGTTTGCCGCAAGCACGGCAAGCCGGTGCTGGTGATGGAGCCGGTCAAGGGCGGCAGCCTGGTCAACCTGCCCGAGGAAGCCAAAAAGGTGCTGGACGACCTGCACGGCGGCAGCCCCGCCAGCTATGCCATCCGCTTTGCCGCGGGCTTCCCCGGCATGATGATGGTGCTGTCCGGCATGAGTGACCTGGAGCAGATGAAGGACAACCTGAGCTATATGCGCGACTTTAAGCCGCTGAACGAGACCGAGCTGGCCGCCGTAAAAAAGGTGCAGGAGATCTTCCACAAGATGAACATGATCCCCTGCACGGCCTGCCGCTACTGTGTTGAGGGCTGCCCCAAGCAGATCTCCATCCCAGACCTGTTTGCTATCATGAACATCAAGCAGCTGCACCACGATTGGAACGCGGACTACTACTACGAGGAAGTCCACACCGCCCCCGGCCGCCGCGCCTCGGACTGCCTGAAATGCGGCAAGTGCGAGAAGATCTGCCCGCAGCATCTGCCCATCCGCAAGCTGCTGGAGGAGGTAGCCAAAGAATTTGATAAGCCAGAAGCATAATCCATAAAAACAATAAAACGCCCCTGCCCTGCGCGGTTTGCGCCAAGGTGGGGGCGTTTTGTTGTAGGGTTACAGGGCCAGCCGCATTAAGACCAGCTTTTGGTAGCCGGTGTTGCGGGAGCGGAAGCCCTTGGGGTTGCGGCCGTATTCCACAAAGCCGAACTTTTTGTACAGGGCAAGGGCGCTGGCGTTATCGGCTACCACATCCAGCTCCAGCTGGGCGTAGCCAGCCTTGCGGGCGCAGTCGATGCAGGCGGCGGTGAGTGCCTGGCCAATGCCAAGGCCCCAGAATTCCTTAGCGATGCTGATGCCGAACTCGGCGCGGTGCTGCAGCTTATAGCAGCCGCCGACAGCGTTGATCCCGGCGGTGCCGGCCACCTTCCCGTCCACGATGGCGAGAATTTCCACCTCATTCGGGCTTTCGGTTTTGGCCTGAAGGTATTCGCCCTCCTGCGTGGCGGTGAGGGTGTTCTCCTCCGGGTAAGTCAGCAGGTTATCCGTTTCCGCATGGGTCAGGATGAAATTGTCCAGTGCGGCCTGGCCGTCGGCCGCGGTGCCACTGCGCAGACAGCAGGACGCGCCGTTTTTCAGTTGGATGATTTGGTGGTAGGTCATGGAAACCTCCTGGAAACCGGGGCAAAACGGGCTTACTCCCCCATCTGCTCCTTATGATACTGCAGGGTGTACAGTTGGTAATACCGGCCATGCTTAGCCAGCAATTCCTGGTGGGTACCCTGCTCCAAAATTTTGCCGTGAGATAGCACGATGATGTTATCGGCGTGCTGGATCGTGGATAAGCGGTGGGCGACCATGAGCATGGTGCCGACGCTGCGCATTTTTTCCAGCGAGTCCTGGATCAGCAACTCGGTCTCCGTGTCGATATTTGCCGTGGCCTCATCCAAAATCATCACGCTGGGCTTGTGGATGATGGTGCGGGCAAAGCTGAGCAGCTGCCGCTGACCTGCCGAGAAATTGTTGCCGCGCTCCCGCACTTCCTCGTCCAGGCCATGGTCCAGCTTGTCGATGAAGTGATCGGCGTTGACGTAGTGACAGACGCGGCGGATCTCCTCGTCAGGGATGCCCTCCTCCCGCAGGACGATGTTGCTGCGGATGGTGCCGGAGAAGAGGAACACGTCCTGCAGCATCTGGCCAAAATGGCGGCGAAGCGAGGAAATCTTGATCTTGCGGATGTCGATGCCGTCAATCAGAATCTCACCCTTCTGGAACTCATAATTGCGGCAGATGAGCGACAAAATTGTGCTTTTGCCGCTGCCGGTGGAGCCGACAAAGGCCACGGTCTCCCGCGGGTTGATGTGGAAGGACACACCCTGCAGCACCCACTCGCCGGGGATGTAACTGAACCAGACGTCGCGGAACTCGATCTCGCCCTTCACCTCGTTCAACTCGATGGCGTCGGGAGCGTCCACCAGTTTCGGCTCAATGTCCATGATGGAGAACACCTTTTCCGAGGAGGCCAGCGCCGATTGCAGCCAGTTGAACTGCTCGGCCAGATTTTGGATGGGGGTGAAAAACTTGGAAATGTACATGTAGAACGTGACGATGGTGCCGCCTGTGATGGTCTGCCCCAAGAATGACACGCCGGTCAGGTAACCCATGCCGCCCAGGTAAAACAGGCACAGGATGGAAGAAATGTACAGCATGTACACCAGCGGCCGGAAGATGCCGAAGACAAAAATCTGCTCGATGTTCGCCTTGGCAAGAGTCTGGCTTTTCTGGCGGAATTCCGCCATTTTTTCGTCCTCACGGCCGAAGATCTGGGTGACCTTGATGCCGGAAAGATTCTCCGACAGATAGGTGTTGATGTCGGTGGTGGCATCCTTGACTTTGCGGTAGGCCCGGCGGGAGAATTTGCGGAAGATGACCGTAAAAATGACGATGAACGGAACGAAGCAGAGCACCATCAGGGTCAGCTCGTAGTTCAGCAAAATCATGGCCACCAGGATGCCCAAAATAACGAACGCATTTTTGGTCAGGCTGACCAAAAGGTTGGTGAACATCATCGAGATGGCGTTGGTGTCGTTGGTAATGCGGGTTACCAGCTTGCCCACGGGAATTTCATTCAGCTGCTCGTGGGAGAGGGACTCAATGTGGGTAAACAGGTCCTCGCGCAGGTCAGACACGATGCGCTGACCGACGCGCTGCAGAATCACGGCTTGCAGGTAGGTGCTGGCCATCGAGAAAAGCAGTACCCCGGCGTAGACCGCCACCCGGCCGTACAGCGCGGGCAGGGCAAAATCGGTGGCGACAAGCTCCTCGATATTGCCGACGATCAGCGGTGAGATGATGTCGTAGGCGATGGAGAACAGCATCAGAAACAACACCACAACGAACTGCTTCCGGTAAGGCTTGGCGTAAGCCATCAGGCGGCGCATGATCTCGCCGTCGTTCATTGTGCGCTCAAAGCCCATGGTGGCCTTTTTGTCTTTGACCAGCGCGTAGGCCGCCACAAGGATGGCCGTGATGGCACCGATCACACCGCCGGTCAGCAGCAGCGGATTGATCTCAGTCATGGACGGCACCTCCTTCTGCGTTAGTCACGGGCTGGGCGGCAGTCTCGCCCGCCTCGGTCTCGTCCTCAAGGCGCTGCAGGTCCACCATGCGGCGGTACTCGGCGCAGGTGGCATACAGCTCATCATGGGGGCCGACGGCCTCTACCCTGCCGTCATCGAGGAACACGATCTTGTCCAGTCCCTCCACGGTGGAGATGCGGTGGGCGATGAGCAGCGTGGTCCTGCCCGCGCGGGTGGATTTGAGGTTGTCGAGGATGATCTTCTCGGTGCGGGTATCGACGGCGGAGACCGAGTCGTCTAGAATCAGAATGGGCGCGTCTTTTAGCAGGGCGCGGGCGATGGAGATGCGCTGCTTCTGGCCGCCGGAGACGGTCACGCCGCGCTCGCCCAGCACGGTCTCGTAGCCGTCCTTGAAGTCAACGATGTTGTCCCGCACATCCGCCAGGGCGGCGGCGCGGTCAATGTCTTCCTGCGCAGCATCGTCCACGCCAAAACCAATGTTGTGGGCGATGGTGTCGGAGAACAGGAAATTATCCTGCGGCACGTAGGCGCAGGCGTTGCGCACCGAATGGATGGACAGGCTGTTCACGTCCTGGCCGTCCACAAACAGGGTGCCGTCGGCCACGTTGTAGGTGCGCAGCAGCAGGTCTACCAGCGCGGTCTTGCCGGCACCGGTCTTGCCTACGATGCCCACGCTCTCGCCGGGGGTGACGGTGAAGCTGATGTCCCGCAGCACATCATACTCGCCATCCGGGTAGCGGAAGGTCAGGTGGCGGAACTCGATGCCGCCTTTGGGGGCGGTCAGTTCGTGCACATCGACCCGGTCGGTCATGTCGATGGGGGCGTCCAGCAGCTCGGTGACGCGGTTGAGGGACGCCTTGCCGCGGGAGGTCTTTTCGATCAGCATCGAGATGGCCATGATGGGCCAGACGATGGCCTCAAAGTAGCCGATGTACTCCACCAGCTGGCCTGCGTTGAACTGCCCGCGGTAGACCAGCCAGCCGCCGTAGCCCAAAATGACGCAGATGATCGACTCAACAAACAGCGTGACCAGTACTTCCAGCAGGGTGGCAATTTTGGTATAGGTGACGTTGATCTCCTCGTTCTCGCGGTTTAATTTACGAAAAGCCGTCAATTCCTTGTACTCTTTGACGAAGGCCTTGATGACCGCGATGCCGGAGAAATTCTCCTGCGCGAAGTCAGACAGGTCGGAAAAAGCCTGCTGGCGTTCCTCCCACCGTTTGGTCATGGTGGTGCCCATGATGGTGCCGATGACGAACATGATGCCCGCAGGGATCAGTGCCAGCAGCGTGAGCTTGTAGTCCATACGCCACATTTTAAACAGTGCCAGCAGCCCCAGCACCGAGGCATCGAAGAACATCAAGATGCCGTCACCGAAACACTCCTGAATGGTGTCCAGGTCGTTGGTGTAGAGGCTCATCAGATTGCCGACCTTGTTGACCTGGTAGTATTGCTGGGACAGCTGGCGGCTGTGGTCAAACATCCGCTCCCGCAGATCGGCAGTGACCAGCACCGCCGAGCCAAAGAAACAGACGCGCCACAAAAACCGCCCGACGACCATCAGCAGCACGATCCAGATCATGGGCAGGCAGATATGCTGGAACAGAACCTCTTTGGTAAAGGCGAGGGTCTGTCCGTCGATGACGACCTCTCCCAGATTAACGCCGTTGATGACCAGGCGGTACAGCTCGGGGATCATAAGCTGGATATAATCGACCGTCAGCAGCGCCAGCAGGCCCAAAAGCAGCACGGGTGCACTGCGCAGATAATACCGGTTGATATACTTGCCGAAGATCATGGCTTCCCCTCCTTTTCGCTTTTCTTATTCACAGTATGGCAAAACAGCCGTATCTTTCAGTATATCGGATTATCGCCATAAAGTCAACGAAACGGCGGGAAAAATGCCGCAAACGGATGTGACATCCATCCACAAAATACAGCATACCACTTAAAGGCAGGTTTAAGTCAAGGGGCGACGCCCCGCATCCGCAAAACAAAAACCCACCCCCAGCCGCGCCAGCATGACCGGCGGTGCGATTTGCAGCAGAATGGGGCTGCTTTTTTCTTCGCCAAAGAACACGCAGGCCTTTTCCCTGCCTTGACGGCGGGTGAGGCCTCTGTCAGAAGCCCCGCCTGGCAGAGGGCGGCCACGATATTGTTCATTGTCTGGCGGGGCAGCAGGTCCTGGCCCAGCGGGAGTACACCCTGCGGCATTTGATAATGGCATGGTTGACGCTGTTGTGCAGCCGTTGAGTTTGGGTTTTCTGGTTTGACATAAAAAATCCCTCCGCCTTATAATCCAATTTGGGATTATAAGGCGGAGGGACGCTTTGTCAGGAGTTAAGACAATATCGCATAATTCTAAGTGCCGATACGGCGAGCGAGGCACGGCAGATGCTAAGCCAAAAGCGCAGATAATACTTTGTGTATTATCGAGCATTTTGGCAACGCAGTTGCCGTGCCGCAGCCGCCGGAGCGGTGCTTAAGCCGTTAGGCGGGAATTGTGCGGTGTTGCCTTAAGTTTACGCACCTGTTTTCTCGTAAATGCAGTGGGTGCCCTGGTGCTGCTGCAGACCGCCCAGGCACTTTTTATTGCAGCGCACACAGCGGTGGATAGCCTGCACCTGCCCGGCAGCAGCCTTGCTGGGCCAAGCAGGGTCGGCCAGCAGTTGGCGGCTCATGGCGGCGCAGGTGATGCGGCCGCTGGCCAGCTGGGCTTCCACAAAATCAGGATTGGTCAGGCCGCCCACGCCGGTGATAGGTTTGTCGGTATATTGGCGCACCTCATCGCAGAACTTCAGGAAGCAACCCTCTCCCTTAAAATAGGGATGATTGGCGGGCGGGATAGTATCCTCCAAGCTGGAATGGTTGGCCAGGGTAACGTGGAAGCTGGTCACACCGGCCTCCACCAGCAGCGGTACAAAGATACCCAGTTCGCTTTCCAGTACACCGGCATTGCCGTAGTGGGGGTCCTCCTGCCGGACAGCCAGTTTGTAGTCGATGGGCAGCTCCGGCAAACGGCTGCGCACGGCGCGCACAGCTTCAACGGCAAAGCGGGCGCGGTTTTCGGCGCTGCCGCCGTAGGCATCGGTGCGGTGGTTGAACACGCTGGAGCTGAAACTGCCGCACATGCGGTCGCCGTGGATCTGCACCATGTCGAACCCGGCTTTTACCGCCAGTTCGGCGGCCTCGCCGAAGCCGTGGATGATCTTATCGATCTTGCGCTGCGGCAGATTGGTGATATAAGGGGCCACTTCCTCGTTGAGCAGGGTGCGCAGCTGCTGCATCGTGATTTTCTTCGTCAGAACGCCCGGCACATATTTGAGCATGGCTGCCATGTTGGAGTCTGACTGGTGCAGCTGGGCGCAGAGCTTGCAGCCGCAGCTATGGACGATCTCCGCCAGGCTCTGGTACCAGGCAAAGCCCTTTTTGTCAAACAGAGACTTTTCAAACCGGCTTTTGCCCACCGGCACATCCCCCACAATGATCATGGCGCAGCCACCTGCTGCAATGGCGCGGATCTTGGCAAAGTATTCTTCGTCCGACAGGCCGAAGGTGGTGGGGGCAAAGATAATGCGGTTTTTCAGTTCCAGGCCACCGTAGTTCACGGGGCTAAAAATAGTTTCATACATGTTCGGGCATCCCTTCTGCTGCTTTTTGTAAAAGGGCCAGCAGCTGGTCTTTTTCGGTATCGTTCAGGTTGGCCAGGCGGATATCATCCCAGGTGAAAAATATTTGGTGGCTGATAACGAAAGCCTGCTGTCCCCTATCGGTCAGGGTCAGGGCATAGCTGCGGCCATGTTTTTCCCTGGAGAGAAAGCCATCCTCGGCCAGTTTGTTCAGGCTGCGCTGGCTGTAGCCCCAGTCCAGGTGCAGGGCCTTAGTAAGCTCTGACGGTGAACAGCCCGGGTGCTTGCCTACGTAAATAATGAAGAACAGCAGCCCAAAGTTGAGCCCTACGGCTTGCAGCTGCTCGCCGGTAAACGCGGCAAAACTGCGGTAAAAAATGGTGGAGTAATAGGATAAAGTTTTGCGATACATGGGAACAACCTCCGTACTTGACTTTATCAAGTATATATCAGTGACTTGATAAAGTCAAGTGGATGGCGCAAATTTTAACAATTCTTGCCAAACTGTGCCGTACCTTTGTATAATAGAAACAATAGAAAAACCACAACAAAGGAGCAACGTAAATGAAAATTGCAGTCATTGGTCCCGGCGCGATGGGGCTGCTGTTCGGCAGCTACCTGTCCCAACACCATGATGTTACCCTGGTGGGCACCAACCCCGCCAAAATGCAGTCCATTACCGAAAATGGCGTTACCATCCGCGAGATGGACGGCAGCGAGCGCATCTACCGCCCCCATGCTACCGCCGACACCACCGGCCTCTCCCCTGTCGACCTGGTCATCGTGCAGGTCAAGGCCAGCGCCTCCGAGGCCGCGCTGACCAAAAACAAGGCCCTCATCGGTCCCGACACCATCCTGATGACCCTGCAAAACGGTATGGGCCACGAAACCTTGCTGAGCCGTTTCGCCGCCCGTGAGCAGATCGTCATCGGTACCACCCAGCAGGGCAGTTATAAGTTGGGCGAGACCACCGTCTGTCACAGCGGCCTGGGCAAAACGTTTTTGGGCACCGTCACCGGCGACAGCAGCCGCTTTGCCCCGCTGGCCGAGATGTTCGCGGGCTGCGGCTTCCCCTGCGAAGTCTGCAGCCAGGTGCAGGGCATGATCTGGGATAAGCTGATGATCAACGCATCCTCCAGCGTGCTGTCCGGCATTTTGCAGGTGGCCCAGGGCTACGTCGAGCAGGACTCCCACGCCTGGACGCTGGCCGAGAAGCTCATCCGTGAGCTGTGCGCCGCCGCCACCGCCGACGGTTACCCTTTCGACGCCGAGGAGCAGATCGCCCGCATCCGGCTGCACCTGCAAAAGGCGCCTGACGGCTTCACCAGCATCTACGCCGACCTGAAGGCGGGCCGCCGCACCGAGGTGGATGTCATCAACGGCGCGGTCGTGGAGGCCGGGCACCGCCACAATATCCCCGTGCCCACCCATGAGTTTGTGATGGAACTGGTCCACGCCATGGAAGGCAGAGCATAAAATCGAGAGCAAATAAACAGAGCAACGCAAATAAGCAGGAGTCAAACCTTATGAAACCCCGCAGATTGGGCAAGACAAAGAGAAGGACTATGCTTCGGTGCTGGCCAACGCCCCGGCTCACGCCTACCGCGGCCAGTGTACCTACTGCGGCCACTGCAAGCCCTGCGTGGCCAATCTGGACATTGCGATGATCAACAAGTTCTACGACTTGGCCACCATGCAGCCCGAAGTGCCCGCTACTGTGCAGAGTCACTACGAACTGCTGGAAAAGACCGCCTCAGCCTGCATCGACTGTCATGCCTGCGAGAGCCGCTGCCCCTTTGGCGTAAAAATTGCCGAGAGGATGAAGAAGACGGTGGAGCTGTTTGGGTGCTAAGCGCGCTGCAAACCCTGTAGGGGCCGATCTTGCATCGGCCCGCCAAAAGAGAGGTACTTACTATGAAACTGCAAAACGGCCGCCCGGTGGATACGACCGGACGTTTGGAGAAAGAACTGCGCTGTTACGACCTGCTGGACCGCCTGGGTGTGCCTTATGAGCGGGTCGACCACGCCCCTGCCATGACGATGGAAGTCTGCCAGGAGATCGACCGTGTGCTGAACGCGGTGATCT
>OHYD01001394.1_pt1 | contig 9733 bp, 4 predicted proteins | sample 1580191 | NCBI WGS metagenome assembly OHYD01 (sample SAMEA3882510, study PRJEB24775) | human gut metagenome | biome: human-associated habitat; feature: intestine environment; material: feces | place: Netherlands | collected 2009/2010 | reverse complement strand
ACGGGCTGCTGCACAAGGTTCTGTGCAACAGCCCGTTTTATAATATGCTAAAACCTTCAGCTATGTTGCTTCAGGGCGCAGATGGCGATGCTCAAAGCGCTCCATGCGGCCTGATACATCAGCACCGTGGCGATGGACAGCTGCCAGATGCTGCCCGCGTAGGTCAGCAGCACTGCAATGAACACCGAGAAGCACACCGACACCAGCTGCACCGTGGTGGCGCTGGTCTCGGCATTCTGTGCCTGATCTGCAGCCTGCAAGCCGCCGGTCAAGCTGGCAAAGCCCCGGTGGTGGTACAGGCAGCAGTCGGGCTTTTCCGGGGCAGCATCGGCGGCTTCAATGGCCTGACACTGGTCGCCGTCCAGCACGGTGACCATGCCCTCCGGCAGATGGTAGGCCTCGGTGATGTGCCGTGCCGTCAGGCTGGGGTCCTTGCTGGTGACCAGCAGACGGATGTTCTCCCTTTGCAGAGAAGCAAGGCTGCGTGCCACATTGCGGCCGCCCACATAGCGCAGCACAAACATGGCGTGCAGGTTGCCGGACACTGCCAGATACAAAATTTGCAGTTCACCGTTTTTGGAATGGCTGTCCTCGTAGTCCTGCTCCGGCAGGGTCACGCCCTCCTGCTCCATGTAGCGGCGGGTGCCGATGAGGATGCGGTTATTGTCGCACCATGCCGAAAAGCCCATCCCGGTGTGCTGTTCCAGATCCTTGACCGGGAACAGGATATCGGTGCGGTCCTCGATGATCTGGCTGAACAGCCCGCGCAGGGTGTCGCAGCTCTCGTTCAGCACACTGGCCGCATACAGGATGGCGCGGTCGATGCGGCCGCCCTTGAAGATGCGGATATCCTCCAGCGTTACGCTGTCGGCGGTAAACAGGTCATCGGCGTCCAGCTCAATGGTGTCGATGCCGCCCAGCTCCTCAATTGCCGCCCAGCCGGGCACCACAGCGCCCACAGCGGCAGCCGCTCTTTGCAGCCGCAGCGCCGCCAGCCCGGGCACCAGCACCGAGGAAAGGGGTGCGCCCATGCACAGCACGGCAGCAGCCGCAGCCACAGCGCAGTTGATCCCGCTGCCGAACAGCAGGAAGGCCACGCCGCTGAGCACTGCCGCTGCCAGCAGAACGCAGGCCACCTTGCGAGCACGGCGCTCGCTGGCGCGCTCGCTGAGGCTCTGCTCCACAAAATCATCGCTGGCGGTCTGCACCGGGCGGCTCAGCAGCACCCACGGGTCCTTCTGCTTCAGATCCCGGGCGAGGGCGCGGATCAGATCTTTATCGCGGGTGCGGTAAGCGCCCCGCACTTCGCCGCCCTCTGCTGCCAGCGTGTAGCCGCCCTGCACGGCAGCCAGCATCACCCGGCTGCCCACCAGCGCCAGAAACAACCCCAGCGCCGCCATACCGGTCAGCAGACCGATGCCCTCAGTGCTACGGTAGGCGTTGGCATTCAGCATGGCCACCACCGCCTGCAGCAGCGCTGCCACAGCAGCCAGCGCGGGCATGGTGTCCGCACTGGGACGGCCGCGCAAACCGGTCAGACCGTCCCGCAGCACCGGGTAGCCCACAAACAGGCTGGCGGCAAACAGCAGCAGATTGGCGGCATAGAACGCCGCCGGGGCAGCGTCCGGGTCCAGCACCGAAAGCGGCGGCAGCAGACGCTCTGCTGTCAGCCCAAAGTGCAGCAGCACTACGGCCAGAATGCCAGCCAACACACACCGCAGGGTCAGTTCTGCAGCCATGTGGTGCAGCTTGTCGGCGGTGGATTCCGGCACAGTTTCCTCGGCAGGAGCAGCCGCTTGCGCTGCCGGTGCGGTCTCCGGCTGTGCCGGGGTCGCGGCAGCTGCCGGTGCGGATACAGAGGCGGCAGTCTCCGCTGCGGGGGTGCCGTCCTGCTCCAGCGGGAGCAGGGGCAGGCTCATAGTATCCTCTTTTTCCGGCTTGCAGGCGGCGGGCTTTTCGTCCTCTGCTGTGCCGAACATCTGGAAAATCGACTTTTTCTCAGGCTTTTTCGGTAGTGTCTCCGGGTCTGCCGGAACGCTGGCAAACACCGCCGACGGCAGCTCATCGGCAGGCTTCTGTGCTGCCTTTGCCGGGGTTTTCTCCGGCTCTGCGGCGGGCTGTGCAGGCGCAGGCTGCACCTTGGGCTGCGGCGCTGCCTGTACGGGCTTTGCGGGCTGCGGGGCAGGCTTTGCCTTGCCGCTCATGCCGTTGAGCATATCCTTCAGCTGCTGCATCTCCCGCTGTTCCAGTTCCTCCTGCGGCAGCAGCATCTCCGGGGCGTTCTTCGCCTTAGGCTGCTTTTGGGGGGCTGCAACAGGCTGCGGCACCGGCTGGGGCGCGGGCTTTTCCGGCTCCGGCTGCACGGCAGCAGCCGCCTTGGGTGCAGGCACAGGCTCTGCCGGGACGGCCTTGACAGGCTCCGGGCGGGCGGGCTGCATCGGCATTACCGGAACAGGGTCTGCGGTGCGCAGCTCCAGCGCCATGTCCTCCTGCTCCGGCTGTACCGGCTTTGCATCTGCCCCAAGCAGGATCTCACCGGTGGGGATCTCCAGCACCGGCTGTGCGGGGGCGGGCGTCTCTTCCTTGTCGTGGCCGAACAGCTTGCCCAGCAGCCCGGCCTTAGGCTTTTCCTCCACCGGAGCAGGCGCGTCCCGGTGGGTCATCTCCTCGGGCAGATCAATCACACTGGTGCTGAAAAAGTTGCGGAAACGCTCCTCTGCCGAGAGCTCCCCCGCCTGCTTGCCCTTGCGTTCATTTGTATTGTTCGGCATCCTTGTCCCTCCCACTGTTCTGGATGGAGTTTACCGCTTGTTTTATTCTTCTACGGCGCGCTGCGACTGGATCTCGTACAGGATAATGCCTGCCGCCACCGAAACGTTATAGCTGTCCACGCCGGTGCCGGGTGCAGCCATATCCAGCCGCACCACGCCGTCACACAGCTTCTTGACCAGCTGGGATACCCCGCTGCCCTCGCTGCCCAGTACCAGCGCGATGGGGCCTGTCAGGTTATTCTTGCGCAGAGACACGCCGTCCATGTCGGCGCAGTAGACAAACACGCCCTGCTCCTTCAGGCGGCGGATGGTCTCGCCGATGTTGGCCACGCGCGCCACCGGCAGACGCTCGGCAGCGCCTGCGCTGGACTTGATGACGGTGGGGGTAACGGATGCACCACCCCGCTTGGGGATGACGATGCCGTGGGCACCGCACAGCAGCGCGCTGCGCAGGATTGCGCCCAGGTTGTGGGGGTCCTCAATACCGTCACACAGCACGAGGAACGGCGGTTCGCCGCGGTCTTTTGCGATCTGCAAAAGTTCCTCCACTCCAACATACTGGATGCGGGCAGCCCAGGCCGCCACACCCTGGTGGTCCTGGGTACCGCACAGCTTTTGCAGCTTGCCGGCGGGTACACGCTTGATGACCGCCCCGGCCGCTTTGCCCAGCGCGGTATAATACCCGGCCATGCGCGGCTCCATGCTGTCGGCCAGCAGCAGGGTGTCCACCCCGGCTTCGCTTTTCAGCAGTTCGGTCACGGGGTTTTTGCCCCATACCAGGGCGGTATCCTGCTCCGCAGGGGCCTTGTCTGCCTTGGCCTGGGGGGCCTGCTGGGGCATGCGTTTTTTATTTTCCATCTGCAATGTGGTTACTCCTTAAAACGATTGGGTAAAGCCCTGTGCGGCGGCGTTTGGCAGCCATTTTGCCGCGTATGGCAGCCCGCACAGCTTTCTTGCATGATTCGATAATTATACAGATATAGTATAGCACATTTCCTATGCTTTTGTCACCTTTTTCCTTGGCGTCAAAAGTACAGATTTTTCACCCTTTTGCGCGGTGCTTTTGTGCGTGTTTTCGCGGTTTATACAAACCGTACTGGAAAGGTTTTCCTTTGAGGATGTTGAAAACCCTGTTGAAAGCGTGGAAAACCCGCTTGTATGGCCAGTTTTCCACCGTTTCAGGGGGTGTTTTCAACATATTGTGGAAAACCTTTCAACATAACAGTACGGATAAACACCCCCGCTCACTGGGCAAACTACCAGTTTTACCCCTGTTTTTGCGGGTAAAACTTACAATTATTACGGGGGTTTTGCCCGTTTTTTCACTTTCCACAGGTTTTCCCCACCCCGTCTGTGGACAAAAAGCGAAAAGTTCATCCTGCATGTTGAATGCAAAAATTCCCCACAAAATTCCATCCTGTTCAGGCCATTCCGGCTGCTGCAAACCAGTCCGCCGCAGCCCGCAGAACGGGCGCGGCATTGCTGCCCCCGCCGCCGTATTCGATCACCACCGCCACCGCAAACCGCGGCTGCTGTATCGGCCCATACCCGATGAGCACCGAGTTTGTGTAGTGGGTGCCATCCGGCAGCGTGCCCGCCAGCTGGGGGCTGCCGGTCTTGCAGGCAAGGGGAATGGGCGATTCCCGCAAAGTGCGCAGCGTTTGGGCCATCTGGGCCATCCCCTCCCGGATGGGGGCAAACACTGCCGCCCCGACGGGTGCCTGGGCTAAAACGTCCGGCTGCGCCTGCCAGGTTATATTCCCGCCGGTATCGGTTGTGCTTTGGGCAAAATGCAGCGCCGGGCGCTGGCCATCCCGCGCAAGGGCCCCGGCATAGGCCGCCAGCTGCAAGGGGCTGACCGACGTGTTGCCCTGCCCAATGGCCGCCATCAGTGCAAGGCCCGCCTGATAGTTCTCATCGGTGCTCCAGGTCAGGCGGCCTGTAGTTTCCGGCAGCTCAGTACCGCAGGGTGCTCCAAGGCCCAGCTGCTGCGCGGTAGCGGAAAACGTATCCACCCCAAGGCGGCGGCCGACATCATAAAAATAAATGTTGCAGCTGTGGCGCAGCGCCGTAACCATGCTGACGGCCCCGCGGTGCCCCAGCTGCAAACAGCGCGGCTGGTAACCCGCATAGTAAGTGTACCGCCCGCCGCAGTTTACGGTGCTTTGCGGGGTGATGATCCCCGCCGCCAGGGCCGATGCCGCTACTGCCGGTTTGAACGCTGACCCCGGCGCATACTGGCCGTTCAGCACCCGGTTGACCAGCGGTGCTCCCTGGGCTGTGGCCAGTGCGGCATAATTCTGCCGCCAGCTGGCAAGGTCATAATCCGGCAGGCTGACCGCCGCCAGAACGCCGCCGGTCTGCACATCCACCACCACAGCCGCCCCTGCACAGGCTTCTTTGCCCTTGCCTTCCGGCTTTGTGGCCTGTAAAGTTTCAATTTGCTGCTGCAATGCGCTGCGCAGGGTGCGCTGCAAATCAGCGTCCAGGTAAAGGTGCAGGGTATCCCCGGCCTGTGGCGTACTTTGTATGGTTTCGGTGCGGCCGCCGCTGCTGCGGTCAACCGTCACTTTCAGGCTTCCCGCTCTGCCGCGCAAAGCATCTTCCCAGGCGGCTTCCAGCCCCCATTGGCCGATGGATTCATCCATGGCAAGGCCTTGGGCCTTTTTCTGTGCCCACTGCTCGGCACTCATGGCCCCCACGCCGCCCAGCAGCTGCGGAGCATGTGCGGGCAGTGCGGCATATCCCTGATGGCGTCTCCGGATGACCGTACCGTGATGGAGTCCGGGCAGGGAGAGGGAAATGAACCCGGACGCGGAGGAACGGGGCGTGGACGCGGGGACGCTCCCCTTGCCTTTGAGATGGAAGAGCGTCCCCGGCTTGACACGGTTTCCAGACGGGTGGTTCATGAGGACTTGAGCCGCGCCGCTCTGGGGGAAACTGCGGGGGTGGAGACGGCGGCTCCCTCCCCGGAAGGGGCTGGAAATGGACAGGAACACGGCGGCCGGGGGGCTCGTCCGGCCCGCGGTGGAGATGCCGTGTGGTCTGATTGCCTTACTCCTCAGGAACAGTCAGCCCTGAAGGAAATTTTCAGATAGATTGATTGTTTTCTCCTGAAGGTCGGGAGCGCGTAACCCCCTGCCGCGGTTGTCCCCGGGGAAGCAGGCCGGTCCTGGTAAACAGAGCGTCCAGAACAAGGAGGACGCAGGCACTCCACAGCAGGATGGGACGGAGTTGGAGGCATGTTCCGGGCCTCGGTTCCCGGAAAATGGAGGGAAGGTCCATCCTTTCCCTGCCTCCGGTCCGGTTCACCAGGTCCAGGAAGGCGTTGCCGGATTCAGGCGGCATGGCCCATTCCGGGTCCACCTGCTGGCTGACAGGGCCGAAGGGGATAACGCTGCCGCCGATGCGGACCGCGCCCCGCGCCATGACTCCGTGCGGGAGGGGAAAGCTGCACTGGAATATTCCCGGCTGCAGGTGTTCCCAGATACCGTTTTGTGTACGGGAGCTTTCTTTTCCGGAGAGTTCCAGGGATATTTCCGGCATGCGTTCCGCCAGGCGCGGGATGTTTTCCTCACTGTAGTAAAGGCGAATCCGTAACCGGTCTCCTGCCGTGTCCGCCCGCACGGAGTATCCCTGTGGGGGATTTTTCCTGTTGAGCCACCGGGCCAGGGTTTGGATAAGGTCTCCGTAGCCGTCCCATTGCTGGATGTTTTTTCCGAGTTCTCCCCCCATGGCGAACGTAACGGCGGCCGTCCGTCCCGTCCCCCTGTTCCAGAAGGAGACCAGGGGCGCCGCGTTTCCGTCTTCCGTTACGCAGGCTGCTGTTGCTCCATTCCTTAAATAACACAGGTTATAACCGTCTACGGCAGGGGGCCATTCCGGCTGGCCGGCTGCAATTTGAAGCCAGCCGGCCGTACCGCGCAGGGAGGTGCGTTCCCTGATGAAGGCGGCCCGGGCCACGCTGACGGTTTCCTGTGCAAAGATGCTGGGGATATCCCCCGGGCGGTCGCAGAAGAAGATGCGCCCCCGTCCCAATTCCGCTATTTCCCTGAGCAGTCCGGCATCGGCGCTTTTTTCCGTTCCCAGTGCGATGACGCTTACGGTAGCCCCTTCCTTAACCATTTCTTTCAGAGTTTCCCGGTAGTCGGCAGGTTCTTCGGAATCGTCGGCATCTGCAAAGAGGAGCAGATGCCGTGTTCCGGCTACGGAACGTTGCAGTTCCCGCCAGCCCGCTTTCAGCCCGGCGCCGATGAAGATGCCTCCGCCCATGGAGGCAATCCTGGAGACGCTGGATATCATTTTCTTCCTGTTAGGGCCCAGACTGCTTAGCGTGACAATAGGGTGCGGTTCGCTGTCCACGGCGTGGACGGAGATGAGATCCTGGTCGGACAGCAGGGAAATGGTCTGGCAGGTTCCGGCATTGGCCAGATCCATTTTCGTCTTTCCTCCGGGAACGGAACAGGACATGGAGCCGGAACGGTCCAGAACGATGCTCATGGCCGTCATGAGCTTCATCTTGTCCTTCTTCATTTCCATGGAAACGGGGAGCAGTTCGTCAATGGAGGAGGAGAAGTAGCCGCCGGAGCCAAAACTATGCCTGCCCCCGCACATGAGCAGGCCTCCGCCCTGTTCCCTTACGTAATAGTCCAGGGCATGCAGAAAGTCCGGTGGGACGGAGGATGCGGAGAGGTTGTTGATGATGACCAGCCCCACGCCGGAGAGGTGGCGGGCATCAAGCCGGTTCAGGCCGGGCGGTTGTTGGACGCGGAACCCCTGCGCTTCCAGGAAAGGCGCCAGGGGATCGCGGTCGTAGCCGGAGAGCAGCAGGACGCCGTTTCCTCCCGTCACTTCAAGGAAGCTGACGGCACGGTTGTTTTCAGGGATTGGATCGTTTTGCGGCGTTATGGTCATTTCATAAGCGGAACAGCCGGGGGTGGAGAGCCTGTCCGCCAGCCTCACCGTGGCTTTGCCGTTGAGCAGGGTAGCCGTCCCCCGCAGCGGAGCCCCCCCGTTTTTGCTGATTTGCCACGGAACGGTGATGGCCGGGCCGGGAGGGCCTGCCAGGGTTGCCTCTAAAATAAAGGCTTCGCCGGGCCGGATGCGCGCCGGGGTTCGGATTTGTTCTATGCGGATGTCCGCTTCCCGGAAGGTGACGGACAGGCGGTAGTCCACCGGAATCCGGGATTGGATGAGCTGTTCCGCCGCCTGGTCCAGCGGCGTGGTGGGCCAGCCGTCCGTCAACATCAGGATGCGGTTTGTCCGGTTCGGGGACATCAGGGCCATGGTATAGGCCAGGGCCTGTTCCATGTCCGTTCCGGCGGTTCCCCCGGCAAAGACGGGGTCTCCGCGTCCCCGGAGCACGGCGGATTGCGCGAAATCCACCAATCGGACGCGGTCCCCGGCATGTTTGTGCCGTTCCAGAATAGCCTGGATTTCCTCTGCCCCGGCTGCCGGAATTCCCGCCGTGGAATTTGATTGGTCCACCAGCACCCACAAGTCCATGTCTTTGCCGCCCCTGTCAAGGGCAGGCTGAGCCAGGGCCAGCAGCAGGCAGGTCTGCAGGAGGAGGCGCAGGGGGGAGGCCAGGCGCAGACGCCTGTATTTCCAGCCTGCCGCCAGAAGCAGGGGGATCAGGAAGAACCATTCCGGAGTGTTGAATTGAATCATGGGCGCAGGGAGGTGTCTGGGACGGGAGGGAGCCAGGAAAGAATCAGGGCCAGGAACGCCAGCGCCAGCCAGAGGGGGGCCAGAGGGTCACGTTTCATGTGCCGGAGCGCCTCTTCATGGGGCTGGGGAAGTCCTGTGTCAAACGTGGAGCAGTGGGAAAAATCTCCCATCCGGGCGTCGGAGAACCAGACGGAGCCTTGGAACAGGGGCGTTTTCCCTTCTCCGGGGGGGAAGATTTCCACATATCCGGTTTCTTCCGGGAGCCTGCCGTTAAAGACAGTTTCACGGCGTTCTCCCCCCGGCATGGTTTGAATGAGTTTTCCGCCTGCGGGCATGGATAAGAGAGTTCCTCCGGGAAGGTTGCCGTAATGTGTTCCGGGCAGATTCTCCTGTACGGATTGCATAAATCTGCGGGTCATGAGCAGGGGCGCCGGAACGCGGTCCGCATTGGATTTTTCCCAGGGCCAGTTGAGGAAAAGGCGTTTCCCGTCCACCCAGGCCAGGGGGGATTCCCCCTGCCAGAGCAGGACGCCGGCTTTTTCCCCCGGCTTCATGGAACCGATGGAGGGGATGAGCAGGCCGCTCCAGTTCAGCCCGTCAGTCAGCGGATGCCGTTCCGCCGTGACAGCGCCGTAAGATGGCTTGCCGCTGGCTGCAAATATGATGGCCGCTTTTCCGGGGGCCCTGGCGTTTTCCGTTTTTCCCTCCAGCAGGAGGAGGTCGGGATCTGAACCGTCCGGGACGGGGGAGAATCCCGGCAGGCTATGGATGATATTGAGGAAGATTTTTCCGGATTGTTCCGGAATTCCCATGCTGACGGCAACGGGGGCGGGAGCGGAGCGGACCAGCAGGAGCTCATTGTCCGACGGGAAGGCGTCCGTCGGGAGCCGGAGCACGGCTTTTCCGCATTCAGGAGGGAGGCTGTATTCAAATTCCGTGACAGTTCCTGGATTCAGGAACAGGGAACGCCGGGCAGGAGGACGTCCGCCTTCCGTATGGATGGAGATTTCGCTCCGAAGAGGGGATGGACTATTGTTTTTAACGGCAATCCTCCAATGGCCGGGGCCGACGGCCTCCACCGGGGTTATTCCCGCAAAACCCACATTTTCCAGAGGTTTCCCTACACCCCGTGCGGATTGCCCGGCGGGAACCCTCCGGGCAGTGGATGTAATCAGGCGCGTGATGCCCGTTGGACCGGCAACGGCTGTGGCGGTGCGCAGGGCAGGGGCCAGGTCATGTGTTCCTTCGCGCGGCTGCCAGATATCCAGGGCGTGCAGGGCCTGGCGGGCGGA
>OHYD01001392.1_pt1 | contig 9741 bp, 9 predicted proteins | sample 1580191 | NCBI WGS metagenome assembly OHYD01 (sample SAMEA3882510, study PRJEB24775) | human gut metagenome | biome: human-associated habitat; feature: intestine environment; material: feces | place: Netherlands | collected 2009/2010 | reverse complement strand
AGTGTCCCTATAAGAAATAAAAATGTATTACTGCGGTCTTTATATTTATAGAGCAATGCCGTCACCAATGCGATTGCCAGTCCCCATACAATACTGAATGGTCCCCACACCACACTGCTCCGGCTCATCCATACCCCCATCGTGATCCGGCAGAAAATCGTCTCCGCAATATCACCTAAAAATGCACCAATAATAAAAAGTAATACAATCTTATAAAATCCACATCCGGATGCAAAGGCATCACTTTTTTCTGCTGCCTTTTTTTCGGTTTTCCGTACACGCGGGTAAGCTTTCTTCACACGCCTTTCCACCCGTTCAGAAATCCAGGAACTTAATCTTGCACTCAGCTTATCAATCTGTGCATCCGTTTCTTCCCACTGCTTCGGATTTCTGCTGATCCCTGTCAGCAGCATAAAAGAGGCAAAAACATCCACACACAGGAACAGCAGCAACACCAGGATCAATATCTTCATCACAAGCTCCGGGAGAAGATGCAGCAGATCCAGGCTCAGCACGTTGCCCCAACGGACAGCGATATACCCCAGTCCGCCCCAGGCCAGAGATGCCGGAAGACAGATATATCCATCCAGATTCCATTTCACATTGGAATAATCCCACCAGCGTTCTTTAAAGATCCACTCCATCAGATGTCCGCCGATCCACTCTGCAACCGTTGCATAAACTGCCGCAAAAAGGAAAAGCCAGAATCCAGTCAGTTCCTGCAGTCCCACAGTCATAAGAACAGCCGTAAATCCGTACATCACACAGTACGGACCATTCACAAGTCCCCGGTTTGCGAATTTTTTCTGTTTCAATGTGGCCAGAACAGTCTCCAGTATCCATCCGCCAAAAGAATACAGGAAGAAAAGCCATAATAGTTCATAGATCGTATAGTGATTCAAATCGTTCTCCTCTTTCGTTTCATTTTCTGTTTATTTTTGTACATTTTTTCATCCGCTCTCTGAAGCAGTGCGTCCAGATCACGGTCTGTCCCATCCGTCCACGCATATCCGACTGCCGCTGAAACTATCTTTCGAGGTGATGTCTCTGTACGGACGCTGAGACAGACTGCCGCAACTGCCAGGCACAATACAATCACCAGAGCTGTAGATTTCACCTTTTTCATGTTGCTTTTCCTCTTGTTCGTTGAATAAGCCACGCTTCTTCCTGCTTGCTAACGCTTATTATACCATGATCGGCACCTTTGGTGCCTGAAGCTGCTTCGCAGCGATCATGATCGCCATTCGCCGCTCACACTGAAAAAGCTGTGCTTTCTCCTGCTCGCTAATGCTCATTATATCATCTTTCATGGTTTTGGCAAATTTATTATTTCTACCGATTTTGCCACATGTTCATCCATCCCTGCAGCAAATGCTTCATTCCTGTCCTCCTCGAATGCATTCGCAGTCATGACGATCACCGGTATAGACGCTTTCTTCTGATCTCTTAACTTTCGAATCTGTCTCGTTGCATCGTACCCATTCATCCTCGGCATCTGCACATCCATTAAAATCAGATCATAATATCCATACATCCTCAATGCTTCTGCATTCATATGAACAATCCGATGACCAGGCAGAGTATACGCCATCACTCCACAGCTTTGAACATCCAGCAGTTCTTTATAATAGTCCTGTTGCAGGAGATGCTCCTTTCTGAGCGTCTGATTCATTTCTGCAAACCGCCGTTCAGCAATCTTGTCCTTGTTATCCGCTCCAATCTCCAAAAAGAAAAGCCATACTCTGCATTTCTTCTATGCAAAGTACAGCTTTTATCTGCAATAGATCTTCTTTAGGGGATGTGAAAAACTCGATTGAGTTTTTTTGCATCCCCCTTTTCTTGCTCTTACCGGAGTAATCCACTTTCCTTGAGCAAAATTTCCAGATCGGTTCCTTCCACAGCTTTTATTACTTTCTTTAAGACTACCTTTTCCTTGAGAGAAAGCGGAAGTTCATCAATCGGTTTTTTATCAACTGCGTAATATGCAGCACGCAGCAATTCACGTACATCGTACTTCGAGCCCCACACCTCCGGAACACCACGATCTACGTTCATAAGTGTGTAAACTGCTTCCATACCTGTACGGATGGAGTATTCTGTCGTAAAAATAGTGTCTCTCGGTGTCTCCGCAAACTGTCCCAGGAATGCAAAATTGACAGCACCTTCCGGAACAACAAGCGGACGATCACTTTCTTTTCTTGGCTGGAAGAAAGCATTGATGTATGGCATGAAGCAGGTTGTTGTATTGCAGCGATTTTTTGCCCAATCGTCAATCTGATCTGTCGGGACGCCAATGTGATAAAGCCACTCACGGCAAACTTCTTCACCTGTACAATCCCGCATTGCCTTCTTTACATAATTTCCTTCTTTATTCGTTGTAAGTGCATATACCCAGATCAAAACCGTATTTTTATCCTGTGCTTTAAACTGCGGCTGACGATTGATTGTCCATGAAAGATACCAGTTATCGGTACTATCCTTCACTGTCACAATTCCTCCGGTTGTTACTTTTCCTTCTCTCGGATCACGCTTGCAAATGCTGATAATCTTCTGGATAATCTCTTCATCCGAGGTTTCCACAGTTGCACTCATCCAGTTTGTTGCTTCAAAATCGTCGCAGAATTTATCCGGATTACCATACTCACCATTCTTTGCCTGTGCAGCAATATTCTTCCACAAATCCCACGATTCGCCTGTACCGTTTTTAATCAGGCTCAAATCCGGTGCTGTATTCTGATCTCCATAGCAGGAAGTATCTGTACAGCATCCATTTGTTATAAAGACCAGATCATCCTCAATCAAATCAATTGTACCCGGTTTTCCAGCCTTTTCATATATAATCTGTGTGGCAGTTTTTTTACCATTTTCATCTTTGATGACAACATTTTTGACATCCATGCCATATTCGACTGACACACCATGGCTTTCGAGATATTTTACAAGCGGAAGAATCATGCTCTCGTATTGATTGTATTTCGTAAAGCGGAGTGCGGAAAAATCCGGAAGTCCATCAATATGATGGCAGTATCTGCACAAATACCGTTTCATTTCCAGTGCAGATGACCATCTTTGAAATGCAAACATAGTCTGCCAGTATAGCCAGAAATTCGTGTCCCAGAAGGAATCCGGCAATATCTCACTGATTTTCTTATCCTCCAAATCCTTTTCCGGTGTCATAAACAACTTTGACAATGCCAGGGCTGAATCCTTATCAAGTGTAAATTTCTTATCTGTATGTGCATCCTGCCCGCATTTCTCAGAAGCCCTGCAAAGGGAGTAATTCGGATCATGCTTGTTTAACCAATAATACTCATCCAAAACAGAGACGCCCGGTGTCTCTATCGAAGGAACATCACGGAACATATCCCACATACATTCAAAATGGTTGTCCATTTCTCTTCCGCCACGCATATAGAAACCTTTTCGGACATCCTTTCTTCCATCGCAGCTGCCCCCGGCAAGATCCAGTTTCTCAAGGAGATGAATGTGCTCTCCCTTTACCTGCCCATCTCTCACCAGATAAAAAGCGGCTGAAAGCCCCGCTAATCCTGTTCCAATGATATATGCTGATTTCCGGTCAGCACCCTCCGGTTTTTCCGGTCTTGCAAATGCTTCATAAGTTCCTGCTGAATAATACATAATAAAAACCCTCCTTTTTGTTTAAACTGTGTCGTTTTCTTTGTTTCCATATGCACAGTATATCCACAAAATCTTTTTCCTACTATGCACAAAAAAAGAGAACTGTCATAGAAAGCGACAATCCTCTTACATTGCATCCATATACGACAAACCACAAGATTTGTCGTAATCAGCTCCTGTTCAGTTTTGCATTATTCAATGCATGTGCGAAAGATCCTTGAATCAATGCATTTAATCTTTCTATGATCTGTTTCGGATCCTCCTTCATTCCCTTATCAATCCATTCTAATACCAGACCAACAAACCCATATTTGTAAAAATCTGCAATGAATGCTTTATCCTCTTCCCGCACGACCATATCTGCCGCTTTTTCTTCGAGTACATTATATATTAGCTGATACGTTACTTTATACAAATAACGGTAAATATATCCTCGCGGAGCATTATGATAGATGTTGACAACAAAAGGTTCGTCCTTTTTCAGTAGATGAAATATTGCCAGAAATCCTTCCTGCCACGTATCATATGTTTTATTCTGTTTCAGAACATGATCTGCATCTGTTTCACAAATCCATTCAATCAACTCATATATATCATGAAAATGATAATAAAAAGTCTGACGGTTTATCCCACACTTTTCCGTAATGTCATTGATTGTTATTTTATCAATTGATTTTTCTAATAATAATTCCTTAAACGCAAATGCGATTGCAAACTTTGTCGTTGCCTTGCTCATGCTACCTGATCCCCCTATTCTTTACTTATATATTTTACCGTCATTGGGTGATTTTTGCAAATTCAAATTATTGTGGATTGTCTTCATGAAACAGATGATTGGACGGATCCTGAAGTCTGGAAGAAAGCCAACCCATCTCTCGGCATCACGGTTGGGATGGATAAGGTAGAGGCCGCCTGCGAATCTGCCAAGCAGAATCCCGGTGAAGAAAATTCATTCAGACAGTTGCGACTGAACCAGTGGGTGAAGCAGGCTGTGCGCTGGATGCTATGAAGCTGACACTGGAACAAAGGCTGGCCCACAGCGGTCATCCAGTACTCCTCTGGATGATGGATAACATTTATATCCGTACTGATCCTGCTGGCAATGTAAAAGCAGACAAAGAAAAATCCACAGAAAAAATCGACGGTGCAGTTGCCACGATTATAGGACTTGACCGTGCGATCCGCTGTGGAAATAATACCGGTGCTTCTGTCTATGATGACAGAGGGATCTTATTCCTATAACCCCTGCATACTTTACCTTATAATACGCATACTATTAAGTGGAAATCCCCTTAATGTGTTGCTGTTTCCCTTATTTTGTTGTAATATTTAAGGGAAAAATCGGAGGTGAAGGAAATGAGAACTTTTAATTACTCTGAAATCAAGAAGCAAAAGTGGGATTCAGATGTTCTTAGCTTAATTGCAGCAATTTATAAAGAGGCCGGTAAACAGGAAATGTACCTGAAACAACGTCCTGAAGAATTAGAAAAACTGGTTGAGATTGCTAAAATACAAAGCACCGAGGCATCAAACGCAATTGAGGGAATTGTTACAACAAGCACTCGTATCAAGCAGATTGTAGAAGAAAAAACAACACCAAAGAACTGTGATGAGCAGGAAATTGCAGGGTATCGCGATGTTCTTAATATTATTCACGAAAGCTTTGATGCAATTCCTATCACACAGAATTATATTTTACAGCTTCACGAAATATTGTATAGCCACATGAATAATCCTATGGCCGGAAGAACTAAAAGTGTACAAAACTATATTAGTGCCACCTATCCAGATGGCCATGTAGAAACTCTGTTCACTCCACTTGCTCCATACGATACTCCACAAGCTTTAGATAGAATATGTGAGGAATATAATCGTGTCATTGGAAATATGGAAGTTGAACCCCTGATTGCAATTCCAATCTTCATTCATGACTTTCTTTGCATCCATCCGTTCAATGATGGAAATGGACGAATGAGCCGTTTGCTTACAACACTTCTGTTATACAGAAATGGCTTTTATGTTGGCAAGTATATTTCATTGGAAGCTAAGATTGCCAAGAACAAGGATCTGTATTACGACGCACTTGGTCAGGCACAGATTGGCTGGCATGAAGGGACAGAGGCCCCAGTGCCATTTATCAAGTATTTGCTTGGTACTGTTCTTGCTGCATACAAAGATTTCGAAGAACGTTTTGAACTTGTTGAAACAAAGTTGCCAGCTCTCGAAACAGTCAGACGAGCAACCTTACACAAAATAGGTCGCTTCACAAAGCAGAATATTCGTGAGCTTTGCCCTTCGCTTAGCGTCAGCTCTATAGAGGGCTCACTAAGAAAATTAGTCGCATCTGGTGAACTAAAACGTGAAGGCTCAGGAAAGAACACTTGCTATTTTAGAATAAAATAATACCATTAAGTATTTTATATTTCCCTTAAACATTTCCATTTTTTAAGGGAAAGTCACCGTGATTAAGGTTAAGCATCTGCAAATGCAGGTGCTTTTCTTTGCTCAAATTTAGGAAGGAGTGTGATTATTATGAGCATTTTAAGCGGACTATTCCGGTCAAGAGACAAGCCCACCAACAGCACTAACGGCAGCACTTACCGTTTCCTGTTTGGTGGCAGTAATTCCGGTAAAGCGGTGAATGAGCGAAGTGCCATGCAGATGACTGCCGTCTACCCTTGCGTCAGAATTCTTTCCGAGTCTATTGCTGGCCTGCCGGTTCATGTTTATCAATACACCGACTCCGTCAGCAAGGAAAAGGCTATCAAGCATCCGCTGTATCACCTGATACACGATGAACCAAATCCGGAAATGACATCCTTTGTCTTCCGGGAGACCCTGATGACGCACCTGCTTCTTTACGGAAATGCCTATGCGCAGATTATTCGAAATGGCAAGGGCGAAGTCATCGCACTCTATCCATTGATGGCCAACCGAATGAGCGTAGACCGTGACGATAAAGGCCATGGGACGAGGAAACAGTATTGATGTCAGGTTGCCCCCCCCCGATAGTTCTCGGGAACAAATCGACTAACCGCTTTCGTCCCGGTTATTATCATTAGTTCTCGGAAACAAATAGCAGTTTTTTAATTCTTTCAAAAGACATCTGCTATTAGTCTTTTTTAGGATACTTCCATATTGTAATTAATTCATCTGATAGCATTTCTGCTCTGGCTAAAATTTCATCTTCGCCCCATTTGCTTACAGTTGTCAAATAACTGCTAATTTTTATTGGTGTGTGTCTATATCCTATGGCATTTCCTGCCTTGTCAGTACAATCAACTTTATCCGAGAACCTCTTATTCTGATACTCAGAATTATACCCAGTTAATGTAAGATTGCCAATTGTATGGACATAGGTTTCATGAATTCGATTCGCATCTGCTCCAAGGTCAGATTTCCAATCATCAGACAGTGTTTGCGGCATAATATGTTCAATTGTATACTCCGAAGTAGGAACATACTCTTTTCTTCTATTATTCTCAAGTTTATCCAGAATTGTTTTAGTCCTGGAAGAACTTAATGAATAAATTTTTAGGGTTTTGAGCGTGTCCTTAATTTCAGTATCACTTGGCATTCTCTGTGCCCAAGTCAACGAAAAGAGATTTGCTTTAAATGATTTTAACTGATTGGTAGCATTAAGGCTCTTCAGCATAGAAATACAGACTGGTCCAGCAGTATTAGTTGGCAATGCACATATAGCTCTACGCATCCAATACGATTCCATAATTGTAAGAATTTCAACAACATCGTCATCAACGATGAGGCCATCATTTCTGTCCGAGAGAAGTTTTAAGATTGCTGGAGTAATCTTAAACTGTCCTGTCTTCCGGACCTTAAATAAGGCTCTTTGTATACGTGTGCCTTTATCAGAAGCGGTATTCCATTCTGTATAGTACTTAGAATACTGATGGATTTGTTTTACAATTCCTTCTGTTCCAGCAGCTTTGTTCTCATAGTAGTAATTTTTGAATACATCATAATAATCTCCAACTAACTGCCGCTGCAAAACAGACGTCATATAATAATTGAAGAAACTTTCAAATTGAGAAGACTCACCAGATTCCATTCCGAGAGCTTTCTCCATAGGATGCCAATATTCCAGATACAGTTTTGTCTGCTTTGACGGCTCGACTGTCATCAGGAGAAAATTGCGAATTTTGTCAGCAGTAGAAAGCGGCAATCCTGTACTATTCACCGTCTCAAATACTAACTGTGCATTATCTTCGGGAACAAGACAGATGTCGACTAATCTCAGCTTTTTTATTCCATCATACACCAATTGAGGTTCAACATTACTGTCACAAAGAGCCTTGTAGATGATTCCATAATTCTCGAAAATCTTGCTCCTTTTAATATCATCCGGCTTAGTTCGATTTTCAAGAAGTTTCATCCATGCATAGAAGTCTTCTTCATTTAACCTTACTTTGTAATATGTATCCCCAGTCTCGTCCTCATTTGTCAGATATCTGCGAGACAATTTTTCTAATGATGTGGTTGCTTTATTATAATCAGCATCATCAACTATTTTCGCTCTTGTGTAGTCCCCAAGAGCAAGTAACACAATTGAGATTGTAGTAAGACGCTGCTGTCCGTCAATCACCAAATATTCCTTTACTGCGGAAGCATGCATCGCGTCCTGCTTTGCAAGATAGATGACAGAGCCAATAAAATGACAAGGCCTTTCATTATCTTTTGCCACCTTTAGAATGTCATCTATCAATTTTAAGCAATTATCCTTCTTCCAGCTATATTTTCGCTGATAAATAGGAACATAGTATTGAGCCTCTGCCCCTAAAAACTTTGTCAATTCTGTATCTATCGCTTTCATAGTGTGCTCCTTTATTGCCCATTCCATCACATCATGCTCTTAAGGATTACAGATGCAATGTTTTTTCCCTCACGCCAGTCACTTCCAGTCTTAGCAATCGTGGTTTTATATCGTCCATCGCCGTAATAGGTGAGTCGATAATGCTTACCTTCCTCAGTAATCTCAAAGCCCAATTCTAAAAGCTGCTGACGCATTGAAGCCGATAAGGTTTTGTAATCCTTAAACAAAATCTTCACGGTGCGTTCTCTTTCGTCTCGAATATTCTGATAATCGTTAGCATTAAGCACATCAGTCAGAGCATCCCATCTTCTTGTCTTCTCACCAAGATTTTTGAGTTTCTCAGCAATAGCGTCCAGAATCATCTCTCTGATTTCGCCTTGATAAAATTCTTCCTCTTCGCCCAAATACAGTATCGGCATATTATCTGCACTACTCATTTTAGAACGCAACCCTTGGTTCTCGTAAGTAAGGATTTCATTTGCATGGGTCAATTCTTCAACCTGTTTTTTCAGCTTTTGAATGTCCTCGTCTACAGATTCAATCAGTTCATCTGCTTCTGCTGCCACGCGGTTTTTCTCAGATTCAGCCGCCAGCAATTCTGCACCTCTCATACTCAATCGATCTCTAAGAAGTGCATTATTTACGCCTTGCCAAGTATACAGCTTATCCATCATTTGAGCGTTGCAGTACTGAATTACACTACGAATAACCTTTTCAGACAAAACAGCATCAATTCCATCGTATGCACGATATAGATACTTCTTATGACCATATGCACTATTGGGGAAGTATACACCGATAGCACCGTTGAATTCATTTTTGTTATCACACTGCCGACGGATTCTTTCGTTCAGCCATGTACCTTCTTCAACAAGCACATGGGCAACACCTTTCAACCTTCCAGATAATTTCCAAATATCCACCGGATCTTCACCGTAGTATGTTTTGGAGATATACACAACAGGGAGTCTATACCTTGAAGTGCCATTGATTACATCCGTCAACAAGTCGACATTATCAGCTTTAATGAAAATCGGCTTGCGGAGCATTGGCAAAATTCCATCATCCTTCAAATAGCCGTGTTCTATCAGTAGAGTGATAAAATGCGGTGTAGAAAAGGTTGGGTCAACGGCCAGCGGCTCTTCCAAATAACTACGATCGAGTTGAATAGACATTCTCATGTCATTAAAATTCATAACGTAGTCGGTATCCCAGACCACACCATCTGCTTCGGTTTTTTCATAGCGAACCGCGATGATGTTCTCATTTCG
>OHYD01001389.1_pt1 | contig 9771 bp, 7 predicted proteins | sample 1580191 | NCBI WGS metagenome assembly OHYD01 (sample SAMEA3882510, study PRJEB24775) | human gut metagenome | biome: human-associated habitat; feature: intestine environment; material: feces | place: Netherlands | collected 2009/2010 | reverse complement strand
TTCTTCATCACCATCTGCCATTCTCTTTGCCAGCTCAATCTCTTCTTCTGCTGAAAGAAGCGGAACCTTACCGATCTCCTTCAGATACATACGGACCGGATCTTCGATGCTGATTCCGTCCGGAACAGACAGGTCGATCTTCTCCATATCCACTTCGTCTTCATCCGAAAGCATGATCTCCAGATCATCATCATCCACATTGGAGTCATCATTCATCTGAAGCACATCGATCCCATTGGCCTCCAGGTACTCAAATACCTTGTCCATCTGTGTCGGTTCCAGCTCCATATCCCGGAATACATCATTGATTTCCTGAATTTCAAGAATGTTCTTCTTTTTCTTCGCAAGGGCAACCAGATTTTTTAATTTTTCCTGAAACTTTACTACGTTCTCTTCCATGTAGTGTCCTTCCTCTCATCGCTTGTTTATATTCTATCCCTAATTAATGGAAATATGCAGTGTCCGAAGATCCTGCATCTTTCTTTTTTCATTCATCAGGCGCTGCAATCCCTGAATATCTGTAGGATCCAGATTCTTTGTTGCTTCTTCAATGCTGTGTTCCTTGACTCTCAGAATTGTCTCCTGCAGTGCCTTTTCCTGCTCCTTCACCGTTGTCAGTTCTTTGATCTTCGTGTGGAACAGTCCTGCCACTTCCCGATGTTCCTCTTCATCTGTAAAATGATTCATAATCTGCGCCGGATTGGCTTCATGTTTTTCATACTGTTCATATAAAAGTTCTGCCACTTTTCTGAAAAGTCCTTCCGAAAAATCTTCCGGTGTAATATACTTTTCAATCTGGTGAAAAATCTCTTCACTTTCAATCAGCCATGTAAGCAGCACCTTCTGGGATACTAAAATTCCGTCTTCTTTTTTATTCTTCCTGTTATTTTGTATCTCCCTCGGTCTTTCTGCAGGCTTTGCAAGTCCTGTCTGTACCGCCATCTTACCGACCAGTTTTCGAAGCTCTTCAAATCCGACATGATAGGCCTTTGCCACTGCTTCTATGTAATTATTACGTTCAATTTCTTCTTCAAACTGTGTAAGCCTTCTTGCCGTCTCCTTCATGAACTCCGTCTTTCCTTCCGGTGAATTCATATCATAGTCTTTCTCCAGTACTTCCAGACTGTACATGAATACATTTCTCGCACTTGCGATTCGCTCTTCAAATGCTTCTGCACCCAGATTCTTAATAAATTCATCCGGGTCCTTATACGGTTCCATTCTTATGATCTTTGCTGTGATTCCGGCATCTCTCAGGATTGGCATCGCTCTTAATGCCGCCCTTGTACCGGCCCCGTCACTGTCATAAGTCAGATACACTTCTTGTACATACCTGTGAATCAGTGCAGCATGTCCCGGTGTCAGTGCTGTACCCAGTGATGCAACCGCATTGGTAAATCCTGCCTGATGCAATGATATCACGTCCATATAGCCCTCACACAAAAGGAAATATGGCTTTTTGGTACGCCTTGCCCGGTTCAGGCCATACAGATTCCGACTTTTATCAAAGATCATTGTCTCCGGGGAGTTCAGGTATTTTGGCTTTGCATCGCCCATAACACGGCCGCCGAATCCGATCACCCGGCTGTTGACATCCATGATCGGAAACATCACACGATTCCAGAACTTGTCATACACCCCGTTCTTTTCATCAATGCTGATCAATCCCGCCTTGGCAATCATATCATCTTTATACCCTTTGGACTTCAGATACCGATACAGGTCATCGCTGTACTTATTCGAATAACCCAGACCGAACGCCTTAATGGTCTCATCACTAAGCTTACGCTTTTTAAAATATTCCAATCCGACCGCACCCCGGCTGCTCTTAAGCTGTATATAATAATACTGTGCTGCAGCTTTGTTGATCTCCAGAAGTATCGCTCTGGTATCCGCACGTTCTTTTGCTTCTCTGGAATACTCTTCCTCCGGAAGTTCCACTCCTGCCCGGTCTGCCAGATATTTCAACGCTTCAACAAATGTATAATTCTCATACTCCATCAGAAATGTAAATACATTTCCTCCTGCCCCGCATCCAAAGCAATAATACATCTGCTTCTGTCTGCTGACAGAAAAAGAAGGAGACTTTTCATTATGAAACGGGCACAGGCCAAAATATGAGCTTCCTTTTTTCTGCAGTTTTACATAAGTAGATATCACATCTACGATATCATTTCTTGATCTTACTTCTTCAATAATCTCATCAGAATAATACATTTTGAATCTCCTCATTATTATTATTCGACAAAACTTTTTGCTTTCCTTTAATTTTTTTCTTTTTTTATTGACTTTTTCGTGTATAATGATATATTGGGGTATTATGGATATAGAAACAAAAAAGAACTTCCATATAAATGAAAGTCCTTTTCTAATGATGAATGCGGAAGATGGGACTTGAACCCACACAAGCGCAATGCTTACAAGATCCTTAGTCTTGCTCGTCTGCCAGTTCCGACACTTCCGCATTCATCTTTGCTCTCTCGCGAAGACAAGATATATAATACATGAGAATTGTTATTCTGTCAACAGTTTTTTTGAAATTTTTTAATTTTTTTGAACTATTGCATAAACTGTTAATATTTCTTCTGTTTCAGCAGTACATGCTTAATGTATGAAAAAGTTTTTTCTTCTCCTTCTTCGGCCAGCATCTCTAACAATTCATGCAAAAGTTTTGCCGTATCCGGATGAATCATTTTTCCAAGTCTTGCCGCACCCTTTTCGTAATATTCCAATGGATGCCAGTTTCTGTATGCTTCTCCCTGGTAAGTCTTTGAAGCTGCAATACGATCCATGAACATCTCTACCACGTACCGAAGCGGCATTTTCAAACCAACCATGCCCTCTCCCGGTGTCACACTATAATCAATCCAGTATTCATAATGATGCTTATTCCGTCCTTTATGATGAAGCCATGCCCGGGAATATCCGGTTGCTTCTCTTTCCGCATTATTCGGACTTCGATTTCCCTGATAGTACTTACATCCCACAAGGAACTCCGTCGGAGAATATTTTGACATATCATGAAGAAGGCCCTGCTTATAAAGTCCTACTTCAAAACATTCTTTCATAACAAGATATTTATGATGATTGATCGTCTGTAAGTGTTGTAATGCTTTCATTTTTCTTCGTCTCAACCTCCACAATCCGGTCCGCCGTAAACACCACGATCGACCTCTCTTTTAACTCTGCTTTTCTCTGGTCTTTTAAAAGTTCCGGGTAATCCAGAATTCCACGATCTGTCGTTGCTCTTACATACCACCCATATCCCTTAGGCAACGCCGGCAGCGCAAATACGTGCTCCAGCCAGTGCATATTATATGCCACATAGCAATCCGCATTCTTCGTCCGGGCTCCACTGTAATATACTCCAAGCTGTCTGCTTGATACTTCTTTCGGCACCTGCCAAGCTTCCTCGCCATGATACGATACATCAGGAACGCCACAGCAACTCAGATCAATCCCCTGAAGTTCCCTCTCGGGTGTCAGAAGATCATGCTCTTTTCTAAATAAAATCAGTTTTTTAACAAAATCATGTAACGTCTTTTTCTTTTCCAGCCCCCGCCAGTCCGTCCATCCGACAGAATTGTCCTGGCAGTAAACATTATTATTGCCCTTTTGGGTGTTACCGAATTCATCTCCTGCCAGTATACATGGTGTTCCTTGTGAAAGAAGTAACAGGAAAAACGCATTATAAATCTGATGTTTTCGAAGTTCTGTAACAGCTTTTTTCCTGCTTGGCCCTTCCGCCCCGCAGTTCCAGCTGTAATTATAATCCGGTCCGTCCTGATTCTTTTCTCCATTTTCCTCATTGTGTTTTGAGTCATAGGATACAAGATCATTTAAAGTAAAACCGTTCTGATCTGTAATACAATTAAATATTCCCTGTTTCTCTGAATGATGCTTAAGCCAGTAAATCACATCCGGAATCATGCCTTCATCGCCTTTAAGGAAACGACGCATCACTGTCTGGAATCCCAGTTCGTGTTCCATTATCTTTGTTTTTTTCAAAACCGGATCTGCATGAACACTTTCTATCGGAATGACCAATGGGTTCAGTATAAAACCATCTATATGATATTCCATCACATAATACCGCAGGCATTCCAGCATCATCATCTTATCTGCACCTGTACAGAACGGCATTTCAAGCACAACCTCTATTCCGGCTTTATGGCATGCTTTGACCATATCCTTAAGTCCTCTGGCCCCATCACCATCCGAAGAATATGCACTCTTAGGAGCAAAATAGAACCCTTCTCCATATCCCCAGTAATTTCTATATGTCTGGCATTCCTCAAATTCATACACCGGCATACAATGGATCTGATTAATTCCAAGATCTGTAAGATAATCTATCTTTTCTATAATCCCCTGAAACGTTCCTTTCGACTTTACCTTCGACGAAGCATGTCTTGTAAATCCCCTTACATGCAGACTGTAGGCAATTACCTGATGATAAGGGATCTGTAAAGTGTGGTCTCCCTCCCAGTCATACTCCTGTGACAGAAAACGGCCTCTGATTTCATGTCTGGCGGTCTCTTTTTTTACACCCCAATGCTCTCTTCCAGCCAGCGCCTGCACATAAGGATCCACAACAACCTCACCATCAATCAAATAATTATACTCATACTCTGCCGGTTCGATATCCGTAAGTGCAATACAGCGTACTTCTCCCACTGCCGTCTCCATCTCAAATTGTCTGTACAGTCGTTTTCTTCCTGCACGATATATTAACAGCTGACATTTTTTCTCTGTCGGAACTGCAATCGAAAAATTTATTTTGTTCTCACTGATCTGAACCCCCAGCGGTAACGGATATCCCTGAACCTCTCTCATATTATTTCCTTCCCATTGTCTGCTGACGCCTATTGCCATCCATCTGCGCCATACATTTCAACATTCTCTTTATTGATCATAAATACATCTACGGATGTCTCTTTTTCAAAATCTTTCCCCTCCAGAATATCCAATGCAATATCAACCGCTTTCTTTCCGATGTTGACCGGCGACTGTGCAACGGTTCCTGCAATCTGACCATCTGCCTTTTTTAATTCTTTTTTTATATCCGGAGAGCCGTCTATACTGTATACAACCGTCTGATCATTTCCAGCAAGATTCAATGCAGTCTTAGCTGCCACGGCCATCTGATCATTTCCACACATAATCGCAGTAATATCCGGCTGTTCATTCAGAATCTTTTTTGCAGCTTCCAGTGCACTGTCGAACGTTCCGTTGGTATCTTCTCTTGCTACGACTTCAAATCCTTTTTCCGCTTTGGCAATTGTCTGCTCAAATCCCGTAATACGGTCATTGATCGAATTCTGCTTTGTTGCCTCCAGAATCGCCACTGTCCCGCCATCCGGATACTTTTCAATCAGGTCATTACCACAGAGCTTACCCGCTTCGCTGTTATTAGAACCGACATAGGCATCTATATAGTCTGTATCTTTCACCTGTGAATCTATATTGATGATCTTCACACCAGCCTCTTGCAAAGCCTGTAATGACGGAGTAATCTTTTCCCAGTCTACCGGGCAAAGAAAGATTGCATTAATCCCCTCATCGATCATCTCCTGTATCTGCTCCGCCTGCGTATCCGCATTCGATGACGGGTCTTTTACTACCATTGTGCACTCTTCTTTATCCACGACCTGCTGTACGGCCTCTTCAAGTGTTATAAAATACGGATTCTGCATATCAATTACAGAAAAGCCAAATTTGTACTTTCCTGCATCATCTGTCTGATCTGTATCCTCCGAATCATCTGTTGTATCCTCACTGACTGCATTATCCACTGGTTTTCCTGCTTCCTTTTTGCATGCGGATAATGCGAAAATGCATACGAGTAATACTGCGATCACTCCTAACATTCTCTTCTTCATCATGTTGTTATTCCTCCTTATTATTGCGTTACATACAGCTACATTTTACAACATTTTTGTCTGTTTGACTACTATCATCTTGCTTTTTATCGCTTTCTTTGTTAAAGTTAAGATAAGTTTTAAAGTTAGTAAAGGAGACTATGATATGAGCGACACAAAGGAAACAGAAGGCTACACCACAGTAGAGCTTACACTTGACAATGACGAAGTCATCGAATGTGCAATCCTCACAGTATATGAAGCTGCAGGCAAGGAATACATTGCCCTGCTGCCTCTGGACGAAAATCTTGAGCCGAATGAAGCTGGTGATGTTTATCTTTATCAGTATAATGAAACCGAGGACGGCGAACCTGACCTCGGCAACATTGAAGACGATGAAGAATATGAAATTGCAGCGGATGCATTTGATGAATGGATGGATTCTCAGGAATTCGACGAATCAGACATTGAGGAGTAATTCGGATACAAAACGGGAAGGGAGAAGATCTTTCCCGTTTTTTTCTTTTACATAACTGATAACCAGCTTTCTCTTCGCTCTTGTCATCGCCACATAAAAAAGCCGGCGTTCTTCTTCTATTTCTTCGTCGGTAGTTGCTTTCTTGTATGGGCAGCTTCCCTCATTTGCTTCAATCACAAATACGGTATCAAACTCAAGTCCCTTTGCAGCATGCATTGTCATCAGGTTTACCCCTTCTTTTTCTCCGTTTTTCTTATTCTGTTCTTTCAGCATTTTTCCATAACTTTCAATATGTTCAAACCATTCTTTTATGGTGCCATACCCCTTGGAGTTCTGCCAGATTTCTTCGAGCACTGCAAAAAGATCTTCCGAAGAAATCTTTCTGTATGCTGCATATTCCTTCAGGAACTCATCATATCCCATGCGTTTCCGTATATATTGAATGGCTGCATACGGTGTCTTGTCACAGATCATCTTCATGTCCCATTCCAGCTGATCGATTCTGTCAACCATCCAGTCTTTATCCCGGTAATATCTCCGGAGTGATTCATAAGAAACATTTCCTGTCTTCATACTCTCTCTTGTAAGATAGCGGTTTGGCCGGTTCGCAATCTGGAGAAAATATTTTCTGTCATATTCTCCCTGTGACAAACGGAGATAACTGATCATATCAAGCGCTATAAAATGCTCATAAATGTTATTCAGATGTTCTTTCATCACAAACGGGATCTGATACTCCGTCATCAGTTCTGACATTGCCCTTGCATCCACATTTGTCCTGTACAATACAGCCATTTCCGTATACGATACACCTTTTTCCCGGTATTCGCGAATCCTTTCCAACACATATTCCGCTTCCTGCACCGGATCTTTTACTTCCTGAACATGAACTGTCTCATCTGGTTTCCTGAATGCCTCTATCTTTTTTTCAAACCGGATTTTATTATTTCCGATCACACGCAGAGCCCCTTTTACAATATATCCGCTGCTGCGATAATTGACATCCAGAAGGATCTGTCTGGCCTTTGGATAATCCTTCATAAATTCCTTCATGATTCCCGGCTTTGCCCCTCTGAATCCATACACTGACTGATCATCATCCCCTACCACAAACAGATTGTCCTGAGGCGCCGCCAGCATCCGTACCACATCATATTGTGCCTGATTCACATCCTGAAATTCATCTACAAGAATATACTGAAATTTTTCCTGCCATTTTTTCAGGATATCCGGCCGTTTCATAAAAAGATCTCTGCACTGTATCAGCATATCCTCAAAATCAATTTTACGATATTTCTTTTTTGTCTCCTCATAGGTTCTGTACAGTTTGCGGAATTTCTCTGTCGTATATTTCACCGGCTCATATTCTTCAATATCCATACAGTTATTTTTTACATTTCCTATCTCGATCGCCAGTTCCTGCAGATAATCTTTTTCTTCATCTGCCTCCGGTTCCTGATCCCAGTCAATTCCGGGTAAAATTTCTCTTAATATCCTGTACTTTTCTTCATCCGATAAAAGATTCGACTGATTCAGGCGATACGCCCATTTCAAAATTCCATAATATATTCCATGAAATGTGCCGAATGTTACTGCATAAGAAGAAGGACCACATATACTTCGGGTCCTGTTTTTCATCTCCCAAGCCGCATACTTAGTAAAGGTAATGACCAGAATTTCTTCTGGCCTTACCTTATGCTTCATGATCAGATATTCTATTCTCTTTGCAATGGTTAGAGTTTTCCCTGAACCGGGACCGGCAAGGACCATACATGGTCCTTTATTATGGGCGACTGCCTCTGTCTGAGCATGATTTAAACTCATAGAATCCCCTTACTTGCTTAATAATTCAATTCCGTCTTTAATACGTTTTACAGATTCTTCTTTTCCAAGAATTTCCATAATCTCTGTTGCACCACCCGGCGTGCTCTGTTTTCCGGAAACTGCAGTACGGATTGGCCACATTACATATCCTACTTTCACGCCCTTCTCATCAACATACTTTTTAAGAAGTGCAAATAATGCATCATTGCTGTAATCTTCCTGAGCTTCCAGCAGCGGCAGAACTTCTTTTAATACTTCCAGTGAATTTTCTTCATTCGTTTTCATCTTTTTATGGCAGTACATAGCTGTATCATATTCCGGTACTGCTTCAAAGAAATCAATCTGTTCCTCGATATCCGGGAAAATCTCAATTCTTGATTTTACCAGTGCTGCAATCTTCTTCAGATCATAATCTTTTGTAATAACATCGCGGACATACTTCTCGGCTCTTTCATAAAACTTATCGAAGTCCATAGCCTTGATATATTCCCCATTCATCCACTTCAGTTTTCCAAGATCGAATACAGCCGGTGACTTGTTCATTCGATGGAAATCAAATGCTTTTACCAGTTCTTCCAGTGAGAAGATCTCCTGATTTCCTTCCGGTGACCATCCAAGAAGTGCTACGTAGTTTACAACTGCCTCTGTCACAAATCCCTGCTCGATCAGATCTTCGTAAGAAGAGTGTCCGCAACGTTTACTCAGTTTCTTATGGTTCTCATCTGTAATAAGCGGACAATGAACATATACCGGTACATCCCATCCAAAAGCTTCATAAATCTTATTATACTTCGGTGCAGATGACAGATATTCATTACCGCGCACTACATGTGTAATTCCCATCAGGTGATCATCGACAACATTGGCAAAATTATATGTCGGATATCCGTCTGACTTGATCAGGATCAGATCGTCCAGTTCCTCATTCGGCACTGTAATATCTCCGTAAATCTCATCATGGAATGTTGTTGTGCCTTCTGTAGGCATATTAATTCTTATAACATATGGCTTTCCTGCGTCAAGATTTGCCTGAATCTCCTCCTTTGAAAGGTGAAGGTAATGCTTGTCATAAACTGTTATTTCCTTTCCATCCTCTCCAACGGAAGTTTTAAGTTCAGCTAATCTTTCCTTATCACAGAAACAATAGTAGGCATTTCCTGATTCAATAAGCTGTTTTGCATATTTCATATAAAGACCTGATGCCTTACGTTCACTTTGAACATATGGGCCAAATCCCTTATCCTTATCAGGACCTTCATCATGAATAAGACCTGTCTGTTCCAAAGTCCTGTAAATAATATCTACAGCTCCCTCAACATATCTTTCACGGTCTGTATCTTCTATTCTCAAAATAAAATCTCCGCCCTCATGCTTTGAAATCAGGAATTCATAAAGTGCCGTTCTTAAATTTCCAACGTGCATCCTACCTGTAGGGCTTGGAGCAAACCTTGTTCTAACCTTTCCCATATTCTCTCTCCTGTTCTTTACTAATAAAAAGAGTATCCTGAGATACTCTTTAGTGATTCTTATTTAAGTTCCTCGAAATACTTTACTGCTTCCTTAATAGAAACCTTAAATTTGTCATCAGATGAATTGTCAAACAGGAAT
>OHYD01001361.1_pt1 | contig 9903 bp, 6 predicted proteins | sample 1580191 | NCBI WGS metagenome assembly OHYD01 (sample SAMEA3882510, study PRJEB24775) | human gut metagenome | biome: human-associated habitat; feature: intestine environment; material: feces | place: Netherlands | collected 2009/2010 | reverse complement strand
CATCAGGATGGAGTAGTCCACGGTAGCGCCCAGCTGGATGGTGCCGATGACGATGCTGGCGATAAAGGGCAGCTGCGTACCGGTAAAGTACGGGATGCCCATGTTGATGGCAATTGCGGCTTCGATGCTGGCAACCAGCAGCACCGGGATGGAGATACTCTTGAAGGAGATGGCGATGATGACCAGAACGGCCATGATGGACCAGACGTTGACGTTCTTGAAGTCCACATCTGCCACTTCGATCAGGTCTTTCGTCATGGCGCCCTCGCCGGTGATGACGCCCTCGGGGTCAACGGTCTTGATGAGGGAAATCATCTCGTCCAGCTGGTTGTTGATGGCGTCCGTGCCGGTCTTGTAGGAGCTGTTGGCAAGGATCAGCTTGTAGCCGCCGGACTGCAGGATCTCCATCACGCTGTCGGGCAGCAGCTCGGTGTCAAAGCCGGGGCCGGTAATGGAATCCAGACTTACCACCTGCGTGATACCGTCCACGTCCTTCAACTCGTCGCACAGGTCGGACACCTGCGTAGCGGTCAGATCGTCATGCACCAGAATGAAGTGGCTGGTGGTCATGCCGAAGTCCTCGCCCAGCTTGTTGGTGCCCACGATGCCGGTCAGATCCTGGGGCAGGGAGTCGAACAGGGTATAGTACACGCTGGTCTTGTTCTGCGCAATGGCAAAGGGGATAAGGATGAGGATAAAGATGGCCACGATGGGCACGGAATGCTTGGAAACAAAGTAGCTCAGCTTGGTCAGCCGGGGGATGACGGTGCGGTGCTTGTATTTTTCCACCCACTTATCAAAGGTAAGGATCAGGGAGGGCAGAATGACCACGGTGCAGATGACGCCCAGTGCCACGCCCTTTGCCATGACAAGGCCGATATCGCGGCCCAGTGTCAGACGCATGGCGCACAGTGCAAGGAAGCCTGCAATGGTGGTCAGGCTGGAAGCGGAGATGGAGGTCATGGTCTTGCAGATGGCGCTGACCATGGCTTCTTCATTGGTGGAGCGCAGCTCCTTTTCTTCCTGATAGCGGTGCAGCAGGAAGATGGAGAAGTCCATCGTAACGCCCAGCTGCAGCACGGTGGCAAGCGCCTCGGTGATGTAGCTGATCTGCCCCAGAAAGATGTTGGTGCCGAAGTTGTACGCGATGGGGAACAGCAGACCCAGCATGAACAGCAGCGGGGTGATGGTGCTTTCCAGCGAGAGGAACAGCACCAGCAGGCTGGCGCCCACGGCGATCAGGATGTACAGGGGCATTTCCTGATTGACCAGCGCCTTGGTGTCCTGCAGAATGACGCTCATACCGCCGAAGAAGCAGTCCTTGCGCAGCAGCTTTTCGATCTGAGCGACGGCTTCCATGGTCTCGTCGCTGGCGCTGGGGGCGTCAAAGCGGACGATCAGCATGGTGGAATCGTTTTTGCCGAACATGAACTGCTGCACATCGGCGGGCAGCATCTCGGTGGGGATGCTGGGGTCGATCACATCGCTGAGCCAGAAGGTCTGGGTCACGCCGGGAACAGCCTCGATGTCCTTCTTCATGGCGATCAGTTCGTTTGTGGGTAAGCCTTCTACCGTGATCATACCGGTGGAGGCCAGATGGAAATCGTCCTCAAGGGCTACCTCGCCGATCATGGAGTCCAGATCCTGCGGCAGGTAGGTGAGGATGTCATAGTTGATTCGGGTAGCAATTGCGCCGATTGCGGAAGGGATCAACAGCAGGAATGCTACTGTCAGGATCAGCTTGCGCAGCCGCACAATGCCCTGTGCGATCTTTTTCATGAGAACCCTCCATAGAAAATGGTTAAAAATCTTAGTAAAATGACTGGTGGTCATTTCCAAGCAAACACTATTATAACCATGACAAACCGGGTGTCAAGCACAAAAATGACCAAAAGTCAGTTTTCTTATCAACTGCCTGAAATTGTATAGCTTTTTGGGCTTGCACTATCGGAAAAGGACTGCTAAAATGATTGAGATAACACAAATGAGCGAATGAAACCGAGCGGAAAAGAGGAATCGTCAGGGAATATGGGTACCGTGGAGGGCAAAAAGCAGGAGAAGCGCCGGGCGCTGCTGGAAGCAGCCTATGATCTGTTTCTGGAGCGAGGTGCCGCAAAAACCAGCGTAGAGGACATCACCAGCCGGGCCAAGGTGGCCAAGGGCACCTTTTATCTGTATTTTCAGGATAAAGGTGCGGTGATGCAGGCGCTGCTGGGCCGGGTGAGCTACCAGCTGCTGAGCGACGCGTGCGAAGCGGTGGAAAAGCAGACAGAGCTCGAAAACTTCCCGGACAAGATGGTGGCGGTGATCGACCACATCATCGAAGCACTACGGAAGGATACGCTGGTGCTCAAGTTTCTGGAGCACAACTTCATATGGCCGGGGCTGGACCAGATCGAGGCCAGCCGCGACGCCGAGCCGCTGATGCGCAAGCTGCTGAATGTGGTGCTGACCAGCCCGGAAATGGCCGGCCGCACCGAGCGGGAGAACAGCAGCCGCACCCGGCGGGCAAGACCGGTCTCCTCGATGGCAGCCAGCAGTTCGGCGCTCCACTGTTCCGGGATGGCCTCAAAGTTCTGGAAGTAGACCGTGTTGCCGTTGGCGTTCAGGGGCGAGTTATAATGGTTGAGCAGAAAATCCCATGATTTGTCGTTCATCAAAGCGCAGTTCGCCACCACGAGGGGGCGGTTTACCAGTGCGCTGTGCAGATAGAGGTAGCGGGCGATCTGCTCTTTGCCGGTGCCCGGCTCGCCGCAGATGAACAGGGGCTGGCGCACGGCGGCAAGGGCGTTGATCTCGGCGTCCTGCGTGCCCATGGCACCGCTCAGGCTGTAAAAGCTGTTGGAGAAAAGATACTCGCACTCGCCCTGGTTCAGCGACCGCAGCCCCGGGCGGCTGGAATGCAGCGGGATGCGGGAGGGCACGCAGTAGAACAGGTACCGCTGCACATTGTTCATCAGCAGCACCTGTGCTGTGATGCTGTACAGCTGGCTGCGCTCGGTGTAGTAGAACTTTAAGCTGCCCGTGGCAGGGATCTCCCGCAGATGGGTCTGCAAACAGCGGTGCAGCTCCGGGGAGATGTCCTTCATATTATGATAGAACAGGCTGCCGTCCGGCTCCATCACCACCACCCGGCCGCCCTGCTCCTGCGTGATGCTGCGCAGAAACAGGTTCTCCTGCCGCAGCTGGCCGAACCATGTGCTGATGTTCACCGCCTGATCGATGGCGCTGTGCAGGCTCTCGATGCCGGAGGTGATCAGGAAGGCGTCAAAGCCCATCTCCCGGGCAATGGTGTGGGTGACCATATCACAGACCACCATCCGGTAGCCGCCCTGCTTGAGCCGCTCCAAGGTGTGGCGCACCTCCTCGGCACTGCGGACGGTGAGGATGTCCAGATCAAAGTTCAGCAGGCTGCAAAGGGTGTGGGCGGGTTCGGTGATGCTGGGAAAGCCCACGATGGCGTACAGGCTGGTGTAGTTCTCTGCCAGTTTCATGGTGCGCAGCACATCATACACCGAGATATGGATATCCACCACAGGCAGGTCGGTCACCTGCCGGATCAGGGTGGCGGTGCCGCCGCGGGAGATAATGCAGTCGTAGCTGTTGGGGGCCATGCGCTGCACGATGGCCTGTCCCTCTTCCAGATCGCCGGTGTACACCTCCAGCTCAACGTTGGGGTAGGCCTGCGCCGCCTGCTCCATGGCGGTGCGCATTCCGTCGTAGGGGGCAATGCCCAGAATGCGGGTGTGAGTCTCGACCATAAAACGTTCCTCCGTGTTTCTCTTTGAAACTATTATAATCGGTATGGTTCAAAAAGAAAACAGAATACGGTTTCAAAATAGAACGTTTTTGCCGACAAAACAAAAAGAAAATTGAAAACGTGCTAAAATGAAACGATTTTCCCGCTTGCGCCGGGTGCATTCCCGCAGCGGATACGGCATAATGAAAGCACAAAAACAAGTGAGGGGGCACGAACAATGCTTCGCCTGCTGATGATTGCAGATGATTTTACGGGTGCGCTGGATACCGGCGTACAGCTTGCGGCACACGGCATCCCCACGCAGGTCGTGGTGGGTCAGGCAGACCTTTCCGCGTGCAGCAGCACCGTGCTGGTGGTGGATACCGAAACGCGGCATCTGCCCGCCGCAAAGGCTGCAAAGGCCGTTGAAGAGCTGGCCCGCAGCGCGGTGGAAAACGGCGTGGGCTGCATCTATAAAAAGACGGATTCCGCCCTGCGCGGCAACATCGGCGCAGAGCTTGCCGCCCTGCTCAAAGCAAGCGGCGCACGCAATTTGCCCTTTCTGCCGGCCTTCCCGCAGATCGGACGCGCCACAAAAAAAGGCGTCCACTACATCGACGGTGTGCCGGTGAACGAAAGCCCCTTCGGCATCGACCCCTTCGAACCGGTGCGCTGCGCCGAGGTGACAAAGCTGATCCATTTGCAGACCGACATCCCCGCACAGAACCTGCGCCCCGGTGAGACGGCATCGGACAAGACCGGAATTCTGGTGTATGACGCTGCAACCGCCGCAGATCTGGAAATCGCCGGGCGACAGCTGTTCCAGAATGGAACACCCCCGGTGCTGGCAGGCTGCGCAGGCTTTGCGGCCTTTCTGCCGGAGCTGCTGGGGCTTTCGGACGGCAGCGTGGTCGAGACCCCGCAGCTGGACCCCCGGCTGCTGGTGCTCTGCGGCAGCGTGAACCCCATCACCCTGCGGCAGATGGACACCGCCGAAAAGGCAGGCTTTGCCCGCCTGCGGCTGACCCCCCGACAGAAGCTGGAGCCCGGCTACTGGGCAAGCGCCGACGGCAAGGCTGCGCTGGCAGAAATTGAACAGATGCTGGCAGCAAACCCCCGCTGCATCATTGAAACGAACGACGCCGGGGGCAACCAGCTTACCGCCGATTACGCCGCCGCCCGGGGCATTGACTTGGACGGCCTGCGGGTGGGCATTTCCGGCAGCGTCGGGCAGATGTTCGGGGCGCTGTTCGGCAGCGAACATCTGGGTACGCTGCTGCTCACCGGCGGCGACACCCTGCTGCAATGTATGAACAGCGTGGGCGCACGGGAGCTGGAACCGGTGTGCGAACTGGAAAGCGGCATCGTGCTGGCGCGGTTCACCTATCAGGGGCGCACCCGCTACGTCATTACCAAGTCCGGCGGCTTTGGGCAGGAGGATCTGCTGGTGGAGCTGGCAGACCGCATTGCAAAGCATTGAGAACAGAAGCAGACAGTCCTTTGCGGCTGGAACAGAAGATAAATGTAACAGAAGGAGAACGACCATGACCTATGCAAAACTGCCCGGCCTGACCTGGGACGGCACTGTGTACGAGAACGAGGAGATGGGCACGCTGGAAGCCCTGCTGCCCACCGGCGGCTGGCCCACCGCCCACGCACCTGCCATGGTGGAGCTGCCCAACGGTGACCTGCTCTGCTGCTGGTTCGCCGGTACTTATGAGGGCAGCGCAGATGTGCACATCATCTGCTCAGTGCTGCCGCATGACGGTACCAAGTGGCTGGAGCCGGTGAATATCTCCGGCGACCCCACCCGCAGCGAGCAGAACCCCTCGCTGTTCTACGGCCCGGACAACGCCGTGTGGGCGATGTACACCGCCCAGCTGGACCGCGTAGAGGGTAAGGACAATATGCAGTTCACCGCTGTGGTGCGCTGCCAGAAGAGCACCGACGGCGGCAAAACATGGGGCGACTACACCACCGTGTTCCCGGAGGAAGGCACCTTCTGCCGCCAGCCCATTCAGGTGCTGTCCAACGGCCGCTGGATCTTTGCCAACTGGCTGTGCACCGACTCTGCCGAGGGTCTGTCCGGCGACCCCACCGCTTTCCGCATCTCGGACGATGAGGGCAAGACTTGGCGCATGGTCATGATGCCCGGCAGCAACGGCCATGTCCATGCCAATGTCATCGAGCTGGAACCGGGGCATCTGGTGGCCTTTATGCGCAACCGCGAGGCCTACCGCATCCACCGCAGCGAGTCCTTTGACTGGGGCGAGACTTGGACGGTGCCTGCACCCACCCCGCTGCCCAATAACAACTCCAGCATCAGCGCGGTCAAGCTGCAGAGCGGCCGCATCGCCATTGCCTATAACCCCACCTGCACCCCCAACCCCGTGCCCGGCAAGGCTGCATGGCCCGGCCTGCGCTGCCCGGTGGCGGTGGCGCTTTCGGAGGACGGCGGCCTGACCTTCCCCATCATCCGCTGGATGGAGCGCGGCGAGGGCTACATGGGCGATGAGAATAAGACCAACAACAAGCAGTACGAGTACCCCTACCTGATGCAGGGACGGGACGGCATGCTGCATCTGGCCTACGCTGCCCGCACCCGGCAGGGCATCAAGTATGTCCGCTTCTCGGAGCAGGACGTGCTGGGCGCAAAGCGGGAGACCGTGGGTCTGTATAACCCCACCGCAGCGCAGAGCCGCTGAAAAAGCTTTTCGAGAGTTTCATCCTTTTTATAGATCAGAACATCATTCAGGAGGTTGATCAGTATGCTGACCCAGTACAATCTTAAAATGCCGCACGCAGTTTACGGTGGCGAGAACGCTATGGACAATATCACCGCCATCATCAAGGCGCGCGGCGCAAAAAAGGTAGCCATGTTCACCGATAAGGGCATTGAGGGCGCAGGCCTGTTTGCTCTGCCGGAAGAGGCTGTCAAGGCCTCCGGCGCAGAGTATTATGTGCTGGACGAGCTGCCCCCGGAGCCCAGCTACATGGCTGTGCAGAAGCTGGTGGACGAGTTCAAGGTTTCCGGTGCAGACCTCATCGTGGCCTGCGGCGGCGGCTCCGTGATGGACGCTGCCAAGCTGGCAAGCGTGCTGGTGACCGACGCCTACGGCGTGAAGGAGCTGCTGGATAACCCCGGCATGGCACAGAAGTGCGTGCCCATCGTGCTGATCCCCACCACCGCCGGTACCGGCGCCGAGGTCACCCCCAACGCCATCGTGGCTGTGCCCGAAAAGGAGCTGAAGGTGGGCATCGTCAACGAGAACATGATCGCGGACTACGTCATTCTGGACGCCCGCATGATCAAGAACCTGCCCCGCAAGATCGCAGCCGCTACCGGCGTGGATGCGCTGGCACACTGCATCGAGTGCTTTACCAGCAACAAGGCCAACCCCTTCAGCGATCTGTACGCACTGGAAGGCCTTGACCTGATCCTGAACAACATCGAAAAAGCCTGCGATGACCCCGAGGCCATGGCAGAGAAGAACCGGATGCAGATCGCAGCCTACTACGGCGGTCTGGCCATCACCGCTTCCGGCACCACCGCTGTGCACGCACTGAGCTACCCGCTGGGCGGCAAGTACCACATTGCACACGGCGTGTCCAACGCCATCCTGCTGGCACCGGTCATGCGCTTCAACAGCGAGCACCCCGCCGTGCGCGAGCGTCTGGCTGCCGCCTACGACCGCTGCTGCCATGAGGAAAAGACCTGCACCACCGTGGAGGAAAAGACTGCATGGATGATCGCCCGTCTGGAGCACATCGTCAAGCATCTGAATATCCCCACCAGCCTCAAGGAGTTCGGCGTGCCTGCCGAGGATCTGGAAGGTCTGGTCAACGCCGGTATGCAGGTACAGCGCCTGCTGGTGAACAATATGCGCCCCGTTACCGTCGACGACGCACGCAAGCTGTATCAGGAGATCATGTAACAGAAAAGGAGTAAAGACTTATGAAGACCAGCGATATCAAGGGCATCATCCCTCCCGTAATCACCCCCATGAACAACGACCCTGAGCAGACGGTCAACCATCAGGCTCTGCGCGAGCAGGTGGAGCGCCTGCTGGCAGGCGGCGTGCACGGCATCTTCCCCATGGGCACCAACGGCGAAGCCTACGCCCTGTCCTTCCAGGAGAAGGAAGAGATCCTTGCCACTGTCATTGATCAGGTAAAGGGCCGCGTACCGGTCTACGCAGGCACCGGCTGCATCACCACCGCCGAGACCATCCGCCTGAGCAAGCGTGCCGAGGAGCTGGGTGCAGATGCACTGTCCATCATCACCCCCAGCTTTGCACTGGCTTCCCAGAAGGAGCTGTACGACCACTACACCGCCGTGGCAAAGGCTGTCAACCTGCCCATCATTCTGTACAACATCCCCGCCCGCACCGGCAACAAGCTGCTGCCCGAGACCGTGCAGGCTCTGTGCCGTGATGTGGAGAACATCGTGGGCGCAAAGGATTCCAGCGGTGATATCGAGAACCTGAAGGCCTACATCCGCCTGACCCGTGAGCTGGACAAGGAAGTTGCCATTCTGGCCGGTAATGACGGCGCCATCCTGACCTGCCTGAAAGAGGGCGGCGCAGGCGGCATTGCAGGCCGTGCCAACATCTGGCCGGAGACCGTTGCCAAGATCTACGATTGCTTCAAGGCCGGGGATCTGGAGGGCGCACAGGCTGCACAGGACGCCATTGCCATCCTGCAGCAGACCTTCAAGTACGGCAACCCCAACACCATCATCAAGACCGCCGTTGCCCTGCAGGGTCACCCCGTGGGCAAGTGCCGCGCACCCTTCAACTATGTGCCCGAGGAAGGCATGGAAGCCATCAAGAAGGTTCTGGCTGAGAACGAGGCCAAGGGTCTGCACTGAAACGCGCTGAAGCAAGGAGAAGGCTGCTATGAATAAACCCATTGTCGGTATTACTATGGGCGATCCCGCCGGTTCCGGCCCGGAGATCACCATCAAGGCTCTGGCTGACCCGGAGCAGTACAGCTACTGCCGCCCCATCGTGGTGGGCGATGTGAAGGTGATGGAGCAGGCCAAAAAGTTCGTTGGCCGCGAGGACATCGTCATCCACCGCTGCGAGAAGGTGTCGGATGCCCTGTTCACCCCCGGCACCATCGACGTGCTGCATCTGGATCTGATCGAGGACATCAGCAAGTTCGAGATGGCAAAGGTCAGCGTGGAGGGCGGCAACGCAGCCTTCCAGTGCGTGAAAAAGGTCATTGAGCTGGCCATGGCCGGTGAGGTGGATGCCACCTGCACCAACGCCCTGAACAAGGAAGCCATGAACAAGGCACTGGAGTACTACCACGGCGAAAAGTCGGACGGCTACACCCACTTTGACGGCCACACCGAGATCTACGCCACCTACACCCACACCAAGAAGTACACCATGATGCTGGCCCACCACGACCTGCGCGTGGTCCACGTCTCCACCCACGTCTCCCTGCGCGAAGCCTGCGACCGGGTCAAGAAAGAGCGTGTGCTGGAGGTCATCGAGATCGCCAATAAAGCCTGCAAGGATATGGGCATCGAGACCCCCCGCATCGCTGTGGCCGGCCTGAACCCCCACTGCGGCGAGAACGGCCTGTTCGGCCGGGAGGAGATCGAGGAGATCACCCCCGCCATTGAGGCTGCCAAGGCCGAGGGCATTACCGGCGTCGTGGGCCCCTGCCCGCCGGACAGCGTGTTCTCGCAGGCCATCGGCGGCTGGTACGACATTGTGGTGTGTATGTACCACGATCAGGGTCATATCCCCCTCAAGACCGTGGGCTTTGTCTACGACCGCGAAAAGCAGGAGTGGAAGGCCGTGGAGGGCGTCAACGTCACGCTGGGTCTGCCCATCATCCGCGCCAGCGTGGATCATGGCACCGACTTCTACCACGCCGGTAAGGGCAACGGCAACGAGCTGAGCCTTGTCAATGCCATCAAATATGCGGTCAAAATGACCGGCCGCGCCAACTAAGTTATCCCCATCCCAACCAATTCTTCATTTTCTTCCAGAGAGAGCCGCTGCACCCCGTACGGTGCGGCGGCTTTTTCTGGTTTTGGGGACGAACTCCCTCAGGGAGCGAACCCTCTCAGGCGCTTCCGTGCCAGATGAGGGGCAGCACCCGTTAGCCTTGCACGCCCTCTCAGGCGCTCCCGCGCCAGCTCTCCC
>OHYD01001360.1_pt1 | contig 9911 bp, 7 predicted proteins | sample 1580191 | NCBI WGS metagenome assembly OHYD01 (sample SAMEA3882510, study PRJEB24775) | human gut metagenome | biome: human-associated habitat; feature: intestine environment; material: feces | place: Netherlands | collected 2009/2010 | reverse complement strand
GTCGATTCCGTTGGCAGCAGATTTCTGTACGAAATATTCTACCACATCATCTGCATATGGACGATATCCTAAGATGTTCTGTCCACGGAATAACATCTGAAGTTTTGTATTTTTGAATCCATCACGGAATTTACGAAGTCTTTCCCATGGATCTTCCTTCAGGAAACGCAGGGAAGCATCAAATGTTGCACCACCCCAGCACTCTACAGAATGATAACCTACTTTATCCATAGTATCTACGATCGGCAGCATCTGCTCTGTTGTCATTCTTGTTGCAATCAGAGACTGATGTGCATCACGCAGAATTGTTTCAGTAATTTTAATTGGTTTTTTAGCAATATCTGTCATAGTCTTATCCTTTCTTTCTATTATACCCGACTGCGGACATGGCAGCCCGCATCGGGATCTGTGGCTTTTGTATTACCGTATTATACTCCGAATACAGCCATGAAAGTTCCGGCCGCTACTGCGGTACCGATAACACCTGCTACGTTAGGTCCCATAGCATGCATCAGAAGGAAGTTTGTCGGGTCTGCTTCAGCTCCGACCTTCTGTGATACTCTGGCTGCCATTGGAACTGCAGATACACCGGCAGAACCAATCAGTGGATTAACCTTACCATGTGTTGCAACACACATCAGTTTACCGAACAGTACACCTGCTGCTGTACCGAATGCGAATGCGATCAAACCAAGAATTACGATCTTGATCGTATCCATATTAAGGAATGCCTCAGCACTTGTTGTTGCTCCTACGGATGTTCCAAGCAGGATAACTACGATGTACATCATTGCATTGGAAGCTGTCTCTGTTAACTGTCTTACAACTCCAGACTCACGGAACAGGTTACCAAGCATTAACATACCAACCAGTGGTGCTGTTGTAGGAAGAATTACACACACAACGATCGTAACGATGATTGGGAATAAGATCTTCTCAAGCCTGGAAACAGGTCTTAACTGTTCCATCTTAATCTTACGTTCTTTTTCTGTTGTCAGAAGCTTCATGATCGGTGGCTGGATAATCGGTACCAGTGACATATAAGAATATGCTGCTACTGCGATTGGTCCAAGTAAAGCTGTCTGCTGTAACTTACCTGCAAGGAAGATAGAGGTAGGTCCATCAGCTCCACCAATGATTGAGATCGCTGCTGCCGCTTTGTCAGAGAATCCCATAGCCATCGCTCCAAGGTATGCTGCAAAGATACCGAACTGAGCAGAGGCACCAAGAAGGAAGCTCTTAGGGTTAGCGATCAGTGGTCCAAAGTCTGTCATCGCACCTACACCCATGAAGATCAGGGACGGAAGGATACTCCACTCGTCCAGAGTAAAGAAATAGTAGAACAGACCGCCCGCATGCTCAAGACCCTGTACGTCGGTATAAGGCTCAGCCATGATGTCCGGGTAAATGTTTACAAGCAGCATACCGAATGCGATCGGTACAAGAAGCAACGGCTCAAATTCATGCTTAATCGCAAGATACAAAAAGAAGCAAGCCACTGCGATCATAACGTAATTGCCCCAGTCCAGATTAAAAAACGCCGTCTGGTGAAGCAGGTTGTTTAAAGTTTCAGTAATCATTTTTTCACCTCCGGTTTTTTCTTACAACGGGCATTAGTTCATGGTTGCAAGAACGTCACCGGATTCTACTGCATCGCCTACTGCTACATTGATGGTTGCTACTGTGCCATCCTGCGGTGCTACAACCGGGATTTCCATCTTCATGGCTTCCAGTACAAGAACAGCATCTCCTGCTTTTACAGCGGTGCCTGCTGCTGCTTCGATTTTGCAGATTTTACCAGGTACAGAAGCAGTAACCTCTACGCTGCCTGCTGCGCCTGCCGGAGCTGCTGCTTTCGGTGCTGCCGGTGCTGCTTTTGGTGCCGGTGCTGCTTTTGCTGCGCTGACAACTGGAGCTGCGCCTGCTGTGGTTCCTTCTTCTACAGTTACGTTATATACATTTCCGTTTACGGTAATGGTGTAGTTTTTCATTGAAAATTTCCTCCTTAAGCTCTTTTGCCTTTTCTGCGGATCGGACGTGCAACATAAGCATCTCCGGATGCAGAAGCCATATCTTCTTCATACATGGCGATTGCAGCTGTAATAACAGCCTGCAGCTCCATATCGTCTGCTTCCGGTGCTGTCTCTTCAACAACCGGTGCTGCGACAGCCTTTGGTGCTTCCTGTACAGGTGCTGCCGGTGCTTTTTTCTTCTTCTTGTCTCCCAAAATGTAATCAAACGAAGAAATAACGAAAATCAGGAAAATCAGCATAACAAATACGGTACCGATTCCGATGATGGTGTTCATGCCGGCCTGGCCGATCAGAACGCCCTTTGACTCCTCAACGGTGATGGTGAGGTCGGTCGGAACTGGTGTTCCGGTGCTGATGTTCCAGAATACGCGGACAATACCAGGATTTTTTTCAAATTCACCCGGAATTGTGCAGGTTACAAAATCTCCGTCTACTTCGAGAGTACCGTCTTCCAGGCTTTTTACCTCTCCGAGGTCAGCCTTTGCCTCTTCCCATGCCTCAGCTGCTCTTGCATAGAACTGCTGGTCGGAAGCTTCCATATTGGCAAGATCGTCATCGCTGTAGGTCATCAGGCTCTGTCCTACCCACTGAACACTGGAGGAGAGCAGAGAATCTACCGTAGATGCCTCAACCGGTGAATAAGCCGGTGTAGATGCCGCATCCGCAAAAACAGGAGCTACGGTCACAACCATGGTGCAGGCTGCGGTAAGGACGAGACTTACTAATTTTTTCCAGTTCTTTCTCATCGTATGCCACCTTCCTTAGACTGTTCCGTGTTTTCTGTCCGGTCTGTCTTCTCTCTTGGTATACAGCATCTCGAATGCGCCGATAACATATTTTCTGGTGTCTTCCGGCTCGATGATGGTGTCCACATAGCCTCTTCTGGCTGCGGAAGTTACATTGTTCTGAAGGGTTGCATATTCAGCTGCTTTCTCGTTGATGGTAGCAGCGTCAGATCCTTCGTACATGATCTTTGCTGCAGATTTTGCATCCATCATTCCGATTTCTGCGTTCGGCCATGCAAATACCATGTCTGCTCCGATGGATTTGCTGTTCATGACAACGTATGCGCTTCCGTATGCTTTGCCGACAACAACGTTTACTTTCGGAACGGTTGCGTTTGCGAAAGCTGCGGTCAGGGCTGCTGCGTTCTTAGCCATGGTTCTCTCAGAGCATTTGGTTGCCTTGAATCCGGTTACGTTTGTGATGGTAAGTACCGGGATGCAGAAAGCATCGCAGAAGTTTACGAAATCTGCTGCTTTTTTGGCTCCTCTTGCGCTTAAGGTTCCATCCATTTTCTCTTTTACCGTTCCGTCCTCGCCGTAGATTTCAGAGCGGTTTGCAACTGCTCCTACGGTTGCTCCGTTTAACTGGATAAATGCAGTTACAACATCTTTTCCGTAAGCGGCTTTGGTCTCAAAATAGATGCCGTTGTCGCTGAGCTGAGAAAGAAGGATTCCGGTATCGCCTGCGCAGTTTGCAAGGTCTGCACATGCACGGTTCAGATCATCCTCGCACTCGGTGTATGCTTCGTCCTCGTTGTTTGCCGGAAGCATAGATACCAGGTTTCTGATCTGTCCGAGGATTTCTTCCTCGGTTCCAGCAAAGTCAACAAGACCTGCTTCTTCGCCCTGGAAATCTGCGGATGCGGTATCACATTTGGATACGTGGTTTCCGTCCAGTGCGTTCGGGGAGTTTACGAAAAGTTTTCCGTTTTTAGACTCCATGAACGTGAAGTCTGTCATAGCCGGGATGAGTGCCATACCGCCGCCGCAGGTACCAAATACTGCTGTGATCTGTGGAATCACGCCGGATGCCATTGCCTGCGCCATATAGATTTCGCCGAAACCGTTCAGAGCATCAGTTGCCTCCTGCAGACGCATACCGGCACAGTCTACCAGTCCGATGACCGGAGCACCTGTTTTCTGTGCAAACTCATACAGTCTCGCGATTTTTTTTGCATGCATTTCGCCGATGGTACCGCCCATCACAGACGCATCCTGGCTGTATACGTATACCAGGCTGCCGTTGATCACACCGTAACCAGTAATTACACCATCGGATGGTGTCTCCATGCCGGCCATGTTGAAATCTGTGCTTCTGGCAGTAACCTGTCCGCCGATTTCCACAAAGCTGTTTTCATCCAGCAAAGAGGCGATTCTTGTGCTCGCTAAACTTTGTGCTGTGTTACTCATTCTTCAAACCTCCATCTTTCTATTTTCATTATAAAATTTTAAACAAATTTTATACAAGTCTATCATATCTGTTTTTTCGTTTTTTTTCAATACTTTTTCTCACCTTTTTGACAGAAAATAGACAGAAAAATTTCAGATTTTTCCTATTATAAATGGAAGGTCAAACTTGATTTTTCCCAGCCTTTCCTTTTTCAAAAAGTCCTGTTTTCTTTCCGCATCGTACAAAAAAGCCGCCCGGCGGCGGCTTTTCTTACACGTTTTTCCTTCGGTTTAATATAGTTCAATGTGAACCGGAATTCCATTCTCATACTGCATCGCCGGTTCGCCAAGAATCAGCGGACGAAGATACGCCATCATCTCCTCGGTCACATCATGACCATCTTCTGTAATCCAGGAAAGCGGCACTTTCTTTTCTTTATTTGCCACTTCCGATACCGGAACGGAGGTATACTCCACGCGGTAAGGATCCGCGGAGATTCTTCGGATCGATGCCATCTGTCCTCCCTGTTTTTCCAGTGCACACTGGCAGGCTTTCATGCCGAGCATACGGGACTCCTCAAGATCGGTCGCACTCGCAAGATGAGCCGCGCACCGCTGCATCAGGTTCAGTTCAATCGATCTTACCTTACAGCCGATACGGTCACGCACCAGCTCTTCGAGTACTTTTGCAGAACCTGCAATGTAGCTGTGCCCAAACTGATCCTGTGCATCGCTCTGCACCTGCTCAGAAACATAGCGGCCCTCGCTGTCATGGATGCCCTCGCTGATTGCAACCAGAACACTGTCCTTCTGTTCCAGTTTTTCCTGCACATCCTTTAAAAACTGTTCGGTGTCAAAGACCGGCTCGCAAAGATAGATCAGGCTCGGCCCTTCTCCGCCGTTGACACGGGACAGTGCAGACGCTGCCGTCAGCCATCCTGCGTTTCTTCCCATGACCTCCACGATGGTCACAGCCTTCTTTTCATATACATGGCAGTCTCTCTCCAGCTCTGCAAAGGTTGCTGCCAGATATTTTGCCGCAGATCCAAAGCCCGGGCAGTGATCCGTTTCGACAAGATCATTGTCAATCGTCTTTGGCGCCCCGACAACAAACACATCGTCCACACCGTTTTCTTTGCAGTACTTTGACATCTTGTCTACGGTATCCATCGAATCATTTCCGCCGATATAAATAAAATAACGGATCTCATGTCTGCGAAAAATTTGAAGTATTTCTTCAAAATCCTCCTTGTTTTCTTCCGGATCGCCCAGTTTATAACGACAGGAGCCAAGCGCTGCTGCCGGGGTCTGCATCAGAAGAGAGATTTTTTCTGCTGAATCCAGTTTTTTTCCAAGATCAAGAAATTTTTCTGCAAGCACGCCTTCAATTCCATTTACCGCACCATAAATATGATCTACTTTTCCGGACAGTACAGCACAGGAAACAACTCCTGCCACCGTTGCATTGATCGCCGCGGTCGGTCCGCCAGACTGCGCTACTAACAGATTTCGCATATGATTTTCCTCCATCTATTCCCACTACTTTCTAAAAGTTTTTCACGAAATCACTTTCGCTTCGTCCTATAGCGTACCATATTTTTTTTCTTCCGTACACCCTGTTTTGCGTTTCCGGGAAAAGCCTGTAGACTTTCACAACGGATTGCAAAGTTTTTCGTTTTTTTCTTGCAGGATTGCCCTTAAAAAGCTATAATAGAAGCAATGTCCACGAAAAGGACGCAGAAAAATATACGTTTCATCAACAAAAAAACTGGAGGTTTTTTTCATGCAGACCAAGCAAGATGGCCGTCTCGGCACCGAAAAAATCGGGAAACTGATGCTCGAACTGGCCCTTCCCTCTGTCCTCGCACAGATTGTAAATGTACTATATAACATTGTAGACCGCATTTATATCGGCCGGATTCCTGATGTTGGTTCCCTGGCACTGACCGGTGTCGGCGTCACGTTTCCGATTATCACAATCATCTCCGCCTTTGCCGGATTCGCAAGTGGAGGCGGTGCTCCTCTTGCCGCCATCGCACTCGGACAGAAAAACCGGGACCGCGCAGAAAAAATTCTTGGAAGCTCCACTTCCCTGCTGCTCTTTTTCTCCGTGTGTCTGATGGCGTTTTTCTTTTTCTTTCAGACACCGCTTCTGTACCTCTTTGGTGCAAGCAGCAACACAATCCGATACGCTTCCACGTATATTTCCATTTATCTTGTCGGAACCGTATTTGTCGAGCTGGCTGTCGGATTGAATACTTTTATCAGCTGTCAGGGACACGCACGCACGGCCATGTGCTCCGTTCTCATTGGCGCTGTTATCAACATTGGTCTTGACCCGGTTTTCATCTTCGTTCTTCATATGGGTGTTTCCGGGGCCGCACTTGCTACCATTCTCTCCCAGGCTTTAAGTGCTGCATGGGTTCTTCGGTTTCTTACCTCAAAAAAATCAGGTGTCCGCCTTTCTCTTCGCACCATGAAACCGGATTTTTCCATTTTAGGCTCTGTCATGGCACTCGGCATCTCACCATTTATCATGTCTGCAACGGAAAGTGCCATCACAATCGTCATGAACCACGGGCTACAGACGTACGGCGGCGACCTCTATGTCGGCTCGATGACAATTCTCCAGTCGGTGCTGCAGCTGATTTTCGTACCGGTCAACGGCTTTACGAACGGTGTACAGCCGATCATCAGCTACAACTTTGGTGCAGGCCAGTTTGACCGTGTCCGCCAGACAATCCGGCGCATGATCGCCATTACTTTTACTGCCGCTTTCGTCTACGTTGTATTCGCAATGCTTCGTCCGGCTCTTTTTGCCGGTCTTTTCACGACTGACCCGGAACTGATTGTCATCGTAGAGAAGGTACTTCCGGTTTACATTGCCGGCATGGCAATTTTCGGACTGCAGAGCGGCGTACAGAGTTCCTTCCTCGGTCTTGGCCAGGCGAAGATTTCTCTTTTTATTGCACTGCTTCGAAAAGTCATCCTTCTGATTCCGCTTGCACTCATTCTGCCGCATTTCTTCGGTGTCATGGGCGTTTACTATGCAGAACCGATCGCTGATGTATGTTCTGTTATCACTGCCGTTACGCTGTTTCTCTGCAATATCCGGAAAATTCTTTCAACAGAAACACTTGCAAAAGTGACTCATACCGAAGAATGACAAAAGAGGCGCTCTGCGACCTTTTCCATGCACCACCCATAATCAATTTTCTCGATCGTTTCGGCTGCATAGACGGGATATTCCGCGAGAAGAATCCCGTCTATCGAATACGTAACCGAACCGACCTTTTCTCCTTTCTTTACCGGGGCTTTCAAAAGCTCCGGTAAAAAAATGTCTTTTTCCGGTATTTCTGTCTCTTTCAGAAGAGCGGGAAGCGAGCGCGCCGGATCAAGCGCCGGGCTTGTAAGGGTAAGGCGGGCGCTGCTTTTTACCTGCAGCATCCCGTCGTAAACACCGTCTGCTACTTCAATCTGCCCTGGGTTCCAGCTATGGTCCAGCACGTCACGATACATATACGATTCCAGCCCGTAGTTTAAAAGCTTTGCGGCATCCGCCCATTTATAGTTTTTATGGCTGGGCCATCCGCACGCAAGCAACGACACAATCAGACGCTTTCCATCCCGCTCCAGCGCACCGGTATAACAGTAACCGGCTTTTGCCGTGAAGCCGGTTTTTCCCGAAACAGCTCCATCCATCTGATCCAGCAGTGCGTTGTGATTATAGCAGTTGAACATGTTTTTCTTTTCCAGATCCCAGAAGGTATAGGACCGCGTCTGCGTCACTGCGAGAAACTGGGCGGCTTTCGGTGAAATCCAGACACAGTATCGCATGATCCGTGCCAGATCAGCTGCTGTCGTGTGGTGATCTCCGCCTGCGTCAGAAGCATCGAGACCGTTCGGCGTCACAAAATGCGTATCTGTACAGCCGATTGCTGCGGCTTTTTCATTCATAAGCGATGCAAATTCCTCTACACTTCCGCCGATGGTCTCTGCAATCATTACCGCCGCGTCGTTATGCGATTCCAGCATCAGGGAATACAGAAGATCGCCAAGCAGAAACTGTTCTCCCTCCCTCACACCGAGATGTACTTTCGGCGCTGCGGCTGCTTTAGCCGATGCAGTTGCGACCGTCTGCTCTTGTCCGTTTTCCAGTGCCAGAATGCATGTCATGATTTTCGTTGTGCTCGCCATTGCCATAGGATCTGTCTCGCGTTTTCCGAACAGCACACGGCCGGTATCGCCATCCATCAGGCATGCCGCCGTTGCAAACAGCTGATTCGGCTCGCTCTCCTGCTCTGTCGCAGTCACGGACACACTTCCCAAAAACAGAAGCAGGATTCCCAGGAAAAAACCTGTCTTGTTTCTTCTTTTTCTGTTCAAAATCAGATCCCCCTTGTGTTTTTTCTCTTTAAAAACGGAAAAGCCGGACGCTCTTTTGGGACCGGCTTTTTGTCTGCTTCTTCTTCATTATATGAGGTTTCCTGTAAAATCATGGTAAAATTTCACAAAGTTATTGACACTACGATCCATATCATGTATAATTCCCCATGTTTGTATAGAATTACTAAACTTTTTGTTTATTTTTACTGAGATTTCCTGAGAATCCGTATTCAGCAAAAGGATCCCGGGAAAGACTTTGGATGCAGAAAGGATTTTTTATGGAAATCGGAAAAAAAATCAGGGAACTGCGGATGTGGAAAGGGCTGACGCAGGAGGAACTGGCAGATCGGAGCGAGCTGTCAAAGGGATTTATTTCCCAGCTTGAAAACGATGTGACCTCTCCCTCGATCGCCACGCTGGTTGATGTTCTTACCTGCCTTGGAACGGATCTAAAAACGTTTTTCGGCGAAGAGCAGGACAATCAGGTTGTCTTTTGCGAAGAAGATTACTTTGTAAAGACCGCTGAAGCGCAGGGCAACGAGATCGCATGGATCGTTCCGAATGCACAGAAAAACAGGATGGAGCCAATCCGGCTGACGCTGCAAAGCGGCGCGTGCACCGAGATTGATTCACCACATGAAGGCGAGGAATTCGGCTATGTACTTTCCGGCCGTATTCTCCTTCATCTTGGAGATGAATGCCACAAAGTGAAGAAAGGGGAAAGCTTCTACTATCCCGCTTCCTGTAATCACTATCTGGAAAATCCGGGTAAAACACCGGCCATCATTCTCTGGGTCAGTTCACCGCCTTATTTTTAGATTTTTTACACCGCGTGATTTTCACGAGAAACGGTGTTCCAAATTTCACAACCCGAAAGGAGCATATTACACATGAGTACCAAATTACTTGATCTGGTCAACATCACAAAATCGTACGACGGAGTTACCATTCTGGATGATCTGAATCTTTATATCCGTGAAAACGAATTTCTTACCCTCCTTGGCCCGAGCGGCTGCGGAAAAACAACCACATTACGTATCCTCGGCGGTTTTGAGACACCGGATGCCGGAAAGGTTTTATTTAACGGACAGGATATCACCCAGCTTCCGCCAAACAAACGCCAGCTAAACACGGTGTTCCAGAAATATGCTCTTTTCACGCATATGACAATTGCGGAAAACATTGCTTTCGGGCTGAAAATCAAAGGAAAATCCAAAGCATATATCGATGACAAAATCAAATACGCCTTAAAGCTCGTAAACCTGGACGGATTCGAGCACCGCTCCATCGATTCTTTGAGCGGCGGCCAGCAGCAGAG
>OHYD01001359.1_pt1 | contig 9915 bp, 10 predicted proteins | sample 1580191 | NCBI WGS metagenome assembly OHYD01 (sample SAMEA3882510, study PRJEB24775) | human gut metagenome | biome: human-associated habitat; feature: intestine environment; material: feces | place: Netherlands | collected 2009/2010 | reverse complement strand
CTGCGAAGTTTTTTGACGTGGGTGTCGATGGTGCGGGCGTCGCCGTAGTAGTCGTAGTTCCAGACGTTGTTCAGGATTTTTTCTCTGGAGAGGGCGATTCCCTGGTTTTCGAGGAAGTAGGTGAGGAGTTCGAATTCTTTATAGCTTAACTCCATTGGTTTTCCGTCAATGGATGCCATGTGGGCGGCTTTGTCGATGCGGATGCCGCCGGCTTCTAATACGTCGTCTTCGCCGGTTTTGCCGCTGCGGCGCAGGATGGCTTCGACGCGGGCGACGAGGATTTTCGGGGAGAATGGTTTTGAGATGTATTCGTCTACGCCGAGGTCAAAGCCGAGGAGTTCATCGCGTTCTTCGCTTTTGGCGGTGAGCATGATGATCGGGACTTTGGAGTTCTGGCGGATTTCGCGGCAGACCTGCCAGCCGTCCATTTTGGGCATCATGACGTCGAGGATGATGAGGGCGATGTCTTTCTGGGCGTAGAAGGTGTCTACGGCCTGTTCGCCGTCACCGGCTTCGATGACGTCGTATCCGGCTTTTACTAAAAAATCTTTGACAAGTTTGCGCATACGGCTTTCGTCGTCTACTACTAGGATTTTTAATTTGTCCATGATTGAAAGTCTCCTTTATTTGACGGACGGAAAAAAAACGGCTGCCCGCCCGCTCGTGCTTTTTCCTAATCTCGTTGTGTTTTTATGTTTGATATTTTTACCATTTTACTTTAACATGGGTTTATGTTTTTTCTGTGAAATGGGGTGAGTTTATTTTAACATATAGAAAGGGAGTTGGAAACTTCTATTTTTTGTATTGATTAAATTTGGGTATGAAAAAAGATCTCCTGGGGTTGGCAGGAGATCTTTTTTCATACGGGTTATTCTTCTTCGTCGAGATAGTATCTACCGTAGGCGTCGGCTGCTTTAATGGCGGCGAAGACGGTCTCCGGGGTTACTTCGAATGGCATGTTGTGGAGGGTGTCGGTCTCTGCGCATGCGGTTTTGGCTACTTCCATGAGCTGGTCGTCGGTTACGTTTCCGGCACCGAGTTCAGCCAAGGTGACTGGGAGACCGACTTCGATGCACCATAAGATGATGTCTTCGAGTTCATCGAGCGGTACGTTTTCCAGGACGAGCTGAGTCAGGGTTCCGAAGGCTACTTTTTCACCGTGGTACATGTGATGGCACTCTTCGAGTACGGTGAAGCCGTTGTGGATGGCGTGGGCTCCTGCGAGGCCTGCGCTTTCAAAACCGATTCCGGAAAGGAGGGTGTTGGCCTCGATGACTTTCTCGACTGCCGGGGTGCATACGCCGGCTTCAAGAGCGATTTTGGCTTTTACACCTTCTTCCATCAGAGTGTCAAAGCAGAGTTTCGCGAGTGCCATCGCTGCCTCGGTTGTTTTTCCACCGGCGCAGGAAGTAGCTCCGCTTCTCTGGCAGGCTCTTGCTTCAAAATAGGTGGCAAGTGCATCACCCATTCCGGCTACGGTCAGGCGGACTGGAGATTTTACGATGATGTCGGTGTCCATCAGAACCAGGTTCGGGTTTGCCGGAAGGAAGAGGTATTTCTCGAATACACCCTCTTCTGTGTATACAACAGACAGTGCGCTGCACGGTGCATCGGTCGATGCGATGGTCGGGCAGATGAATACTGGTTTTTCTGCGTAGTAGGCAACTGCTTTTGCGGTATCAAAAATTTTGCCTCCGCCGACACCGATGACCAGATCACAGCCTTTTTCTTTCACGATAGCAACCAGACGGTTGATCTCACTCTCACAGCACTCGCCGTTGAAATAATCAAAAACAACGTTGCAGTCGCTTCCCGCAAAGCTTTCTTCGATCATTGTTCCGATCCGTCTGTAGCCTCCCTGGCTGATCAGAACCAGTGCTTTCTTTCCGCATTTTGCAGCATATGTTCCGATGTTTTTCATTTCCCCTGCGCCCTGTAAATATTTGGAAGGGCTGATTAAAATTTTTGCCATTTCTCTTACGCTCCTTTTTTGTTTTTTGAACGTCATCCTCCGCTTCTGGCGTTTTCTGCGAAAAACGAGTTTACTGCAGAACTTGTCTTTATTATAATAACTGTGCTGTAAAATTGCAAGAATATTTCCATCCAAAAAGCACCCAGGAAGTTCACATATTTCCCGGGATTTTTCGGTTTATTCTGCCTGATCGTAAATGATTTTGCAACGCAGCAGTCCTGTGCGTCGTTTGGGTAGGTATACGGTGCAAACAGATAGACAACTGTCGGGGCATCGTAAAAAGCATTCTGGATTGTGCTGTCATCAGCGATGCTGTCGGCTTCGAGAATTTTGTCCAGTTCTTCCTTTTTGATCTGCTCCGGCTGGTAAAACGGGTGGAACGTCTGGCTTTGATTAAAGTAACCGCCCCTCTGATACGTTTTCACGTAAATTGGCTAAGGGTTGGCTGTGTTGACGATCGCATCGGCATGAACTTTTGTGATGTCGTTTCGGATGATTTTAAATGGCATGGGGATCACCTTCTTTCGTGGGATTTATAGCTGTTTTAATTTATAAGTTACAAACAGCGTATAATGGTATATTTACCATCCACTCCTGCTCTTTATACTTCAATGTTGAAAATCGAACTGCTTCTTCCGGCTGGAACTTTTCGCAATATGTTTTAAGACTATGGGATCGAATGTTCTGTTCTGCCTTTACTTCAATCGGCACAATACTCTTTGCCTTCTGAATCAGAAAATCCTGCTCGAAAGTTGCTTTTTCATTTCCATAATAATATGGCGTATAAGGGGTATCTGAAATTAACTGCTGCAGAACGTACTGTTCTGTAAGCGCGCCTTTAAATTCAACAAAAATATCGTTACCTTCCAATATGGATTCTGCTGGCAGTTCACTCATTGCTCCGAGCAGTCCTACATCCAGTACGAATAATTTATATGCATTCATATTTTTATACGCCTTCAGCGGCATATGAGGCTCATTTACCCGGTTGACTTTATATACTAATCCACAATCCAGAAGCCACTGAATTGCTATTTCGAATTCGCTGCTTCTGGCTCCTTTCTTTATCTGTCTAAAGAAAAATTTTTTATTCTCCTTCGCCAGCTGCATCGGAATAGAATCCCATACCATTCGTATTCTTGGGAGAACTTTTGCTTTGATATGTTTTCCAAAATCACCCTCATACTGCCGTACAATATCACTCTGTATCTGTCGTACCTCTGCATAATCTTTGTTCAGCCGAAATGCATCCACAACTGCTGGCATGCCTCCTGTATAATAATAATTTTTTAACCAGAACAAATATTTATCTGAAAAATTGTCAATCAAGTTATAATCTTTTGTTTCCAACGCGCTTTCCAGTCCTTCTTCGTCCATAGCGCACAGGAATTCTCTGAAATTGAATGGATATAAGTCCAGTAAATCTACTTTTCCCACCGGGTAGGATATTCCCTCATGAAGTGCCACACCAAGAAGTGAACCTGCTGCTATTACATGATATTCCGGTGCTTCTTCGCAAAAGTACTTCAAAGATTCTAACGCTTTTGGTGCATTTTGAATTTCATCCAGAACAATCAATGTATTCTCTGGGGTAATCGCTACACCTGATTCAATATTGAGGTTCATAATAATACGTTTTATATCGAAATCCGTATCGAAAACCGCCTGCATTCTCTGATTATTGTAAAAAGAAATGTAGGCGGTTTTTTCATAATATGTCTTACCAAATTCTTTCATTAACCACGTTTTACCAACCTGCCGGGCTCCCATTAAAATCAGTGGTTTTCTGTTACTTTTTTTCTTCCAGTCTAATAGTTTATCCATTGCAAATCGACGCATGCTGATCTTCCTCCATTTCTCTTTTTTATTATTTCACATTTTTCCCTGGTTATTCTTACTCTAATTTAACATTTTTCCAGACCTAATTCAATATAAAATTAACATTTTTCCCGACTTCACCGGAACAGAATCTGCTGTAAAACCTTCTCTTAAGACAAACATAATCTCTCCACGGAAAAATACGACGGCCAGCCACCGTCGTATTTTTCGTTATCGAATATTTTTATTTTTCTTCTCTGATCAGTCTGAGTCCGTCTTTTTCCAGCAGATACTCCTTCCCGCACACCTCCCCGATATACTTCCTGTCATGCGAAATGCTGATGATGGCGCCTGGAAATTCGCGGAGCATCTTTCTTATCACCGGTCCGGACAGAGGTGAAAAGTTTCGGGTTGGTTCATCCAGAATCAGCACATTGGCATTGCCAAGGCTCATTTTCAGAAGCAATACTTTTGCCTTCTGGCCGCCGGACAGTTCGCGGATGGGGTGATCCATCTCGTCTGCCGTGTATTTCAGCGATCCGAGATACGTCCGAATCTTCGTCCTCTCACTCTTCTCCCCGGTGGAATCCAGAAAATCGACCGGCGTCATGGAAAGATCCAGCTGATCCTCGTAGTTCTGCGGCATGTAATCTACGCGGAGATCTTCCCGTGCTTTCAACTCTGTCGCAATCTTTTTCAGCAGTGTTGTCTTGCCTGCCCCGTTCGGGCCGACAATGCATATTTTTTCCGGTCCTCTTATCTTTAAGGTGATATTTTCCGCCAAAACCCGCTCTCCATCCGGCGTTTCCAGTTTCGGAAGACGGTATTCGATGACCGTTTTCCCGGCGGGCATGGCTGCCTCTGCTCCTCCAAGCTGGAAGTAAATCGCTTCCTCCTGCTCCGGCATTTCTGTCATGCTGGCATCTTCTTTTTCAAATCTGCGGTTCATCGCCTTTACGGTATGCATTTTGTCCTTCAGATTTTTCGCCACGGACGGTGCCTGACGGGAACAGTTGTTCAAGGCGTTCTGCACGCTCTGGTATACCTTTCGGTATTTCTCATCGCGCAGCGCTTTCTCTCTCCTGTCACTCTGCGCCTTCTGTTCCTGGCGCTCGAAATTCTGCAGGCGCTCCTCTACATACGTCCGATAGGGAAGTTTCGCAACCGTGTATCTCGATTTTGTCTTCCGCACAATCTGTTCAATATGAATGACCATATTTGCCGTGTTTTCAATCAGCGTTTCATCGTGCGAAATAAAAACAACAATATGCTCCCATTCGCGGATCAGTTTCTCCAGAAGTTCCAGTGTCGCAAGATCAATATCATTTGACGGCTCGTCCAGCAGAAGGACCGTGGCATCCTCCATGAGAAGACGCATCATCTGCGCTTTCACCTTCTCGCCGCCGGAAAGCTCCCTCATCTGCTGATCCCGATAGAAAAACTCTTCCGTCAGACCAAATTTTCTTGCCAGCACCGCCAGATCCTTCGGTGTCTGATCCCAGAACTTTTCTTTTTCATAGAAATACTCATACACCGTCTTCGTTTTCTCCGCCTCCGGAAGTTCCTGTGGCAGATATCCAAGCCGCTCCTTTCCGATGATGCGCTCGCCTGTGGATTCGATGTAATCTTCCGTCAGTGCGGGATCGTACATCCACTTCAGCAGCGTCGATTTTCCGTTTCCCTCCTCTCCAATGATAACGGCCTTATCACCGTCATTCAGTACAAGCTGAAAATCTTCGAGAATCACCCGCAGATCTTTTTTATGTGTCAGTGTTAATTTTTTTATCTGCATCATACAGAAGCCCCCTTTGCTCCGGCAGCCTCTTTTCTGCTTTTTTACGCAAAACGAGCCTGTCCTGCGTACGCAAAACAGACCCGCAAAAAAATATCCCTGTTCTATTCTCATAAAAAAGGGAAATGATTCAGCGATTCTCGTCTTTAAGCGTACACGAAAAACAGGCCTGTTTTCCAGGCTGTCCATTCTTTGTGTTTTTCTTAAAGTCGATTATCGCAGAAACATTCCCTCACCTTTACACCAATGGTGCTCTTTCTTTTTATTTTCTGTTCCCTATTATAGGACAACTTACAGATAAATGCAATCCGTTTTTTTACAAATTGAGAAGTTCCTCTGCCAGCGCCTGTGCATGCTCCAGATACCAGCCGTCTTCGTCCTCTTCTGCTTCCACAAACTCGATATACTCATTCAGCGTGGCCAGCTTCACATCCAGATTGAACTGTTCGCGTGAAATCTTTGTCTTTAACGCTTCATACATCCGATCCAGAAACAGCTCTTTCTGTGCATCGTTCATGTAGAACGGGAAAGTACTCCGTGTCTCGGTCGCATGTGCCAGGAATCTTGCAATGTCCAGAGAATACGGCATCATTCCACCAAATCCCCAGTCAATCATGACAACATTTTCGCCGTCATAGATCACATTCCACTGCAGGAAATCACCGTTTGACATTGTACATGGACAAGTCAGCTGGCGGTCCAGGAACATCTGATACACTTTCCGCAGAATTGGATCATCCGCTACGGACGATGCTCGGCGCAGAACGCGTTTCCAGTATTCGACAAATCTCTGCTCCACTTCATTTTCCGGCGCTTTGTCCATCGACGGTGTCCAGAAATACGACTGAATTTTACTTAAGGTTTCTGCCGCTTTTTCTGTTGTCTCGTCCGTCATATCCCGCATGTCGTTTCCTTCTACATACTTCATGCAGATCCAGTCCGCATCCTCTGCCTGCCGCATGCCGACATACTGCGGTACGTGAAACTCTCCTTTTGACAGATACTGCGCATAAATCTGCGCTTCTTTGCTGCCGGTTTTCTTCAGTGTATATTTTCCTGCATCTGTCTCGATCACATACACATCGTACTCCCGCACTTCATCTTCCGCCTCGCCCCACTGCTCGCAGATGCGTGAAACCGCTTTCACCGGTTTTCCGATGATTTCAAATGCCATTGTTTTGATTTCATCTGAATCTACTGATTTCTGAAAATTTCCTAACTCCATCTCTTTTGTCAAATCCTTCTCTTTTTCACATTATTCTATTACTATATCACATCTGTGACACTTTTGTCATTCTATCTTTCTGGCTTTTAAAAGCTTTGGAAAGTTTTTTCACAAAAAAGCAGGCGCACCAGACATTGCCGTCTGATGCGCCCGTATCTGTCAATTTTATGATCCAATCGAGTATTCCATCGATGCCACGCTTAAGATAACGGTTGCGCTTTCATCCCCTTCCGTAAAAGCCGTCAGCTGCAGAACCGTATCCTGCTCCCCCTGCCACTGATAAATCTGATTTCCGAGTCCAGTTGCAATTCCTCCGCCGTATAAAGAATTCAGTTCGTCTACTTCTTTCTGAATCCATGTATTGGCATCCTGTTCGATGTCAAAAGTAAAGGAAACCTGACTCAGCTGACCGTCCGAAAATTCCAGATCCATGTTAGATTCTGCATTTTCCAGGGAAAATTTTTCTTTGCTCTCGTATGTCTTTGTGCTGCTCTCATCACCCTGTCCCAGATCTTTTTCATCAAACTTCAGGGAGCTCTGTTTGAAAAGCTGTTCCGAATCCGTTCCCCATTCAAAATCCGCATACTGGAAAACCTGCTCCTCTGTACAGAGTTCCTTTAAATCCAGATCTCTGCTCTGTGATCCTCCTGCAGATGCGCAGCCCGCCAGCAAAAACAAAGGTAATAAAAAGATTGTCTGTCTTATCTTCATAAACTTCCCCCCTTCTGTTTCCTGATTTTTTAATTAATACTAAATATTCTATCGTTTCTTTATTTTTTCTGTAAATTTATGGTATCATACTTTATTCTGCTGCGCAATACTTTTATCATGTTTCTATTTGCATCAAAGGAATGGCCGCCTCATGATACGCATAGAAAAAGACCGGTAACCCGATCTTTTTCCATACACCTTTTATCCAATTACACTCGTGCCAAATGGCATAAACGAAAGCCTTGCCATCTTGAAAAACTGCCGTCCAAACGGAATTCCAACAATCGTAATACACCAGATGCATCCTGCAAAAATCCATGCAAGTCCGCCGAACATGCCTCCAAATATAAACCACAGAATATTTCCCAAAGTTCTCATATCCGCATCTCCCCTGACGCCATTCCAGACACTGCCAGCTATCCATTATTTTGTGAACAGTTTGCCGCATCGATCGCCAGCACCAGTAATAATGCCGGAATTTCATTGCTCGGATTATCATATTCGATGACATACGTGTCACCCCAGCTCAGAAGTTTTTTATGTACGTGGACGACTGCACTGCAGGCTTCATATACATCGTAATCCCATCCCATGAAGTCACCTTCTGCACGCCATCCCATGAAATCTACATCGTATTGGGGGCGGAACAGTGCAAAACGTTTTTCGATATGTCCCATTAACTGCCCGTTCCATTCAATTTCAAAAGTCGGAAGAAAGCAAAATAATTTCTGTTTGATAAACCCAATTTCATTATGCGCCGCATCGTACACATGCAGACGGTGTCCCAGCGAGATAAATTCATTTTTCACAAAATACTTTTGGTTCCCCTGCTCGTCATAGATATCATACGTGTCTGACCAGGAAAATACACGTTGTTTGATTAGTAACTGCATATCTGCTCCCCTTTTCATTTTTCTATCAGATAATCAACTTTTTTATGGAAAATTTTTCCTTTTCCCCTTAATTTTCGACCGCGATTTTGACCCCATTTTTTTCGGTCTGAAACAGTCTATAGCAAAACCTCCATATATCGCAGCACCTTGGGCTTCACACGAAGCTGATCTGCGTACTGCATCAGTCTGTGAATGTTCTTATCCTTGGATGCTGCATAGCGTTTCATAGCTTCTCCGACAATCTGTATATCACTGCCGCTGCCGCGCAGGATGTCACACAGCGTCCGTTCCAAATTGTAAACACGAATTGGATTGCCGGATGGGGATTTCATTTCAATTCTGCCAAGTTCATAGTTCTCCGGCACAACGCGCTTGACAATTAGATTTTCCCGTTTCAAGGATGAAGCATTGTAGCCTTTGGGAAAGGTCATCGTATATTTTGCCGGGGTACGATCCGAATAGCCCCGCAGATACAAAGCAGTATCGTGCGAATAAATTCCGCGCCCATACTTTCGCTGTAAAAGGTAGAAATCATCCTCCCATACGTCGCTCCACACATACAGGCCACGCCCGAAGCGGTATATCTCGCCGCTCTTGACAAACTTCTGTAAAACGCTGCGGTGCAGTCCGGCTTCTGTTACTTGCGCTGCGGTAATCGTACCGTCCTCTGACGCTTCTCGCAGTTCTTCGATTTTCTCCTTAACATTCATGTTTCTCACCCCTCTTTGACAATCACACATTATATTATAGAGAAATAATGTGCGGTTGTCAACTGCGAAACGACGAACACACATTAAATTACTTGAAAATAATGTGTGAATGTCAGAGAAGCTACAATGCTTTGTCCTGTTCCTGCCCACGATTGGGGGACAGGATGCTGTCGATGTTCTGCTTGACGGCATCGTATTCCCGCATACGTTTTTTCAGGCTTCCGTACTCAGCGTATAGCCGATCCTTTTCTTCGGACAGTCTGGAATATTCCTCGCGCAGATACTTTTCTTTGTCACGGGATTTTTTGTATCACCTTTCCAATTTTTGTAAAAAAGATATCTGGAAGAATCAGCTTGCTGCCAATGCCTTCTGGATCAGTTTTTCAAACGATTCGGAAAATCTTTCATCATCTTTCTTCGTTCTTTTCTTCGGACCTTTCAGATGTGCTTTGTTGGAATTTCTCCGTGCCTTTTTATTCAGATGCCGTTCCATCAGCATCCGATCAATGTTATCATTTGTGTACCATTTTCCGGATTGATGAATCGCATAGGCTCCCTTTCCCAGTGCCATTGCCGCCACACCATAATCCTGTGACACAACAATATCACCTTTATGACAGATACTGATCAGCTTATAATCGACAGCATCTGCTCCGGCTCCTACAAGCATTACTTCACTGTAAGCAGACGACAGTACATGATTGGTATCACACAATAGCGTGACAGAAACTTTATATTTTCTCGCCTTATTTTCTATGATATCTACTACCGGACAGGCATCCGCGTCCACGTAT
>OHYD01001351.1_pt1 | contig 9963 bp, 9 predicted proteins | sample 1580191 | NCBI WGS metagenome assembly OHYD01 (sample SAMEA3882510, study PRJEB24775) | human gut metagenome | biome: human-associated habitat; feature: intestine environment; material: feces | place: Netherlands | collected 2009/2010 | reverse complement strand
CCCTCGCCGAGCTGAGCCAGCTCGACCGCAGTTGCCTGCGGCTCGTATCTTACAACCACCCTTTTTCCGCATAACAAAAAAAGCACCTTTTTACAAAGATGCTTTCCGATGATTCAAGATTTTATTACGCCTGTTCTTTCAAGTTCAATCCGAACTTTTTCGCTGCAAATGCTGCCAGCATTTCAACTGTTCCTTCCAATCCCAGACAGGCGGTATTTACAACCAAATCCCGTAATTCGAGATTGTCAACCGGATACCCCGTATATTTCAAATAATAAGAAGCTCGTGCCTTATCGACTTCATCAATCAACGGCTGATATTCCGAAGCAGTGGAAAGATTCAGCGAAGCAACGCTGCTTGCACGGTATGCATCCGGTGCATAGAGATAACAACGCAACACCCGTTCCTGATTCCGCAGCACATAATCTGCACATCTGCCGACAATCACGCAATTTTCCTTTGCAGCGTGCTCCAGCAACACTTCACTCTGTGCTTGAAACATTTTTTCCTGCTTGAGGCTGCTGCCGATGCCGAGCGGATACGCCATCTTATAGTAGCCCTCGACCTGCTTCAAAGCAACCAATGCTGCCAGACTTTCGTCCTTCTGAGCAGCTTCCTGCTCAATGGCACTCCGGTCATAATAATGGCAGTGCAACCGCTCCGCCAACTGTTTCCCGATTTCTCTGCCCTTACTTCCAAACTGTCTGGTAATGGTAATTGCATATGGTGTCATAAAACCATCTCTCCTTTTATTTTCCTTCAATTTCTTTTCTCTTCGGTCTGTCCTTATCATAGCACAACAAATTTTCTTTTTCTATGCTTGTTTGGAAACGCACTGTATCAATTTTTAATACAGAATATGAATTGCAAGAAAAGCATTCCTTATTTTTACCATTTTTCAATCTGTCATGCAGAATCCTACCTCAAAATGACATCCAACGACCTGTTTTTATAATTCAAAACGAGTTGACATCTTTTCAAAATGGGTGTATCATAGAAATAGACGGAACAGAGAGGGGCTGTTTCCGTTCGTTCCGGAACCAATTCTCAAATTTCCGGATATTTTACAATAAGCACACAAGAAAGGAAGATGTTATTTTATGCGTGAAACAATTTGTACCGTGTTGGGTGTCGTTGGCGGAGCGTTGGCGGCTGCGTTCGGAGGCTGGAATGCTGCCCTTACCACACTGGTATTCTTTTTATCACTCGATTATCTCACTGGTTTGCTGGTTGCCGGTGTTTTTCGCCGCTCACCAAAAACCAAAACGGGCGGTCTGCAATCCAAAATCGGTTGGAAAGGGCTGGTCAAAAAAGTCATGGTGCTGCTGCTGGTACTCGCAGCCGCTCGCATGGACGTTGCACTGCACACGGATTATCTGCGGAACACCGTTTGCATTGGCTTTACCTGCAATGAATTGATTTCTATCTTGGAAAACGCTGGGCTGATGGGGATTCCCCTGCCGGCAGCGTTGAAAAATGCTGTGGATTTGCTGATGCAAAAAGGACAGGGAACGACTACAAAATCATCGGAAACGGATTCGAAATCCAGTCAAGGGAAGGAGCAGTCATAATGAGAAAGATTTGCGGAATGGATGTATCTTATGCACAGGGAAGTATCAATTGGGAACAGGTGAAAGCATCTGGAAAAATCGAATTTGCAATTCTGCGGGCAGGCTACGGAAGAGAAACCTCTCAAGTAGACACACAGTTTGAACGAAACTATGCCGCCTGCAAGCGGTTGGGCATTCCAGTTGGCGTTTACTGGTACAGCTATGCCACTACTGCCGCCGAAGCAGAACAGGAAGCGAAAGTTTGCCTGCAAACGATTCGGGAAAAGCAGTTTGAATATCCGGTTGCGTTCGACATCGAAGAAGCTCGTAGCCTGCCACAAGCAGATGCGTTGTGCACTGCCTTTTGTAATGCACTGGAAAAACAGGGCTATTATGCGGCAATTTATACGTTTAAGTCGGCTCTGGAAAATAACATCAGTGCAGCAATTAAGAGCCGCTATGACATTTTTCTCTCGCACGTTGGCGTGCAACAGACTTCTTACGCTGGAGCATATGGGCTGTGGCAGTATAGCTGGACGGGTCGCATTCTGGGAATTTCCGGCGATGTGGACTTGGATTATGCGTACAAGGATTACCCAGCAATCATAAAAGCTGCCGGATTGAACGGCTTCACAAAAACAACACAGCCGACTGAACCAAAACCAGAGCCAACACCAACGCCTGAACCAGATAGCGAAGAATCCACATTGCAGCAGATTTTGAAGCATGTGGCTTCATTAGATGAAAAGCTGTAAGTCCCACTGAAAATGCACCGAAACAAATGCCCTCTGTTGATTAGAAATCAATAGGGGGCATTATTTGATAGCGGTTGCAAGATGCGAGCCGCAGGCAAAAGCGGTCGAGCTGGCTCAGCTCGGCGGAGGAGGGTTGTTAGGGAGGGCAAGCTGCTCTCCCTAACAGACGTATTGATTCGATGATATTGAAATCTAAGAAAAGTTGGTAAATGCTGTTCGCCATTTCAAAAACAAAAAACTTCCTGCAAACTGCAATCTAAGAAACATTCATAAGCAATTCGGACAACACAACCACTGGCGAACAGCACAAAGGCAAAGAGCGAAGCGAATTTGCCGAACCGGATTCGGGTGGTATCCCAAAGAGCAATTTGCCGAACCACACGCAATCAGTTTCCCAAGAATCAAACAACAATAAGCATACAAAAGAGGATTCCCACAACAGGAATCCTCTATTTTTTTGCATATTCACTTTGTCAGAACTGGTTTCTGTGAGAGAACCCGTTCATGATTGTATACATCTTTCAACCGCTGTCTGGTGTTGTATGTTTCCCCCATGCAAAATTCTTTCGACCATGTCATAAAATATGCCCACGGAATCTTGCTTTTTGCCAATAATGCTGCATCTGGTAAAAATCCAACCTCTGCCAACGCTGCAACTTTGTTGGCACTGGATGCCGCAATCAATGCCTGATAATCGGCTGCATAGTCCGTTGCTTCATAGTGTGGCAGGTAGACATCCACGGAAACAACATCCACAAAATCATCCCCCGGATACCCTTCCGGCAGCCGACTGTTCCAGACCCAGAGCAGATGGTCGAAATGATAGTGGTGGACATAGTATTCATACATCAATAAATATAGCTGCTTTGCAACTTCTGCACCCTTTGCCCCCCACCAGAACCAAGTACCTTCTGCCTCGTGGAACGGTCGCCACAGAACCGGAATCTTTGCGTCCTGAAAGCGTTGCAACTGCACTGCAATCGCATCTAAATCATGGAAAAACGCTGCCCGTTCCGGCGTGCCGTCATGCAGAACTCGTTCTGCATCGAAATCTGTGTGTTCGGTATAAAAGCTCTTGTCGTGTCCGCCGAGCGGAGAAAACCAGTGAAACGTCAGCGTGACAATGCCGCCCGTTTCGTTTGCCCAGCGGAGTGCAGTGTCCATGGTGTTGCGGTTTTCTTCCACCTCAATTCGACAGGCTTCCGAGGCATCTTCCATGCGGATGTTGGGCGAATAGGCGAGCAACTCAAATCCGCAGAGTTTCGGGGATTTTCCGGTGACCGTTTCAATATAGGCAACCTCTTCCATCGGGTTGGTCTGGGTGTGCTGTCCGGCAATGAGTTTTGTTCCGGCAATGTCGTGCAGATATTGCAGCAGAGCCGTTGCCTCTGGGGTTGCGTTGGGGTTGACTGGTGTTGTGTGTATCATAAAAACCTCCTTTTTAGCCTAATTATAACCCTAATTTATGATAAAGTCAATGGAAATTTGCGTGAATTTTGAAAAAATCGGTTGCAATTTCAAAATGGGTATGCTATAATAAAAACCAAAGCAGAAATTAGCTGCAATTAGGTGCAAATTTATGAAGAAAGGAATTTGTTGGAAAAATGCAAAAACGTGTACGAATGGTGGATATTGCAGAAAAAATGGGCGTTAGTACCTTTACGGTTTCCAAGGCACTTTCCGGAAAAGAGGGTGTCAGTGAAGAACTGCGGGCAGAAGTGCGGCGAGTTGCAGAGCAGATGGGCTATCAGGCAAAGAATAAATCTCGGCAGGAAACTGTTTCCAAAAGCATGAAGTTCGGGATTTTGACCCGCAGCCGATATATTGAACAGGGGCAGTCATTTTATTGGAGTTTATACGAGCGGATGCTGTTTCATCTCAATGCAGGCGGAAATATTGGGATTTTAGAGTTTGTATCCACTGAAGAAGAGGAGGCTCTACGGATGCCGAAATTCATGCAGACAGAGCTGATTAACGGGCTTGTCTTAATGGGAAAGTTCAGCAAAGCCTACCGCAATATGCTGACCGCTGCAAAGATTCCGTTTGTGTGTCTGGATATGTTCGATGCGGACTGTGAACAGGATACCGTGATTTCAGACGGCTATTATGGAATGTATTTTGTTACCCGTCATCTGCTGCAAATGGGACATCGGGATATTGTCTTTTTAGGGCGATTAGGGGCAACCTATAGCATTACCGACCGCTATTTTGGCTTCTGTAAGGCGATGCAGGAGGCAGGCATTTCCGTAACGCCGGAGATGGTTCTGTCTGACCGAGATGAAAACGATACCATTCGTGTTTCACTGGAGCAACTGCACCACATGCCAACTGCATTCGCCTGCAATTGCGACGTGTCCGCCTATTATTTGATGCAGGCGTTGCAGGCAAGAGGTTACCGGATTCCGGAAGATATTTCCATCGTCGGCTTCGATAATTATATTTTGTCGGAGATGACCACGCCGAAACTGACAACGTATGCAGTGGATTTGGATAAAATGGCGATGGCAAGCATTGAACAGCTGCAACAGCGGCTCGAACAGCCAAGCCGCCCCTGCGAGCAGCGGATTATCAGCGGACATTTTATTCCGAGAAACAGCGTTCGGAAAATAAATTAGGTTGATTATTTAGGCGAAACAAAAGCAAAAAGCCAAACAGCAAAGGGGCGATTGAAAGCAACCAATTGTCCCTTTTTTCTATATCTCTCACAAATTCTCAGAAAAAAATAGTAAAAACTGAAAAAACGAATCTCTGTGATTGTGTATTTTGCATAAACAAACAGGAATTGATTTATGCGTTTCGTTGAAATTGCGTGTAAAACTAATTTAGCCTATTGACAAAACTAAAAAACGTGCTATAATAAAGCTAAAGAAGCCTAATCGGGACGGACAAACAAAATTCCCGAACGTGCAAATGTCACATAAAAAACAAAAAATTTGGAGGAACACATTATGAAAAAGCAACTTATCGCCATCACATTGGCAGCCGTTATGGCAGTAGGTATGACAGGCTGCGGCAGCAGCAGCAACAACAGCTCCGACACCGCAAACAAAGATGCTTCTTTGGATTACAAGAGCATCGATCTGGAAACGGGAGATTCTAACCTGAAGGCAGACCTGAAAGTCATCACCCACCGGACAGACTTGGTAGACACCACCTTTGAAGAATATGCACAGGAATTTCAAAAGCTGTATCCAAATGTCACCATCAGCTTTGAAGGCATTACCAACTATGCAGACGATATGACCACACGGCTGACCAGTGGCGACTGGGGCGACATCTGCATGATTCCGACCACCGTCAACAAGAGTGAATTCAGCACGTATTTTGAACCAATCTGCAATTACGATGATATGAAGGATTCCTACGAATTCCTCGGCGACAAGATGTTTGACGGCAAGGTTTACGGCATTGCCTCCATGGGCAATGCAATGGGGATTATTTATAATAAGAGTGTCTTTGAAGAAGCTGGCATTTCGGAACTGCCGACCACACCAGATGCCTTCTTGGACGACCTGAAGCAAATCAAAGAAAAGACCGATGCCATTCCGCTGTATACCAACTATGCAGCTGGCTGGACACTGACCGCATGGGATTCTTACATTGGCGGAACAGCAACCGGTGATGCTGATTTCATGAACAACACCATTGTGCATCAGGCAAACCCGTTCTCGAAGCGTTCCGATGAAACAGGTCCGTACGCTGTTTATAATACCCTGTATGAAGCAGTTTCTGAGGGCTTGACCGAAGATGACCCGACTACAACCGACTGGGAAGGCTGCAAGAGCCAAATCAACAACGGTAAAATCGGCTGCATGGTTCTGGGCAGCTGGGCAATCATTCAGATGCAGGAAGCTGGCGACCATGCCGATGATATTGGCTATATGCCTTTCCCGATTACCGTAGACGGCAAGCAGTATGCAAGTGCCAGTGCAGACTATGCATACGGTATCAATGTAAACTCTACCGATGATGAAAAGAAAGCATCCGCTGCGTTCATCAAGTGGCTGACAGAAAAGTCCGGCTATGCATATGACCAGGGCGGTATCCCGATTGTAAAGGGTGAAGCTTATCCGGAAACACTGAGTGCATTCACCAATGTTACTTTGGTCATGGACAACCCGACACCGAACGGCGAAGAAGACTTGTATGCAAACATCAACAACGGTTCGGAATTGTCCTTGAATTCAGACCCTACCCACGTTGCAAGAGTCATTGAAAGTGCCATTGACCACAGCGAAACCATGGATGAAATCGTGGAAAGCTGGAACGAAGCATGGACTTCCGCACAGGAATCCAACGGTGTAACACCGCAATAACGCACAGAGAGGGGAAATTCAAATGGCTGGTTCTGGAAAAACAGGCAGCACATCACTTCGGAATAAACTGCACAAGATGCAGACACAAAAAGTGATTGTTTCGATTCTGTTCTTATGTGTGCCGTTGCTGCTGTTGTTCACGTTTACCTACCTGCCATTCTTTAAGATGGTACAGTTCAGCTTTTACGATATGAAATATATCGGGAAACGAACTTGGGTAGGACTTCAAAATTATATCTCCGTATTCACCAGAGAAGATTGTCTGAATGCCTTAAAGCTGAGCCTTTTCTATTTGGTTGGCTCGTTTGTACAAATCGCCATCGCACTGCTGTTTGCCAGCATTTTGAGTTTCCCGACAAAAGGCGGAAAATTTTTCCGTGGGGCATTGTATTTCCCAAGCTTGATTGGCGGGATTGCCGTGGGCTTTATCTTTAAGTTCTTCTTTACCCACGGATTTGTACTGGACACTCTTCTGACTTGGGTCGGCATGGATGCGGACAGCCTGCCATTCTGGCTGAAAGATAAAAGCATTAACAACTGGGTTCTGGCAGCAACGTCCATCTGGCGGTACATGGGACAAAACATGGTACTGTTCATCGGTGCGATTGCCAGCGTTGATACGACCCAATATGAAGCGGCAGCGATTGATGGAGCAAACGCATGGCAGCGGTTCCGGTATATCATTCTGCCGTCCATCAAAACGATTGTAACCTTAAACCTGATTTTAGCGGTTTCCGGTGCACTGTCCGCCTTTGAAATGCCTTATGTTATCACAGACGGCGGCTTCGGAACATCCACTTACTTTGTATTGATGAACAAGATTGCCCATACCAACCAGAAGGTCGGTCTGGCATCTGCAATGGCAGTGGTTCTGCTTGCACTGATTCTGCTGGTAACGGCAGTTCAGAAAATTGTCGAACGGCGAATGGATAGCGACACGCCAAGAAGACGGAAACGGAGGGTGCAAAAATGAGAGCAGCAAGTAATCCTGTTCGGCTGGGAAAATACAGCCTCGGTAAGATTTTCTTCATCATTTGCAAGTATGTCCTCCTGATTTTTGCCGCATTCTGTGCATTAGTTCCGCTGGTCAGCTGCGTGATTACCGCCTTTAAAACGGTGGATGAATACAACAACACCAACGTCATGACCCTGCCGGAAAGCTGGCTGTATTTCGACAACTTTGTTACCGCATGGAAACAAGCAAACATGGGCAAAGCATTCCTGAACAGCTTTTTGGTTCTGCTCTTCGTTCTGCTGGGCAGCACCCTGTTCTCGGCAATGCTGGCATATGTGCTGAACCGCTTCCAGTTCCGTGGCAATAAGCTGATTCGCAACTTGTTTATGATTTCCACCCTGATTCCGGGGATTGCCACACAGGTTACGATTTACCAGATCATGTATACCCTCGGCTTAGTCAATACGCTTTACGGTTACATCATCCTGATGTTGGGAACGGATGTCATCTCGATTTACATCTTCTTACAGTATTTCGACAACCTGCCGAAGACACTGGACGAAGCAGCAATTTTGGATGGCTGCACCTATGTTGGTGTATTCTTTAAGATTCTGCTGCCGCTGCTGAAGCCGGCAATCGTCACCAGTGCCATCCTGAAGGGCGTTAGCACCTACAACGAATACTACATGGCAAACCTGTACTTGCAGGACAAAAAAGCCTTTCCAGTGGTTTCCACCTCTCTGTTTACCTTTACAGGACCGATGGGAAGCCAATATAACTACATCTGTGCCGGCGTTTTGATTACTGTCATTCCGATGCTGATTCTGTTCATCTGCTGTCAGAAGCAGATTTACAGCGGCATGGCACAAGGTGCAGTGAAAGAATAATGATTTCCCTCTTTTTCTTCTAACATCCCATCCTGTTTCCGCAGCTTGCAGTTCCTGTTTCTGTTATTTTGTAAAGATGCTGCAAGTTGCGGCAGGGTGGCCGTTCCAAGATAACAATTGCAAATCGCAGTTTGAAAGTTTACTTCGGGCTTCTGTTGGAATGCCGTTTTCCTCCTCAAAAGAGCAAGCCAGCAGAAGCCATATTTGTCGAACTACTCACTTAAAATTTTAAATATTTTAATTACTTGAATACAATGGAGGTTTCTATTATGAATCCGATTACTTTAAAAACAGACGTTTTGAACAATCTTCCGTGGCAGGCTCGCCCGACCGACTGCACCGCACCGCTCTGGCGGTATCAGGAAAACCCGATTATTCGCCGGAATCCGATTCCGGGGGTTGCCCGTATTTTTAATAGTGCAGTTCTGCCATATGAAGGAGCTTATATCGGTGTATTCCGTGGCGAACAGACCAACGGCATCCCGTTCATCTATCTGGGACGCAGCAAGGACGGCATCCACTGGGAATTTGAGCCGGAAAAGATTGCATTTGTCGATGAAGCCGGCAATCCGTTCATGCCGAAATATGCATATGACCCTCGTTTAGTCAAGGTCGAAGATACCTATTATATTATCTGGTGTCAGGATGCTTACGGTGCAGCCATTGGCATGGCAAAGACCACCGATTTCAAGACCTTTGTTCGGGTCGAAAATCCCTTCTTACCGTTTAACCGGAATGCTGTTTTGTTTCCACGCAAGGTGGACGGAAAGTTCCTGATGCTGTCCCGTCCGAGCGACAGCGGACATACCCCATTCGGAGATATTTTCCTGAGCGAAAGCAAGGATTTGGAATACTGGGGACATCATCGCCATGTCATGGGTAAGAGCGGCAGATGGTGGGAAAATGTAAAAATCGGCGGCGGTGCTGCTCCGATTGAAACCAGCGAAGGCTGGCTGCTGTTCTACCACGGCGTAACGAATACCTGCAACGGCTTTGTATACAGCATTGGCGGTGCACTGCTCGATTTGGAAGAACCGTCCAAGGTGCTGTATCGTTGTTCCGATTTCCTGCTTACACCGGAAATGCCGTATGAAGAAAGCGGATTTGTACCGAATGTTTGCTTCCCGTGTGCGGCTCTTTGCGATGCGGAAACCGGACGGATTGCGATTTACTATGGCTGTGCCGATAGCTATGTGGGACTTGCCTTTACGACAGCGGAAACCGTGATTTCCTACATCAAGGAACACGATGCTGCGGAAGCAGACGATCGGGAATTGGGCAGAAGATAAAACAGCGAAAAAGCAGCAAAAAGGAGTGTTCCAGTCATGAATATTTTATTGGAAAAAGCCAGACGGATGCTGGAAGAGAATATTATTCCGTTCTGGCAGGGGCTGCGGGATGATGAATACGGCGGCTATGTTGGGCATGTGGACTTCTCTATGCATTCCGATCACAAGGCGGAAAAAGGCTGCATTTTGCACAGCCGGATTCTGTGGTTCT
>OHYD01001349.1_pt1 | contig 9983 bp, 8 predicted proteins | sample 1580191 | NCBI WGS metagenome assembly OHYD01 (sample SAMEA3882510, study PRJEB24775) | human gut metagenome | biome: human-associated habitat; feature: intestine environment; material: feces | place: Netherlands | collected 2009/2010 | reverse complement strand
AAGATGCAATTAACCCTCCGGCATTCAGAATATTCTGCATATATTCCGGAAGTTTTGTACAGGAAAATACCTGCCCATCAACGGTAACTGTACCAGCAGATAAATCAAGATCTGCCTGTCCGCCATCTTCCACATGTTCATATAAATCTTTGCATACAATAACAGGAAGTCCGATGTTAATCGAATTACGATAAAAAATTCTGGCAAAAGACTTCGCAATAACTGCCTTAATTCCAAGTGCTTTTAAAACACTTGGTGCCTGCTCTCTTGAAGAACCACAGCCAAAGTTCTCACCGGCAACAATCAAATCTCCTGGCTGAGCTTTCTTTGCAAAATCAGGATCTAAAGACTCAAAAGTGTATTGTTTCATTGCTTCAATATCTGGTAAAAGCAGGTACTGAGAAGCAATAATCTGGTCAGTATCCACATCATTATGAAACTTCCATACTTTATTCATAAATATTACCTCCAATAAAATGTTCTATTTATTAGAATACTACAAATTAAAAATGAAGTCCAGAAATTAAATTGCGAACTCCCCAGCTTATAAACGCTAGAGTGGGTTTGAAAAATGCTTTCTGTAAGATGTACGTTACAATTTATGGAAAATATACCGTAAATTACGGCGTGCATGTTGTAGGAATGATTTTTCAAACATGCTCTAAAAGTTTCTACTACAAATTATAAAAATAATAAAATGCATAATTATTAAAAATGATATTGTAACTTCCACTCTTCCAAAATTTACAAAAAGAAAATGAATGTACTAAAAATAGTGCATTTTTCTTTCTTTTTTCCCTTGCTTTTTTCTGCAATTTCAGATACAATTTAGACATAAGTTAGATAATGTAATTCTAATTTTAAAGAGATGCCCTCCTCTGCTGGTTCTTTGGTATTTATTTTTTATATAGCATACGGGGCATCTCTTTTTTTGCATTTTTATAATTATTCAATTATATTGTTAAGAAGAATTCTTAAATCATTATATCAGATGTGCGATGACTCGCATCTCTCAACAAGAATGCCGAGACATTCTTGAATTTAGGAAAGGACATAAAAATGGGACAATTACCACAAGATCCAATTATGCTTTACAGCGTTATTAACACAAAATTAAGAGATTTCTATTCTTCATTAGAAGTATTATGTGAAGATATGGGCCTCAGTGAGGAAGAACTAAAAGAAAAATTATCTTCTGCAGGATTTGAATATGATAAAGATAGAAATTACAAAAACTTTTTTCTAATTCCCGTAATATTTCTTCTGACATCTGTTCAGCCACTTCTATTACTTCTTTTATCTGTTCTTTTACTATTCCATCTAAATGAAACCCACCGATGCACACTATCACTATTTCCATCTTACCACATATCTTCTCTATTAAAATCCGGGTCATCTGCTTTATGAACTACCTGCTGGCACGGTGCATTTCCCTTATACTCTACTTCTACATCTGCTTACGCACTATCTTATATTCATCGTCCATCTGAAAATACGGACAGCTATCTGATGAGCCGGACAACATCCTTGCCAGATCATCCTCATCCAAATTCACCTGACATTCCCCTGTTCCATCTTCCTCATCAATCCAATAATATGCACATAAATCACATTGACTTGTCATAATCAATCTCCTTCTTTTATTTGTAAAATTCTTACATTTATCTTATCACATTTCCAATCGCATTTCAACCTCTTTTTCACACATTTTTTTACAAAAATTTGACTTATATTTCTTTCTTTTTTTACCAATACTTGTTATTATAATAATAATACTGACTTTTTCGGAATATATTATTTTTTTAGGAGGTTTTACTTATGAAATGTGCTATTGTCGATTTAGGATCTAATACAATTCGTCTTTCCCTTTATAATACCCTGGAGAATGGCGGATTTGAAACTTTATTTTCTAAGAAATATATGGCAGGACTTGCCGGATATGTTTCTCACGGAATCATGTCTAACGATGGTATCAATCAAGCTTGTGCTGTACTGCTTGATTTCAAGATTCTTCTGCAGCAGCTCAGCGTAAAAGATATGCATGTATTCGCTACCGCATCTCTCCGTAATATCAAAAATACAGAGAAGGCTCTTGAAACAATCAAAAGAAGAACCGGTCTCTCCGTTGATGTAATCGAGGGAAGCGAAGAAGGTATCCTTGGTTACTACGGTGCTTTATATACAACCGATTTAAAGAACGGTATGATGTTTGATATCGGCGGTGGCAGTACTGAATTTGTACGCGTAAAAAACGGAAAGGTTAAAAATTCACAGAGTGTCTCTATCGGTTCCCTCAATCTTTTCCACAGTAACGTTTCCGGTTTATGGCCAGAGAAAAAAGAACAGAAAGCAATCACAAAACAGATTAATAAGAAACTTAATACCGTAGATTTTCCAAAAAAATCTCCAGAAAAGGTTTGCTGTGTCGGCGGTACCTGTCGTGCGATTTTAAATATTGTAAACTATCATTTTAACAAGCAGGAAAATAATCGCATTATCACAAGAGAAGAATTTGATAAGATTTTAAAAATTTTAACCAAACACGATATCACTTCCCGCAATTATATTTTAAAATTATGCCCAGACCGTGTGCACACAATTATTCCAGGTATGATGGTTGTAAAAGAGATTATGGACCGTCTGAATTGTAAGGAATTATGGGTATCCCGTTACGGTGTACGAGAAGGATATCTTTGCAAAAACTTTCTTATGACTGGCTCCACACAGGAAGTTACGAAATAACTTTCTTCTGTAAGACTCCTTGAAGATTTCACAATAAATGCTATAATTATTAATTGTGAAGATTTTAAGGAGGAGAATATCATGACAATACTTGAAAAAAGAAAATTAGCTCCAGAACGTGACGAGCATTTAAAAAAAGGAGAATTCACTGTTTTAAACGGAGAATATTCCAAAAATTTTAAAGTGTACGTTGTAGGTGAGAAACATAAAGAAGCAGTTGATTTTATCAAAGTTGCTTTAGACCGTTCTACAGATAACGTTCTGGGCTTTGGAATTAAAATGGGATGCCAGAAGAATTTTAATGTCATCGTGTGGGATGAGGAAGATATTCCAGAAGAGTATAGAGTATAATTCCGGGTTGCAATATTGATCAGCGATACAGACACATTATTTGTAATCAGGTCAATACTTGTTGACTGTTGTGTAACATCTGTATAATCATAGGCATTCGAAGTTTAATGGCATTACAATATCTTCCAGTGCAACAGAAGAACTTGTTTCTTTAGCAAAATCATATTGAACAAAATCGCTGCGCGATGGCTTGCGAAAGCTACGTGCAGCGATTTTGTTCAATCAGGATTTATTCACAATGTCCTTTTTCCTTGATGACATCAATTACAGAGTCTACATATTTTTCGCACTCTTCCTCGGTCTCAGCCTCAACCATAACACGAATCACTGGTTCTGTACCACTTTCGCGTACGAGGATTCTTCCTGTACTTCCAAGTGTTTCTGCAACCTGTTTTACTGCTGCCTGTACATCAGCATCATTCTGTGCCTCTGGTTTGCTCTTTACACGGACATTTTTAAGTACCTGTGGGTAAATGCGTACTGGAGATGTGAGTGTTGCAAGAGAGGACTTTTTCTCTAACATAACTTCCATCATCTTGATGGCCGTCAGGATACCATCGCCGGTGGTTGCATTTACTAAAAATGATATGCCCAGACTGTTCTCCGCCGATACGGTGTCCGTTCTTTACCATGTTTTCGTAAACATATTTATCACCAACCTGTGTTTTTTCGTAATCAATACCAAGTTCATCAAAGGCTTTATAAAGTCCGAAGTTAGACATGATTGATGTTACTACAGTGTTGTTGCGAAGTGCACCTTTTTCTTTGAGATAGCGTCCATAAACGTATAAAATTAAGTCTCCGTCTACGACATTTCCGTTCTCATCAATAGCGATACAACGGTCTGCATCTCCATCAAAGGCAAATCCAACATCAAGCTGATTCTCTTTTACGAAGTTCTGAAGGACTTCAATATGTGTGGAACCAGCATTCATGTTAATGTTCAATCCATCTGGTTCTGCATTGATTACATAAGTTTTCGCTCCTAATGCATCAAATACGCTCTTTGCAATCATCCAGGAACTTCCGTTAGCACAGTCAAGTCCAACCTTGATGTTCTTATAAGAACGTGTTGCAAGAGAAATCAAATATCCGATGTAACGATTTCTTCCTGCCGAATAATCAACCGTACATCCAATCTGGTCTCTTACTGCCATTGGGACTTCAATCTTTCCATCAATATAATCTTCGACTTTAAGGATGGTTTCTTCATCCATCTTTTCACCTTTTGAATTGATAAGCTTGATTCCATTATCATAGTATGGATTATGGCTGGCAGAAATCATAATTCCGCAGTCAAAATCTTCTGTTCTTACTACATAAGAAACACTTGGGGTTGTTGTTACATGTAACAGATAAACATCTGCTCCAGAAGCAGTTAAACCTGCTACTAATGAATATTCAAACATATAGCTTGAACGTCTTGTATCTTTTCCGATCACAATACGAGCTGGTGTATCATCACCGTTACGACGCTTTACTTCTCCGTAATACCATCCAAGAAATCTTCCGATCTTATATGCATGATCTGCTGTTAAATTATTATTGGCTTCTCCACGGAAGCCATCTGTTCCGAAATATCTTCCCATATGTATTCTCCTAAAATAAAAATTTTTAGTCATTCCGTTATCAAGTAACTGTCACCATTATAGTTGGTATCAGGCTTAAGTTCAAGCAAAAGTGGCAAAAAAGTACGCATATGTGCAAAGACATCTTTCGTACATATGCATACTTTTTACTCAACAATCACTATTCTGCTTTCATTCCAAATTCTTTTTCACACAGTTCCAGTGATGATGCAATCACTGCATCCATGTCATAATATTTGTATTCTCCAAGGCGTCCTCCAAAGATCACCTTTTCTTCTTTTTCTGCCATTTTTTTATATCTGGCATAAAGGGCACCATTCTTTTCATCATTAACCGGATAATATGGTTCATCCCCCAGTTTCCACTCCGAACTGTATTCCCGGCTGATTACAGTCTTTGGAATGTCATTTCCTTCTGAATCTTTTCCAAACTCAAACCATTTATGCTCAATAATACGAGTCCATGGTGTCTGACGATCTGTATAATTGACTGCGGCATTCCCCTGATAATTTTCCTGATCCAGAAGTTCTGTCTCAAATCTTACTGATCTGTATTCCAGTGTTCCAAGTTCATATCCGAAATATGCATCGATCGGTCCGGTATAAATAACTTTCTCGGCCAGCGCATCTAACGCCTCTTTATTCTCCAGATACTCCGTATTCAGACGGACTTCGATTCCATCCAGAAGATTTTCAACCATCTTTGTATATCCTCCGACAGGAATTCCCTGATATAACGCATTAAAATAATTATTATCAAATGTCAGACGCACAGGAAGTCTTTTGATAATAAACGCCGGAAGTTCCCTGCAGTCACGTCCCCACTGCTTCTCCGTATATCCCTTGATCAGCTTTTCGTAAATGTCTCTTCCAACCAGGGAAATTGCCTGTTCTTCCAGATTCTCCGGCTCTTTTGTTATCTCTTTTCTCTGCTCTTCAATCTTCGCTTTTGCTTCCTCCGGAGTAACTACTCCCCACATCTTATTAAATGTATACATATTAAAAGGAAGTGAATACAATTCACCCTTATAATTAGCCACCGGTGAATTCGTAAAACGGTTAAACTCTGCGAACTGTGTAATATAATTCCATACTTTTTTGTTATTTGTATGGAATATATGTGCACCATATTTATGTACATGGATTTTTTCTATCTCTTCCGTATATACATTTCCGGCAATATTCGGGCGTTTATCGATCACCAGAACGGATTTTCCCGCTTTCCTGGCCTCATGTGCAAACACTGCTCCGTATAATCCGGAACCAACTACCAAATAGTCATATTTTTTCATGTTCAGTTCTTCCTCTTCTTCATTTATATTCTTTCAGGTAATAGGATTATTCTATCATATATCTTGGTTAACTGAAAGATGCTGCCCTGTTTTCTGCCTTATTTTTTGTATCATTTCGCTCTTTCACTTTATCACGTTACCAAACGATTGCATTTCTTTACCGAACATATTATACTATTTAAAAATGAAATAGTTCAATTTGAGGTGAAATTATGCATAAAGAATTTTTAATGGGAAATGCTGCCATTGCCCTCGGTGCTGTTGCCGCCGGCGTCAATGTTGTGGCAGGCTATCCCGGAACACCATCTACCGAAGTGCTCGAAACAGTTGCCAAAAACCGACCTGACGATGTCTACGTAGAATGGTCCGTGAATGAAAAAGCCGCAATGGAACTGGCTGCCGGAGCAGCTTATGCCGGAGCCCGGTCAATGGTAACTATGAAACAGGTCGGACTAAATGTGGCATCTGATCCTTTGATGAGCCTGGAATATGTTGGAATCAAAGGAGGAATGGTCATTCTTGTCGCAGATGATCCTGGCCCGATCTCTTCTCAGACCGAGCAGGATACCAGGCATTTTTCCAGATTTTCCAAGCTCCCTTGCTTTGATCCATCATCCGCTCAGGAAGCGTATGAGATGATCCAGGAAGCTTTCGAGTATTCTGAAGAATATGGTACTCCTGTGTTCTTACGACCAACCACAAGAGTCTGTCATGGCTATGCCTCCGTCACAGTAAAGGACGAGAAAGAATTTACGCAGCATAAACCCGAAGGATTCATCAAAGATTCCAAACGCTGGGTCATCTTCCCAAGATTATCTTTCATGAATCACCAGAAGATCGAAGCGCGAAACAGAGAATTATCAGATGTCTTTTCTTCTTATGACAAGAATAAGATTCATCCGTCCTGCGAAACATTTAAAGATTCAAAGAAAGGGATTGCAACCGGAGGAATCAGTTATACCTATGCAATGGAAACATTAAAGAACACTGGTATGGTAAAAAACTTAAAAGTTGCAACTCCTCATCCATTTCCGGAAAAACTGGCCGTTGAATTTCTGACTGGTCTGGATGAAGTTCTTTGTCTGGAGGAATTAGATCCGGTCATCGAGCGGGAACTTACCTACATCTGTGGGAAATACCACCTTCCGGTAAAAATACGTGGAAAACTAAGCGGAGACACTGCCTGTGCCGGAGAAAATACCAGAGACAGCGTAACTTCCTATATTAATACTTTTCTCGGCCTTTCCGACCGGAAAGACGCCGGACTTCCTGTAGCGCCGGAACTTCCGGTCCGTCCGCCGGTACTCTGTGCCGGATGTCCGCACCGTGCTTCTTTCTACGCAGTCAAAAAAGCTATGAAGGGAAAGAAAACTATTTTCTGTGGGGATATTGGCTGTTACACACTTGGAAATGCCATGCCGCTCGATATGGTTGACACCTGTCTGTGTATGGGTGCCGGACTGAATATTGCACAAGGGGTAGAAAAAGTTGAACCCGATACAACTTGTTTCGCATTCGTCGGCGACTCTACCTTTTTTGCATCTGCAATCACAGGTGTTGTTAATGCCGTTTATAATCAGGCCAATATGGTACTCATTGTACTGGATAACTCCACAACTGCCATGACCGGTCATCAGCCTCATCCCGGAACCGGACGCACTGTCATGGGAGAGATTGTCCAAAAAATCAATATCGAACAGGTACTTCACGGAATCGGTGTAACAGACGTTGAAACTGTTAATCCATTAGACCTGAATACATCTGTAGAATGCGTACAGAAGATGGCAGAGCGTTCCGGTGTGAAGGCAATCATTTTCAAATCACCTTGCATTGCAGTCACAAAACCGGCCGCACCTCTTCATGTTTCCTCTGACAAATGTATCAGCTGTAAAAAATGTATAAAAGAACTGGGATGCCCGGCTATCGTTCTTAATAACGGCAATGTCTGTATTGACAGTTCAATGTGTACAGGATGCGGCCTTTGCAGTCAGGTCTGCCCGGTAACTGCTATTACAGGAGGTGAAGATCATGAATAATCAGAAAAATATTGTCCTCTGTGGAGTTGGTGGTCAGGGAACTGTCCTCGCTTCCAAGCTGCTCGCAGCAGCAGCCATGAGTAAAGATATTCCGGTCATGAGTGCCGAAACGATCGGTATGGCACAACGAGGCGGAAGTGTATTCAGTCATCTTCGTATGGGAAATGATCTGTATTCTCCTATGATCGAAACAGGAACTGCTGATCTTATTATAGGATTTGAACCTGGTGAAACGGTCCGGATGCTTCCTTACCTGAAAACCGGTGGACACGTTGTTGTAAGCACCCGTGCAGTTAAACCTGTTACTGCTACTCTAAGTGGTTTTGACTACGATGCCCCCCAGATGCTCGATTACCTGAAAGCAAATGTTCCGAATCTCACCTTTGTAAATGCTGATCAGGCATGCAGCGATATTGGTTCCTCCAAGGTACTGAATATGGTACTTTTAGGAGCCGCCATCCGTACCGGAGTATTGGATTTTACCATCTCTGAAATCGAAAGCATTATGAAGCAGACACTTCCGGAGAAGTTCCACGAGATGAATCTCCGGGCACTGAATTACAATATATAACAATCAGATCTATCATTAACCAACTGCTCCTGCATTATCGATATATAGGAGCACACCAAAAGAAAGGCGAGGGCATACATATGCAAATTACCGAAACACAAATCGCACAAGTCAACAAACAGATCAAGGCACTTCTTTCCGCAGAAAGTTTTTATGGAAAGAAATTAGAAGAAGCCGGCGTTACCAGCATCCAGTCTGCTGAAGATTTTCAGAAGCTTCCGTTTTCCGAAAAAAATGATCTGAGAAATGCTTATCCTCTTGGACTTATGACTGCCCCGGAAGAAAAAATTGTCCGCATTCATTCATCTTCCGGTACAACAGGACTGCCTGTCATCATCCCATATACCCAGAAAGATGTTGATGACTGGGCTGTCATGTTCAAACGTTGTTATGAAATGGCCGGTATGACAAATATGGACCGCATCCAGATTACACCGGGATATGGTCTCTGGACCGCCGGAATCGGTTTCCAGGCAGGAGCAGAAAGATTAGGCAGCATGGTTATTCCAATGGGACCTGGTAACACGGACAAACAGTTACAGATGATGATGGATATGAAAACAACCGTTCTTGGTTCTACCTCATCTTATGCTCTTCTTCTTGCAGAAGAAATCCAAAAACGAGGGATTAAAGACAAGATTCATCTTAAAAAAGGTATCATTGGTTCCGAACGCTGGGGTGAAAAGATGCGGAAACGTATTACAGAGGAACTTGGTATAGAAATCTATGATATCTATGGCCTGACCGAGATCTACGGACCAGGAATTGGAATCAGTTGTTCCCATGACTGTGGTATGCACTACTGGGATGATTATATTTACATCGAAATTATTGATCCTGTTACAGGCGAAGTATTACCTGACGGTGAACTTGGAGAGATTGTCATTACTACATTAGTAAAAGAGGGGGCTCCTCTTATCCGTTACCGTACCCACGACCTTTCCCGTATTATTCCTGGAGACTGCCCTTGTGGAAGCAAATTCCCTCGTCTTGATACCATCATGGGACGTACAGACGATATGATGAAGATTAAAGGTGTCAATGTATTCCCAAGTCAGATTGAAGAGATTCTGAAAGAATTCTCTGAAGTTTCCAGCGAATATCAGATTCGCATCTCACATCTTGACGGAAAAGATACCATGCGTATCTATGTTGAGACAAATGGAACAGTAGACTTCCAGGATCTGAGCAAACGAATTGCTTCCGTAGTTAAGAGCCGCATCGGATTCACACCACTTGTAAAAGTCGTTGAGATCGGACTACTTCCGAGAAGTGAGAAGAAGACGAAACGTGTGATTGATGAGAGATATGAGTAAATGTAATTTTATGCAATAAATTGCCGGCTGCTAGGTTCACTGTCAGAAACGGTTCAATGAAACACCCTCATAGCCAAGAAAATTTAC
>OHYD01001347.1_pt1 | contig 10017 bp, 3 predicted proteins | sample 1580191 | NCBI WGS metagenome assembly OHYD01 (sample SAMEA3882510, study PRJEB24775) | human gut metagenome | biome: human-associated habitat; feature: intestine environment; material: feces | place: Netherlands | collected 2009/2010 | reverse complement strand
GGTAGATAGGGCAGAGGTGGAAGTGTGGTAACACATGGAGCTGACTGTTACTAATAGGTCGAGGGCATAACCAAAGCAGTGATAGGTAAATGGATGATGGTGTTGGTTTTAACTGTATGTAGTTTTGAAAGTATATAAAATATGGATAGGAATGAGGAGCAGTGCGAAAGCACTGTTTTTTTATTGCACAAACCTGACAAACGGCATCAGTGCCTGCACGAGATGCAATTTGCCGGGGAGTAAGAACAGCAGTTTTATATCAGTGATCGAATTTAATATAGTTCCGAATCATATAAAAATACCATTTGTCTGATACAGATTTAACAAGTGAAACAAGCCTTTTATTTGCTATAATATAATGAGCTACAAATATTTTTAGTAAAGGGGAAAAAAGATGAAAAAGGTGAGAAAGTACAGGAAACTGCTGAGCAGTCTGCTGATCTTCACATTGATCCTTTCAATGGGAAGTGGAGTTTTTGCAGCAAAGTCAGCAGGAGCTTTCGCAAAAGAAGCAGATCAGTACAAAATTTACCCAATTCCGCAATCTGTGACATATGGAAATAGTAGCTTTATCATGTCAGAGGATGTGAATGTTGTTGCAGAAGAAGGGATTGACAAGTACACTGTCAACTTCCTGAAGGAAGTACTTGAGAAGAATGACCGGACTATGAATCTATCAGAAGATATAGTTTCCGGTAAGACAAATATTCTTCTCGGAGTAAAAGAATCAGGCGGGGTAGCAGATACGTATGTTGCGGATCATATCACAAGAGGGACAGCAGATTTATTTGAAAAAAATGATCCGTATCTTTTAAGTGCAGATACAGACAGTGACGGAAATGAAGTCATTGCAATCGTAGGAAAAGATACAGACTGCACTTTTTATGGAATTGCAACATTACAGATGATGCTTTCTTCTTTTAATAATAAGGAAGGAAAAATTCTGGATGTTCAGATTGAGGACTATGCTGGTGTCGCATTCCGTGGATTTATCGAAGGATTTTATGGCGGATGGGATTATGCATCCCGTGCGAGTCTGATGCGTTTTGCAAGAGATGTGAAGATGAACAATTATGTTTACGCATCAAAGACAGATGTATATCATACATCAAAATGGAATGAACTGTATCCACAGTCTGACATTGATCAGATCAAGGAACTGGTAGAAGTAGGAAAGGAGACGAAGTGTTATTATGCATGGTCTGTACATCTTTCCGGATTCTTTAATGGATTAGATACATCGAATGAAGAGGCGTACAATACCCGTTATAATCAGCTTACAGCAAAATTCCAGCAGTTGTATGATGCGGGAGTCCGTAAGTTTGATATTCTGAATGATGATTTTGGAAAGGGTTCTCATGCGGATGTAGTTGCACTTCTGAACAAACTTACAAAAGAGTTTATTGAGCCAAAAGGATGTAAACCACTGACGTACTGTCCACAGGGGTATAATGAGGTGTGGTCAAAATGGTCATCCAATGCATCAGAGTTGGAGACATTAAAGGGGCTGGATCCTTCTATCAGTATTTACTGGACAGGAGCAGATGTAAACTCGCCGATTACGCAGAGTACGATTGACTACGTGAAAGAAAAGTCAGGGCATGAAGCATGTTTCTGGATCAATTATCCGGTCAACGAACATGCCAAGTCAGGAATCTATCTTGGCGATATTACTTATTATGCAAGAGATGGTGTAACGGGAATGGCAGGTGCGGTATCCAATCCATCCCGATTCGCTGAGAGTAATAAAGTCGGCTTATTCCAGTTGGCAGCGTTATTCTGGAATAACAAAAACTATTCTGAAAATGCTCAGACTGTTTGGGAAGATGCTTTCCGTTATCTTGAGCCGGAAGTAGAGGATTCCTATTTTAAAATTGCAAGCAATGTATCCAACTGCCCGCATTCCAGCCGTATTGGCAATGGATTCCCGGAGTCAGAATATCTGAAGGATACACTGGCAAGTGTTCTGAATAAGATCAACAGCGGTGCTGCACTGAAAAATGATTCTGAAGTTGAAAGTCTTATTTCAGAAATGGATAAGATTGTTGCAGCAGTAGCAGATTTTAAAGAAAACTGTACAAATACAAAGCTGGTTCAGGAACTGAATCCATGGCTCAGTTCTCTGAATGATGTTGCTACAGGAATTAAGGCGATTCTGAAGTCCGCACAGGCACTTCAGGAAAATGATGCAGAAGAGGCATGGACGAATTTCGGTACAGCAGCAAAAGCATTGAATATGTGGAACACTTATAATACAGGTGACGGAACAACAAAGGCAGAGGCGGGAAGCAAGCGTCTTCAGCCATTTTTATCAGAAGTTACGGCTTATGTAAAAAATAATCTGACCCCGTTAATGGATTCATCCAATACAGACTTTACACCAAAGTTCTATGCAGTACTTGGTGGAACAAAGAGAACAGATGATGCCCAGTCAGCGAAGATTTTTGATGGGGATGAGACTACGGCAGGATTATGGAATACCGTTCAGAAGACAAATGATTATTATGGTGTAGATATGGGACGTGTACTGAATGTGACGGATATTTCTATCCTTCAGGGATCCAATGATACAGACCATGATTATTTCCATAAAGCCATTTTGGAATATTCCGAGAACGGAGAAGACTGGACGCAGATTGGTGAACAGTATAATGATACTTTAAAAATTGAGCGGAGTGATCTGGATATTACTGCAAGATATGTCAGACTTCGTCTTGCAGCGACAGGAACATCTTCCAAGGCGGACTACTGGACACATGTCAGAGAGTTTACAGTCAATAAAAAAGAAGTACAGGGAGAGCGGATTTATACAAATGTGGATTCCCTGAAGCAGACAGCACTGACTGTGCAGGGAAAAGAGTACAGTGTAAGAAATCTTACAGATCTTACCCTGAATGCAGGAGAGTATGTTGGAATTAAAATGACAGCTCTGACCTCTGCCTCTGCGATTACTGCAGAAGGAACCGGGCTGGATCAGTTAGCTGTCCAGTATTCCACAAATGGGGTACAGTGGAGCGGACAGGCTGATTTTACAGCACCTGCAGTTCTCAGATACATAAGAATTGTGAACAATACAGACAGTGCAGTGACCTGTGATCTTGAAAAACTGGGAGTGACAGCAGAAAATCTGAAGATGAATCCGAGTGTTCTGGAGCATAGTTTTACGAATGCACTGAAAGAGGGAAAATGGGATAATCTTTTTGACGGAGATCGTTCCACTTATGCATGGACGAATGAAGCACAACAGAACGGAGATTATCTTATCATTGATCTCGGTGCGACAGTTGCTTTGTATGATGTCAATGTGGTGACAGGAGATGGAAATCCGAGATTTTATAATGCAGTACTTGAATATTCAAAAGATAAGACGAACTGGACGCAGATCGGTTCAGTAGCGAACGATAATTCAGAATTTGTTGTACCGTATCGTTTCCTTAAGGGAAATGCACAGGGAGCAGATGCAAAATATATCCGGATCCGTCTGACCGGCAACAGCGGATATTATCTGAAGATCCATGAAGTAGAGATCAATAAAGAAGTCAGCCAGGATGCGGGAGAGGCAAGTGAAGTAGTCAGCAGTATCAGCGGAAATGCAGAAAAATGCGTGGACGGAGATATTTCCAGTGTATTTACAGCATCAGCGGCAACTGTGGATGGTGATTATCTGGAATACAGACTGACAGAGAATACAAAGCTTCGTTCTTTCTCAATCCTTCAGGATGCGGCAAATATATCTGATGCAACAGTGAAAGTACTGACAAAAGATGGTTATGAGAAAGTAGGAACATTTGATAAGAGTGCTAAGAAATTCGATGTTTCAGAAGATGAGAATATCTTTGCAATCCGTCTGGAGTGGACAGCAGGCAGGCAGCCATCTATCTATGAGATCTTTACAGACAAAGCAGGAAAGGATACCGATGACATCGGTGAATATGTACCGCATATCATTTTAGATGGAGACGAAGAAGAGACGGAGTCCAATATTGCACTGAATAAGACAGTGACCGTTTCAGGTACAGAAACTGCAAGTGTAGTACCATCAGCCTGTGTAGACGGAAATGAGAGTACCAAATGGGACAGTAATGTGCTGAAAGGATCTAATGCTCCTGCAGGGGCAACTGCATGGGTTTATGTAGATCTGGGTGAGACAAAGACCAGCATCATCAACAGCATGACCATGAAATATTTTAATAAAGTTTATCCGACAGCTTCTCAGATCCAGGTTTCTAACGATCATGAAAACTGGATCACAGTAAAATCTCTGTCAAAGAATGCAGGACTTACAAACCAGACAGATACTTATGAGACAGAGACACCATTGTCTGTCAGATATGTCAGACTTCTCTTTACTGAAATCAACAGCCAGGCAGCAGGAAATGCGATCGGTCTGAAAGAGTTTGAGATTTATGGTATTCAGAGCGAAGCAAAGTATCAGGTTGAGGCAGCAGAAGCTGTAGAGGGAATTACGGTAGACAAAGGAACAGAAGCAGCAGATCTGAATCTTCCGAAACTTGTCAGTGTACAGTTGAAGCGTAACGGCTCTGAAACTGCAAAGACAGTGCAGATGCCGGTTGTATGGAATACAGAGAATTATAATGCAGCGGCAGATGGTGTCTATACACTGGAAGGAATCATTTCATTAAATGGAACAGTTCAGAACACTGCGGATGTAAAGGTACAGGTTGCCGTGACAGTAGGAAGCGGACAGGCAGCACCGGATAAGACAGAGCTTGCGGCAGCAATCGCGGCAGCAGAAGAAATTGACCGGACACTTTATACAAAGACTACGGCAGCAGAATTTGTAGCAGCTTATGAGAGTGCAGTAGCCGTCAATGAGTCAGAAGATGCAGATCAGGCTGCGATTGATGAGGCAAAAGAGGCTCTGCTCGCAAAGAAAGATGCATTATTATTAAAGATTACGACAGAAAAAGAAAATCTTTCCCTTAATAAGCCGGTAACGGTTTCGGGAACGACTAACGGAAGAAAAGAGAACTGTGTAGACGGGGATGACAGTACGAAGTGGGACAGCAATCTGATCAAAGGAAGTAACGCTACCGATACGAAAGCATGGGTAGTGATCGACCTGGGAGAGGATTCAGCAAACCTGATCGATAAGATCACTGCAAAATACTTTAATAAAGTTTATCCAACGCAGTATGAGATCCAGGTATCAGATGATAATGAAAACTGGACAACCGTAAAAGCTCTTTCTAAAGAAGCAGGACTGACCGGACAGACGGATGTGGTTGAATTTGAGCAGCCGGTAGCCGGCAGATATGTAAGATTTTATTTTACAGAACTGAACAGTGAAGCTTATGGTGACGGCATCGGAATCAATGAGATCACAGTAGAAGGAAGAAAGATCAATGAGACAGCAGCAGTGACAGGAGTTCCGGCACTGAATCAGATTGAAGTAGCGAAAGGAACGACAGCAGAGGAGATCCGTGATCAGCTTCCGGCAACGGTCACTGTAAAAGTAACAGTAGACGGAGTAACCGAACCAGTTGATGTAGTCCTTCCGGTTCAGTGGGATCTTTCAGCATATTCCGGTGAAAAGGATGCAACCTATACACTTCAGGGAACACTTGTAACGCAGGGAACGATTGCAGAGGCAGCAGAACTTCCGGCGGAAGTGACTGTAAAAGTTGGAACAGGCGAAGAAGTGGTAGTCAATAAAGAAACACTCAGAACAGTACTGGAAGCACTGGAAGAAAAAGATCTGTCAGGATATACAGAAGAGTCCGTTGCGGCATTGCAGGCAGCGTTACAGACAGCAGAGGCAGTGCTGGCAGATGAGAGTGCAGATCAGGCAGCAGTAGATCAGGCACTTGCAGCATTGCAGGCGGCAAAAGAGGGATTGAAAGTAAAAGACAATTCAGGCAAAGACGATTCGGGCAAAGACGATCCTGGTAAAAATGATCCGGGCAAGAACGATCCGGATAAAAATGATCCAGGCAAGAATGATCCGGGAAAAACTGATCCGGGATCAGATCAGCCGGCTGCAGATGTTCCGTCCAATGGAACAACCGGAAATGATGCTCAGACTTCCGGTAAGGGAGATGCAGGACAGAAAAATACAGCAGTGAAGACCGGAGACAGCAGTTCCGGTGTGTATGCGGAATTGATGCTTCTGAGTCTTGCAATGGGTTGTGCAGGAATTTATCTGAAGAAAAAAGAGAAAAACAGATAAAGCAGCAGAAAATTTAAGAAATGCACAGAAAAGGCAGTGGCGGGAAAAATCCCGCTGCTGTTTTTTTGACGGCTTGGGGGTGCTGCCGGGGAACTTTAAGCTTATGTGGTTCAATAAAGTCAATGGAAATAACTATTGTAAGAAAAAAATAGAGTGCGATCCATTTTTTACTTGACAAATACAGAGAATAAGAGCTAATATATCCATGGAGAAAATTTATTTTTAGGAGGGATTATTTATGAAAATGCTGAAAAAAGCAGCAAGTATTGTACTTGCATCAGCAATGGTTGTTTCACTGGCAGCCTGCGGAAGTAGTAATGACAAAGGTTCATCAGCAGATACTGATACATTTAAGATTGGTGGAATCGGACCTACAACAGGAGATAATGCAATTTACGGAACAGCGGTAAAGAACGGAATCCAGCTTGCAGTAGACGAGATTAATGCAGCAGGAGGAATTAATGGAAAGCAGATTGAGTATAAGTTTGAGGATGACCAGTCTGATGCTGAAAAATCTGTCAATGCTTACAATACTCTGAAAGACTGGGGTATGCAGATGCTGATCGGTACGACAACATCTACACCTTGTACAGCAGTAGTTGAAGAGTCACATAACGATAATCTGTTCCAGTTGACACCGTCTGCTACAGCAGTAGAGAGTATCCAGTATGATAATGCATTCCGTATGTGCTTCTCAGACCCGAACCAGGGTAGTGCATCAGCCGACTATATTGCTGATAATAACCTGGCTAAAAAGGTAGCAGTTATCTACAACAGTTCCGATACTTATTCTTCAGGAATCTATCAGAACTTTGTTACAGAGGCAGAGAAAAAAGGCCTTGAAGTAGTAGCAGCAAAGGCATTTACAGCAGATAATAAGACTGATTTCTCAGTACAGATTCAGAAGGCAAAAGATGCCGGAGCAGAGCTGGTATTCCTTCCGATCTATTATCAGGAGGCATCCCTGATCCTTGCACAGGCAAATAAAGCAGGTTTTTCACCGAAGTGGTTCGGATGTGACGGAATGGACGGTATTCTGGATCTTGAAGGATTTGATGCTTCACTGGCAGAGAACCTGATGTTCCTGACACCATTTACAGCCAATGCTACAGATGATGCAACTCAGAAGTTCGTGGCTGATTTCAAGGACGCATTTGGTGATACACCAATCCAGTTTGCAGCAGATGCTTATGACTGTGTTTATGCAATCAAGGCAGCAGCAGAGAAAGAGAATATTACACCGGATATGAGTGCTTCTGATATTTGTGATGCACTGAAAAAAGGCATGACAGAGATCACTTATGATGGTCTTACAGGAAAGAGTATCACCTGGAGCGAGGACGGAGAGCCTACAAAAGATCCAACCGTTGTTGTAGTACAGAACGGAGAGTATCAGGTACTCGAGGCAAAATAAAAGATCAGTAAGAGAAGGTTGTCGGCAGGAAAAAGCCGTAGACAGATCATAGAAAAATGAACGAAAAAGAGAAGGTGGGAGAACGATTGATTGTTCTCCTGCCTCCTCTTTTTATACCCAGATATGCAAGAAGACCTGCCAACTGGCAGGTCTTCTGTATGGAGAGGCTCAAAGGATAACTTAACTTCTGATATTCATTCTGATCTTACAGATATCCTCTCTTCTCAAGAGTATTCAGGATGTTACGTCCTTCTTCTGTACCTTCGATGATTCGTCTTGCTCTTACGCTGTCTCCGATATTGACGATCTCGATATTCTGATCATCTTCAAAGGCATTTTTTACCTGCTGGAGAACCGGATTCTCGGCTTTCATACCCAGGCAGACAAATCCATAATCAAATGGAAGTTCTTTCAGTTCTCCGTCGGCTTCTACAAGGAAGTTGTCCGGACGGACTTCTTTCAGTGCTGTATTCGGCATCTGATGTACGCCGTATTTCTTCATTAATGTACCCATATCAACTTTGGATACCGGATCAATTCCATTTCCGATGATCGGCATCATCTCTACGATGCTGACATCTGCTCCGCGTGGAGCGAAAAATTCAACAACATCAAGACCGACAGCTCCACCACCGATAACAACCACTTTCTTTCCTGTCAGGTCAGTCGGATAGTCGTTGACATGATTGATCATGGTCAGGATAGAAGCAACTTTTCCGCCTTCTTTGTCAATGTTCTCATGCAGTCCCGGGATTGGTGGGAGCAGCGGTGAAGAACCGGTTGCGTTGACAATGATATTTGGCTTCAGGTTCTTGATAAAGTCAACATTTGCATCTGTATTTGTAAATGCAAAGAGATTTTTCAGGTTATTTGTGCGGTGGATCATATAATTCGGGAAGTCAGCAAGACGTTTCTTGTCCGGAATCTTTGGGATCTCTGCTGCAAGACCGCCAAGGTATGGTTTCTTCTCGAGAAGGAAGGTTGTACATCCGACTTCAGCGGCTGTGCAGGCAGCTTCCATTCCGGCAGTTCCACCACCGATAACAACTACGTTACAAGGTTTATTAACTTTTAATTTCTTATATCCTTCTCCGTCCGGTACATTCGGATTTACAGTACAGCGGATCGGACGGTTGATTCCGATACGGTTTCCGGCACATCCGATGTTACAAGAAATACATTTTCTAAGCATACATTCCTGGTCGTTTGCTACTTTATGAACCCAGTTAGGTTCAGCGATAAGTCCACGTCCCATACCGATTAAGTCACAGTCACCTCTTGCAAGAGTATCTTCTACAACCTGTGGGTCACGGTAGTTACCCATGGAGATAACTGGCTTGCCGAATTTCTCTTTTACAGCTTTAGCCATGTAAGATCTCCAGCCATCTTTCATGTAGTTCGCATCAATCTGGTACTGGATAGAATCGTTAAGACCACAAGATACGTCAAAGATATCTACTTCATCATTTAAATATTCAAGATATTTTAAAGTATCTTCTAATGTGTTTCCACCTTCCATCAGTTCATCAGCACTGATACGAACGAAGATAGGGAACATAGGTCCAACCTGTTTACGAACTTCTTCAACAACTAATTTTGTGAAGCGGGCACGGTTTTCTGGACATCCACCGAATTCATCTGTACGTTTGTTTGTTGTAGGAGACATAAACTGACTTAATAAGTAAGAATGTCCTGCATGGATCTCAACGCAGTCAAATCCACAAGCCTGTGCACGAGCAGCAGCTTCTCCATATTTTTTAACGATTTCATAAATTTCTTCTACTTTCAGAGGACGAGGAATCTCTCCACCTGCTTTAGAAGGAATATCAGATGCAGATACTGGTTGGATGTTTGTTATTTTACCATTCGCTGCAGAACCAGCATGGTTTAATAAGATGCTGATTTTGGATCCGCAGTCATGGATGCTTTCACATAATCTGTATAATCCAGGAATATAGTTATCGTGGTCGATACGAAGCTGGTATGATCCGCTTGCTCCCTGTGGTGAATAAACACTCGCAGCTTCAATTGTGATCAGACCTGTTCCGCCCTTTGCACGCTGTTTATAATAATCAATGATTCTCTCATTTACTTCTCCGGTATGCTCAGCAAAATTTGTTCCAATGGGAGTCATGACAATTCTGTTCCTTAATGTCATAGATTTTACTGTGTACGGTTCAAATAATTTACGGAAATTCTTTGCTGCCATAATTATGATCCTCCAATTTGTTTAATAGTTTTCTAAAAATAATTATAGCAAAGTAGATATATAAATGCAATGAAGAATATGGTATACTATCCATAAATAAATTTTATGAATTGAAAGGAAATAGATTATGAATTTGAATCATTTATACTATTTTCGGGCATTAGCAAAGGAAGAACACTATACGAGAACTGCTGATATGCTGTC
>OHYD01001346.1_pt1 | contig 10023 bp, 7 predicted proteins | sample 1580191 | NCBI WGS metagenome assembly OHYD01 (sample SAMEA3882510, study PRJEB24775) | human gut metagenome | biome: human-associated habitat; feature: intestine environment; material: feces | place: Netherlands | collected 2009/2010 | reverse complement strand
GAAGTAGGAATGAAACATAGAAGTTTATAACTTTTTATAAGTTTTCAGTAACGGATACCAGGGAGGTGAATGCGGTAAATGATGTTTTGAGGGAGTTGTTGGAGATGGTCAGGGTTGTTAAAGAGGATGGAAAGGTTACGGTGGCATATATGAAGAGTTTTGAGATTGAGCAGATGTGGATTAATAAGGGGATTGAACAGGGGATTAGTCAAGGAATCGCCCAAGGGATTGAACAGGGAATTAGCCAAGGAATCAGCCAGGGAATCACTCAAGGGATTGAACAGGGGCGGAGTGAAGAGAGGGTGAATACGTTGAGGGAGAAGGCGCGAGCGGATCGGTTGGAGAGGGAACTGAGGAAGCTGCGGAGGGGGAGATGATGTTGTTTGGTTTTGGGAGAGTTCCTGGGTGTTTGGGCCTGGGGGCTCTTTTTTTTGTGTGGGTGGGGAGAGATGAATGGAGGGACGAACGGACAGTCTGCCAGCGGGGCGGCTGCATGGTCGTGCCTGGTGCGGTCGTTTCGCCGGGTCAGACTAGGCGTCTGAGTCTTCTGCCGTGCAGGGCGCCCCATAACTCGCCATGTACGCTGATGCGTACCTGGCTCAGACAGATGGGGCTTACTCTGCGGCTTGTGGCCGCAGAGTACCTTCCCGTCAGAAGCCCCAGGCGCCAAGTATGACCAGCGGCTTACTCCGACGCACCGGGGCCCGACCATGCAGCCGCCCCGCTGGCAGTCTGTCCGTTCTGGTTTTTGGGGTGTGAGGTGTGGTGGTTTGCCGGGAAAGGGTGAGACATCAGCGCTGCGCTGTATGGCTGCAGGGGCTGAGTTTCTTTGTGGTGTGTTGGGAGATGGTGTGGCATCGGCGCTGCGCTGGATGTGGATGGGGTGAGTTTTTTTGCGGTTTGTCGTGAGGGGATTGGGGAATAGAGGCTGGTTTGGATATATTGTAGTGTTTTTGTGTAATATTTAAATTTATTTTTGGAGGATTTTGGATTATAATTATGGAAAAAGATGGTTGGCCTGATTGGTTGACTGATTGACTGGTTGATTGATATCCGGAGTTCTGGTGACTGTTTTGTGTGACTTGAGAGAAGAGCTTCGGATGTACGCTGATGTGACTTGAGAGAAGAGCTTCGGATGTATGCTGATGTGGCTTGAGAGAAGAGCTTCGGATGTATGCTGATGTGGCTTGAGAGATGAGCTTCGGATGTATGCTGATGTGGCTTGAGAGATGAGCTTCGGATGTGTGTTGATGAGGGTTGAGAGAAGAGCATCGGATGTGTGCTGATGTGGCTTGAGAGATGAGCTTCGGATGTATGCTGATGTGACTTGAGAGATGAGCTTCGGATGTGTGTTGATGAGGGGTGTGTGATGGGCTTCGGATGTGTGTTGATGTGGCTTGTGTGAGGGCTTCGGAGGTTTGTTGGTTTGGTTTTGAGGGTGGTCTTTTGGGGGCTGCCTGGGTTTTGGTTTTGGAGGGGAGTGGAGTGTATGTGTGATTATGTGGTTTTGCCGCTTTTGAATTCGTCTTTTGAGCCTGGGAGGGCTCGGGAGGTTGTTGAGGGGTTTGAGGATGTGGATGTGAGATCACGAGGGGGTATCTGTCCAGCAGGGTTATTGAGCTGAAGCTTTCGGCGTGTATTTTGTATGGGTATTCTAATCTGTCGCTGGGGAATGTGGCGGCGGCTAAGCGGGGGATGGAGGGGATCCAGTCCTGTGTGAAGATTGCTATGAAGAAGAAGGTTCCTAAGGATGTTTATGCGTCCTGTCTTCTGGCGGGGTATGTGGGGGCGGTTTTGCTTCATCTGCCTACGGATGGGATGCCTGCTTTTGGGGAGTACAGCAGGATGCTTCCTGAGGGGCTGAGGCTTTTTGCCACGTATGTGATGGCGCACCATACTTATCTTAACGGGGAGATATGGAGTGCTTATGGGATGGGGAAGGCTGCTTTGTTTATGGCGGATAGGTCGTATCCGATCAGTATGACGTATATCCACTGTATGATGGCGGTGTGTGCGATCAACCGAAAGCATAAGCAGGAGGCGCAGGAGGAGATGCTCCGGAGCTGGGAGCTGGCGAAGATGGATGGGTTTCTGGAGCCTTTTATTGAGCATCATGGGCTTTTGCGGGGGCTGATCGAGGCATGTATCCGGAATCGGGATCCGGAGGCGTATCAGCGGATCACGGAGGGTGTGATTTCTTTCAGCAGGGGCTGGATGGCGCTTCATAATCCGGAAAACCGGAGAAAGGTTACGGGGGAGCTGTCGACGATGGAGTTTTCTATTGCCATGCTGGCAAGTGGGGGATGGACCAATAAGGAGATCGGAGAGCATCTGGGGATTTCCATTAATACTGTCAAGCATTACCTTACGGATATCTTTTGCAAGCTGAATGTCAAGAAGCGGGATGAGCTGAAGAAATTCATGTTAAAATAGTGACAGAGGCACTTTTTTTTGAAAAAACGGGCCTTACAAAACAACTGGTAGTGTTGTATAATAAATATCACGAATAGTCAGATTTTATCGGAGAAATCAGGCGAAAAGAACCAGTAAACGAGTAAGTTAAGAAGGAGGAGTTGAAGACTGATTCTCGATAGCATCTGATAATGTCAATATCCTTACCAAAAATGCCTGGTATATTGACACTACAATCACATAAGGGTAAAATACTGAAAAGGTGTAACCTGTTTACTCACCGGCTAAAAACATGAAGCTTTTTTAAGAGAAAGGAATATAAACAGAAGTAAAGTAATAAGAAATACAGTACACGTTAATGCACACATAGGAAAGCGGGAAAGGTATGAAAAAATTAAGGAATAATAAGATCAGAAAACTCCTGGCATTTATGGTGGCTTTGGCGTTGATGGTATCCTGTATGCCGAGTGCATATACGATCTCCGCGAGTGAGGCGTTCGGAGATGGAACGGAGGATATATTTACAGATGGCGAAATTACATCTGAACCAGCGGCCGAAGAATCGACACCGGATGTAAGCAGCGCTGACCAGGAGGAAACGGAACAGGCGCAGCAATCGACGCTTACATATGAAAATGATTCTGTTAAAGTAACAGCAGAGGCACTGGAGGACGGAGCTCTTCCGCAGAATACAGCATTGAAGGCTGACAGCGTAAACGAGAATTCATCCGTATCTTATGATACAGTTTCTCAGAAGCTTTCAGCAGCAGCTACAGACAAGGGCAGCAGCCTGAGAGGTTTTTTTGCGTATGATGTGTATTTTGCTGATGGCGACGGAAACAGAGTCGAGCCGAACGGCAGAGTCAGAGTAACTTTTGAGTACAAGACACCGGCAGCACCGGAGCTTACCGATGCAGCCAGCACGAGTGTAACCGTTGAGAAGCTTCATTATAACAGCAGTACCGGTGATACTGATGTTAACACCTTACAGGCCAACGAGGATCTGAAGGTTCTGAATGTCAACGAGGGCAAACAGATCCAGACACTTCAGGTTGAGACTGGCAACGCAGCTGTTTTTGCCGTTATGTGGGATTCTCCTGAGACAGCAGATGTCGAGGCGGAAGCTGTTTCCGGCAATGAGGACGAGGTGCCTATCGCATCAGAGGAGCTTACGGACGGAATGGATATTTCGGACGAGCCTGAGCAGGATGCAGCTGAGACACCGGCAGCAGAGAATCCGGAGGTAACTCCTGGGGAAGAGCCTTCTGAGGAGCCGGCAGTTGAGCCGACAGAGGCTCCGGCAGAGAATCCGGATGTGGTGGAAGAACCGGCAGAGGATATTGCGAGCCCGGAGGAGATTCCGGCAGCAGATGAGAATGGTGAGACAAGCCTGATCGAGGTTCTGGGAGACGATACGAATCTTCGTGTCAGCCCATCTGTCGAGGCAGAGGTTCTGGCAACTGTAAACGCAGGAACACAGCTCACACTTTTGGATACCGTAACAGCAGAGGACGGAGCAACCTGGTACAAGGTTTCCTGGGAAGGAACCGAGGCTTACATAAGAAGTGATATGGCACAGGTTGTTGACAGCAGTGATGAGGCAGAAGAAGTCGAGGATGTGCAGGAAGAAGAAATTCAGCCTGAGATTACCAGATATGATTACACGAGTAACGAGGTCAATGTTAAGGTTACTCTTACCAATCCGGCAGACCTTCCGGACGACGCAAAGCTTTCCGTAACACCGGTAGAGCTCAGCCAGGAAGCCGAAGACCAGATCACCGAAGAAGCGATCAAAGAAAAGAAAGCCATCGAGAAGATTCACTCCTACGATATCAAATTCCTGGTAGACGGCGAAGAGGTTCAGCCGGGTGCTTCAGTGAAGGTATCTGTATCTCTGAATGATGAGAAGAAGATCAAGGATGCGGATGTATATCACGTAGACGAGAATGATAACGTTGAAAATATGGATGGCAGCGTTGCCAAGAATGGTGATGTTGAGTTTGAGACTACGCATTTTTCTACTTATGTAATTGTCCAGAAGGGAAATGACACCATCAATGTTACAGTTAAATATTGTAACGAAGATGGAGGAAAGGAGATTTATGCAGAAGATGTCAAATCGCTTAAAATTGGAGAAAAACTTAAATTAAAAGAGCTTGCTAACTGGAAGGTTACAAAAGTAGTTGTTGACACAAAGTCCGAAGATCACAGAGAGTATCCTTCAGATAATACAGATGTTGAGAAGTCTATAGATCTGGCTGAGAATGCTACAGTTACAGCTTATTATGAAGCTACAACGGGAACAACAATTGGAAAACCGATATTCTTTGATTATACGGTTAAGGTACTAACTAAAAATGGTGGCAGGGATTCTATAAATAATCCGGAAAATTATAGTGATCCGAAAAGTGATAAAAAGTTAACAGTAGGTGGATATGACGCTAGTAATGGTAATGGAAGCGCTATAGATAATTATGATGATTATACCTATAAATGGTGGGATAATGGGCAATGTCCAAATAGCTGGAGTGGAAAATGGGCAATTAATAAAGATGGAAATAAAGATGGAAGAGTAACAGTAAAGGGATTATTAAATAGTGTTAACGGACCGAACGTTACATTTAATTATGCAGACCCAGGATTTTTTAAACAGCAAGATTTACCTGTAAAAGATAAAGATGACAAGACAGTATATCTTAGAAAAGTATATAAGGATTATGTACTTAATTTTGATAGAACTGGAGATACGTATAAGTTATCAACTGTTCATGATGGAAAGGGAAATTGGGTTGCAAATGCTGGTGGTGATTTCTTCCCACTGGATCCTGTTGGATATCAATCCGGTGCTAATTACAATACTAATGTAGAGGATTGGAATGCACATAACTATTTCTTTGGATTGCGTTATGATATTAAGTTTACGCTTGGAGATTATATTGGAGCTCTTAACTATAACTTTACCGGTGATGACGACTTATGGGTTGTTTTGGACGGAGATAAAGTAGTTATTGACCTGGGTGGAATTCATAGTGAAGCTACTGATAAAGTAGATTTGTGGAAGTACTTAAAAAATACAGATAAAAACGCTGAGCATACATTAACAGTTCTTTATATGGAAAGAGGAGCTGGCGCTTCCAATTGTAAGATGGAGTTTACGCTTCCAAATGCAACTATTTCACAGGTTACAACAGATCCACTTGGAACATTAGAATTACAGAAAGTAAATTCTAATAAAGAGCAAGGATTGAACGGAGCCCGTTTTACACTTTACGGAGATCCTGATTGTAAGAGTGAAATTGGAAGTGTAGAATCTGCACGAGTTGATAATGTGGATGGTAAAGTAATTTTCAGAAGTTTAAGAGAAGGAACTTACTATTTAAGAGAAACACAGGCTCCAGATGGTTATGTAGGATCTACGGAAACATGGACTGTAGAGGTAAAGAAAAACAGTGATAATACGGAAGCTTTAGTTACTTTGAAGGACAGTTCCGGAAAAACAGTTGAGGATAAGAAGATTGTTAACCAGACGCGGCAGGAAATTATTGAATCCAGTATGGATTACAGTAAGACTGCAACTGTAAACGACTGGGATAAGAGAACTTATGACATCAATATTACAGCATCGTCCAAAACAACAAGTTCTAGCGTAGTAACAACAGGTGGAGTTGCGGATGTAGTAATGGCATTAGATGTTTCTGGCTCCATGAGATATACACAGACAGCGGGAGATACGGATACAAGCTACGTTAGCGTTGGAAAATATAATAATATTAGAAATTCATTGAAGCCAAATAAGATTTATTACTATAGTTATTTTTTAAATAAGTATCCAATGATTAATGTAGGTAATAAGTGGATGTATTATTATACTGGTTTGATGGGGAGGTATTGGAAGGAGATTGAGGATTCTGATGATACTAATATATATCAGTGGCCATCAAGAATAACTGCGTTAAAAGAAGTAGTAAATCAATTTATAAGAAATACGGCTACAAGTTCATCTGAGAGTAATATAGGACTAGCGCCATTTAATACAGCTGTTACAAATGCTACAGAGACATTGTTAAATGTTGATAAAAATAAGGATACTTTGATAAAAAATGTTAGTCAGTTGTCTGTAACAGGCGGAACATCACCACATACAGCATTAAATAAAGCATTGGAACTCTTGAATAATGCTAAAAATCCTAAATATGTAATCTTGTTTACCGATGGAGAACCGACAGGTGATGGTAGTGTGTGGGATGATAACTATCAGGATTATGCAGAAAAGGCAGCTAAGGAATTAAAGGATAAAGGTATCAAAGTATTTACGGTAGGTTTTGCATTAAGTGAGAGAGGACAAAAATTCCTGGCAGGTGATAAAGATGATTCGACAAATTATCCAGGAATTGCATCTAAAGGTTGTGCATTTAATGCGACTAATGCGGAGGATCTTGCTAAAATTTTTGAGAAAATCCAACATACAGTTACTGAGGATACTGCTATTCAGAATGCTATTGTTACAGATGTAATTGATCCGAGATTTGTAATTCTTGACAAAGAGGGAAATGCTATCACAGCGGATCAGTTAAAGGATGGAAAAACAGTCAAAGTTAATGACGGAACAGTTTATCTTGATGCTAAGGGAAATCAGTGTATTAAATGGGAAGGACAGAGAATTCCTAATAAAAAGGAAAATGAAGCCGGCAATGCTTGTTGGAGTAAATCTATTAAAGTAAAAGCCAAAGATGATTACATCGGTGGCAACAATGTTCCAACCAACGTATCGCCGGATTCAAAGATTTCTACGGGGTATGGAGATGCAATTTTACCACAGCCAAGGGTCAATGTAAAATCTGATTTGGCAGTAAACAACAATGAAACAACAATTTTCTATGGTGATAAGGTTCCAACAGCGGAGGATATTTTAAAGGTATTGTTTGATAAGGCAAAGCCTCAGGGATATGTGACTCAGCTGGATGGAAAGAAGAAATTAGTGACCTATACAATGGGTGCTAATGGACAGGCATTTAATGAAAATGATTTTACATTAACATGGTATGAAGATGAAGCTTGTACCAAACCGATTGAAGTAGGGAATATGGCGAAAGTTTTTCCTGAGCCAGATTCTAAAAAGTATTATTTGAAAGTAACGTATAATGCTGGTGGAGATACTCGCACAGTAACCGCTATAAATAGCGACACTGAGAAGTATCCAAATAAAGAATATGGAGTTTATACAATTCATATTATCAAAGGTCAGATTCAGATTACTAAGAAGCTTAAAGAAGCTGCAAAGCAAAATGGAACGTTTACCTTTAAGATTTATAAAAATAGTGCAGAGGAATCAAACCTTGTAACAACAGTAACTGCGACTGTAAAAACTGGGGATACTGACGCTAAGTTCACTATGGGGAATGATGAATCTAAAGCCATTGTTGGTGGGTTGGCTCGTGGTGAGTATATTGTGAAGGAAGTAAGCCAGAGTGGTTATCAGTTGCTTAGTGCAGAGAATGATTCAAAAGTAACAAATTGTAAATCTGAAAAGAGTGAAGATATCAAATTTAAAGATATCAAATTTACAATTGGTACAGACAACGATAACAAAAATGCATTAGAGGCTGAAGCACTGAAGGTTGAAGGTGTTGATTATGCAAAGTATGCAGGTCCAGGATGTGTTGGTAAAGTTGATTATACTAACAAAGAAACTGTGGCTAATGTAGATTTTGTAAAAGTTGATGCGGCAGATAATAATATAACGATTAATGGAGCAATGTTTACACTTTATAAAGCGGATGAAAGCTGGACTAAAGGTGAAGAAGTCGAAGTTGTGACATCTAAAAATGGTGGAACATTTGGATTTGAAAAATTGCTTCCAGGTAATTATCTGTTAAATGAAACAAAAGCAGCTACAGGCTATTCGTTAGTAACTGAGCCTTGGAAAATCGTCATTAAAAATAACGGAGAAGTTACAGTTACAAAGAATGACGGAGAACCAGTAATAGCAAAGAATTCTGATAAGAGATATATGATTGAAAACGCAAAGGTATATTCCTTACCAGAATCCGGTGGTCCGGGAACATATGGATTTACAATCAGTGGTGTAGCGATTCTTGCAACTGCACTCCTGTTGTTTATAAATAATAAACGAAGGGAGGAAGAAGCAAAGAGATCGTAACACATTAATTGTAAATGGCCGATGAAGGGCGAAAAAGAAAAATGCAGAGAAAGAAAGGAGCAAACCTTATGAAAAATTTATTTAAAAAGATTGGTGCATTATTAGTGGCAGCGGTTATGGTACTGTCTATGTGCACAGCGGTATTTGCAGATGGAAATGCTACAATTAAACTTACAGATTTTAATACGGCAGACAGTGTTGAGTGTATGCAGATCATTCAAAAGGATGAGAGCACAACTTCTGGTTGGGCATTTACGAATGGAGCAGGAGCATGCTTCATAGAAGCATTAGGAATGACAGATTCCGCTGATGCACAGCAGGAAGTTATCTGGGGATTAATTAAGTTTCAAGATCCTAATGTTGTTTTACCGACTGGTGTAACAGCAAAACAGGTAACAGCAGCAAATATTGACTTAGCATTAAGTAAAGTTGCAGCACTTACTGGATTCACAAAATTAACAGATAAGACAAAAATTGAAGTAAGTGAAGCTGGTATTTATGCAATTAAAGCAGAAGAGGAAGGCTATACTTATAAAACAGCAACTGCTTATGTAGGATTTGGCGAGCCATATCCAGCGTTATCAGGTACAGAAGTAATTGCTAAAAAATCTTCAACATCTGTAGATAAAACAACAGAAGATGCCGATCATGTAGTAGCAATTGGAGATATTGTAACTTATACAATCGAAGCATACGTACCTTTTATTGATGCAGCAAATACAGAGAACAGAACATTTACAATCACTGATAAAATTACTGGTGCTGATTACTATTTAGCAGGACCAAATGCTGTTAATAGTGTAACAATGGAAGGCAAAGATGGCCAGGTTGGTAAAATCGTAGTAAATGATAAAGGCAATGGATTTACTGTTGATTTAGGTGAATTAGTTGCAGATACAGCTAATCCGAATGCTGGAAAGAAAATTACAGTTACTTATACCGTAAAAGTAAATGAAACAACAGTAAAAAATGAAGCAGGTAGCCATGCAGCAGGTGTAGATTACGGCGGAAATAATGTTCCGGTTAAGTTATTTACTGGAGAATTAGTTCTGATGAAATATGGCGATGGTGATGTGAATAAGGCATTGGAAGGTGCTGAGTTTGTATTGTATAAAGATGGAGAAGAAGTACCGTTAACGTTCGTAAAGGAAGAAAAAACTGGAAAATATAAATATGCTCCAGATACAGAAGGTGCTGATTCAAAACTTGTGACAGATGCAAATGGTTATATTGACGTAGAAGGTTTAGATGTTGGTTCTTATCACTTTGAAGAAACAAAAGCACCAAAAGGATATTCTATTAATACAGATGGTAAGACACTTACACTTACTGTAGACGGAGAAGTTGCTACAGCTAAATTGTATAATGAAGGTGGCTTAAATGATACAAAACTCAACTCCCTTCCATCCACAGGTGGCATGGGAACATACCTCTTCACTATCATCGGTGTT
>OHYD01001340.1_pt1 | contig 10061 bp, 9 predicted proteins | sample 1580191 | NCBI WGS metagenome assembly OHYD01 (sample SAMEA3882510, study PRJEB24775) | human gut metagenome | biome: human-associated habitat; feature: intestine environment; material: feces | place: Netherlands | collected 2009/2010 | reverse complement strand
TAAGGCCTTTGAATAAGACAAAAGGCTGCCTCATCGCTAACTTTGCAACAGTGCCTCGTCAAGCTGCATCTGGCTGCGCTCTTTTTCCATCGCCTGCACCGCTTTCTGGCTAAACGCCGCAGAGTCATCGGTGATCACCGGATTAAACGTTGGGTCCATCGTGCCCATTTTTTCCTGATGATGTACCGGAATGTCGCACCCAGGGAAAGCGCCGGTGATAAAGAATTGTGCCGTCGCAACGGTGCGTTGCAGACTGTTGGCATAGGTATATACCGTGTCCGGCGTCGGGCATTCGCCTGACGTGACCATCCCCAGCTCCGCCAGCCATTCTCGCATGTAGTGGCCCATATAAATTTCCAGCACACCGCCTTTCGTGGTGAGCTGCCCGCCGGGCACATCCCACTCCGACCACTGATTCGGCGTGGACTGCTCCAGCACGCTGCCATTATTGGCCAACGGCGCGCGCAAGTTGTGTCGGCTCATCATCAACACTTGTTGCAGTTGATAACCTTCCGGCGTTGTCTGCGCTTGCGCGGCGGACGACAATAAAACAGCCCCTGCCACAGCGGCGGCGAGTATCAATTTTTTCATCCCTACAACCTCTTGTTGTTATCAATCCTCATAGAGTGTGACAGAAATATGACATTTTTCCGGGAACGGTTTCGCAAAACGGGAGATTCCAGAAGATAACCGGCAGGTCAGCGTGTTCCGGTTACTCCGAGATAAAAACCTCATACTTAATATTGCGGGCGCAATAAAAAGTGCCGTCCGTCAGATACAGTTCACGAAATCGCGTGTTATCAGAGATGTTGTCCAGCAGGGAACGTTCCGTATCGACAAATTCTTTTTGCACGCGGTAATGAACGGCGTTCTCCGTTTCAAAAGAGACATATTCCGTGGTGGCGTAGGGCTTATTTTTTGATTTCACGTACACGATATATTGCACGGTACTGGCCGTCAGCCCCGTTTTCGCCGCGATCTCTTTGAGACTCAACGTCTCAGAGGCATAAAGCGCCTGAACCTGCGCTATGCGTCGGTGATTATACGCCGTCACCCGAAGGCTCAGTTTCAGCCGATAGGCCATATTCCGCACGGCGGTAATATTAGTGTGAAGCAGTTGCGCTATCTGCTCTGTCGTGAGGATGCCCGCGTTTTCCCGCAGAATCGCAAGGCTTTCGTCGTTCCAGATAAATGCCATTGGGTATCTCTCCGTACGCGTCGTTCATCGCGCCGCCAGGCGCGCAAACGTGGCCTCTAACTCAGGCGGCTTACGCATACCCTGGTGTAGCTCCAGAACGCGTCCTTCGGAGTCAATCAGTACGGAGGTCGGCGTGCCGATCACCTGATAACGTTCCTGGGTAATGTTGAGCTGATCGCGCACCACCGGATAGGTTATCTGATGTTTTGCCAGCAGATCGTTGATCCTGACCGTTTCAGGGTCGGTATTGACCGCCACAACCACCACTTTATCGCCCCATTTTTTGCTCAGCGCTTCCAGCGTGTCCATTTCCGCCAGGCACCCCCCGCATCCCGCAGACCAAAAATTCAGGTACACCGCCTTTCCTTGCCAGCGTTCAAGGCCTGACTCCTGGCCTTGCAGATCAAACACCGCCAGCGCCGGGGCCGGTGCCCCGACCGCCAGCTTTTCTTCTTTACACCCGCTTATCAGGATCGCCGCCGCGAGTAACAGCACATTATGCCAGCGCATGTTGATTGGCCTCCTCACCCAGATATTTACCGTGTTGCAGCCGCAGAATACGGTCGGCAAACTGCCCAAGCGCAGGGTTGTGCGTCACCATCACAATCGTGCGCCCCTGACGATGCAGATCGGTGAGCAGATCCAGCACCCGCTGCTCATTCTCTTCATCCAGGTTGCCCGTCGGTTCATCCGCGAAAATAACCGGCGGTTCGTTGACCAGCGCCCGGGCGATACACACACGCTGCTGCTCACCACCGGAAAGCTGGCTCGGCAGGTGCGTCACACGATGCCCAAGCCCTACCTGTTCCAGCACCTTCCTCGCCGCCGCTTCATCCACCACGCTGTGGTAATGCTGGGCGAGCATGATGTTTTCCAGCGCAGTTAAGAACGGGATCAAATGGAACTGCTGAAATACCAGGCCGATTTTCTCGGCGCGAAAGCGACGGCGCCCCTCTTCATCCAGCGCGGCGGCATCGGTGCCATCAAGAAACACCTGCCCTTCCGTCGCCGTATCAAGGCACGTCAGAATATTCATCAGCGTGGTTTTACCAGAACCAGAAGCGCCCATAATGGCGACAAATTCACCCTGCGCAATGCGCAGATTAATGTCATCCAGGGCGGTAACGTCACCGAACCGTTTGTATAAGTGGCGGGTTTCGATCGCCACCTGAGGGATATGCGTAACGGACATGGCGCTACTCTCCTTTCAGCACTTTAGCAGGCTCGACGCTTACCGCGCGTCGCACCGGAACAATCGCCGCCAGAATGGCGACCAGTAAAGACAACACCAGAGTAATGGGCAACACCGGCAGACGCAGTGATATGGCGGCATTAAACACCGTTAATCCCAACAGTTGCGCCAGCAAATATCCCAGCACCCAGCCGCACGCCACCGCCGCCAGCGCGATGATGCTGGTTTCCAGCAGAATTTGCCGCACGATATCGCCGTTGCTGGAACCAAGCGCTTTTTGCAGCGCAAACTCGCGCGCCCGCTCGCCGACAATCGCCATCAGCGTGGTATTCACGCACAGCGAAGAGAGCGCCAGAATCACGATCGAGACCAGTCCCATCAGACCTTTAATTTTATCCAGCACCTGCCCTTCGGAAGCAGAGACCTTACGCACCGGACGAATCTCCAGGTCAGGATACTGCGCCTGCAACCGGCTGGCATAGTTCTCCACCTGGCCGACATCGTTACTGACGCTCAGCAAGCCGTGGCTGATTTTGCCCGGCTGATGCAGCCAGGCCTGCGCCACGTCGAGGCTGACGATCAGCATGTTGTCCGTCGCATCGCCAGACTCCACAATGCCTTTAATCTGCAAATTCTTACGCTGATTGTGATCCACCAGCGTGATGCTGTCGCCCGGCTGCACGTTGAGGCGTTCCGCCAGTTTGACGCCGATCATCGCATTACGGTCGTCAAAACTGACGCCAATCCAGCTACCGGTGACCTGCCAGTACGGCACCATTTTTTGCAGCGACTCGAACCACACGCCAACCATCACCACTTTTTCCAGCTCGGTACGCGCCATGCCGTACAACCACGGACTGGCGCCATGCACCAGCCCCTGCGGCGCCTGATCGAGAATGCTCTGCAACTCCTGCTGCGGCATACTGGAACCGTGCCCCGGCCCGATGTAAAAATTCGCGCCGAAGGTGCGCAGTTCTTCGCTCATTTTGGTGTTAATGTCGAACCAGACGGCAGAAAGCGCCGTCACGATGGTCGCCCCCACCATCAGCGCGGCAAACACCACGCTGACCCGCTGAAAACGCAGACGCAGCGCCCGCCACACCAGCAGCCAGAGCATGGTACGTTTAGCGGCCATACAGCACCTCCACAGGATACAGCCGGGCAATCCGCCGGGCCGGGAACCAGGTGCCGATCAACGCAATCAGTACCGCAATCACCAGTACGCACGGCACCACAATCCAGGCAAAATTAAGCGGCGCGTCGAAGAGCATGACGCCAATCGCTTTCGCCAGCCCCCACCCGGCAATACATCCCAGCGCACCGCCAGCCAGCCCGCTGGACGCCGCTTCCAGGTAGAACAGCAGCATAATTTGCCACTGTCGCGCACCCAGCGCTTTCATCAAACCGATCTCTTTGGCGCGTTCCATAATGGTGCTGGTCATCAGCGAGGCGATCCCCATTGCGGAAGCCACCAGCGCCGCGACGGTAACGACCGCCATCAGCAACTGAATTTTATCGATCACCACCCCTTCGGACGCCGCGACCTGCCATACCGGGCGCACTTCCGCACCGGAAATCGCCTCTTCCAGCTGATGCGCGATCGACGACACATAGGCCGTGCAATACCAGAGGTCGTACTCTTCGGCATTGAGCGCGTCCAGGTTTTCCCGCGCGCGGCGGGACAGTTCGTTTTCCGGCACCGTCAGCGCCGAGACGCGAATCGCCTGCACTTTTCCGGGGAGCCCCAGCAGGTGCTGTACCGTGCTTAGCGGCATCACCAGTTGGTTATCTTCATCGCCGCCGCTGGAGAGGATACCGCTGACGGTGACCTGCACTGCTTCGCCTTCGGTACGTAATGTCAGCTTATCACCGGGTTTCCAGCCCATTTGCCGCGCCAGCGCGTGCCCGACTAAGGTCTGCGGCTCTGCGCCTGCGGGTTCCTGCGGCCAGTCGCCGGTCACCTGCCAGTATGGGCTGACCGTTTTCTGCCCCGTCTCATATCCCTCTTCATCAGGAATATCCACTGGCTGACTGAAGAAAGTGCCCAGAATCCGCACTGGTTCTCCCTCCACGCTGGCTTCGCCGCCGAGCATCGGCGCAAACCCGACAATGTTGTTTCGCCAGAAGATATCTTTGATGTTCGGCAGCTCGGCTTCATCAAGAAAATCCTGACCGGAAAGCGGATTACTGCTCTCACTAAACAGCGCGGGCAGCGCAGCCTGTCCGGCGGGTTCAATCAAAATGTTCGCACCATAAGACTTCAGCTCTCTGGACATTTTGTCGCCGATATCAATGGACACCGCCAGCAGCGCCGAGATCAGGCTGGAGGCCAGAAAAACGGTGATTATCGCCAGCACTTTGCGGCGTAAATTGCGCCCCCAGGATTGTCGTAACATCCGCCACAGCATGATTATTCCTCCCTCATGTCGGCAGGAACAAACTGCTCCGGCGTTTCACGGAAGCGTTCATAGTTAGCCTCTGACGAGAAGAACCAGGTCTTGCCGCCATAGCTGTATTTGTAATCGGCTGAGGTATTGGTCAACGTTGAACCATCGACCGGATCGGTCACTTTAATAGTCATGACCGTCGAGAAGTAGTTCACCCCTGTCGCCAGTTCTTTACCGGGGATCACCAGCTCTTTTTCATCATTGTGCCAGTTTTCAATCGGCACCGGGTTACAGCCACCGGCCTTGCCGATAGACGGAATAAAAATATGCACTCCGCAGGCGACGCAGATAACCTGATTGCCCTCCATGACATAACCCTGATCGCCGCACAGCAGGCAGGCGTCGAACACCACGCCAAAACGCAGCTTGTCGGGATAGCGGTTAATCACGAAGAAGCGCACCGCTTTGCCATCGTCCGCCACCCAGACGAAACGATGCAGTTTACCGTCACGAAGCTGTTCAACCGGCAGGCGCACCATGCCATCGCTCCCCAGCGTTACGGGCACGGCTTCAGAGAGTTGCGGCGGCTGCGAGGCCACTTTATCCCACCACAGTTGGCCTGCGATAACGACCACCGCGCAGCCGATTGTGACCAACCACAGCCGCAAAGCGTTGCGACGCTGCGCCAGCGCCAGACGGTGAGCAATCGGTTCTTCGGTTTCCCGCGTCTGTCGAAAAGCCCGCAACAGCGCCGGAAGCCAGCACAGCGCCAGGGCCAGCAGCAGCGCGGCTCCCGCCCAGTTATACAGCGCCGTGTTATTTGTGACTTTCGCCACGAAGCTCAGCAGTGATTTTCCCAGCGGAACAACCTGTAATTTCATCAGCAACAACAGCAGGTTGCCGCTCAGCGGCAGCCAGATCATCACCAGCAGAATCAGCGTTAACGGCCAGTACAGGCCGCGAATACGCCGCAGCAGCATCGCGCAGAGTACGCCCGCCAGACAGAGGATCGCAAAAGCGAGAACGACGGCCGTCAGGTTTAACAGCAGGTCAGTATTCAGCACATGCGTACTGGTCAGCCCGCCCAGATTAGGGTCCAGCGCCCAATGGCGGGCAGCGCCGAAAATCAGAATCCCCTGCCACAGATAGCGGATACGCGTTGAAGCCCACCAGAAACTGAGGACAAACAGCAGCGATACCATGACCTCCGCCCCAACCAGCAGCAGTTGTACCGGTTGGCTGCCGTGAATAAACAGTCCCGCCAGCACGCCGGCAATCAGCCCGGTCAGCAGCGTCCAGGTCAGCGGACGTAAAGAGGGAGGATCGTTTCGACTCCAGAGAACACCGGAAAGAAGCGCAATGCAGAAAAAGACCTGTAGCGTCGTGACGAAAAAGTAACTCATAACTTCGACTCTGTACGGCGGGTTGAATTAAGCGACGGGCATATGATCGGTCTGACCAACGCGCCAGAAGGGGGAATCCTCCTGGCGCGTTGGTTAGTCGGTTTTAGTTCAGACCGACATATTTAAACTCGTAGCTCACATCAAACGGTTTCCACCAGCGGCCTACGCCTGTTTCGCTGTCAGTATGGCGATGCATCCCGGCTTTTGACGGCGGTTCAATGTGGTAGGTCACTTTATAGTTGCCCACGCCCATCATTTTGATGTTCGCGCCATAGTGCGGGCCATCGCTGGCAACCATCGGCATGAAGGTGCCTTCCTGTTTTTCGCCCGTGTCGTTGTTGACCAGGGTGTAGCTGATGGTCAGGTACGGGATCCATTCCCCTGCGCCAAAGCCGTTTTTATTGCCTTCTACAGCGTGGATATCCGCTTCAAGGTGAACATCGGCTTTTGCTGCCGGTAAGCCCATGCCGCGCGGTTCCATATCAATCGGTTGCAGGTAAACGGCCGCCAGCTCCATTTCATTCATGGTGACAGGCTCGCCTGCCGGGTACTCTTTAAAAGCAAACGCGGCTGGCGCAATGAAAATGCTGGCCATCACTGCGCTGGCAATCAGGGTTTTCTTCATGGTCATCAAACGTATCCTCTCGTCTAAAACAACGGCTATACAACGATTATGGGTTATTTTTTATCGTCTCCCCGGGAACCGCGCTTTTGCGCCGCATCACCCACAGCGCCACCAGCGCCGCGAGCAGCAATACGACCTGCGGTAACAACGTTTCCACGTAGGGATAAATCCCCAGCCAGCTGATTTCAGGGAAGCCGTTAATCAACGTAGGCTGGAACAGTTTGCCTTCCACCAGTTCCAGAACGCCTTTGCCCGCAAAGACGAAGGCCATCAGATACATGAAACTGCCGGTAAACATAAAGAAGGGTTTCAGCGGCAGGCGCACCACTGAGTAACGCATCACCAGCCAGGCGAGCAGCAGCACCACGCAGCCAATCACAAAACCGGCGCCAATCGCCATATGGCCGGATACCGTGTTTGCATCGCCAATCAGAGCGTAATAGAACAGCACCGTTTCCGCCCCTTCGCGGTACACCGCCAGGAAGCTGGTCAGCCATAGTCCGACCAGGGAGCCTCGCGACAGGGAATGAGACAGTTTGCCTTCCAGCCAGGCTTTCCAGTGGCGCGCTTCCACTTTGGACAGCAGCCAGTAACTCATAAAGAACAGCATCACGACGGCAATCAGCATCGTTATGCCTTCCAGCAGTTCACGGCTGGCGCCGGAGTTAGTAAACAGCATCTGGAAGATAGCGGCGGTGATGACGCTGGCGATCAGCGCCACAATTACCGACTGACGAATAAGCGGCAGCTTATCCTGATGGTTGTTTTTCACCATGTAGGCCACGATTGCCGCAACAATCAGCAGCGCTTCCAGCCCCTCGCGCACGATGATCATCAGACTATAGAGCAGCAGACTCCACTGGGTTTCTTCGCCTTCGCCCAGCATCGTCACGGCTTTTTGCAGATCCTGCGTCAGCGCGCTGGCCTCTGCATTCAGGCGCTCAACCGGCTGACCGGCCTTCATCAGACTGACCAGGCGGGTAAAATACGCCTCCAGCGTGGTTTTAAATGCCGAATCGCGAGAGCCGATTTTGTTTTCCATGCCGCTGGCTTCGAAGCGGTCGAAGTAGGTATCCTGGATATCCAGAATCGCATTCTTCGCATCGCCGCCCTGATAGCGCGCTATCGCGTCCTGAATGCTCTGGTTAATTCCCGTCGTCACCTCAGCCCAGTCGGTGCGGTTATTTCCCTCGTCCGCCGCCGGAATGTTGTCTGCGCTTTGCGCTGCGGCAACCTGCTGATCGTCACGGGTGGTTGGCAAGCCGGGTAAGATATCCTCGATATCCTGTAGCAGCGTAGTGACCTGATAGGAGACATCGTTGAGATGGTCAGGTTGCGCGGTCAGCGCAATCAGGGATGAGAATTGTTGGTTAATGGAGGCGGCATCTTTTGCAGAACGGTTTTGTCTGAGGGACATCTCCATCTCAGAGTTTTTAAAGCCCTGATAGTGCGCCTGTTGAACGTGCTGACTGGCAACGCTGTAATTCCCGGCCTGATATTCAGTGACCGCCTGCGCCAGCAGATCGTCGATCGTCCTGAAACTCTCCTGCCAGTGAACGGCAATGTCGTCCCTGGACAGCGCGTTGTGCTGCTCTTCGGCCACCAGACGATGTCCGCCATCCAGCACCGGTTCCACTTCGCGCAGTGCGGCTTTCAGCCAGTCAATGCGCGCCTGGACGTCAGCGAGCGGTTTTTTCTCGCCAATCATTCGACGGATCTCGCCGAATGCGCTCTCCATCTCGTAACTTTTGCGCGCGGAAATGTTGATGCGGATCGGCCCTTCCAGGTTCTCGAACACCTCAAAATAGGCCATTTGTACCGTGCGGCGCGCCTCGTCGGCATGCTGTTGCTGATAAAGTTCCGCTGTTTTATCAAGACGTTGCTCGATATCTTCAATCAAAGGCGCATAATTCGTCGACGCCCAGACACTCATGCTTATAAACAAGCCAAAGAGAGTAACCAACAAAGAGTTACGGAAGTTACGCACGTGCACACCGCCAAAGAATACAAATGATAATTATTATCATATCTTTTTGTCGCGTTATACATGACCTGGATCATAAAAATGTCAGCAGACGACAAGTTATGTAAACTTATTTCATCAAATCGTGATGAACACACACATTATGCGTTGATAAAAGGGACGTTATCTCCCTGTTTTTCTCATGGAATTAACGGCAAGGCAGGCGCGGTAACAGAGGAATAAATCCCCCTGCCGACAGTGATATTATTCATTATCGGCAGGCAGAAATAAAACGCGTTATTGCGTACAGCAATATTCAAAGATTAAGGTTATTTCGATCGCTGGCAAGACGCTGTAAGAATTGACCATATCCCTGCGGCCCCATCCATTAGTTAATACTTTTCTCAACGCCGGTTGATGTCAACGTCGCACCGGAAATACCGTCAACGGTATATTCATCGGCATGTTCAGGTTTATCCTGTACTATTTTCAATGCAGGATGTCCGCTGTTATCTAATAATCGTTTCCCTGGCCACTGTTTGCGCCAGTTGGCGTCTTCCACCCTAGCCCCCAGAAACGGCGTTTCCCGTTGCTGATAATAATACAGATTTCTCACCGTACGACCGTCCAGCCCCAGAGCAAGAAACGCATGCATCATGGATTTCGCACCCTTACCGGTAACTGGAATGATAACCTGCTGAATTTCATTATTTTTATCTTTCACAAAGAACACATCCGCCACCGTACAGCGCTGACGAACCTGCGCTGGGTCGCGTTCAGGGGCAAGTTTTTCACACTTCTGCCGCGCGGTGTCCGCGCTGCTGCCAGCCACCAGTTCGCCGGAATCTAAATTAACATGGCGTTGAATAATATAACGATGATAGAGCGTTTCGACTGATTTTTTATCCTGGGTCTCTGATTTCATCAGGCCCGCAGCGTGTAAAATTGCCGCCTGTTTTTCCTCCTCTGTCGGCTCCGTCATTTCTCCCTGGAACAGCATAAACCATGCCGCCGCCGCAACAAAAATAAGGACACAAAGCACCATCATTGATGCAACAATAATTTTACCCTTGCGCATTGAATTGTTATCCCTGTCAAAATGGAAATCGAAAAAATCGCCTGAACGTATCACAGACTTTCATTCAATTAAAACAGATATGCCATTATCAATTCAGGTTTGCAACGTCAGGCAGCGGTAAAAAATAATAACTGGCGTCGGTAAAAAAGCAGCAAAAATAACAGAAAACACGCTCTCCGCTCGTTTTACACATCCTTACAATGGGTTAAAAAATG
>OHYD01001324.1_pt1 | contig 10174 bp, 7 predicted proteins | sample 1580191 | NCBI WGS metagenome assembly OHYD01 (sample SAMEA3882510, study PRJEB24775) | human gut metagenome | biome: human-associated habitat; feature: intestine environment; material: feces | place: Netherlands | collected 2009/2010 | reverse complement strand
TTTTCAGCCCCGCGCGTATCCGTTCGCTCTCTTTTGCGCCGTAATTCTGCGCGATAAAGGTGGAAAAGGCGTTGCCAAAGTCCTGCACCGGCATGTAGGCAAAGGAGTCGATCTTGACTGCCGCTGCAAAAGCCGCCATGATCACGGTGCCGAAGCTGTTGACCAGCCCCTGTACCATGAGGATGCCGAAATTCATGATGGACTGCTGCACGCTGGTCATCACCGAAAGGTTCAGGATGGTGGCAAGGTTCTGTTTGTCCCACCGGCAGTCCTCTTTTTTCGGGCAGAGCTGCGGGAACTTTTTCAGGGTGTACAGTCCGATGCCGATGCCGGACACGAACTGCGAGAAGGTGGTGGCTGCCGCGGCCCCCCGCACGCCCCAGTGCAGCACCAGCACGCACACCAGATCCAGGATCACATTGAGCACTGCCGACACAGCCAAGAACAGCAGCGGGACCACGGAGTTGCCGATGGCCCGCAGGAGGTTTGCAAAGTAGTTATACAAAAAGGTGGCCGTGATACCCAGAAAAATGATGCGGAGATATTCCTTCATCAGGAGGATGAGCTCTTCCGGCACCCGCAGCACCCACAGGATGCCATCCAGCCCCAGGTACACCAGCACATTGAGCGCCACCGCCATGCCCGCGATGAGCACGAAGGACTGGAACACGCTCTGCCGCATGCGGGCCTCTTCCCCGCTGCCGTACTGCATGGAGACGGCCGCGCCGCTGCCCATGCACAGGCCCAGCAGGATGGAGGTGAGAAAGGTCATGAGGGTGTAGGACGAGCCCACCGCCGCCAGCGCATCCGCGCCGAGGAAGCGCCCAACCACCCAGGTATCGGCGATGTTGTACATCTGCTGCAGCAGGTTGCCGAACATGAGAGGCAGGGCAAAGAGCAGGATGCTGCTGGTGATGGGGCCTGAGGTCAATGTACGCTGCATGGGACAAATTCTCCTTATTTACAGTTCAACAGAATTTCATGCGGTATTCTTTGGGGGTACAGTGTTTGATCTCCCGGAATATCTTGATAAAGTAACTGCTGTCTGTAAAGCCGCACTCCGCGCCGATCTCGCCGGTCTTGAGCCGGGTAGAGCGAAGCAGCTCGGCGGCTTTTTCCACCCGGAACTGCTTGACATACTGGATGGGCGTGATGCCCAGAAACTGCCGGAAACTGCGCAGACAGGCACTTTCGCTCAGGGCAACGCAGCTGGCCAGTTTTTCCACGGTCAGCTCCTCGGTGTAGTGCTCCTCTACATAGCGCAGCATCTGCTTCATCCGCTCCGAGGCAATCTGCTCCTGCTCCGATACCTTTACTTTGCCGCTGACGCATTGGGTGATGAGCAGCCGCAGCGCGGCGGTAAGGTGGTAGCGCACCCGGTTCTCGTAGTCGAAAGGCTCGTCCGCCACGCCCTTCCACGCCTCCCGTAGGCAGAGCAGCACCTGCCGCTGCCATGGCACGGCCTCGTCCAGCAAAAAGAAGGGCGGTGTGCCGGGCTGCAAGAGCGGGCGGATGAGTTTATGCCAGAATACGGTGTCCATGCCGCCGACCAACCGTGGCTGGAACACGCCGGAGTGCAGCAGCGCCCTGCCCTCGGCAGGCTCTACCGCGTGCAGCGCCCCGGAGTTGACAAATACGCCCTGCCCGGTCTGCAAGGTCAGGCGGGTCTTATTCACGTCCACATGGAGGGGGCCTTTCATGCAGAGCACATATTCAAATTCCTCGTGCCAGTGCCACGCCACCGAGTAGCTGGACAGATCTTCGGCGTAGCAGGCGATGGGAAACAGGGCGCTGCCGTGCTGCGCCAGCTCCCTGCCCCTCTCGCTGTCCACAATAACATCGTGGCAGATGTTTAGTGCCATATTCGCCAATTCCTTTCCCCAAGACATTGAAGTTTTTTTGTCAAAGCCGATTTTGTTGTACAAAAAATCTGCTTTTGTTCTATCTTCTCCGCTGGTTTCGTGGTATTATTTCATCAGAACCAGCAAGCACAGTATAACACCGCAGGGGGCGGAAAACAACCCCCGGCGCGGCTTGATCCGGTTCCCGAGAAGCGTTCCCCACGGGCAGCCTGGCCCGGGAGACTCTTCCAGAATAAAACATTTCTTTGTGGGAGGTATTTTTATGCTTCGCATCCAGTATCTTGATAAAGACCGTTTCATGCAGCAGGTAGCCGCCAGCCGCGGCAGTGTGCTCCTGCACCTGGCCAATGGCGAGACCTGTGACCTGAAAAAGGACAGCGCCGCCACCGAGCTGTTCCAGATGATGGACGCTCCCTCCAAGGGCTTTGACATCTCTGTCACCGACCCTGCTGATGTCACCGGCTTCCTGCACTACATGCTTGAGGCCGGCCGCAGAGAGCGCGCCGCCTGCTGACCCTTCGACATTCTCCTTTTTTCGCATATTACAGCAATGTAAAACGCCCGCTCCGGGGTCAGAAGCCGGAGCGGGCGTTTTACGTTTGTTCTGTTACAGGATGCACCGGCTGATGGCCCGTGCCACCGCCAGCAGCTCATCCTGCCCGATGAAGCCGAACTTTGCCTCGTGCTCATCCGCAAAGCAGACCGTCAGCTCCGAGGTCTGCAGCGGGTCACCGAAGCCTGCCGTCTTGATGCCGTAATGCAGGATCTTGCGGTAGGGCAGCACAAAGATCTCCTGCCGGGTGCCAGTCATCCCCTGCATATCCACCATAAAAATGCGGTGGGTGGTGAACACAGCCTGATCGCGCACGGTCTTGTAAGCGCCCACGATCTGCTCACCGTCCAGCAGCAGCTCCTGCACATTTTTGCAGATCTCCTTTTCCTTGATGCGGATGAGGTTCTGCATCGGCTTGTCCCGAAATTCCATAACACACTCCCCTTTCGGCTTGTCCGGATGTTTGGTCAGACCCATTGTAGCATCTCAGGCGGCGGTTGACAAGCCTTTGCGCACCCTCTCGCCTTTTTGTTCCGGATGTGCTATACTGGGCAGGAACATCACAATCACCCGGGAAATGAGGTTTTGACCCATGGAGATCATCATCCATCAGGCAATTTTGCATGTGCTGGACACCACGCTGGACGCGCCGGTGCTCAGCGGCGGCGGCATGGAGCTGACTGCCGAAAAGACCGCCTATTTACAGAATCATATCGAAAAGCTGCTGGCCAGCGATGAGATCCGCCAGTGCCGCCCCCTGCCGGATTCGGCTTTCCGGAACGAGCTGGAGCACAATCAGGATTTCATTGATCTGTCCTGCCGCATTGCGGGGGTGCTGTTCGATTACATGCACGCCCACACCACCATCCCCGGGGCGGATCTGGCCGTGGTGGATTTCACCCGGGACGGCGCGCCCTGGCTGGGCATCCTCAAGCTGAACTATAAAAACGGCTACACCCACTACACCGAGACCGTGGAAGGTGCCCCGGTCAACTCCATCATCCAGCAGCGGGCCTGCCTGCCCACCCAGAGCGGCAAGGTGGAGGAGGGCGCACTGGTAGACCTGACCGATTACTCCATGCGACTGCTGGAAAAGAAGTATGATATTGACGGTCACAAGGAGTTTTATCTCTCCACCGTGGTGTTCCAGTACACCACCGCCCAGCCGGAAAAGAAAAAGCTGCAGGCCATTCAGGAAGCCGCCGTGCAGGCTGTGCAGGAAAACTACGCCGAAACGCCCCATGTGGAGGCACAGGTGGCCATGATGATCGCCAATCAGGCCGCCGACAACGACAATCAGGTGTCCATCCAGCAGGTGCGCCAGCAGCTGGAAGAGGAATATCCCCTCGCCGCCGTGCCCTTTGACGACTATGTGGAAAAGAGCGATGTCATTGACAGCGCCGCCCAGCCGGTGACCGTGACCCCTGCCCGCATCCGCCGGATGGAAAGCCGCAGCCTGCGCACCGCCAACGGCATCGAGGTAAAGATCCCCACTGAGCTGTTGAACGCCGAATCCGAGGTAGAATTCCTGCACGCTGATGACGGCAGCATCTCCCTGCTGATCAAAAATGTCATTTTGTAAGCTGTAACAGCAAAATCTTGCAAAACCCTGCGTTTAGCCTTGCTATCCGCAGGGTTTTGTGCTATACCTGTGTTGTATCTTTCGTAGTATACCCGTTGCGACCTTAGAGGAGGAAATTTTATGGAACTGGCTCTCATCACCGCGCAGCAGGTCGTGGTCTTGTTCCTGCTGATCGGCACAGGCATGGTGGCGGTCAAAAGCGGCGTGCTCAAGCTGGAAAACAAGCAGGCGCTTTCCAATCTGCTGGTGTACATCATCGTGCCAGCCATGGTGGTAAACTCTTACCGCATGGAGTTCAGCGCCCAGATCCTGCGCAATCTGCTGGCGGCTTTCGGCATGAGCGTCCTGTCCGTGCTGCTGGGCACCGTGATCACCCTGCTGCTCACGGCACGCAAAACCGGCAGCCGGATGCCCATTTTCCGGTTTGCCTGCATTTTTTCCAACGCAGCGTACATGGGCTTCCCGCTTATTTCGGCGCTGTTCGGCTCGGAAGGTCTTTTGTATGCCAGTGCCTACGTTACCGTGTTCAACATTCTGCTGTGGACGCTGGGTTATGGCCTTGTCAGCGGCGGTTCCAGCGTAAAAGAGGTTGCCCGCAGTCTGGTGCACACCCCGGTACTGTATGCCATTGTAGTGGGCTTGGGCATCTATCTGCTGCAGATTCCCCTGCCTGCCCTGATCACCCAGCCGCTGGAGCTGCTGGCCGGGGTGAACACCCCGCTGTCCATGCTCATCACCGGTATGCTGATTGCTGCCGGTGACGTGCGCAGCATCGTGACCGACAAGCACATCTGGAAGCTTGCCTCCGTGCGTATGCTGCTGATTCCGGCGGCTACGCTGGCACTGTTCGGGGTGCTGGGCTTCCACGGCACTGCTGCACAGGTGGTCACGCTGCTGGAATGCTGCCCGGCTGCCGCCATCACCTCGGTATTTGCGGTGCAGTTCGGCCACGATGAGCACTTTGCCGCCGGAAGCGTGGTGCTGACCACCCTGCTCAGCATCGTCACCCTGCCGCTGTGTGCGTTGATCATCACCATGGTGATGTAAGACGTCCTGCGGCGGTGCCGCTATATTTATATTGTAAGGAGAGCCGTCGTGCATCGTGTTGTACGGCGGCTCTTTGCTTTGGCAAGCGGAGAGCATTTTCGACCATTGCCACACAAAACAAAAAAGCCATCGCTTTTGCATTTCTGCATCAACGATGGCTTCGTATTGGAGCGGCCGACGAGGCTCGAACTCGCTACCTCCACCTTGGCAAGGTGGCGCTCTACCAGATGAGCTACGGCCGCATACTGCAGTTTCTTTACCCTGAAACTGCAAAACAGGTGGTGCCTCCGATCGGAATCGAACCAATGACACGGGGATTTTCAGTCCCCTGCTCTACCGACTGAGCTACAGAGGCGCACCGGACGATGATTATTATACCTGAAATTTCGATTTTGTAAAGGGGTAAATGCAAATTTTTTTGAAAAAATTGAAAAGTTTTTGCTTTTTGGCGTCTCTGCGTGCAAAATAAGAACGACTTTTTTCGTGGTTTTCGTGCCGGAGGCAGTACGGGAAAAGAGAGAAAGAATATTTGACAAGTTTTACAACCTATGGTTTAATAAAAGAAAAGAACACAGGCGCTTATGCCCGCAGAGATGCTGTTATATTTCTTATATAATAGAAAGGGCGGGCGTCTGCTTTGATTACAGGACGGCCTGCGCGGCACAGCTGCGATGGGCCGGGAGGAGCAGCATGGCAAAAAAACAGGAATATGGCAACGAGAGCATTACTTCTTTAAAGGGTGCCGACCGTGTGCGCAAGCGCCCGGCCGTCATCTTTGGCTCAGACGGCGTGGAGGGCTGCGCCCACTCCATCTTTGAGATCGTCTCCAACTCCATCGACGAGGCCCGCGACGGCCACGGTGACACCATCAATGTGACCCGCTGCAAGGACGGCAGCGTGATCGTGGAGGACTTTGGCCGCGGTATGCCCGTGGACTGGAACAACGGCGAGGGGCGCTACAATTGGGAGCTGTTGTTCTGCGAGATGTATGCAGGCGGCAAGTATGGCGAGGGTGAGGATAACTACGAGTTCAGCCTTGGCCTGAACGGTCTGGGTCTGTGCGCCACCCAGTACGCCTCGGCATGGATGACCGCCGATATCTACCGTGACGGATACCACTATCACCTTGATTTTAAAAAGGGCGAGAATGTGGGCGGCCTGCAGAAGGAAGCCTACAAGGGCCGCCGCACCGGCAGCATCATTCACTGGAAGCCGGACGACGAGGTGTTCACCGACATCGATGTGCCCGGCAGCTACTATAAGGATGTGCTGCGCCGTCAGGCCGTGGTCAACGCGGGTCTGACCCTGAACTTTACGGACGAAAAGGAGAAGGACCCCGCCACCGGCAAGCCCTGGAAGGAGAGCTGGTGCTACCAGAACGGCATTGCCGACTATGTGCAGGAGGTGGCAGGAGAGGATACCCTGACCCCGGTGTTCAGCTGCGAAAGCGAGGCCTCCGGCCGTGACCGTGAGGATCAGCCGGATTATAAGGTGCGGATGAGCGCTGCCTTCTGCTTCTCCAATAAGGTGCAGCTGCTGGAATACTACCACAACTCTTCCTGGCTGGAGCACGGCGGCAGCCCGGAGCACGCGGTGCGCACCGCCTTTGTCTACCAGATCAACAAGTACCTGAAGGAAAAGAATCTGTATAAAAAGGGCGAGAGCGCCATCAGCTTTCAGGACGTGCAGGACTGTCTGGTGTATGTGTCCTCCAGCTTTTCCACCCGCACCAGCTACGAGAACCAGACCAAAAAGGCCATCACCAACAAGTTCGTCTCCCAGGCCATGACTGATTTCCTCAAGCATTACCTGGAGGTCTACTTCCTTGAAAAGCCGGAGGAGGCCCAGAAGATCTGCCAGCAGGTGCTGGTGAACAAGCAGAGCCGCGAGCACGCAGAAAAAACGCGCCAGAGCATCAAAAAGACCCTCACGACCCAGATCGATCTCGCCAACCGGGTGCAGAAGTTCGTGGACTGCCGCACCAAGGATGCTTCCCGTCGGGAGCTCTACATTGTGGAGGGCGATTCCGCTATGGGCGCGGTCAAGCAGAGCCGCGACAGTGAATATCAGGCCATCATGCCCATCCGCGGCAAGATCCTGAACTGCCTGAAGGCCGATTATGCCCGCATCTTCAAGTCCGATGTCATCGTGGACCTTATCAAGGTCATGGGCTGCGGCGTGGAACTGGGCGGCAAGCACAACAAGGAGCTTGCCACCTTCAACATCGATAATCTGCGCTACAATAAGATCGTCATCTGTACCGATGCCGACGTGGACGGCTACCAGATCCGCACGCTGGTGCTCACCATGCTCTACCGCCTGACCCCCACCCTCATCAATCAGGGGTATGTGTATATCGCGGAATCCCCGCTGTATGAGATCAACACCAAAAATAAGACCTACTTTGCCTATACCGAGCCGGAAAAGGCCGATATCATGAAGCGGATCGACGGCCAGAAGTTTACGATCCAGCGATCCAAAGGTCTGGGCGAAAACGACCCCGAAATGATGTGGCTGACCACCATGAGCCCCGAAAGCCGCCGCTTAATTAAAGTTCTGCCCACCGATGTTCAGCGCACGGCGGAGGTGTTTGACCTGCTCCTGGGCGATAATCTGCAGGGCCGTAAGGAGCACATTGCGGAGCACGGCGCTGAATATCTGGACGATCTGGATGTATCTTAATCAGGGGAGGAGAGAGCAAAATGGCAAAAAAAGCAACCAAAAAGAAAGCCGCCCCTGCCCGCCCGCAGCTGGGCGATAACGTCGAGATCCTCTCTGCCGGTGAGGTCATCGAAAGCCCCATTACCGATACGCTGGAAACAAACTACATGCCTTACGCCATGAGCGTTATTGTTTCCCGCGCGCTGCCGGAAATTGACGGCTTCAAGCCCGCCCACCGCAAACTGCTGTATACCATGTACGGCATGGGCCTGCTGAAAGGCGCCCGCACCAAAAGCGCCAATATCGTAGGCAGCACCATGCACCTGAACCCCCACGGCGATGCCGCCATTTACGACACCATGGTGCGTATGGGCCGTTCCAACGAAAGCCTGCTGGTGCCCTTTGTGGACTCCAAGGGTAACTTTGGCAAGGCGTACAGCCGCGATATGGCTTACGCCGCCGCTCGTTACACCGAGGCAAAGCTGGAACCCGTGTGTGAAGAGCTGTTCCGCGATATCGACAAGGATACTGTGGATTTTGTGCCCAACTATGACGGCACCACCACCGAACCGACGATGCTGCCGGTCACCTTCCCGACCATTCTGGCCAACAACACACTGGGCATTGCGGTCGGTATGGCGTCCAACATCTGTTCCTTCAACCTGGTGGAGCTCTGCAATGCAACCATCGCCCTGATGAAAGACGACCAGGCGGACCTGGCCCAGCTGATGCCCGCGCCGGATTTTGTCGGCGGCGGTTCCATCCTGTATGATGCCGCCGAGATGCAGAATGTGCTGGAAAAAGGCCGCGGCAGCATCCGCGTGCGCGCCCAGTGGGCTTACGATAAAGAGAACAACTGCATTGACATCACCCGCATTCCGCCGACCACAACGGTGGAAGCCATCATGGATAAGATCACCGAGCTGGTCAAACTGGGCAAGATCCGTGAGATCAGCGATATGCGTGATGAAACCGACCTGAACGGCTTGAAGCTGACCATCGACCTCAAGCGCGGCCAGGACCCGGACAAGCTGATGGCGCGTCTGTTCAAGGCAACCCCGCTGGAGGACAGTTTTGCCTGCAACTTCAATGTGCTGATCGGCGGCCAGCCCCGCGTGTTGGGCGTGCGCCAGATTTTGTTGGAGTGGATCGCATTCCGCTCCGAATGCGTGCGCCGCCGCACCTACTATGATCTGCAGGGCAAGCAAAAGCGTCTGCACCTGCTGCGCGGCCTGGAAACTATCCTGCTGGATATTGATAAGGCAATTGAAATTGTGCGCAACACTGCGGAAGAATCCGAGGTTGTGCCCAACTTGATGATCGGTTTTGGCATTGACGAAGTGCAGGCTGAGTATGTGGCGGAAATCAAGCTGCGCCACCTCAACCGTGAGTATATCCTCAAACGCACCGAGGAAATTGAGGAACTGGAAAAGGCAATCGCAGACTTGGAAGATGTTCTCAAACGCCCCGCCCGCATCCGCAAGATCATTATGACCGAGCTGGGCGATGTTGCCAAAAAGTATGGCACCCCCCGCAAAACGGAAATTCTGTACGACCTGCCGGACGATTCTGCTGCCGATGAGCAGAACGAGATCCCGGATTACCCGGTCACGGTGTTCTTTACGCGGGAAGGCTACTTCAAAAAAATTACCCCGCAGAGCCTGCGCATGTCTGGCGAGCAGAAGCTGAAAGACGGCGACGAGGTGGTTTATACCAAAGAGACCACCAACAGTGCCGAACTGCTCTTCTTTACCAACCATGCCCAGGTGTACAAATCCCGCGCATCGGAATTTGCCGATACCAAGGCCAGCGTGCTGGGTGATTATGTCGCTTCCAAGCTGGAAATGGAAGAGGGCGAAGTGCCGCTGTTCATGACGGTTACAGTCGATTACCGTGGTTACATGCTGTTCTTCTACCAGAACGGCAAGTGTGCAAAGGTCCCGCTGGCCAGCTATATGACCAAGCAGAACCGCCGCAAGCTGCTGAAAGCCTATAGCGATAAGGAAGAACTTGCCGCAATGCTGCACATTGAGGAAGAAACCGAGCTGGCCGTCTTCACCAGCGGCGGCACCGGTGGCCCACGCTTGATCCTGGTCGGCAGTGCGCTGATTCCCGAAAAGGCTACCCGCGATACCGCCGGTATCAACATGGTAACGCTGAAAAAGAACGCCCGAATCGCCAAAGTGCGCCCGGCGGCGGGGCTGGAACTGAAAGACCCGCACCGCTACCGCGTGCGCACCCTGCCCGCAGCCGGCGCGCTGCTCCGCCAGGAGGACACGACCGAGCAGATGAGTCTGTAAGGAGCAAAAAAAGGCAATGCAATCTTTTTCTGCACAAGGCAGGGTAAAGTTCTTGCATTTTGCTTTTTGGTATGTTATATTATAACCTGTATGAGAGTTAGGGCAGGCCGAAACATCCGTTTTGGCTGTGGCCTGAAAAGGAGTTGCTGTTAATCCATGACCGCTTATG
>OHYD01001323.1_pt1 | contig 10189 bp, 8 predicted proteins | sample 1580191 | NCBI WGS metagenome assembly OHYD01 (sample SAMEA3882510, study PRJEB24775) | human gut metagenome | biome: human-associated habitat; feature: intestine environment; material: feces | place: Netherlands | collected 2009/2010 | reverse complement strand
GGTGGGCCTCAATGGCATGGATGATCTGGGTGTTTTCCTTGTACTTGCGGCAGATGTCCACGCCGATCTGGACGTGGCTGCCCTCGATCTCGTGATCCAGTGCCTTGCCGATATCATGCAGCAGACCGGCGCGGCGTGCCATGGTGACGTTCACGCCCATCTCGCCTGCCAGCAGACCGGCCAGCCAGGCCACCTCCATGCTGTGGGTCAGAGCGTTCTGGCCAAAGCTGGTGCGGTACTTCAGGCGGCCGATGAGCTTGACCAGGTCGGGGTGCAGGCTGTGGATACCCAGATCCATGACAGCCTTGTCGCCCTCGCGCTTCATCTGGATCTCCAGCTCGCGGCGGCACTTGTCGACGGTCTCCTCGATGCGGGCCGGGTGGATACGGCCATCGGCGATCAGGCGCTCGAGGGCCATGCGGGCGACCTCGCGGCGGGTCTGGTCAAAACTGGACAGGGTGATGGCTTCCGGCGTATCATCGATGATGAGGTCGCAGCCGGTGGCGGTCTCGAGGGCGCGGATGTTGCGGCCTTCACGGCCGATGATGCGGCCCTTCATCTCGTCGCTGGGCAGCGGCACCACGCTGACGGTGGCTTCGCTGGTGGCATCGGCGGCGCAGCGGGCGATGGCCTGGCCGACCAGCTCACGGGCGATGTTGTCGCACTCGTCCTTCATGTTGGCCTGGTAGGCGCTGATCTTCATGGCCTTTTCGTGGGTCAGCTCGTCGTCCACCTGCTTCAGCAGCACGGCGCGGGCATCCTCCTGGCTCATGGCGGCGATGGTCTCCAGCTTTTCGGTCTGACGCATTTTCAGCTGTTCCAGCTCGTCCAGGCGGGCTTCCACGGTCTCGGTGCGGCGCTTGAGGTCTTCCTCTTTGCGCTCCATAGCGGCGGAGCGCTTGTCCAGCGCCTCCTCCTTCTGGTCCATGCGGCGCTCCTGGCGGGTGATCTCGGCGCGGCGGTCCTTGATCTCCTTGTCAGCTTCGCTCTTGAGTTTGAAGGCTTCGTCTTTGGCTTCTACGATGGTTTCCTTGCGCTTGGCTTCAGCCGTCTTGATGGCATCGTTTACGATGCGCTTGGCTTCGTCTTCCGCCGAGCCGATCTTGGCTTCGGCCGTGCGCTTGCGGTTTTCGCCGCCCAGGTAAAAACCGAGCGCCCCGCAAACAGCAGCAGCAACAAGGACCAGCAGCACAGTGATAATTGGGCTCATGGTCAGTTCACTCCTTAATTTTGGAAAAATGCAAATTCAGGAGGGCGCAGCACAGCGGGACGCTTTTTCAATATACGGTTTGTTTGTTTTTTATGGCAAAAGCAACACAGCGCGGCAAATGCGGGCAAAAAAGCGCACACTTATGCCACAAGGCGGCAATATAAAACGTAACTAAGCCAAAAACAGGCGGATACTGTATCGTAAAAAAGCGGTGTTCCCGGTGGGCGACACCCTATGGACGCAACCGCACAGGCAGTGGTTAAGGTGCGGCGCTTTTCCTTTTATTCCTGTTTACAATTTTATCGTTATTTAAGGCAATTGTCAAGAAGTATTGCATCGAAATAAGAGGGCATAAAAAGGCCCCCCTGGGAGGGAGCCGGAGCCCTCTCCCAGAGGGGCCTTTAAAATCTTACGCCGTCACATCCTCGAACTGGGAATTATACAGATCAGCGTAGAAGCCGCCCTGGTCGATCAGCTCATCGTGGGTGCCCTGCTCCACAATGTCGCCATCCCGCATGACCAAAATCTTGTCGGCATCACGGATGGTGGACAGGCGGTGGGCAATGACGAAGCTGGTGCGGCCCTTCATCAGGCGGTCCATGGCGGACTGGATGCGCTGCTCGGTGCGGGTATCCACACTGGACGTTGCTTCATCCAGAATCAGGATGCGGTTATCCGCCAGGATGGCGCGGGCGATGGTCAACAGCTGTTTCTGGCCCTGGCTGACGTTGGAGGCGTCCTCGTTCAGCTCCATCTGGTAGCCGCCGGGCAGCGTGCGGATGAAGTGGTCGGCATTGGCAGCCTTGGCGGCAGCGATGACTTCCTCATCGGTGGCATCCAGGCGGCCGTAGCGGATGTTCTCCATAATAGTGCCCTTGAACAGCCAGGTATCCTGCAATACCATGCCGAAGCCTTCCCGCAGGGCACTGCGGTCAAAGTCCCGCACATTGCGGCCGTTTAAGGTGATAGCACCGGCGTCCACATCGTAAAAACGCATCAGCAGCTTGACCATAGTGGTCTTGCCTGCGCCGGTGGGACCGACGATGGCCACCTTCTGGCCGGGCCGGACCTTGCAGCTGAAATCGTGGATGACGGTCTTTTCCGGCGTGTAGCCAAAGCGGACATGGTCGAAGGTGACCTGGCCGTCGATGGCGGCCGGGTCGGCACGGCAGGCCGGATCAGCCAGCTGGTCCTCCTCTTCCTCGCCCAAAAATTCAAACACACGTTCCGACGCGGCGGCCATGCTTTGCAGCATGTTGGATACCTGCGCCAACTGCTGGATGGGCTGGGTGAAGTTTTTGACGTACTGGATGAACGCCTGGATGTCACCGATGGTGATAGCACCGGCGGCAGCAAAAATACTGCCCGCCACAGCTACGGCCACGTACCCCAGGTTGCCCACAAAGTTCATGATGGGCTGCATCAGGCCGGAGAGGAACTGACTTTTCCACGCGGATTCGTACAATTTATCGTTGGCGGCATTGAAATCTGCCAGCACGGCGTTCTCACGATTGAAAGCCTTGATGACGTTGTGGCCGGAGTAGATCTCCTCGACCTGGCCATTGACAACGCCCAGCGTTGCCTGCTGCGCCTTAAAATATTTCTGGCTGAATTTGACCACCAGCAGCACCAGCGCCAACGAGACCGGCAGGATCAGCAGTGCGATCAGCGTCATTTTGGGACTGATGGACAGCATCATGATGAACACGCCGATCATGGTGGTCACGCTGGTGATCAGCTGTGTGACCGACTGGTTCAGGCTTTGGCCCAGGGTGTCCACATCGTTGGTGATGCGGGAGAGCACTTCGCCCACGGTGCGCTTTTCAAAATAGGCCAGAGGCAGGCGGTCGATCTTTTCACTGATCTGACGGCGGAAATCATAACAGACTTTCTGGGACAGGCCGCTCATCAGCCAGCTCTGGATAAAGCTGAACGCCGAGGACAGCAGGTACATGCCCAACAGGATCAGCAAAATTTTACCGATGTAGCCAAAGTCGATGGCGCCGGTGCCCCGCAGCTTGGCGATCCAGCCAGTGGCCAGGGCCGTGGTGGCCTTGGCGAGAATTTTGGGGCCTGCTATATTAAATATGGTAGACAAAATGGCAAAAACAACGACCACGATGAGCGAAAGCTTATACTTGCCCATCGTCCGCAGCAGCTGCAGCAGGCTGCCCTTAAAGTCTTTGGCGCGCTCGGTGGTCATGCGTCCGGGTCTTGGCATATCACTCACCCTCCTTCGACAGGTTCAATTCTTTCTGGCTCAGCTGACTGCGGGCGATTTCCTGATACTCGGGGCAGCTTTCCATCAGCTGGGCGTGGGTGCCGTCGCCCACGATGCAGCCCTCGTCCAATACAAGGATGCGGTTGGCATGCAGCACTGTGGAGATTCGCTGGGCCACAATGATGACGGTGGCGTTGTCTGTCTGGGCTTTCAGGGCACGGCGCAGGGCCACGTCGGTCTTGTAATCCAGCGCCGAGAAGCTGTCATCAAACAGGTAGATGCGCGGCTTTTTAGCGATGGCACGCGCAATGGAAAGACGCTGTTTCTGCCCGCCTGAGACATTGCTGCCGCCCTGGGCAATGGGGCTTGCATAGCCCTCGGGCTTGGCATCGATAAACTCGGTGGCCTGGGCAATGCCGGCGGCGGTACGCACGTCCTCATCGGTGATATGCTCGCCGGCAAATTTCAGGTTGCTGTCGATGGTGCCGCTGAACAGCACGCCCTTTTGCGGCACATAGCCCATCAGGTCGTGCAGCGTGGCCTGGGGCATATCGCGCACGTCCACGCCGTCGATGCAGACCGCACCGCCGGTGGCATCATAAAAGCGCGGGATCAGGTTGAGAAGCGTCGATTTGCCGCAGCCGGTGGAGCCGATGATGGCCGTGGTCTCGCCGGGCCTGGCGGTAAAGGTAATGTGCTCCAGTGCGTCGCTGTCGGCGCCGGGATAGCGGAAGCTGACATCCCTGAACTCCACTTCGCCATTCCAGTTTTTGCGTTCCAGCGCCGGTTTTGCGGTAGCGGCGTCGGGGTCGCGGATGGTGGCCGGCGTCTTGATGACCTCGTCGATACGGTCGGCTGCCACACCGGCACGGGGCAGCATGACGGCTACCATCGCCAGCATCAGGAAGGACATGACGATCTGCATTGTGTAGGTGATGAAAGCGATCATCTCGCCCACCTGCATGTTGCCCAGGTCCATGGCCTTACCGCCGAACCAGACGATAAGCAGGCTGGTGCCGTTCATGATGAGAGTCATAAAAGGCATCATGGCAGCCATGGTGCGGTTGGTAAACAGCTGGGTGCCCATCAGATCGCGGTTGGCTTTATCAAAACGGGCTTCCTCAAACTTTTCGCGGCTGAAGGCGCGGATGGGCATGATGCCGGTCAGGATCTCGCGGCTGACAAGGTTCAGTCGGTCGACCAGCGTCTGCATCTGCTTGAATTTCGGCATAGCCACGTTCATCAGGATGGTGATAAGCACCAGCAGCGCAGCCACCGCCACAAAGATGATCCAGGAAAGACCGGTATTGCCCGCTGCCACGTGCAAAATGCCGCCAACACCCAAAATAGGCGCATAGGCCACCATGCGCAGCAGGATCACACAGACGAACTGCACCTGCTGGATGTCGTTGGTGGTGCGGGTTATCAACGACGCTGTGGAAAACTTTTCGATCTCCGCGTTGGAGTAGCCCACAACGGTAGAGAACACCTCGCGGCGCAGGTCGCGGCCAATAGCAGCCGACACGCGGGATGCGATGAAGCCTACCGCCACCGCGGCGGCAACCATCAGCAGGGTCAGGCCCAGCATCTGCCCGCCAATGCGCAGCAGATACGCTATCTGCACGTCGTGAGCGATGCCCTGGGCTTCGTATTCAAGGGAAACCAGCAGCACGGCCTGGCTGGCAAGGTTGTCGGCCACGGTCCCATCCAGCTGGGAGATGGCCCCGGCAAGCTGGTTTTGCAGCATCTCCCGTGCGCCGGGTGCCTGAGCCATCGCCGCAAACTGCTGGCTGACGGCATCCAGGTCGTAGGTGGTGGGGGTCACCGTCTCGGTACTGCCGGCGACCCGGGCAGCATTTTGGGCCGCAGCCATGTACAACACCACATCGGGTGTGGTGAAAGCAGATTCCAACTCCGCCGCAGCAGTGTCGGCATCCTTAGAAAGATAACGCAGACCGTCGGCGTCAGGCTCGCTGTACCACTGGGCGGCCAGGGCGGCCTCGTCCTCGGTCATCAGCAGTTCCAATGCCTGCAGGGTAGTATCGCGGACGGTATACGGTACCGGGCTTTCGATACCGCCCTGCTGGATGCCAACATCCACGATCTTGCTTGTGTAGTCCGGCAGGGACAGGTCGCAGTAGGCCTGCACGATCAGCAGGGCCGCCACGGCCAGGCATGCCGCCCAATGGCGTGCCAGCTGTTTAAATATTTTCGTCATCGACGGGTCCTCCCTGTTTTTGTGCGCTGATTTTTTTCTGCATGGCGTCGTTTTCTGCTTCAATTGCATCCAACAGCACACCGCGCAGGGCGTACATCTGATCGATCTGTTCCGGTGTCATCCGTGCCATGATGCGGCCAAAGTAGGCGTTCAGTGCCGCCTCGCTTTGCAGGCGTGCCTGCTCGCCCTGCGGGGTTATGCGCACGAAAGTTTTGCGCCGGTCGTTGGGATCAGTTTCCCGCACGATGCTGCCATCCTGCTCCATCATGCGCAGCCCACGGGAAATGGCCGGCATAGGCTGCCGCATAGCACGGGCCACCTCGGAAACATAAATTGCACCCTCCGCGCCGCGCTGCTCGATTAGAATGTGCAGGTTTTCCAGCATGCCGAAGTGGCATCTGGGACAGTCTGCCAACGCGCCGCGCATGCCGCGCTTGGACATTGTGTGCAGCCGCGAGACAAACCGAAACACACCCTGCAGATCCGGGATCTCTGAACCTGGCATAAAGCACCTCCTGTTAATTATTATCATGTGCTAATTATTTCATCGTGATAATAATAGTCCCTCCTGCATCAGGATGCAAGAGGGTTGCAAAATTGTTTGGAAAATGTTCATAATCCGGGTGGGCATGCGCTTTTGTTCGTCAATTTCGAGCAAAGTTCTCGTCTGTGACGTTAAAATTGTAGACATTTCGCACAGTCAATGCTACAATAGAATCAATTACAGGAGCCAACTGCGCCCAAAAGTTAGGAGAATCGCCGTGAAGCTGAACAGCCGCCGCACCATTCTGGTGGGTCTTGCGTTTTTGTCGATCTGCACGTTTTGGCAGATGTACGACAGCGTTATGACCTTAATTCTGACCGACACCTTTAAGCTGAACGAGACCTTTGCCGGTGCCATTATGGCTGCTGACAACGTACTGGCGCTGTTTTTGCTGCCGTTTTTCGGGGCGCTGTCCGATAAGACCAGCACCCGCATCGGGCGGCGCATGCCGTTTATCGTGGGCGGCACCGCAGCGGCAGCCATCTTGATGAACCTGATCCCGCTGCTGGACGACCGCTACGCCGCCAGCCCCAGCACCGGTATATTAGTGCTGTTCATTATTGTGCTGGGGCTGCTGCTGGTGTCCATGGGCACCTACCGCTCCCCCGCCGTGGCCCTGATGCCCGACGTGACCCCCAAGCCCCTGCGCAGCCGCGCCAACGCCATCATCAACCTGATGGGCGCCGTGGGCGGCATTTTGTACCTGGGGCTGGCGGCTGTGCTGTACCCGGCGTCCAAAACCAAGGGCGTGGAGCATGTCAGCTACCGGCCGCTGTTCTTCATCGTCTCGATGATCATGGTTGTGGCGGTGGTCGTTTTGTATCTGACCATCAAGGAGCCCAAGCTGGAAGCAGAAAACCAAAAGCTGGAAGCCGCTCATCCCGAGTGGAACCTTGCCACTGACGACGGCACCGGCCACGAGGTGCTGCCTGCGCCGGTCAAGCGCAGCCTGAGCTTTCTGCTGGTGTCCATCTCGCTGTGGTTCATTGGCTATAACGGCGTTACTACGTGGTTTACTAAGTATGTGGAGGCTGTCATGGGCGAGGGCCTGGGCGGGGCCTCCACCTGCCTGCTGGTTGCCACGGCGGGCGCTATTGTCTCGTACATTCCCATCGGTGCGCTGGCCGCTAAGATCGGCCGCAAGCGGACTATTCAGTGCGGTATCGTGCTGCTGGCCGCTTGCTTTATGCTGGGCTACGTGCTGACCACCACTTACAGTTCCATCCAGCCCATTATGTACGTGGTGTTTGCGCTGGTGGGCCTTGCCTGGGCCGCCATCAACGTGAACTCCCTGCCTATGGTGGTGGAGATGTGCCGCGGCAGCGACATCGGCAAGTTTACCGGGTACTACTACACCTTCTCGATGGCCGCCCAGGTGGTAACCCCCATCGTGGCCGGCTCCCTGATGCGGGCCATTGACTACCGTGTGCTGTTCCCCTACGCCGCCCTGTTTGTGGCGCTGAGCTTTGTGACCATGTGCTTCGTCAAGCACGGCGACGCCAAGGCAGAGGCAAAAAAAGGGCTGGAAGCGTTTGAGGATATGGATAACTAAACGGCATATCCAACGCCAATCTAACGTCATAAGCGCAACTTATTTCCGCCGGGGGCAGAACGCCCCCGGTGGATTTTTTGTTAAGCATTTCATCGCCTTCTTCGTACGCTATGGGGTCGTTGTCACAGCGCTTTTCGCTTTCTGACAATTTCACTTTGCAAACCACCGCATCTTTCCTTTTCGGGTTTGGGAACCGGAAACACAGTAAAAGTCGGGAGCGACCCGAAAGTCGCTCCCGCTGCACAGCCTATTTATTTGTAACGAGATACAGATTCTGTATTCTGCAAACTGCTCACCGGAGATTTCAAGTGCAATATCACTGTACCGGCAGCTCCACCGCAATGGTGGTGCCTTTCTCCGAACTCTCCTCCACCCAAACGGAGCCGCCGTGGAGATTGGCGATCTCCCACACCAGCGAGAGCCCCAGCCCCGCACCGCCGTACTCGCGGCTGCGGGACTTATCCACACGGAAAAAGGGCTGGAAGATGCTCTGCTGATACTCCTCCGGAATACCACAGCCGGTATCAGAAACGCGAATCAGGAGTTTTTCCGTTTCCTGTGTAACGCAGACCCTCACCGAGCCGCCGGGGCGGTTGTACTTGACGGCGTTCTCTGTCAGGTTGAAGATCAGCCGGTAGATCAGCGCATCGCTGCCGGTCATAACGCCGTCGCCATCCGCCTCCAGCGTGATGCCGCGCTTTTCCACCAGTGGCGCGAGATCCGTAAAGATCTCCTCGATCATGGGAGCGAGCTGGATCCGCTCGTTCCGTGCCACTTGCCGCAGATTGCTCATCTCCAGCAGAGTCTTGGTCAGCCGGGTCAGCCGTTCCGTCTGCTCCCGCAGGAGGGCGAGAAACTCCGCAGTCTCCGGCAGCACGTCGGGGTGCTCTGAGGAAAACAGGTCCAGCTGCGCCTGCATCAGCGTCAACGGCGTGCGCAGCTCGTGGGCGGCATTGCCGGTGAACTGCCGCTGGGCGGCAAAGGCATTGTTCAGCCGCTCCAGCATCTGGTTGAACGAGTGGCTTAACTGCTGGAATTCTGGAATGACTTCTTCATCGATCCTCATATCGGCAAGATTGTTCAGCTGCACCTGCTCCACATGCGAGGCAAAGCTTCGCAGGGGCTTGAGCGCGCGTCCGCTGACAAAATAGGTCAGCATGCCGCTGAGCAGCGTTACCACAGCCGTGATGTACCAGTTGGTGGTGCGGAAGCGCCCCTGCACCCCATCGACGACGATGGTCAACTCCTCGTTGGGCGCTATGAGCTGCGGGTCAAAGCTCGCCGCTCCGCCCTCATTCAGGATCACCGTGCTGCCGCCCTGTAAGCTGTCCGCAATGGTGTCCATATAGTACACACCGGAGGAGCAGAGCAGCAAATTCATGACCACACAGGTGATGCCAATGAGCAGGACGGACATCAGTGTGATGCGCCACTGCAAAGAAAGTCGCTTCATTCCTCCTCGCCTCCCATCAGATAGCCCTCGCCGATGCGGTTGCGGATGGGGTCATAGCCCAGCACGGCGCGGAGCTTTTTGCGCAGGGCGGAGATGTGGACGCGAATGGAATTGCTGAAGCTGTCCACGCTGTTGTCCCAAACGTGATCCATCAGTTCCTCCTGACTCACGGGCCGTCCCTGATGCACCATCAGGTATTCGAGTATCCCTGTTTCCTTGCGGGTGAGCGTCAGCGTCTGCCCGTTGACGGCGGCGGTACGGGAGCGGGTGTCAAAGGTCAGGCCTCCGCAGCTTAGCAGCACATCCTGCTGGGTGAACTGCCGCAATGTCAGGCTGCGGATGCGGGCCTCCAGCTCCGCCAAGTGGAAAGGCTTTGCCAGATAGTCGTTCGCCCCGGCATCCAGCCCCTGCACCTTGTCCTCCACTTCGCTGCGGGCGGAGAGGATCAGCACCCGCGTCTCCCGGTCGGTCTGCCGCAGGGTGCGCAGCACTGTCATGCCGTCCTTTTTCGGCAGATTCAGATCAAGAAGCACCAGATCGTATCGTTCCACGCCCAGAAGCGCCAGCGCCTTTTCCCCGTCATAACAGTAGTCCACGCTGTAGGCCAGCCGCCGCAGGCTGCGGACGATGGTCTCGCACAGGGCGCGTTCATCTTCAATTACTAAAAGGTGCATGAGAGCCCTCCTTTTTATTTCTTCGTTTTTTGTGTTGCTTTCATTATAGCAAAAACAGATAAGGTTTGCGTTAAGTTTTCGTTCTTAACAGAGACTTTAACTCTCCCGCGCTATGATGGGGGCAGAAAATCGGAAAGGGTGATGAAAAATGAGCTGCGGGAAAAAGGCAGCGGCGCAGATCGTGCTGCTGATGGCCGGAGCCGCCATGCTGTGCTTCGGTGTCTGGCGGGGCGAGGCGGCGACAGTGCTGAGCAAAGCAATCAAATTATGTCTGGAGTGTGTGGGCATTGGGTAAGAAATCTTCGGGCGCGTCACAA
>OHYD01001322.1_pt1 | contig 10190 bp, 6 predicted proteins | sample 1580191 | NCBI WGS metagenome assembly OHYD01 (sample SAMEA3882510, study PRJEB24775) | human gut metagenome | biome: human-associated habitat; feature: intestine environment; material: feces | place: Netherlands | collected 2009/2010 | reverse complement strand
AATGATGTAGAAGTCGATTTTACTGGAGAATACAGTACCTTGATCGTGATCCAGAAAGATAAACCTGGCGTTGTTACTTATATCACAAAATGTCTGAGTGATCAGGATGTTAATATCGCTTTTATGCGTCTTTTCAGAGAATCTAAAGGAAATACCGCTTATTCTATCGTTGAATCCGATGGTCTTCTTCCTGAAAACATCGCAGAGGAGATTAGGAAAAGCCCAAATGTCTCAGATGTTATGATCATTCAGCTGTAGAAAGGAGACTGAAATATTATGGATTTTAAAAACGCAAATGAATTGCTTGATTTATGTAAAAAACATGATCTTCCAATCTCCGAAGTGATGAGACAGCGTGAGATCGTAGAAGGGGAAAAAGAAGCTGATACGGTTCATGATGCAATGGCAAGAGTTCTTGAGATCATGAAAAATGCTGCTTTTACTCCGATCAAAGAACCAGTTCGTTCCATGGGTGGACTGATCGGTGGCGAGGCAAAGAAGATTGCTTCCCGGTATCATTCTGGAATTGGAATCTGTGGTGATCTGTTAGAAAAAAGTATGATCTATGCGATGGCGACTCTTGAGACGAATGCATCCATGGGGTTGATCGTAGCATCCCCAACCGCAGGGTCTGCCGGAATCGTTCCTGGACTTTTACTTGGGCTTCAGGAAGTTCATAAATTAGATGATGAACAGATCATTCAGGCACTGTTTAATGCCAGTGCGATCGGATATCTTGCTATGAGAAATGCAACGGTTGCAGGTGCGGTTGGCGGATGCCAGGCAGAAGTCGGTGTTGCTTCTTCGATGGCTGCTTCTGCCACTGTCGAACTGCTTGGCGGTAATCCAAAACAATGTCTTGGAGCTGCCTCTACCGTTTTAATGAATATGTTAGGTCTTGTTTGTGACCCCGTTGGCGGGTTGGTGGAATATCCATGCCAGAACCGTAATGCCGCAGGTGTTGCAAATGCGATCATCGCAGCTGAGATTTCTTTATCTGGAATCCATCAGCTCATCCCGTTTGACGAAATGTTAAACGCAATGTATATCGTTGGTAAACGACTGCCAGCTGAACTAAGAGAAACCGCCCAGGGAGGCTGCGCTGCAACTCCTTCTGCATGTGCTGCATGCGGAGGTTGTGCGTAAAAATTCCTTCAGAACACATTTTTAAATAGTAGGTAATAAATCAATCTCTTTTTTGCCTCTTTTGGGTGTTTTCATATATTGGTATCTAAAAGAGTGTCTGCATCACTTAATGATGCAGACACTCTTTATTTACTATATCTTAAGCATCCGATATCCAATACCTATATGTGTCTGTATATACTGCATGCCATCTTTATCTGGCTGTAATTTCTTCCGTAATGTTGCCATAAACACTCTAAGTGATGCAACATCATTTTCCAGTGAACTGCCCCAGATCTGTTGCGTGATATAAGTGTGAGTCAATACTTTTCCAACATTATGAGACAGCAAACATAATAATTTATATTCGATTGGTGTTAAATGCAGTTCTTTATCTTTTAAATATGTAGATCCTGCTGTATAGTCGATCTTTAACTCTCCATTTACAAAGACTGCTTGTTCTTGTTCCTCGCCTGACTGGATCAATGCTAATCGGCGCTGTGTAACCCTGATCCTTGCAAGCAGTTCATCAACTGAAAATGGTTTTGTGATATAATCATCTGCTCCTGCATCCAGTGCTTCTATTTTATCTACATCTTCACTTCTTGCACTGATAACGATAATTGGTACGTTAGACCATGTTCTTACTTTTTTGATCACATCCACACCTTCCATATCAGGCAATCCAAGATCTAATAAAATGATCTCTGGTTTATGAGAAGATGCTTCTAAAATAGCTGAACTTCCATTTTCTGCTGTAATATATTTATAATCATGTGTTTTTAATGTTGTCACGATCAGATTACGGATCGGCCGGTCATCCTCCACGACTAAAATTAATGCTTTATTCATTTAATGTAACCTCACTTAATGGCAGTGTAAAAGAAAAAATACAACCATGTGGTGTATTGTCCTCCAACACCAGTTTCCCGTTATGCACCTCTATGATCGAACGGCAAAGTGCCAAACCTAAACCAAGACTTCGATGGCTGTCTGCGATCGTATTTTTCCCTGTATAAAACATTTCAAATATATGCGGCTTCATTTCATCACAAATTCCAGGGCCGTTATCTTCTACTTGAATCTTTGCTTTTCCATTTTCATTCATGGCACAAATGCGGATTGTAGATCCTTTCGGTGTATATTTAATTGCATTATCGACCAGATTGATCAACACTTGCAGGATCAGCCGCACATCCATATGTGCAAGTATCAATTCATCGCATTCTGTAACGATCTGATACTCTTCATGTTTCCTGCTGATATGCCGTAATGATTCCGCGATCACCTCATCTAATAATTGATCTGTAAATTTCAGTTTTAATCTTCCATCATTTAATCTTGTGATCGATAATAAATTTTCAACGATATTGATCAGCCATTCTGAATCATCATAAATATCTGTATAAATCTGATGTTTTGTTATATCATCAAGACGTTCTCCACTATTTAACAGCATGTCTGCATTCCCAGAAATGGAACAAAGTGGTGTCCTTAGATCATGTGAGATCGCACGAAGCAGATCTGCTCTCAACTGTTCATTTTTGGCAAGAACGGAGATTTTTTCTTTCTCCATGATATTCTTTTTATTTTCCATGGCAAGTGCACATTCATTGATCACAGAAAGTAAGATACTATATTCGAAGGAATCGAATGTATATTCGTCAACTGGTATTGCGATCACACCATACACATTATCCTCAATACAAATGGCAAGGCATAGACACTGTGCATCTTTAAAACGTTCGGTCGTTGCTCCAGCACGCTGCTTGTTTTCATACACCCATTTTGCGATCTCCTGCTCCCTGCTTGTCAATAAATCTTCTGTCTGTCCTTTCTTTTTATTCGAAAATATGTGTGGTGCTGACAATTCATCGTCTTCCACAACATATGCTACAATACTGCGGTCTAATAATTTGATAAGCTGTGTACATGTAATACTTAAAATATCCGTATCGTTTTTTGCTTTTTGAAGTAACCGGTCTGTGTCAAATAAAATCTGTGTACGAAATGCAGATTGTGCTGAAAGCCTTGCATGTGTTTTTAATTTTGCTGCAAGTGTTCCAGTAATGACAGAAGATATTAACATGATCACAAAAGTTACCGGATATCCAACTGCATACGTCTGAAATGACATTCTTGGTTCCGTAAGGAAAAAGCAGAACAAAAATACACTTAAGACAGAACCTCCAATGCTGTATAAATATCCATCTGTAAGGATTGACGTTAATAAAACACCCAAAATATAAATTGTAACGATGTTTGTATCTGTAAATTGAAGTTTCTGGATGAATAGACCGATCAACGTACAAACTGCAAATATAAATAATGTCAATAAACTGTCTTTCATCGTAGGCTTTCCTACATAGACCGCTCCATGCGGTTTTCGATAATTATCTAAGTTCATCGCATCTGGAATAATGTGGATATCAATATCAGGAACAGCCTCGATCAACTTCTCTGTTAATGTCTGTTTGCTGAAAAAGTGATTTCTCTTTGCACTGCTTTGTCCGATCACGATTTTTGTGACATTTGATAAATGTGCATATTCCGCGATCTGTACCGGAACATTTTCCCCATGTGTCATTACGATTTCCGCACCAGATTCCTTTGCAAATTGTACATGAGCTTCCAGTCTTCTTTTGTCCGATTCTCTTTCTCTTTTTCCTGTCTGTACATACAATGCCGTAAAACGTGCCCGCATATCTCTTGCCATTTTTGCTGCTGTACGTATAATCTTTTCATTCGATGGTGAAGAAGAAAGACAAACAAGAATGTGTTCGTTTTCTTTGTTCAGCTCTACAAATTCTCCTGTGCTCATCTTGACCCCCTTTCCTTATCGGATGCATTATATCATGATCGTCAATAATAATCCATAAACACATCAATCATCGTCATCATCTTGCTCCCTGTCAATTACTTTCCGATTTTCTCCAAGAAAATAATTTACTTTTTTCAAAAAGAATAACACAAATGCAAACATCAGTATTACCGCCAATGCTAAAATGAAATCTGACATAAGCTCTCACCTCTTTTTCATGACATCAGATACAAAAACACTTTTTGATCGCTTTATATTCTCCTAATACCAATAATGTAACATCTTCCTTAAAACAGGTATCCGCAGATATCGCCATACTTACTTTTCCATCATCTTTTACTGCCATAATGTTAATATCATATTTTTTTCTAATATCAAGTTTTCCCACTGTCTTTCCGATCCATTCCTTCGGAACCTCTACCTCAAAGATCGCATGTGAGGCATCGACTTCCATATAATCAAGAATATGATCATCGGTATAACGGATTGTTGCCCATTTTGCCACCATTTTTTCTGGATAGACTACCTTATCGGCTCCATTTCGTAAGAGGAATTTTTCCTGTACATCTCGTTCAGCTCTGGAAATAACCATTTTGCCTCCAAGTTCTTTTAACAGACAGGTGGTTTCCAATGAATTTTGGAAATTCCCACCAATCGTAACAAAACAGATATCATAATTTGCAATCCCCAGAGATTTTAAAAATTCCTCATTCGTACTGTCCCCAATCTGTGCATTCGTAACATATGGAAGTGCATCATTCACTCTTTCCTCATCCAGATCAACTGCCATGATCTCATGTCCAAGCTGACTTGACTGTATCGCTATATGTTTTCCAAAACGTCCAAGTCCGATCAATAAAATATTCTTCATCATCAATTCCCTCTTTCTTTTATCCCACTATGATCTTATCAAGCGGTAGTTTTGCTTTTCGTTTATTTTTATCTGAAAATACTGCATAGATCAGCGTCAAACCGCCAACACGTCCCAGATACATCAGTATGATCAAAATGATCTGTGACAGAATATGAAGTTTTGGTGTGATTCCTAATGTCAAACCTACGGTTCCAACTGCAGATGCTGCTTCAAACAGACAGCTTGAAAGCGGCAGTCCCTCATACACACTGATCGTCATTCCGCCTGCAAAAAACAAGATAAAATACATCATTGCGATCGTTGCTGCATTTTTTATCACACTAGCATCAATTCTTCTTCCAAATGCTGTCACATCATCACAACTTTGAAAGGTCGCCAGTACATTTAAAAGTAACAGAGCAAATGTTGTTGTTTTCATACCTCCTGCTGTAGAACTTGGTGAACCTCCGATCAACATCAATAAAATCATCATTGCCTTTGATGCTCCTGTCAGCATCGAAAGATCTGTCGTATTAAATCCTGCAGTTCTCGGTGTCACAGCTTGAAACAATGATGCAAGTAACCGGTGAATCCCTGATAGATTTCCATAATCCTGAAAGAAAAAGAAAACAGCTGGTAACAAGATCAAACATAATGTTGTGGTTAGAATAATCTTGCTCTGCATATGGTAACGTTTGAACCGAAATTTATGAAGATAAATGTCTTCCCATGTAAAAAATCCAATTCCACCAATGATGATCAGTAACATGATCACAATGTTGATCACTGGATTTACCGCATATGATGTCAATGATACCAATGGATGCCATTTTGTTCCAAGAAGATCAAATCCTGCATTACAAAAGGCTGATACAGAATGAAAGATCGACATCCAGATTCCCCGTAATCCAAAATCATGACAGAAAACAGGCATCATGAATAACGCACCGATCAATTCGATCAATAAAGTTCCTTTTAAAATAAAACTCATCAATCGAACGATCCCTCCTACTTTCGGTGCAGAGATCGCATTTTGCATCGTGCTTCGCTGCATAATCGATATTTTTCTTCCTGATAATATAAATACGGCTGTTGCTGTTGTTATAACTCCCAGACCTCCGATCTGTATCAGGAACATGATCACTGTCTGTCCAAAAACGGACCAGTAACTTCCAGTATCCAGAACTGCAAGCCCTGTCACACATACTGCAGAAGTTGACGTAAATAATGCTTTGTGAAATGGTGTTATGATTGCTTGAGCTGATGAAATTGGCAGCATCAGGATCAATGCTCCAAAAAGGATCACTCCTGCGAACCCTAATATGATCACCTGAAATGATGTTAAATGTCTTTTTTTATGAATCTTCCATGGCATATATGATCTTACCTCTTTTTCAAATTATTTTATGACCTTTTAATCTTATCATCATTATATCTTTTATGATAAAAAGATAGTGTAAGGATATGTTCTCTTGTATTAAGATTGTATAAAGATGTGTTTCCGCCATATTCAGCCTGAATTCGGTTGCCGTAGCAAAAAAATAAGCCATTCAGTCAGAAACATATCCAACCAAATGGCTTTTATTCTTATCTTCTATCCAGTATTTTATCAAATCGCCTGAAAAAAGTTGAAGTTGTAATGATTGCTGCCAGTATATCGCTGATTGGTTCAGCCAGAAAAACGGCAAATACCTTATTCTGAATGAAAAGCGGCAGAATAAAGATCAGCGGAATCAACAGGATCAGTTTTCTTAAGCATGCAAGCAGCAGACTGACTTTCGCCTGTCCCAGTGCCATAAAGCTCTGCTGACAGGAAACCTGAAATCCCAGTGAAAAAATACCAGCCATATAGATTCTCAGTGCCCATGCGGTATACGTGATCAGATCCGTATCATTAGAGAAAATACCTGCAAAGAGCCTGGGAAACAGAAGCATGATCAGCCAGAAGCAGCCGGTAAAAACCGTGCAGACTGTAAACTGCGTAAAAAATGCTTTTTTAACACGCTCTTTATTGCCGGCACCGAAATTATAACTCATGATCGGCTGTCCGCCCTGGCATATTCCCTGCAGCGGTAAGGTTGCAAGCTGGCTGACACTTGTGATAATAGTCATGGCTCCAACCGCAAGATCTCCGCCATATCTTGAAAGGCTGGAGGTGAAACTGATGGACAGAATACTTTCTGTGGACAACATGACAAAAGTGGATATTCCAAGCCCCAGGCATGGTAAAATAATATTTTTTTGTAATTTGAAATTCTCTTTCCTGAGATGGAGAATGGTCTTTTTTCCTGACAGGAAACGAAGAATCCAGATGGCACCAACAGCCTGACTCAAAACAGTAGCAATTGCAGCACCGCTTACGCCCAGGTCAAATACAAAAATAAAAACAGGATCCAGAATAATGTTGATCACCGCACCGATCACAGTAGTCATCATACTGATCTTTGCAAATCCCTGTGTGGTGATAAAAGGATTCATTCCCATTACGATCAGGACAAAAATACTTCCCAGTATATAAATTCTTGCGTATGACACTCCATAAGGAAGGGTCTTATCACTGGCACCAAACATTGTCAGAAGCTGTGGAGCGAAAGCGAAAAAAATCACCGTAAGGGCCACAGCCATAAGAATAAGAAGCGAAAAACAGTTTCCAAGAATCTTTTCCGCTGTCGCATTATCCTTTTTTCCCATGGAAATTGCAGCTCTGGGAGCACCTCCTGAACCTGCGAGCATGGCAAAGGCATTAATCAGCATAAGAATTGGCGTAAATAACCCCACACCGGTTAATGCTGCCGCGCCAACACCGGGAATGTGTCCAATATAAATACGGTCTACAATGTTGTACAAAAGATTAATGATCTGTGCCACAACAGCAGGAATTGCAAGCTGCGCCAAAAGACGTGGGATTTTTTCCGTTTCCATTGCCTGTGTATTAGATTTACTACTCATATCTGTTTTCTCCTGACAAATTTTTTGACATAAACCAATAAAATATAAACGAATTATGTCTTCTGATTTTAACTCATATATTTGTCAATATCAAGCTTCTTTTCTGATTTTGCAACGATCAAGGATGCAGCTGTTGCTCATTGCACGCATCCTTCCTCCACTGATCAACAGCCTGTTTACAGCTTATGTTTTCTCCTCCAGATACAATCCTTAAGTACATTTACAAGCCTTGCCGGTTCAAGGGGTTTGGTAAGATGCTCATCCATGCCAGATATCCGGCTGTTTATAATGTCTTCTGCAAATGCATTGGCACTCATGGCAATAACCGGTACGCGCTCTGCATCTGATCTTTTCATGGAACGAATTCTCCGGGCAGTATCCCAGCCGTTTAAGTTTGGCATCATGATATCCATTAAAATCACGTCATAATACCCTGGCTCGGACTTTTCAAATTTCCCAATTGCCTCCAGTCCGTCTTTGGCGCAATCCACAAGAAGCCCGTTATCTTCCAGGATAAAGCTGGCGATTTCCCTGTTCAGCTCATTATCATCAACTACTAATGCCCGGAGACCTTCAAGGGAAATCGTATTCTGGTCCTTTACAAAATCTTCCAGTTTCCGGGCTTTTTCTGCTTCTCCGATTTTGAACGGAATTGTCATGATCACAGTTGTGCCGGTTCCCTCTTTACTTTCGATCCGGATCGTGCCGCCCATTCTGTCTGCCAGCTTCTTTGCAATGGGAAGTCCCAGTCCGGTGCCTTCATATTTCGACCGGCTGGTTTCCTTCTCCTGGGCAAAAAGGTCAAACGCATGTGCCACAAACTCCTGGCTCATACCAGGACCATTATCTGCACAGCCAAATTCATACACTACCCGCTTTTCATCTGCAAACTTCTCTTTACACCATACATGGATTCTTCCGCCTGGTTCTGTAAATTTCACCGCATTATCAGAAATCGCATTCAGAAGCCGTTCCAAATAAACAGAATTTCCGGTTAATAATATATGACTTAGCTCTGATTTTTCCCAATCCACAATGCATTCTATATTTTTCTCAGCTGCCTGAAGCTGCTTTTCTGTGTTGATCCTGCTCAGGATTTCTGTCAGATCAAAAGTAAGCTCCTGATCAACAATATCTCCCGACTCCAGTTTATTCATATCCAGTATATCGTTTACAAGGGAAACCAGATATCTGGAGGAATCCATAATCTTATCCCTGCATTTTTGTTGTATTTCAGGGTCATTGGGATAACGGTTTGCCAGTTCAACCATGCCTATGATCCCATTCATAGGAGTTCGGATATCATGGCTCATATTAGACAGAAACCTGGTTTTAACCGCCGCATCCTTCTTTGCTTCTGCAACCTGGTATATAAGAGTCTGCTCCCTTCTCTTCTCATCACTGATACTTCGAATCGCACAAAGAACATGGGTCAGGCGGCCAGTCTCATCCCTTTTCTTCTCAATAAAGCGCAGACTATGCCAGCTTCCATCCTTCATCCGGTATTCCATAACGACGGATTCTTCGTCTTTCATTCGTTCCGGCAGTGTAGAGATATCTGTAAATTTTTCAAAAGCATCCTGATACTCTTCTGCCACCAGTCCACGGCAAACTCTTTTGTTGTTTTCAGACAGAGTACCTGAATGAATATATTTCAGATGCTCCACATCCCTGTTGGAAATTTCCTCAAAATAATCCGCCTGGATATCAATTCTGGAAATATATTGGTACGTTCTGGCAATGGAGGAAATGATCTCATTTCCTAATCTGGCCTCATTCAATGCTTTTTGCAGTTTCTCCTGGATTTCCTTTTCTTTGTAAAGGATACTGTCTATATTGCGATATCCAAGAAAAGCATCAAAGGTCTCATCATCTGTCTTTCCCTTCACTACATAGGCTTCATAATAGCTATCTTTCCCTTCCTTTGAAACACTGTGGTAATGGTAAGTAAGCTTCTCTTCATGTAAAAGCCTTCTTTTCATATTTGCGCAGAGATGCCAGTCTATAAACTCTTCTTTCTCTTCATCTAGAATAAAATTGTCTGCATATCTTCTCGTATATTCATCAAAAATTTCAGCCGGATGGGGATCTGTCTCCGCCAGCTTCCTGGCATTGGTATTCTCATCCAGCCTCAGTATCTCATATTTACCGGAATTAAGATCTATCCGGTATAAAGATACATACTCTGGCAATAATCTGCTTAAGACATATTTTTCTTTCACTGCTTGTAGTTCTTCCATGTGGGCTGTCTGCAAATGTGCCTGCTGTTTTGCTTCGGACTCCCATTCTTCTACCAAAAGCAAGGTGTTGGCATCCGTTGCATCATAATAATATTGATATGCTACAAAGCCATCTTCCTTTTGTATTTTCTGTAATATTCCTAAATCCGTTACCTCCTCCACAAAAGCCTCTCTTGTATTCGGTTTTGTTTGGTAGGTTACA
>OHYD01001308.1_pt1 | contig 10287 bp, 9 predicted proteins | sample 1580191 | NCBI WGS metagenome assembly OHYD01 (sample SAMEA3882510, study PRJEB24775) | human gut metagenome | biome: human-associated habitat; feature: intestine environment; material: feces | place: Netherlands | collected 2009/2010 | reverse complement strand
CAAACGGTCAACGGGCTGAGGTAAAGCGGGCCTGCACCGCGAAGGAATATCTCTGCTTTCCGCGTCCGCTTCGCCACCAAGAATTTGTATGTCTTCTAAGCGTATCACCCCAACAAATACAAATTTTCTATGTGAAAAAATTGTCAGTTTCCGCAAATTTAGAATTGAAATTTGGGGAACGCTAGTATATACTAGAATAGGCAGAAATTTTGGTTTATTTTAAATATTTTATAACTATGGAGGGCTAGAATATGAGCTACAATGCAACAGGAAACTCAGCAAGCAGACGTATTGCCACATTGCTTGATGAGGGAAGCTTTGTTGAAATTGGTGGTGCTGTTACAGCAAGAAGTACCGATTTCAATATGCAGGAGAAGGCGGCTCCTTCAGACGGTGTTATTACCGGATACGGAGTGATCGATGGTAATCTTGTCTATGTATATAGTCAGGATGCTGATGTTCTCGGCGGAGCTATCGGAGAGATGCATGCGAAAAAGATCGCACGGATCTATGATATGGCAATGAAGATGGGAGCACCTGTTATCGGTCTGATCGATTGTGCCGGATTAAGACTTCAGGAAGCAACAGATGCACTTGAGGCATTTGGAAGTCTTTATCAGAAACAGGCACTCGCATCCGGAGTGATTCCGCAGGTAACAGCTATTTTCGGTATGTGCGGAGGCGGACTTGCAATCGTGCCGGGTCTTGCAGACTTCACATTTATGGAAGAAAAAGATGGAAAATTATTTGTTAATTCTCCGAATGCACTGGAAGGAAATGAAATTTCCAGATGTAATACAGCCAGTGCCGCTTATCAGAGCAAGACGGCTGGTCTTGTAGATGGTATCGGTACAGAGGCAGAGATTCTCGGACAGATTCGTTCACTTGTATGCATGATTCCTGCCAATTATGAAGACGATATGTCTTATGAAGAGTGTACAGATGATCTGAACCGTGTATGTGCTGATATCGCAAATGCATCAGAAGATACAGCAATCGCACTTGCACAGATTGCTGATAATGGCGTTCTTGTAGAGACAAAGAAAGATTATGCAAAAGAGATGGTTACAGGCTTTATCCGTCTGAATGGACAGACTGTAGGTGTCGTTGCCAACCGTTCCAAAGTATACGGAGCTGATGCTGAGACAGAGGCTGAATTTGATGCTGGACTTACTGTTGACGGATGTGCAAAAGCAGCAGATTTCGTTAATTTCTGTGATGCATTCTCTATCCCGGTTCTGACGCTGACAAATGTAGCAGGCTTTGCTGCAACTGTAGAGTCTGAGAAGAACATGGCCAAGGCTGTTGCCAGACTGACTTATGCATTTGCAAATGCGACTGTTCCGAAAGTAAATGTGATCGTAGGAAAAGCATTTGGAAGTGCTTATGTAGCAATGAACAGCAAATCAGTTGGTGCTGATCTTGTATATGCATGGCCGACAGCAGAAATCGGTATGATGGATGCAAAACTTGCAGCACAGATTATGTATCCAGATGCTGATGCAGATACTCAGAGTGCAAAAGCAGCAAAATATAAAGAACTGCAGTCCAGTCCGAACGCAGCAGCAGCCAGAGGATATGTTGATGCCATCATCGAACCTGCAGACACCAGAAAATATGTGATCGGTGCATTTGAAATGCTGTTCACAAAAAGAGAGAATCGTCCGGACAAAAAGCACGGTACGGTTTAGTGAGGTGAGGCGAAGTGAAGAAAAAAATCAGTTTATTAGGACTTATCCTCATTCTCGTCCTTAGCTTTACGGGATGTGGTAAGTCTGAGACGACAGAGTATGATCAGACGACAATGGAGCAGTATGCAGATACAATCATCAGTGCATTCAGTTCTATGTCTGAAGAAGATATGGATTATTACGAGAATCTGAGAGATCTGAATCTTGATATTACTCTTTTACAGGCACAGTTACCGATCGATGGATCGGATTTCCTGACTATGATCGAAAGCTGGAAGGCTTCTCAGGAAGAATGTGGCACTTATATTGAGCATGGTGACTGGACAATGAAAGTCAGCCATGATGGTGCAACACTTTCATCCGAAGGTAAATTTGAGGACAGAGATGCTGAGATTGCTTTCACATTCAATGAGAAGAGCGATATGGAGAGCATGACAGTATCCGCACATTATACAACAGGAGAAATCCTTAAAAAAGCCGGATTAAATACAATCCTTGGAATGGGAACTGTATTTGTTGTATTGATTTTCATTTCATTTATTATCTATCTGCTTGGATTCATTCCGAAGCTTCAGAAGAAGCTTTCCGGTAAAGGAAAAGCTGCAGAAGAGAAGAAGGAAACACCTGTACAGGCAGCTCCGGCACCTGCAGTATCTGCACCACAGGCAGCAGGTACGGATGACGGCGAACTTGCAGCAGTTATTGCAGCAGCAATCGCAGCTTCAGAAGGAACTTCTACAGATGGTTTCGTAGTTCGTTCTATCAAGAGAAGAAAATCAAATAAATGGAATTAATCAGGAGGATATGAAAATGAAGAATTATACAATTACAGTAAACGGAAATGTATATGATGTAACAGTTGAAGAAAATGGTGCAGGTGCAGTTCAGACAGCAGCACCAGTTGCAGCTCCTAAGGCTGTTGCTCCGGCAGCTCCAAAAGCAGCTCCGGCAGCAGGTGCAGGAAGTATCCAGGTAAAAGCCGGTGCAGCCGGAAAAGTATTCCAGATTCCTACATCCGTTGGTCAGAGTGTACAGGCTGGAGATACTGTAATCGTGATCGAGGCCATGAAGATGGAGATCCCGGTTGTTGCCCCGGAAGCAGGAACTATTGCCAGCATTGATGTTGCAGTAGGTGATGCTGTTGAATCAGGAGCCGTACTCGCTACATTAAACTAGTTACTGAACCAGGAGGTTTTACAAATGGAATATATTTCAAATACGCTGGGAAACCTCGTAGATCAGACCGCGTTCATGAATCTGACTTTTGGTAACCTGATCATGATCGCTGTTGCCTGCGTGTTTCTCTATCTGGCAATCCACCATGGCTTTGAGCCATTGCTTCTTGTTCCGATTGCCTTTGGTATGTTGCTTGTAAATATCTATCCGGATATTATGCTTCATGCTGAAGATGCAGCAAACGGTACAGGTGGACTTCTGTATTACTTTTATCAGCTTGACGAGTGGTCGATCCTTCCTTCTCTGATTTTTCTCGGAGTCGGAGCTATGACAGACTTTGGTCCGCTGATTGCGAATCCGAAGAGTTTTCTTCTCGGAGCAGCAGCACAGTTTGGTATCTTTGCCGCTTATCTTGGAGCGATGGCTCTTGGATTTTCCGACAAGGCAGCAGCAGCTATCTCTATTATCGGAGGTGCAGACGGTCCGACATCTATCTTCCTTGCAGGTAAACTGCAGCAGACAGCTATCATGGGACCAATCGCTGTAGCGGCATATTCTTATATGTCACTTGTGCCGATCATCCAGCCACCGATCATGAAACTTCTTACAACAGAGAAGGAAAGAAAGATCAAAATGGATCAGCTTCGTCCGGTTTCCAAACTGGAGAGAATCCTGTTCCCGATCATTGTTACGATCGTTGTCTGCGTGATCCTTCCTACAACAGCTCCACTGGTTGGTATGCTGATGCTTGGTAACCTGTTCAAAGAGTGTGGCGTAGTAAGACAGTTGACAGAGACAGCTTCTAATGCTCTGATGTATATCGTAGTTATCCTTCTTGGTACGTCTGTAGGTGCTACAACAAGTGCGGAAGCATTCCTGAACCTTGATACGATCAAGATCGTTATCCTCGGTCTCATAGCATTTGCATTCGGTACTGCGGCAGGTGTACTGTTCGGTAAACTGATGTGCTGGATTACTAAGGGAAAAGTAAATCCGTTGATCGGTTCTGCAGGTGTATCTGCGGTTCCTATGGCAGCACGTGTATCCCAGAAAGTTGGTGCTGAGGCAGATCCTACAAACTTCCTGCTTATGCATGCAATGGGACCAAACGTTGCCGGAGTTATCGGTACTGCAGTAGCAGCCGGAACATTTATGGCCATCTTCGGCGTTAAGTAAATTTGGAGGACAAATAAATGGCAGAAATTGAAAAGAAACCAGTTAAAATAGTAGAAACCATTCTGCGTGATGCACATCAGTCCCTGATTGCAACCAGAATGACAACAGATCAGATGATGCCGATCGTCGACAAGATGGATAAAGTCGGATATCATGCTGTAGAGTGCTGGGGTGGAGCAACATTTGATGCTTCCCTCCGTTTCCTTAAAGAAGATCCATGGGAAAGACTTAGAAAGTTCCGTGATGGATTCAAGAATACAAAGCTTCAGATGCTGTTCCGTGGACAGAATATCCTTGGATACCGTCCTTATGCAGATGATGTTGTAGAATATTTTGTACAGAAATCTGTAGCAAATGGAATCGATATTATCCGTATTTTTGACTGTCTCAATGATATGAGAAACCTTCAGACAGCCGTTACAGCAGCCAACAAGGAAAAAGCACATGCACAGGTTGCAATGTCTTATACTCTTGGAGATGCTTATACATTGGAATACTGGGTTGACCTTGCAAAGAGAATCGAAGATATGGGTGCAAGCTCTATCTGTGTAAAAGATATGGCAGGACTTCTTGTTCCATATCAGGCAACAGAGCTTGTTACAGCACTGAAAGAAGCTGTAAGTATCCCGATCGAAATGCATACACATTATACTTCTGGTGTAGCTTCCATGACTTATCTGAAGTCTGTAGAAGCAGGTGCTGACATCATTGATACAGCTATGTCACCATTCGCACTTGGAACATCCCAGCCGGCAACAGAAGTTATGGTTGAGACATTCAAGGGAACACCTTACGATACAGGACTGGATCAGAATCTTCTTGCTGAGATTGCTGATTACTTCCGTCCAATCCGTGACGATGCTCTTGAGAGCGGGCTTCTGAATCCTAAGAACCTTGGTGTAAATATCAAAACTCTTCTGTACCAGGTACCGGGAGGAATGCTTTCCAACCTTACATCCCAGTTAAAAGAGCAGGGTGCTGAAGACAAGTTCTATGAAGTTCTTGAGGAAGTACCGCGTGTCCGTAAAGATCTTGGTGAGCCGCCACTGGTTACACCTTCTTCACAGATCGTTGGAACTCAGGCAGTATTTAACGTATTGATGGGTGAACGTTATAAGATGGTTACAAAAGAAACAAAAGATGTTCTCGCAGGAAAATACGGAAAGACAACAAAACCGGTTGATCCGGAACTTCAGAAGAAAGCTCTCGGTGATGTAGAACCGATCACGTGTCGTCCGGCAGATCTGATCCCGGATGAGCTTGATACACTCCGTGAAGAGTGCAAGCAGTGGATTCAGCAGGATGAGGATGTGCTGACATATGCATTATTCCCACAGGTTGCTGTTGATTTCTTCAAATACAAGAAATGCCAGGAGAAACTTAAACAGTACCAGCAGATAGCTTCCATAACTGGCATATAACATTTTCAGTTTTCCCTTCAATTCCAGCAAAGCATTTTCCATCCTGCTGTCCTCCTGATTATTCTTCTTCCTCTTCGTACAGTGCTTCCAGTTCTCTGAGCCTCCGTTCATAAGCGGCTGCTCCTTTTTGGGCTCTTCCGTACCGGATCGTATGCAGCGTGTAAGTAACCACCGAATACACACCAATCGTCACCAGATATCCGCCAACGATCATCATACCGATCCAGGTTACATTCAGAGTATGTAGATGATCAGCAAGAAATTCTGCAAAATAAGCTCCCACAAGTAACAAAATCACCAGATATCCGATACTTGCCAGGAAAAAATTGCGAAACAGTGCCAGACCGATATAATCACTTCGATAATACCGGGCAATCCGCAGTTCTTCTTTTCCTTCTCCGCTTTCATATCTTGTCAGCTTTGTCATCAGACGAATCTTTTCTTTCTTCAGCATATGTCCTCACCTGACCGTTTCAACTGTTTTCCGTTATCTCTGATTCTTTTCTATGCCTTTTGGGCAAAATCATACATGATTTATTTTACCATATCTTTCCGTGCATTAAAAGGGACTTTTTAAATTCCTTTACCGATACACAATGTCAGAACATAAACATTTTTCACCCCAACTGCCTTTAATTTTCCGGCAATTGCGTTCGCTGTACTTCCTGTGGTGTAAATATCATCTACAAGAAGAATATCCCGATACATTCCTGCCTCTTTTTTTACAACAAATGCCCGTTCCATATTCTTTTTTCTCTCTTTTCTACTCAGCTCTTTCTGTGCTTTTGTGGATTTTTTCCGTAGTACCAGATCGGTACGAAGGGGTATGGAAAACCCTCTGCTGATTTCCCGTGCAAGGACTTCTGCCTGATTATAGCCTCGCACACTTTTCTTTTTTCTGTGAATGGGAACCGGAAATATCACCTGTGGATGTACCTGTCGGATAAAATCCGCTCCGTATAATCCCATCAGTCTCCCGAGAAAAATGCCGTATTCTTTCCGTTCTCTGAATTTCAGTCCCATCAGAGATTCTTTCAGTGGATCTTCATAAAGGAACAACCCTTTTGCCCGGGTAAATGATGGCTCCTGTCGGTTGCAGTCATAACAGTATTCCTGTTCTTCCCGAAGCAGCGGTTTCCCGCATTTTTTACAATTTGGCTCCCCGATCGGTTTCGGCATCCTGCGCTGGCAGCTGTGACACAGGTATTTTTCCATGCTTCCAAGCACCTCATCACAGAATGCACACCGCCTCGGATACAGCCAGTCCAATAATCTTTTACTGTTCATTCATTTCCTCGATCCGCTGACACAGGCTGGTATACCGTTCCTTTTCCTGTTTGTTTCGGATCATCTCTTCAAAAGTCACTTCACTCCCAAGGATCGTCACGCAGGTACGTGCTCTTGTAACGGCCGTATACAGAAGATTTCTGCTCATCAGCATCCTTGGACCCCCGAGAAGTGGCAGAATCACTGCCGGATATTCACTTCCCTGAGATTTATGTATTGTGACTGCATAAGCAAGTTCCAGTTCATCCAGCTGTTTAAAAGAATACTCCACATACCGGTTTTCTTCAAAGACAACCGTCAATGTCTCTGCAAAGGTATTGATTTCTTCTATGATACCCATATCACCATTGAAAACACCGACTCCTTTATCCACAGCGATACCGTACTTCCCACGGATTTCCCACTCCAGCTGGTAGTTATTCCGGATCTGCATGACTTTATCGCCCTCTCGAAACAGTCCTTTTCCGGTTTCTTTTTCTTTCTTTTTCACATCCTGCGGATTCAGATATTTTTGCAGAACCTCGTTTAATCTTTCCACTCCGAGAAGCCCCTTCCGCATCGGTGTGAGAACCTGAATATCCAGAGGTTTTGCTTTCACATATGGTGGCAGTTTTTTCTGTACCAGATATACGATACCGGCTACGATCACATCTGCATCATACCTCTTCAGAAAGAAAAAGTCTTTGCTTTTATTATCGATTTTTACGGTTTCTCCACGGTTGATCTTATGAGCATTCATGACGATATCACTCTCCGTTGCCTGTCTGAAAATTTTATTCAGTTTCACTACCCTGAAGCACCGGGAATCGATCACATCTTTTAAAACCCTTCCCGGTCCCACACTCGGCAGCTGATTGACATCACCCACAAGAATCAGTCTGGTTCCCACCTGTACGGCACGAAGCAGTGCATGCATCAGAGAAATATCCACCATCGACATCTCATCAATAATGATCACATCTGCCTCCAGCGGATTCTCCTCGTTTCGTTCAAAATGTACTGCTGCAGATGAATCGTCCATCATTCCCGACAGTTCCAGAAGTCGGTGAATCGTAGATGCCTGATAGCCGGTTGTCTCCGTCATTCGTTTTGCCGCTCTTCCCGTAGGTGCCGCAAGAAAAATATCCATGCCTTCCATCTCAAAATACTGAATAATGGCATTGATCGTCGTGGTTTTTCCGGTACCAGGACCTCCGGTGATAATCAGAAGCCCATTTTTCACTGCCTCAACCACTGCATCTCTCTGCAGTTCATCCAGTTCCAGCTCATTTTTCTTTTCAATGTTTGCCAGCCGTTTCCGAATCGTTTCTTCATTTTCTTCCGATTGAATATTCAATTCACACAACCGTCGCGCCGTATCCAGTTCCAGATAATAGTACTGGCTGCCATAAACGATCCGTTCCGTCTCCGGTTCTCCATTTTCATTAACTGCACCTTCCACCGGAATTTCTTTTATTACCACTTTCCGCTCAATGGCAAGATCCATAATATGTTTTTCCATATGCTGTGGCTCCACTCCAAGAAGCTCCGAAGCCTTTGCCAGAAGTATTCGTTCCGGCAGATAAACATGCCCGTCCTGAGCTGCCAGCGTCAGCGTATAAAACAGACCACTTCTGATCCGATAATCGGAATCGGTATGGATCCCGATTCTTCCGGCAATCTCATCTGCAATCCGGAAACCGATTCCCTGGATATCTTCTGCCAGCTGATATGGATTCTCCTTCAATACCGTATAGACACGAGAACCATATTTTCCATAGATCTTCACACCGAGACTGACGGAAATACCATATTGTTGCAGAAACATCATTGCACTTCGCATCTCTGATTTTTCTGCCACCTGCTCTGCGATCTCTCTGGCTTTTTTTTCACTGATTCCCTTTACTTCTGCAAGACGTTCCGGTTCCTCATCAATGATCCGCAAAGTATCGTCTTTAAACTTTCGCACAATTCTTGCAGCTAAAGCGGCTCCCACGCCTTTGATAGCGCCAGAGCCGAGATATCGTTCCATAGCGATGGAATCTTCCGGAAGTTTCGTTTCATAAGACTCCATTTTAAACTGCTGTCCATATGTGGCATGTTCCACATAGAAACCATGAAGTTCAAGAAGTTCCCCCTCGCCTACATATTCAAATGTCCCCACACAGGTCACTTCCGATCCTTTTACAATCAGATTCAACACTGTATATCCATTATCTTCATTTCGAAATATGATATGATCCACATACCCTTCGATTGTATCCTGTGACATGCTTTATTTTCCTAACTCTTCCATTACTTCCGCATACCGTCCGGTTCCTTCGGCTACCACACACGCCGGATTCTCTGCTGTCATGGTGTTGATTCCCGTTCTCTGGCTGATCACCTCTTCAAATCCATCCAGAAGTGCTCCGCCTCCGGTCAGGACAATTCCCCGATCCACAATATCCGCAGCCAATTCCGGTGGCGTCTTCTCCAGTACACTGTGCACTGCTTCCACAATTTTTGGTGCACTCCTGCAATGCCTCCCGTACCTCCTCTGATGTAACGGTGACAGTCTTCGGAAGACCGGTGATCACATTTCTTCCCTTCACTTCCATCGTCTCTGCCTGCGGCCGCTTGCACACTGTTCCGATCTTCATCTTTATGGCTTCTGCAGTCTGCTCTCCGATAAACAGATTGTGTGCTTTTCGGACATGGCGGATGATTGCTTCATCAAAATCATTGCCCGCTACCTTGATAGATGCGGAAACCACCACACCCCCAAGGGAAATTACCGCAATGTCTGTGGTTCCGCCCCCGATATCGACAACCATATTGCCAAACGGCTTGGTAATATCAATACCGGAACCGATTGCTGCTGCAATGGGTTCCTCAATGATATATACTTCTCTCGCTCCCGCCTGGTAAGTAGCTTCTTCCACAGCTTTACGTTCCACTTCTGTCACGCCGCTTGGCACGCAGATGCTGATCCTTGGCTTGCGAAACGCCTTTCTTCCCATTGCTTTTTGTATAAAATGTTTCAGCATCTTCTCTGTGATCGTATAATCGGAAATCACACCCTGCCGCAGCGGACGGATTGCCATGATATTTCCCGGTGTTCTTCCGATCATCTGACGTGCTTCCTCCCCGATGGCTTTGACCTTGTCTGCATCCTTATCATACGCTACTACGGAAGGCTCTTTTAAGACGATTCCTTTTCCTTTTGTATAAACCAGAATACTTGAAGTACCCAGATCAATTCCAATATCTGCTGCTGCCATAATAATCCCCTTTCCTGTACACTGCCTGTTCTCCCACGGCGAATCCTGCATGGCCGCCCCTTTTGTTCCCTGTAACAGGCTTTCAGTTTATTATAATCAATTCCTGTTGAAATGAAAAGTTTTTTTTAGAGGTATTTTTCGACATACTTTCCGGTATATGAGATCGGACTTTTTGCTATTTCTTCCGGTGTTCCCTTCGCAATCACCGTACCTCCCCGGTCTCCGCCTTCCGGTCCGATATCAATAATATAATCCGCTGTTTTGATCACATCCAGGTTATGTTCGATAACCACA
>OHYD01001291.1_pt1 | contig 10354 bp, 8 predicted proteins | sample 1580191 | NCBI WGS metagenome assembly OHYD01 (sample SAMEA3882510, study PRJEB24775) | human gut metagenome | biome: human-associated habitat; feature: intestine environment; material: feces | place: Netherlands | collected 2009/2010 | reverse complement strand
CCCGGGGGCTAGTTCCGCCCACTGGTCCGGGCGCAGGCGCTGGGTGTACAGATTGGTGAAGCCGCAGCGAAGCAGGTTGTGGCGCAGAATGCCCAGGCGCTTCGGATTCACTTCGTTGGAAACATGCTCCTGCGGAGATACCCGCGTCTGCGCCAGAATGCTTTTCCCTCCCGGCGCCGCGCACATGTCCAGGCAGCGTTCCGGACGAAACGGAAGATGCGCCAGAGGGGCCGTTTCCCAGACGGACGAAAGATCCAGGGGATAGTAATAGCCGCATTCGTAATCCGGCAGGGAGCCGGGTTTGGTTTCCGCCTCTCCGGACGGGAGCGCCAAGATGGAGGAATGCCCCCACTCCTGCGGCGTGTCCTTTGCCGGCAAGGGCGGCCTGTAGCCTTCCGGTGCCTTCGGGGTGATGACCAGCGCGCTTCTGGAACGGTTCCCGGCCTGCATGGCGTCCAGGAAATCCCGTTCCTGTTCCGCCGTCAATTCCAGTTTGCGGGCGAGTTTGAGTATTTGGGAGGAAGACACGAGATCAGGCCCGGAATGTTTCTCCGAAGTGGGTGTTGAGAGCCAGATGGGCGGCCCCCAGGATGCCCGCCTCCGTACCGAACTGGGCGGGAAGGATTTCAAGGTATTCCACCAGAGGGGCGGCGGCTGGAAAAGCAGGGTTCTGGCCTTGGCCACGCCCCCGCCGATGATGATGGCTTCCGGGTTCAGGAGATAGCAGCAATTCATCAGGGCGCAGGAGAGTTTTACGGCCAGGTCCCGCCATACTTGCTCGGCTACTTCATCACCAGCCAATGCGGCCCGTTCCAAAGAGATGGGGTTGCAGTCCACAATGGCCTTGTCAATGCCGTGGCTGGCATACAGCGTGCGTGCATCCGCAGCTATTTCCCGGTTGCCTACATAATCTTCCAGGGAGCCGCGGTTTCCGTAATGGCCCAGACGCCCCCGGTAGTCGATGCTCGTCTGCCCCAGCTCCCCGGCGGAGCAGGTAGACCCGCGCAGAAGTTCTCCGTTCACGATCAGGCCGCTGCCAACGCCGGTGCCGAGGGTCAGGCAGACCAGATGTCTTTTTCCTTTTCCGGCGCCCAGCTTCCATTCCGCATAAGCCATGCAGTTGGCGTCGTTTTCCACGTATACGGGCAGTCCGCAGGCGGCCTGGAGCATGTCCCGTACCGGAACGTTGTTCCAGCCGGGCACGTTGGTAAGCGTATAAACGGTCCCCTGGTAAAAATTGACGAACCCCGGCATTCCCATGCCGAGGGCCTGCACTTCCGGGTGATTCAGCCGCAGCATATTCACGAACTGGGCTATGGCTTCAATCAGTTGATCGGGATTGCCGTATTCCTGGGTGGCTATCGAAGGAGCGTGGGCGATTACTTCCGCGCCCTTGACGACCCCCATCTTGATGGAGGTGCCTCCGAAGTCAATGCCGATGGAGGGAATGGTTGAAGCTGTCATATAACGCCAATATAGAATTTTATCGGGCGTTGAAAAGGTTAAAAGAAGTATGTTCCCGGTAAAATCCCGACAGGAAAATAGAGGGTGCAAAAGGGGGGGAAATGACTTGTTTCATCACTGAATTTTCTTGAATGAACATTTGGGCGTTTGTAATGTCTCATAGTCTAGTCAGCGGGGCGGGTTCTGCCCTCTGTTCGTGAAATATTGTCAACCTCAGCCCATAGAGACACCTCCTATGCCTACTCCCAAGAAAACCAATAGCAAGACCGTCGCCAAGGAAGTTCCGGCTTCCAAGAAAAAGACCTGCGGGAAGTCCGATTGCAAGACCGCTGTAGACCTGGAGGCTCCCGCCAAGAAGAAATGCTGCAGGAAAAAGGCGTCTGAACCGGAAAAAGCCGCCAAGCCCGCCAAAGAGGCTGCCGCCGCCGCGGCTGAAATGGAAAAGAAGCCTGCGCCGAAAACGGCCAGAAAGGCTCCGGTTAAGAAAACCGCTCCCGCTCCTGTTGCCCCGGTTCCCGCTCCCGCGAAAAATGAATTGACGGATGAACAGGCGGAAGCCATTGCCGCCGCCAGGGCCGAACTGGCCGCCAACCCCGAATGGGAGCCTTTTGTGCAGATGCAGCGCCAGCATCTGCTGGACTTGCGCGACAGGGCTCTGGACAACATGAGCGGCGTGGCCCGCGATACTCTCCGGAATCATCCGGAAGGCAGTGAGGCTTCCGGCTCCGGGGAGCACCAGGCGGATGCCGGCAGTGACGCCTATGACCGTGATTTTGCGCTCAGCCTGCTTTCCAAAGAGCAGGACGGCCTGTATGAAATCGAACAGGCGCTCGCCCGCATTGACAACGGAACATATGGCATCTGCGAAATGTCATACAAGGTCATTCCCATCCTGCGTCTGGAGGCCATCCCCTTTGCGCGGCTTACCGTGGAATGCCAGGCCCAGTGGGAAAAGGAAAAAGGCCAGAATGCCAGGTTCCGTCCCAGAGTGGCCCTGGGCTTTGCCGGAGGACAAAATGATGTAGATTTATCTGTTTCTCTTGACGATGATGAAGAATAGTGTATAAATCCTCCCCCGTAACACATTTTCATCATGCCAAGAGACATCATCATCCTCGAATGCACCGAGGCCAAAGCCGAAGGAAAGCCTACGTCCCGCTACGTCACCACGCGCAATAAAAAAAGCCTGCGTACTCCCGGCCGCCTGGAAAAGATTAAGTACAATCCTTTCCTGAAGCGCCGCACGCTTCATCGTGAAATGCGTTAACTGGTTCGGCTTATCGATTATCTTTATTATTATGTCCACTGAACCCAAGACTGTAGAACGCCGTATTCGTTTCCGCACGTGCAATCGTCAGATGCCGCGCCGCCGTCTCGACATCCCGATGGATCAGGTCAATCTGCTCAACCCTGATTTTCTGTCCAAGTTCACCTCTGAAACCGGCAAGATTCTTCCCCGCCGTGTGACCGGGCTGTCCGCCAAGATGCACCGCAAGATAACCCGTGAAATCAAGCGGGCCCGTTCCATCAACCTTCTGCCGTAACAAGCCCCAAGGAAAATCTCTTTCGGTAGAATTGTCTTTGCAGGCGGGAGTTTGTCCGGTAACAGGGCAGACTCCCGTTTTATTTCCACCCATCATCCTCTTTTTCCATGCAGGAACTGAAAGATACCCAGTCCGAGGCGGATACGCGCAATATTTCCATTGACCGGGTGGGCGTAAAAGGGTTGCGCTTCCCCATCCAGATACAGGACAAGCTCAACCGCATCCAGTCCACCGTGGCGACGGTTTCTCTGGCGGTGGATCTGCCGGAAGAATTCAAGGGCACCCATATGAGCCGTTTTGTGGAAGCGTTGCACCAGCATGGCCCCTTGCTGGATGTGCATACGGCCCTGGCCATTCCGCGGGAACTGCTCCGCCGTCTGTCCGCCCGCCGTTCCCATGTGGAAATGGAATTCCCGTTTTTCCGCTCCAAAAACGCTCCTGTGACTGGAATTGAAGGGCTCATGGATTACGTTGTCCGGTTTGAGATGGAGGCGGAAGCGAACAACAAACTGGCTGATTTCAAGCTGACAGTTATCGTTCCCGTGACGACACTTTGCCCCTGCTCCAAGGCCATGAGTGCCTACGGAGCCCACAACCAGCGCGGGCTGGTTACTTATTCCGTGCGTTTCGCCTCCAGGCCCGTCTGGATTGAAGACCTGATTGACCTGGTGGAATCCTGCGCGAGCTGCTCCCTGTTCAGCGTCCTGAAAAGGCCGGATGAAAAATGGGTGACGGAAAAAGCTTATGAAAACCCTGTCTTTGTGGAAGATCTGGTGCGCAACGTGGCGTTGAAAACGCAGAGTCATTCCGCCTTCAGCTGGTACCGGGTGGAAGCGGAAAATTTTGAATCCATCCATAACCACCAGGCATATGCCGTCATTGAGCGCGATTTGCGTTCCTGAACCATTTCCGCGCCGGATTTATGAACGATAACTGGTGGGCCGTTGCCTCTCTCATCCTTTCTCTGGCTTTCACAGGGCTGGGATGGTGCCTGCTGGCTTCCGGCCGGCGGTTTTTATATGCCCATCTTTGGATGGCGTGCCTCTTTGTTCTACAGACAGGGGCGCTATGCGTCAAAGCGTACCAGGCGGGAATGTGTCCCATCCGCGGCGCTTCAGAGGTGCTCTTTTTCCTTTCCTGGAGCATCAATCTCTTTTATCTGATGCTGGGACGTGCTTACCGAATGTCCGTGCTTGGCATCTTTACGGCTCCGGCTATTGCCGTGCTGACGGTTTTTTCTCTGCTGATAGGCCGTTCCGGAGCGGACGTGCAGGGCACGCATGACTTCTGGGTGACGGCGCATGTGGGCATAGCCATGATGTCCTACGGAGCCGGCGGCCTGGCCGCTGCCGCGGGGGCGGCGTTCTGCATGCAGAATGAATGTCTTAAAAGACACCGGATTCCCGGCACCTGCCGTGTGCTTCCTCCCATCCGTACACTGGAAGCCAGCATGAAGCGCCTGGTTCTTGTGGCATTCCTCCTTCTTCTGCTCGGGGAATGGTTCGGATGGCGGGGGCATCTCCCCATTAATGCGGCCAAGACATCCATTGTCATTCTTCTCACGGCAGGCTACAGCGTCCTGCTGTGGTTCATTTACCGCCGCGGCATGCCGGGAAGAATTTTGGCCTGCTGCTGCGTGGCCCTCTTTATTGCATCCATGAGCATTTTCCTGGTAAGCTGATGAGAATGGTTTGTTTAGGCTTGAATCACCGGACCGCTCCCGTGGAAATACGGGAGCGGTTTGCCGTGCCGTCCCATAAGCTCCGGGAGGAAGGACAGCGCATCCGTTCCCTTCCTGGTGTGGACCAGTGCGTTGTGCTTTCCACCTGCAACCGCATGGAAATTTATTATTGGTCCAACGAACCGGAAAATGCGCAGGAGCACATTTTATCCCATTTTCTGGGTGATGGGCGCGGGGAACTGGATATGGCTTCTTATTTTTACAGCCATCAGGGAGAAAATGCTCTAGGGCATCTGTGCCGCGTGTTGAGCGGCCTGGATTCCATGGTGCTGGGGGAAACGGAAATCTTTGGCCAGGTAAAAACGGCCTACCATACGGCTCTGGATGCCGGAATAACTGCGGCCTGCGCCAACAAAACCTTTCAGAAAGCCTTTACTATCGGTAAAAAAGTGCGGACGGAAAGCCAGATTCATGCCGGGGCAACCTCCGTGGGGTCCGTGGCAGTGGAGCTGGCGGAACAAATTTTCGGGGATCTTTCCGGCACCCGCGTCCTTATTCTGGGGGCGGGCGAGATGAGCCGCGTTACGGGGCGTGCCCTGCATGCCCGGGGTGCTGAGGGCATTTATGTGGCCAACCGCTCCTTTGACCGTGCGGTAGAGCTGGCGGGCATGATCGGCGGCCAGGCCATCCGGTATGACGTGTGGGGGAACTATCTCAGGGATATTGACGTGGTGGTGGCCGCCACCGCTGCTCCCCACTGCATCATCACCCGGGAAACGCTGCTGCCTTTGCGCGCCTCCCGTAAATACCGCTCCCTCTTTTTGATTGATATTTCCGTGCCGCGCAACATCTCTCCGGACGTGGCGGATATTGAGGAAGTGTATCTCTACGACATTGACACCCTCACCCAGCTGGCGGATGAGGCCAAGCGCAGCCGGGAGCAGGAGGTCTCCCGGTGCGAGGCCATCATCCGTGACAGCATTTCCAGATATTTTCCGGATTCCGCTCTTTATGACCAGTAAAAATACCCTCATCATCGGCACCCGCGGGAGCGCCCTGGCCCTGGCCCAGGCGGATATGGTCTGTGCTGCCCTTTCCCTCCGTTACCCGGAACTGGACGTGCGCCGTGAAATCATCCATACCATCGGCGATCGCCGCACGGATGTTCCTCTGGCGGATGTGGCCCGCGTTTCCGGCATGGTGGACAAGGGAATCTTCATTAAGGAACTGGAAACCGCCCTCCGGGATGGCCGAATTGACGTAGCGGTGCACAGCCTCAAAGATGTGCCGAGCGAGCTTGCTTCCGGCTTCACACTGGCCGCTGTCTTGCCCCGTGCTGCCGTGGAGGATGTGCTTATCACGAAAGAACCGGACTGGAACGGTTCCGGAACGCTGGCTACCGGAAGCGTGCGCCGACGCCTGATGGCGCGCACATACTGGGGCTCCGGCCTGAGATTTGAAAACCTGAGGGGGAATGTGCCCACGCGTTTGGGAAAACTGGTGGAACAGCCCGGCTGGGATGCCGTGATTCTGGCCAGGGCCGGTTTGGAGCGCCTGGGGCTGTACGCTCCGGAAACCCTTGTGGAGGGAAGAAAACTTTACATGCGTTCCCTGCCGGTGGAAGTTTTTATTCCTGCCGTGGGGCAGGGCATTGTTGGAATGGAATGCCGTTCCTCGGACAGGGAGACGGAGGAAATGCTGAAAGGAATCAATGATCCGGAAGCTTTTGCCTGTGCGCTGGCGGAACGGGCTTTCCTGGTGCGTCTGGGTGCGAACTGTTCTACGCCTGTGGGTGTTTACGCCCATCTGGATGGGGAGGAACTTGTTTTGCGGGCCGCGTATTATGCTCCGGGCAGGGAAGAGCCTTTTGCCGTTGTGGTGCGCGGAGACCGGAAAGCCCCTGAAGCGCTGGGCCTTCGGGCTTTTGAAGAGTTGGGCCTGCGTTGATGGCGGAAGACTTCCTCATGTTTCGGATGCGGAGAAAAATAAAAAGGCTCCGGACCGGGTCCGGAGCCTGAATCAGGCGGAAAACTCGCGGGCATTAATGTTTTTCTTTGGAGCCTGAGCTTTTATCGCTCATAAACTGCCCGGTTGAAGCATCGCGTTTGATGCGCCGCCCGGTTTTGCTTGTGGTAGTCTCAGAGCGTTTTTTGGAACTGCCCTTATGACTCCCACCCATGTGGGAACTGCTGGCCATATTGTATTCACCTCCTTTCCATTTTCTTCGCTTGTTCATGAACGAGAGAAGAAATCCTGCCGTATCATAGGTCCCCGTGACAGCATTTGGGGCTTGCGGATGGAGTTTGTACAGAAATATGCTTCTATTTATGAAGCAAACCGTTGCAAAAGGTAATCCCTCAGAGCCGCAGCTTCATTGTGCTCCGTATTTCTGGCGGAGTAAAGCAGAGTAACCTTCCCTTTCCGCGCCAGCCGTAGCAGATGGGAAACGGCTTCTCCGTTTCCATCCAGTTCCTCGTCGTACTTTTTGCGGAATGCGTCCCATCTGACTGGATCATGAGCAAACCACTGGCGGAGCGCCGTGGATGGAGCTATGTTCTTCAGCCACTCGTCCCAGGAAGCTTTTTCCTTGGAAATGCCGCGGGGCCAGAGCCGGTCCACCAGGACGCGGTATCCGTCCCCGGGTTCCTTGGGGTCATAAATTCGTTTGATGGTTATGTTCATACAAAAAGATTCGATAAAGGAATAGAGCCGGGAAAGTTTTTTTCTGTTGAGCTGCGTCGGGACATGCGTTTTACGGGACCGCCAACCGAGGCAGTCTGCGATTGGGGGAAAAAGAAACAAACGATTCTGTTCCGGAGAGGCTGCCGCTTCCGGCGGAAGATAGCTGAATCCGCTTAAAATTCCGGCGTAACGCCTGTGCGGACTTGCTGCGCCAACTATCGGCTTTTCATCTTTCTGGCTGCAGTACGCTCTGTGTTCCGTGGACAAATAAGCTGACGTGGAATCCGGTAAAAAAGAAACCGGATAAGACGGGGAAACTTCTGTATGGAGCGGCTTCTCTGGAAAAAGGATATAACGGTTGCTGCACAGATTCCTTTTCCCCGATTCTCCGGAATACTATTTCCTCCAGGAGGGGTCGGGCGTCGTTCTGCGGGCCTGGAGCATCATGATGAGCATCTTGAGCTCATTGAGGCGCGAGTAGTGTTTTTTCCTGACTTCAGGATCCAGGGCCCCATAATACAGCCACCGGTCCGTTTGGGCGGACATCAGGCGCTGGGCCGTCATGGCCATGGACAGGGCGCGTCCTGGGGACTGGGCAGCAATGGCCGTACTCCAGGAATACAGCATATTATTGTAAATGGTAGTCCAGGCGAACATGCGGTCGTCAAACCTGCCGGGACTCTCTACGTACGGGCGGAGCAGCTGTTCCGCTTCCGTGAGGCGTCCCTGGAGGATGTAAAGGAGGCTTTTAGCCGCCGTCAGGCCGTGGTTCCCGGGGCTCAGGCGTTCCGCTTTTTCTTCCTGATGCTCCAATACTTTGAGCCGGGCTGGGCTTGGGGGGGGAGAACTGCCTGCGGCATGCAGAATGTTGCGCCGCACCAAATCCGGGTCCAGGCTGCAGGAGGCGGCTGCTTCCAGCATGGGCAGCCGATTGCTGGAGGAAGCCGGGACGGCTTGAAGGGAGTTTTTCCAGACCGGAAAAGCCAGAAACGCATAACACAGAGCCAATATGGCCATCAGCAGTGCGGCGGTCGCTTGAAGCCAGCGGCCGACTCGGCGCGAAGCCTTCACCCTGGAAAGAGGGGCCGTGCAGGTAATGCCGCCGCATAGGGCGCTGGCTCCAAGCAAGGCAGGGTTATGCCAGATGAATTCCCCATAGGCGTGGAAAGCGGCGATGCACAATACGCAGAACGCCGCCGGTCCCAGGGGATTGGGCCGTTGATGTTCTCCTGACAATTTCAGAACGCTCCGGAGTCCGGAAATAAGAAACAGGGCCAGCAGAGCCAGCATCAGCCCCAGCCCGGCATAGCCGTAGTCGCAGGCGGCTTGTGCGTATTCGTGGTGGGCAAAATTGGGGAGGTTGGCTCCGGAGAAAAACTCCGTGGAAAGATTGGTGTACATCCGGCTGCCGTGACCGAACAGCGGAGCCTGGTCCGCCAGCGCCCAGGCCAGTTTGGACAGGTCCAGCCGGTTGCCGAAGGAAAATGTATCCAGAAGGGCGGTAAGCCTGCCCGCCCCCCGGGACAAATCCAGCACGGCATAGGACGTGCCTAGGAAAAGCAGGATAATAAAGAGGATGGACGCCGTGTAAAATTTTCTGTTATTGCGGAAAACGCTGGAGGTATAAATAAAGAAGCACAGGGTTACGCCAGCCAGGGCGTTTGGGAAGGCGGACCGCGAGCCGCACGTGAAGGAAACGAGGATGAGCGCCAATCCTGTGAATAGGCGGATGCCCCATTTTCTGGCGGAAGCCATGCTGTATGCGCAAAGGAAAAAACCGGTGACGGACAGGAAATGGGCGGAAAAATTTTTGTATCCGAACAATCCGATGTTGCGGATTTCCGTGCCGAACAGGGAATAATCCGGTCTGAACCAGGAGGCTTCCGTTCCCGTTATGTTCTGATACCCCCACAGCAGGGCATTCAGCAGCCCCAATGCCGCAGCCAGTACGGGAAGAATACTCTTTTCCCCGTTTCCGGCTCCGGCATACGTTCCCGCCGCGAACATGACGATGGCCGTGGCGATAAGGCCCAGATCCGCTACGCTCTCATAATAAAACCAGGGGGAAAACCATGCCCGGACAAGGAAATAGCCGCCTCCCAGACCCAGGGCCAGCCAGCCCGGCAGTCCGGGGCTGGGAATCTTGTATCCCCGGAGAATACAGAAGCAGAACAGCAGGAGGGCTGCCGCCAGAAAGCAGGCGGGGAATGGCATGGTTGGGAATTTATCTGGAAGGCTGCAGTATAAACGCGGGAAACTTCCTTGCCAAGAGCAAGCTCCCTGTTGTATGCGGGAGGATGCGTCCAAATGCCAGAGTTCTGGCGGACAAGACGGAAAAGGTGTCCGTAAGCCGGACAGGATAAAATGATCCCTGTTGCCAGGGAGAGTTTCTGCCCCTTACTGCGGCTGAAATAAAACTGAGTATCGGTAAGGGAAAATAATATACCGCAGAAGCGGGCATCAATCCGTCTTTGGCTGCATATTTTCCGTTCGCCGTAAAATCTTGCAGCGTTTCAGCCTGTTTTCTGGAAAACAAGGTTCCCTTATGCCTGTAGGCCGAATTTACGTTTAATTTCCGGAACGGAATAATTCACCAGCGTGGGTTTGCCCCCCGGGGTGCAGTACGGCACTTCACAGGCAAGCAAATCCTTTAGGATGGCAGGGGCCCGGTGAGGGGAAATGCGCTCCCTCCAGGCGGATTTTCTGGCAAATTCCCCAATGAAGGTCTCATAAGCCACGCGTTTGGCATTTCGGCTGAATTCGGACTGGGTGAGACGGTCCACCAGCTCCAGGAGAAAAGCGCGTGCGTTTTCCAGTTCCAGCAGTGCGGGGATGGATTCTATTCTGATGGTATTCTGTCCAAAGGGCGTAACGACCATGCCGGCCTGGTCAAAATGCGGGGCGAACTGCCGGATGACGGCAAAATCCCGCGGGTCCAGATCCAGCACCACCGGATCCAGAAGCTGCTGGGACGGCATGGGGG
>OHYD01001290.1_pt1 | contig 10358 bp, 7 predicted proteins | sample 1580191 | NCBI WGS metagenome assembly OHYD01 (sample SAMEA3882510, study PRJEB24775) | human gut metagenome | biome: human-associated habitat; feature: intestine environment; material: feces | place: Netherlands | collected 2009/2010 | reverse complement strand
TTCTCGATGGCGTTCACGAGCTTGTTTGCGATGTAGGCATGGCCCTTGATGGTGGGATGCACGTCAAGGGTGGTCTCGGTGTTGGGGATGGCCACATAGGTCAGGTCGTAGGTCTTTGCGATCTGCTTCTCAAACTTGTTCAGCTTGCTGAAGTAGCTGCGCCAGCAGGGGATGAGAGGCACGGGGTTGGTGTAGCCGATGAGAATGATCTGCGCGTCCGGGTTCAGCTTGCGAATCTCCTGCACGATGGAGATGAGGGCTGCGGTGGTCTTGGGGTAAGTCTCGTCGCAGATCTTGCTCATGCCGGAGAAGAAGAGGTTCCATGTGGCGTCCGTCTCTGCCTTGGTCAGCTTCATGTCCTTGATGCTGCGGTAGATGGTGGACATGGTGGAACCGGAGCCTTCGCTGCGCAGATCACCGGCCAGAATGGTGGCGGCCAGCTTCTCGCTCTTCCAGTTGGTGGCGTTGCCCAGACCCACGATGCAGGGGACAAAGGCGTCGTTGGAGCCGATCTGGACCGAGATGACGTCGGCCTTGCGGATGTAATCCTGAAACTCGGGGTAGTTGTACTCGCAGCCGGAGGCCATATTCATCTGAGGCATCTTGCCATACTGGATCATATCCGCGAGGTCGGGGGCCGTCAGGGCCGGCAGACCGAGGTTGATGGCGTGGTCACGGTCGAGGCCGAGCGTCTCCGCCACCTTGCCGACGTAGCAGTTGGGGGAGTAGCCTTTGAAGTTGGGGGCCATATCGACGCTGTAGCCAGCGCGTGCGCTGTACTGGACATCGGCCAGACCGACGCCGGCGCAGATGCTGTCGCCCAGTGCGACGTAGGTGAGCTGCTTATCCTCTTTTTCTTCAGAGACCGCAGCTTCGGCTGCGAGAGCAGCCTCTTCGGCGGCAGAGGGGTCCGGGTCGGCCTTGGCCGTCTCGGTGGCAGAGGCCTCGGCGTCTGCCGGGGTCTCGGGCTGCAGGGCAGCTTCCGGATTCAGGGTAACGATAACGTGGTCATCGCTGGCGGCAGCGGTATCGGCGGCTGCGTCAGCGCCCTCAGCCAGTGCGGGGACGCTGAACATCGACACCAGCAGCAGGGCGGAGACGGCCAGACTTGCAAAACGCTTGTTCATGGCAGAAAAATCCTTTCGTGAGATCAATAGTCGCGGGGAGAGATGTCGGCCTCGAGCTGACGGTAATCGATCTTGCCCACAGGGGTCATCGGCATCTCAGGGATGAACTTATAGGCCACGGGCTGGACATATTCGGGCAGCTCTTCAATGCAGAGCTGGCGCAGCTCCTTGATGATCTGCTTGCGCTTGGCGGCGGGAACCGCAGGGTCAAGCACCAGATAGACAAAAGGCAGGCGGCCCTGCACATGATCCTTGTCAACGCAGCCCACCACAGAGCACTGATGCACGGCGGGATGCTGGCTGACCACATTTTCGATCATGGAGGGGAACACCTTGAAGCCATCGTGACGGATGATGAGCCGCTTGATCCGGCTGTCCAGATAGACAAAGCCGTCCTCGTCCAGATAGCCGATGTCACCGGTATGCACCCAGACCCGGCCATCCGCATGGGTGTGCTTGATGGCGGCGGTCTCAGCAGGCTTGTTGTAGTAACCCTTCATAACGCCGGGGCCGGAGATGCACAGCTCACCCCGCTGGCCGATGGGCAGCTCTGTGTCGGTGCCCGGCTCAAAGACGGACACCAGCGTGTTGACCAGCGGCAGACCCACGCTGCCGGGCTTGTTGTTCCGGCCGGCAGCAGCGGTGGCGGCGGAGGAGACCTCGGTCATGCCGTAGCCCTTGGCGATGGGGAATTCCACATTGTGAGCGGCCAGGAAGTCGTTGACCGTCTGCTCGGCACCCCGGGCGATGGCATCGCCGCCCGCGGCATAGTTGCGGATGAAGGAGAGATCCTTGTTCTGCAGCTTGGGGTCAACAGCCAGCTGCTGGTAGTGGGAGGGCACGCCGAACATGTGTTCGGGCTTGTACTTCCAGATCAGGCTGCCCAGCTTATTGGGGTCGAGGTTGGGGACGATGACCACCTTGATGCCCAGCGTCAGCGGCAGATGTACGCCGCAGGCAAAGCCGTAGGCAATGAAGGGGGGCATGATGTTCAGCAGGGACTGGCCCTTGGAAAACAGCGTGTCGCAGGCAGAGAACTGCATGGCGATGCCGTTGAAGTTATTATCGGTCAGCATCACGCCCTTGGGGGAACCGGTGGTGCCGCCGGTGTGCACCACCACGCAGGCATGCTCCGGGTCATAGGGCTCCGCAGCAATGCTCTCGTCCTTCCCGGCAGCAAGGAACTGCTTCCAGTGGATGACATTGGAGTGATACTTGTTCTTGTCGAGATTCTGGACCTTGTAACCCAGCGCCAGAGGCAGCGGCAGGGAGTCGGCCGGGGAGAGCACCACCACATGTTCCACATGGGTGCGCTTGGCAGCCTGATGGCAGCGCTCATACACCACATTCAGGCAGATCAGCAGGTGGGAATCCACCTCTTCAATGTACTCACGGATGCCCTCCACACTGTAACGGGGATCCACCAGGTTCAGAGTCGCGCCGATCATGTCGGCGGCATAGAACGCAAAGATGATCTCCGGGGTCATCACGCTGACCACCGTGGCGATATCGCCCTTTTTCAGGCCCGCGGCCCGCAGGGCTGCTGCCGTCTTTTTGACGTTGACGATAAAATCAGCGTAGGTGAACTTGCGGCCATAGTATTCCAGTGCGGTCTCGCCCAGCCGGTTCTTGTTCTGCCGGCAGACGAGCTCAAACGCCGTGCAGGCGGGCATGGTCTGGTCAATGTACTTCTGATCGTAGAATTTCAGCCAGGGGCGTGCCTGGGAAGCATAGGTCGGGGTGTTGGATGTTGTCATAAATTGTCCTTTGTCCTTTGAGCAGTCACTGCACCCGCAGCCGGGGCAGCCGGATTCAACAGGGTCTTAAATTTCGTCCGTTTGTTAAAAACAACACAATACGTACAAGAGCTATTGTAGTAGAGCAGGGTGGAAATGTCAAGAAACAAAGGGCGAACTTTGTCAAAAAACGCAAGAGAAAGTTTACATTTCAGCCAGCCAGTCTTTGGTCTCCTGCTCGCTGCAGAGCACCCAGTGGCTGGGGCGCAGCTCCCGCCACTGGGGAGCCTCCTGCGTGTAATCGTGCATGGCGGGGTCGTAGACCAGCAGCTTTTTCTTCCGTTCCAGCCTGGGGTTGGGCATGGGGATGGCGGAGAGCAGGCTGCGGGTGTAGGGGTGGATGGCATGGGTCACCAGCTCCTCCGCATCGGCCAGCTCCACGATATCGCCCTTGTGGATGACGGCGATGCGGTCCGAAATGTACCGCATGACCGAGAGATCGTGGGCGATGAACAGGTAGGTGATGCCGCGTTCCTTCTGCAGGCGGCGCAGCAGGTTCAGCACCTGTGCACGGATGGACATATCCAGTGCACTGATGGGCTCATCGGCAACGATGAACTCCGGCTCCACGATCAGGGCCCGGGCAATGCCGATGCGCTGGCGCTGTCCGCCGGAAAATTCGTGGGGGAAGCGGGAGGCAAATTCCGGCAGCAGACCCACGTCCAGCAGAGCCTGACGCACCTTTTCCTCCTGCTGGGCGGTGGAAAGATCAGGCCGGACGTTCTGCAGGCCTTCGCCTACGATGTAGCTCACTTTGGCGCGCTCGTTCAGCGAGGACTGCGGGTCCTGAAAGATCATCTGGATCTCTTTGATGATCTGCCTGTCCAGCTGGCGGGAAATTCTGCCGTTGATCTTCTGGCCTTTATAAAGGATCTCGCCGCCGGAGGTGGGCAGAATGCGCAGGATGGCGCGGCCAATGGTAGTTTTGCCGCTGCCGCTTTCGCCTACAAGGCCGAAGGTCTCGCCCTTATAAATTTTAAAGTTGGCATCCTGCACAGCTTCATATGCTTTTTTGCCGGAGCCGTAGGTTACGTTCAGGTGGTTCACTTCCACAAGAACCTCGCGTTCATTTTCCATCTTACAGCCCCTCCTCTCGCAGCATTTTTACCGCAGCAGGCGGCTCGATCTTGGGTGCCCGGGGGTCCAGCAGCCATGTTTTGGCCTTGTGGGTGGGCGTTACCTCAAAGTAAGGCGGGCGCTTGACAAAATCGATCTTCAGCGCCTGCGGGTTGCGGGGCGCAAAGGCGTCGCCGTGGATCTCGGCAAACAGGTTGGGCGGCGTGCCCGGGATGCTGAACAGATCCTCGCCCTTCACGCCCATCTGGGGCATACTGGACAGCAGCGCCCATGTGTAGGGGTGGCGGGGGTCGTAGTAGATCTCATCGGAGGTGCCGATCTCCACGATGTCACCTGCGTACATGACGGCCACCCGGTCGGCGATGTTGGCCACCACGCCCAGATCGTGGGTGATGAGGACGATGGTCAGGTTGTACTTGACCTGCATCTCCTTGAGCAGCTGCAGGATCTGGGCCTGAATGGTCACATCCAGTGCGGTGGTGGGCTCGTCGCAGATCAGGATCTGCGGGTTGCAGGCCACCGCAATGGCAATGACGACGCGCTGGCGCATACCGCCCGAAAACTCGTGGGGATACTGCGCAAAGCGCACCTCGGGATCGGCAATGCCCACGTCCCGCAGGTATTCCAGGGTCTTTTCCCGGGCGGCCTTGCCCTTGAGATGCTGGTGCAGCTCCACGGCTTCCATGATCTGGTCGCCGATGGTCTTCAGGGGATTCAGGCTGGTCATGGGGTCCTGCATGATCATGGCGATCTCATGGCCCCGGACCTTCAGCCAGTCCTTCTCCTTTTTCAGGTCGGAAAGGCGGATGGGCTTGCCGTCATCGGCACCGTAATAATCAATGGTGCCCGAGGTGATGGAGCCGTTGGCATCCAGCAGGCCCATGAAGCTCTTGGTGAACACGCTCTTGCCGGAGCCGGATTCGCCCACGATGGCAAGGACTTCGCCGTGGTAGATGTCCAGGTCGATGCCGCGGATGGCATGCAGCACCTTGCCGCGCAGGTTGAATTTGATGTTGAGGTCCTTTACAGAAAGGATGAGCTGATTTTTTTCCATCTTCTGTCCCTCCTTACTGCAGGTGATTCTTCGGGTCAGCAGCGTCCGAGAAGGCGTTGCCGATGAGGTAGAACGCAATGGTGACAAAGCTCAGGATGATGGTGGGGTAGAGCAGCTGGTACCGCAGGCCCGCCTGCATCATCACCTTGCGGCCGTCGTTGATCAGGTTGCCCAGAGAGGGCGTTTCCACAGAAAGACCCAGGCCGATATAGGTGATGAACACCTCGCTGCCGATGGCGGCGGGGATGGTCAGGGCCATGCGCAGCATGATGACCGATACCAGATAGGGCAGCAGATTGCGCAGCACGATGCGGCGGATGGGGGTGCCGATGCAGCGGGAAGCCACGTTGTAATCACGGTCGCGGATGATCAGGATCTGGTTGCGGATAAAGCGCGCCATGGCGATCCAGCCCGTGATGGACATGCCCAGGATCAGGGTCTGGATGCTGGGGGATGCGACATAGGAGATCAGGATCAGGATGATGGTGGAGGGGACGTTATCGCAGATGTTGTACAGCTCGGTGAAGAAGAAATCGAGCTGGCGGACATAGCCCCAGAGCACGCCCACCGTGATGCCCACCACGGCCTCGATGAGGGCCACGAAGAAGGCGATGGTCAGACTGGTGCGTGCACCGGCCCAGATGCGGGCCCACAGGTCCTGGCCGATGGCGTTGGAACCCCAGATAAAGCCCTCTTCCCCGGGGGCGATGTTGCGGAACTGGATGCCGGTGGTAGAGTCTACCTGGCAGAGATTGGGATCTGCCTGACCGGGCAGATAAGGCTGCAAAAAGGCAAAGCCCACCACGAACACCAGTGCAATGAGCAGGGCCACGGCGATCTTATTCTTGAAGAAAGCACGGAAGGTGCTGCCCCAGTAGCTGTAGTTGGAGCTGGCGGTGGCTTCGGCCTGTTCCTCACTGAACCCGGCGGGGGTGAACAGCTCATCCTCCGGCAGATTTTCCCAGGCGGTGCGGCGCTGTGCCTGAGCAGCATTCAGCTGATCCTCCAGCTGCTTCGATTTTTCGCGTTTCAGAAAAGAGAGCATCAGCGTCCACCTTCTTTCTTGCCAAAGTTGATGCGGGGATCAATGAGCACCATGAGCACATCGCCCAAAATCAGGCCGATGATGCCCACGCAGGCGTACAGCAGCACGATGCCCTGCACCATGGTGTTGTCGTGGCGCTGCACACAGGTGACCAGCAGCCCGCCCATGCCGGGGATGCTGTACAGGCTCTCGATGTAGATGGAACCCACCACGGTATTGAGAAACGCCGAGGGAATATACTGCACCAGCGGCACCATGGCGTTGCGGAAGATGTGGCGCAGGGCGATGTTGCTCTCGCTCACGCCCTTGGCCAGCGCCAGCCGGACGTAATCCTTGTTGCTCTCGTCCACCATGTAGCGGCGCAGCCACATGGCGTAGAATGCCACGTTGCCCAGGCTCATGGAGCAGACCGGCAGCACCCAGTACCGCCAGTCGGAGGCATCAAACAGCAGGCCCACGCCCAGGGCGGTGGTGCCGTACATCTGAATATAAAGGTAATACACGGCGGCAGGCACAGCCTGAATGAGCACGATGATGGCGGTGCCGATCTTGTCCGGCCAGCGGTTCTTGAACCGGCCCATCAGCAGGCCCATGGGAATGCCGATGACCAGGCTCAGCAGCATGGCAAACACGCCCATCTGGATGGAGATGGGCAGCTTTTTGGCCAGGATGTCGGTGACCGAGGCATTTACCTTATAAATATGGCTCACGCCCAGGTCGCCGTGGAGGGCATTCCACCAGAAGCGGCCGATCTGCACCGGCAGCGGGTCCAGCAGGCCCATGGACTGCAGCCCGGCCTGGATCTGTGCCTCGGTCATTTTTTCGTAGTTTGCAAAGTAGCCTTCCACCGGCATCAGCCGCAGCAGGCAGAACACGAGCGTTACAATGACGAACAGCGTCAGGATGGAACGCCCGATGCGTTTTGCCAGATATTTCAGCATATCTGTGCGCACCCCTCTTTCGTTTGTGGTTCCTCCGCGGACAGTGGTCCTGAACAGCGGATAGGAATAGAATACATCAAAATTGCACTTTTGGAAAGTGATTTGCCCGGATTTTGAAAAATGTTTTTGTAAAAGCAGGGTAAAGTGAACGTTTTTCTTACAAAAACAACCCTCTCCGCCGGGTTGACGGAGAGGGATAAAAGTTTTTATAAACCTCTGCGCTTCAAAATCTCATCCAGAATGGCATCGGCCACATCGGCCTTGCTCATCAGCGGCAGCTCACGGGTGCCGTCCGGGGTAATGAGTGTGACTACATTGGTGTCCACACCAAAACCGGCACCGGCCACTTTCAGGTTGTTGGCAACCACCATGTCCAGATTCTTTTTGGTCAGCTTTGCAGAGGAGTTTTCCACAAGATCGCGGGTCTCCATGGAAAAACCGCACAGGAACTGGTGGGTCTTTTTGGGGCCGATGGTGCCCAGAATATCCGGCGTGCGTTCCAGAGGAATGGACATGTCGCCGTCCTTTTTTTTGATCTTGTCGTTTGCCACGGCAGCGGGGCGGTAGTCGGCCACGGCAGCGGCCATAATGAGCACATCCGTAGCATCAAAGCGGCTGGTGACGGCTTCGTACATCTGTTGAGCAGTGGTCACGGGCACATCGGTGGTAAACTTGACCGGCTGCAGGGCAGTCTCGCCGTGGATAAGGGTGACATCCGCGCCGCGCATGGCGGCGGCACGGGCAAGGGCATAGCCCATCTTGCCGGTGGAATGGTTGGTGAGGTAGCGCACCGGGTCCAGCGGCTCCTGCGTGGGCCCGGCGGTCACAGCGATGCGGACACCGGCCAGATCCTTGGGCCGGGCGATGGTGTGCAGGATGTACTCGATGAGCACATCCTCCTTGGGCAGGCGGCCGCTGCCCACATCCTTGCAGGCCAGCACCCCGCTCTCAGAGGGGATGACCGTGAAGCCGTAGTGCTCCAGCGTTCTGAGGTTGTCCTGCGTGATGGGGTTTTCCAGCATCCCGGTGTTCATGGCCGGGCTTACCAGCTTGGGGCACCTGGCCGCCACGGTGGTGAGCATATCATCGGCAATGCCGTGGGCCATTTTGGCAATGACGTTGGCCGTGGCCGGTGCCACCAGAACGACATCCGCCTTTTTGGCCAGCGAGATGTGGGTGACCTCGAACTTGAAATCGCGGTCGAAGGTATCCACCATGCATTTGTGGCCGGTCAGCGTCTCAAAGACGAGAGGGGTGATGAAATGGGTGGCGTTCTCGGTCATAATGACCTCCACGTCCGCCCCCAGCTTTTTGAGTGCGCTGGCCACATTTGCCATTTTATAGGCGGCAATGCCGCCGGTAACGCCCAAAAGGACGCATTTGCCCTGCAGATCCATCCAAAAAACCTCCTGTTTTGCGGGTTTGCCTCTTTAGTATAATCCAAAATCACCGCCAGCACAACAAAATCTTTCGGTTGGGTCTTGTATCCAGCGCAAAAATGCGGTAAAATAGCTTGACTTAGAATAAAACCTCTCCGTCAAGGTCTGCGTCTTTGCCGCCTCTCCTGCCGGGAGAGGCAAGCCACCCGGCTCCTCTGGCAGGGGAGCCGGAGCAAAGCGCCTGAGAGGTTTTGCAGGAAAGGTAAAATATGATCTTAGCCATTGATATAGGCAACACCACCGTCGCCCTGGGCGGCATCAAGGACGGACGTGTATGCTTTGTGGCCCACATGGATACGGTGCGCACCCGTACCGCCGCGGAATACCGCATTGAAATGGAAAAGGTGTTTGCCCACCGCCGCCACCCGGAAAAGCCCATCCGGTTCGAGGGCGCGGTGCTGACCAGCGTAGTGCCCCAGATCACCGGGGCACTGGCTGAGTGCGCCCGCTATTACACCGGCAAAAAGCCGGTCATCGTTTCGCCGGAGATCCGCACAGGCCTGACCATGGGGGTGCCTGACCCCCATGCCGTGGGCAAGGACCGGCTGGTGGATGCCGCTTACGCTGCGGCGAACTTCCCGCTGCCGGTCATCACCGTGGATCTGGGCACTGCCACTACATTTAATGTTGTGGATGAGAACCGGGTATTCCGGGGCGGTGTGATCTGCCCGGGGCTTTCCACCGGCCTGCGGGCTCTGGGGGAGCGCTGTGCCCAGCTGCCGCAGGTGCGGCTGAGCTCCCCCAAAGCAGCCATTGGTGTGAACACTGAGAACTGTATGCTTTCGGGCTCTGTGCTGGGCACGGCAGTCCTGCTGGACGGCATCACCCAGCGCATTGAGGAAGAGCTGGGCCGTCCGGCCACCCTGGTGGTCACGGGCGGGCTGGCAAAGTATGTCACGCCGCTCTGCCGCCATCCGCTGACCTACGACCCGGAGCTGCTGCTGAAGGGGCTGGCACTGCTGTACCAGATGAACGCCCCTCAGCCGCACTATGCCGCCGGGGGCAGGCGGCGGAACCCGAACAACAATTTCCGCCGGGGCCGCCGTCCCCGCTCCCAGCGCCGGGAACGCCGCGAGGAGAAGAACAAAAACGGCTGACGACGAAACAGGATGGAGAGAACAATGAAACTAGGGATCCTGGGCACGGGGATGATCGTGCGGGAGTTTCTGCCCTGGCTGGCAGGGCCGGACTGCCCCTTTACGGTGCAGGCACTCTGCAGCACCCAGCGCAGTGCGCCGGTGGCCGCCGAGATGTGCGAACAGTACGGCATTCCCCAGCACACCACGAACTATTTTGAATTATTGCAGTGGGTGGATGTGATCTATCTGGCCGTGCCCAACCTGCAGCATTACCGCTATGCCAAGGTGGCGCTGGAAGCGGGCAAGCATGTCATTGTGGAAAAGCCCATGGCCTGCACCGCTGCCCAGACCGAGGAGCTGGCAGCGCTGGCCCGCCGCAAAAAGGTGTTCCTGTTTGAGGCCATGACCACCCAGTACCTCGAAAACTACAACAAGATCCGGGAGCTGCTGCCCCGCATCGGCAGGGTGAAGCTGGTGCAGTGCAATTTCAGCCAGTATTCCAGCCGGTACGATGCCTTCTGTGCAGGCGATGTACAGCCTGCCTTTGACCCGGCCTGTGCCGGCGGTGCCCTGATGGATCTTGGCGTATATAATGTAAGCTACATCGTGGGCCTGTTCGGGGAGCCGAATCAGGCCAAATATACCGCCAACATAGAGCGCGGCATCGACACCAGCGGCATCCTGACCATGGATTACAGCGGCTTCAAGGCCGTGAGCATCGCCGCCAAGGACTGCGCGGCCCCGGCCCGGTACATTATTCAGGGCACGAAGGGCTATATCCTGCAGAAGTCCACCGCCAA
>OHYD01001282.1_pt1 | contig 10447 bp, 8 predicted proteins | sample 1580191 | NCBI WGS metagenome assembly OHYD01 (sample SAMEA3882510, study PRJEB24775) | human gut metagenome | biome: human-associated habitat; feature: intestine environment; material: feces | place: Netherlands | collected 2009/2010 | reverse complement strand
ACCGTAGCGACTAAAGTCACAAATAAGGATTATTTCATTCCCAGAGGGCGTCTACTTTGCCTGCGGCAAATCAGGATTTAATAACTCTTATATGGTTTTTCCATCAATTTCACTACTTCATACAGCAACATTGTTGCTGCACCAGTTCCACCCTTAGAGTAAATCTCAGTATCTTCATCAGATTCCGATGTTCCAGCAATATCAAGATGTACCCAAGGTTTTTTCTCAACGAATTCACCTAAGAATCTTGCAGCGGCAGTTGCACCACATTTTTTACCACAGTTAGCGATATCTGCTACAGTAGATGCGTTCAGATTATCATATTCTTCATCGCCCATTGGGAGTCTCCAGATATTTTCTCCTGCAAGGATGGATGCCTGGACAATCTTGGACATAAGTTCGTCGCTGTTACTGAAAGCACCAGTGTAGCGGTCACCGAGGGCAACAACACAGGCTCCAGTTAAAGTTGCTACGTCAATTAATGTTGTAGCTCCACATTCACGGATTGCGTAAGTAATGGCATCAACAAGTGCCATACGGCCTTCAGCATCAGTGTTAACAACTTCAATGTATTTGCCATTCATAGACTTAACGATATCGCCCGGTTTCATTGCCTTGCCGGAAATCATATTTTCACAGGCAGGAATAACTGCGGTTACGTTAATGCCAAGTTTCGCCTCTGCGATTGCACCCATAGCAGCGATAACTGCGGCTGCGCCGCCCATGTCACCATGCATGCCTTTCATGGCATTGCCAGGCTTTAAATTATATCCGCCGGAGTCAAAGCAAAGACCTTTTCCAATTAAAGCAATCTTTTCATCGTCTGTAACACGGCCGTTATATTCCATAACGATAAACTTAGCGGACTGTTTAGAACCACGGGCAACTGCCAGGTAGGAATTCATGCCGAGTGCTTCGCAATCCTGCTTTTCAAGAATTGTGCATTTGATATTGTTCTTTTCACAGATTTCCTTTGCCTTAGCTGCGAGAGCTGCAGGAGTCATCACGTTCGCTGGTTCATTTACCAGGTCACGGGCTGTTGTAACGGCTTTTGCCATCATTCTTGTGTACTGCTCTTCCTTTTTAAAGGATGCAGAATCAATTCCTGTCAGAATTCCAAGATGCAGCTCTGGAGATTCTGGCTTATCAGAAATGTATTTGTCAAAAGAGTAATCTGCGAGGAGAAGTCCCTTCATAGCAGAACTTAACCAGTAGGAAACATCTTCTCCGATTGCGGTCATAAGAAGGTTCTTTCCGTGGAAACGCTTTGCTTCCTTCATAGCCTGACCGAACTGTAACTGAAATCTTCTCGGAGTTGCCTTCTCAGGAATACCAATGAAAATCAGGTTATAATAAGGCTGTCCCTGATAAGAAAAATCCTTTCCTCGGAGACCGTATACCTTGCTTCCTCCAACGAGACCATCGGCCTGAAGACTTTCAAAAATCTCGCTAACTTTTCCAAGCTCGATACTCAGACGATTTTTATGATTGTATGTGACGAGCAATGTATCAAATTCGTAGTCCTCCAGATCTACGAGACGTTGTATTTGCATAAATGATACGCTCCTTTCTAAAAAATATTTTTATTTAAATAATTATAAGTTGCATTAAAATCGGGAAAAGTGCATACTATCCCCGATTATAATATGTAATATATATACGTTTTAGTGCATATATTCTTCAGCGTATATACAGTTATTTATAGTATAGCACAGTCAAATATTTTAAAACAGAAAAAACTTGTACACATTACATAAAATTTTGGTGGTAAGAGACACGGTTTTTGCGTAAACTACTTATAAACAGGGTAAAATCTTGTCAGAATAAATTGTAGTTAAATAAAGAGTGTTTGAGAAATCACTCCAGTAATATGTATGTCCCAATTTATGGGGAAAGTATTTTTCAAACACGCTCTAGTATACTTCATCTGTGATGAATTTGACAAAACAAATTTTTTTCTATATAATAATTAACAAAGCTAACTAACATTGTTAACCAGGAAAGAATAGGTGATAGAATGAATGAATACTCAATGATGACACAGGAACTGCAGGATCTGGCTGCACTTTCTATGGAACACGGACAGATTCCTTCAGGCCTGTATGACCAGTACCATGTACTGCGAGGTCTCCGTGATGTGAACGGTAAAGGCGTGCTGGCAGGACTTACGGATATTTCCACCATCACCTCTTCCAAAGAAGTTGATGGAAAGATGGTTCCCTGCGATGGAGAGCTGCGCTATCGCGGCTACGACATTCACGATTTAGTAGACGGATTTGTAGCAGAGCAGAGATTTGGCTATGAAGAAGTGGCCTATCTGCTTATTTTTGGACGTTTGCCACAGAAGCAGGAATTACAGGAATTCCAGAATCTTCTTGGAAGTTATCGTACATTGCCGACGAACTTTGTGCGAGACGTTATTATGAAAGCACCAGGTAAGGATATGATGAATACACTGCAGCGAGGCGTACTGACATTATACGGTTATGACGATATGGCAGATGACATTTCCATACCGAACGTACTGCGCCAGTGCTTACAGCTTACAAGTACTGTGCCGTTACTCGCAGTTTATGGTTATCAGGCATATAATCATTATGTAGAAGGCAAGAGTTTTTACATTCATTCTCCGAAGCAGGAACTTTCCACGGCGGAGAATATTTTGCGTATGCTCCGCCCAAATAAAAAGTATACACCACTTGAAGCAAGAGTTTTAGATATTGCCCTCGTACTTCACATGGATCACGGCGGTGGTAACAACTCGACATTTACCAATCATGTAGTAACTTCCTCTGGAACAGATACTTACTCCGCTATGGCAGCATCTCTTGGCTCACTCAAAGGGCCAAAACACGGTGGAGCAAATATCAAAGTTGTTCATATGTTTGATGAGATGAAGCAGGAAGTGAAGGATTGGAAAGACGAAGACGAGATTAAAAATTACTTGCTGAAGCTTCTCAATAAGGAAGCCTTTGATCACAGCGGATTAATTTATGGAATGGGACATGCCGTTTATTCTATCTCCGATCCAAGAGCAAGAATCTTCAAGGGATTCCTTGACAAACTCGCGCGGGAAAAAGGTTACGATGAAGAATTTGAATTCTATGACAGAGTAGAAAAACTCGCCGTCGAAACCATTCAGGAAAAACGCCGTATCTATAAAGGTGTAAGTGCCAATATCGACTTTTACAGCGGATTCATGTATCGGATCTTAGGGCTGCCAGACCAGTTATTCACCCCGATGTTTGCCGTGGCACGTATGGTCGGCTGGAGCGCACACCGTTTAGAAGAGTTAATGAACTGCGATAAGATTATCCGTCCAGCATACCAGAGTGTGGCTATGGATAAGGAATATGTTCCAATGAAGGATAGAATTATCGTGGAATAGTAAAGAGAATTTTAAAATAAAGCTATTTTTGGGAGGAAAATAACAAAAATATGAAAGCGAAAGACACAGGGAGTTCTGACTGGCCAGAAGGTGAGCCGTCAGCAGAACAAAAAGTGACTTTAGAGGACTACCAGCAACTAATCATGCAAATGCGAAAGGCCAATGTACAGTTTCAGCAAATGTGTAACATTCCATCAGGAGAACTGACAATGTTACTCACCCTGCGCCACCTGTTACTGGCAAAGGAATTTGTCATTCCGTCAGATATTGGGGATGCGATGAAGCTGTCAAGGCCAGCTGTATCCCGAATGCTCCATAATTTAGAGCGTAAAGGATATCTGGAAATGAAAAGCAGCGAAGAAGATCACCGCTACGTCAAGGTACAGTTCACCCAGACTGGAAAAGAACTTATCATCGAGGAATTTGAAAAATGCTGTAAGCTTTTAGAGAGGGTAAAAGAGCGAATGGGAGAAAAGGATATGTATAAGTTTCTCTATTATTACAGCCAGTTTTGCACGATTTTAGTAGATGAGATTTTTTGAGTGTCTCTGACAGGAGAAGCAGCTTAATTCATTAGCATTTAAACATCTTCTAATGCTAATGAATTAAGCTGCTTTTTTCTGGCTTTGGAGCCACTCAAAAAGGGTATCTTCTCGGGGCAGGCATTATTCTTCGTATGAGCGAAAATGACTTTGGAGTCATTCAAAAAGGGTATCTTCTCCCGTTAGGAGCGTTTCCTCCTGCCTGCGGCAATCAGAATTCCTCCAGCTTCTTCAGCAATGCCATTTCCCCTGAAACCTTATACTTCGCACAGAACCGACATAATGCAAAGAGAACTTCCCCCAGCTTCTCTGACAATTCCTCATCACTGCTGAATTTTTTCTCTGGATCTTCCCCAGCGGTGCCGAGCTGTAAATTCACAACAGAAGTTAGCAGGTCTTTAAAGACATCTTCATCCTCCGTGGAAAACATTCCAGCGGCGGCAGCCTTTTTCGCGATCTTCTGGCCGCGGATGAGGGCAGGGAAACTTTCTGGAACAAGGGCTATCTCTTCTTTTAAAGAGGTCTGTTTATGTCCTTCTTCCTGAGATTTTAACTTCTCCCAGTCGGCCTGCTGCTGTTCTACACTATCATAATGGCGGCCAGCAAATACATGAGGGTGACGGTGGATCATTTTGCGGGCGATGCCATCGATAACATCTTCGATAGCAAATTCGCCATTATCTTCAGCAACCTGGGACTGCAAAAGTACCTGAAATAAAAGGTCACCAAGTTCTTCTTTTAAATTGGCGCAGTCGCCAGTCTTAGTGAGGTCAGTTACTGCCTGATTCACCTCGTAGGCTTCCTCTAATGTATATAACTTAAGAGATTCATGCGTCTGTGACTTATCCCACGGACAGCCATTCTCTCCGCGAAGTGTGGCAACAATCGCCTGTAATTCCTGAAAATTAAACTTTTTATCCATTATAAATGCTCCTCCTTCAAACAGAATAAAATGGAAAATAATCTTTAATAATATTTGGTTAATATTTAGCTATCCAATTACATTTCAAGTTAAAATGTAATATTGTCCCAATATCTATAAAATCTTTGTATCAAGTAAATACAAATAAAATATAAGTAGAATGCGACTGGAATTACTATCATGCAGAAGTAATTCTTAAATATGCAAAACTATGCAAAAGACTATTGTAAAAATATGTTATTTGATTTATTATATCAGTAAGTCACGAAAAAATCTACATCAAAAAGAAAGAAGGTTTAGGATTAATGAACAACTTTGGACGGGCAGTACTGGCAGTGGGGTTAAGTGCAGTCATGACATTTACAGGTCCAGAATACTTTTTTCAGTCAGGGATAGAACCTGTAAGTGTTTATGCAGCAGAGGAGAAGGCTGTGCAGAGCAAGACAGCAGGAGATAATTCTGAAGAAGGCGAGAGCACGACAGAAGTGACAACAGAGAAGAAAGAAGAGAGTACGACAGCAACGGAAAGTCAGGAGAGCCAGACTTCTTCCGAAAGGGATACAAGCAGCGGTAATAAAGAGCATTCGCAGACAGAACATACAACAGAAGGTACGAAGAGGAATACGTCTGCTACATCTGGTAATACAGATCAGGCAGAAGATACCGATTCTTCTACATCAGATACATCCGGAAATTCCTCTCATAGTAACGAAGAAGGAACAACTCAGAAGAAGGCGAAGAAGGACATTTCCTCAAGAGAAGATGCAGAGATTCGTACAAAGGCGATTAAGAAGATTACGGATCAGTTAGCAGAGAAAGACGCACCGGACGGAAGCGATAAAACGAGTACATTTATCCCGAAGATTTATAATGATACTCGTCTGGCTATGAAGAATAATAAGGAATACATTGCGGGATATGTATATTTTAATCAGACAGATAGTGCCTGGAATCAGAATGGCTACTGTATCGCTAAGGCTGGATGTGGTCCGACTTCCATGGCAGTAGTAATTACATCTCTTACAGGTAAGTGGGTAACTCCATTGGATACAGCCATCTGGGGCTATCAGCATGGCTTTTACTCAAGAGCAGGTTCTGCACATGAGATGATTCCTGCGATGGCAGCGGCTTATGGACTGAAGTGTCAGGGAGCAGGAACCGATTATAATGCGATTAAAAAGGCATTAAAAGAAGGCAAGCCAGTAGTGTGCCTTATGGGACCCGGATATTTTACCAGAGGCGGGCATTTTATGGTACTGGTAGCAATTGATAAGAACGATTGCGTAACAGTAGCCGATGTCGGAAGCAGAGTGCGTTCCGCTTACAAGTACAGACTGTCAGATGTAATCGCACAGTCAAAAGGTGCCAGTGCAGGCGGTCCATTCTGGATTATGTCCTATGATAAGGAGAGTAAGTCTACGCTTCGGGAGAAACAAGCGATTAAGGATTATACAGAAGAAGATATGGCAGAAGATTTTGCCGATGTTTCCTACATGAAAGTAAAGGGAAATCTTCCAGAAGTACTCCAGGAAGAGAAGGCCGATGTTTCTATGAAAAAGGTAGTATCTATTCTTAAGATGTCAACTGGTAAGAGCCTTTTAGATACAATCGGAGCAGGTAAAGGAACCGCATTGGCAGGCACTTCTAATGCGGGAAGTTCTGTACTTTCGCCAGTGAGCCAGAATAGCCAGGTTATTGTGGTGAACACAGATGCGAGTAATAAGAAAGCAGGTAGCCAGAGTGGAAGTGCAGCACTTGCAGGAAGTGCTGCAGATACAGTGAGCCAGGGTCAGCCTGCGAAGAAGTCACAGAATCTGGCGCTCACACTGAAGCAGGATATCGCAAGAAGGCAGTGGGAGAAAAAGATTGATTTAAGCTGGATGGACAACTATATGCAGGGAACTTTGGAAAAATAATCTGTAAATTGAGGCGTGCAGGTTGTAGGAATGATTTTTCAAACACGCTCTAAGCTAATGAACAAATAAGTTGTGATAATTTAAAATAATGGACAAAGAATTATGAGAAAGATTAATTACAGAATTACAGTTAATATAACACAGAAGACGATGAGGCTTGGATTTCGCGCAAAGATGCCGGACGAGATGCAGGGAAAGCGCATCCGCGTGCAGGCTGTATTTACCCAGAGACAGGTAGAACGTCGTTTTCCGATGGAAGTAGTAATAGAAGAAGGAGAAGTTGGTGACCAGATTCGCGCAGATGCAGAGATATTGCTGCCATATGTATTTTACAGTCCGCCACGCCATAAGGTGAATGTTATTTTTACGCTTTGGTGTGGAGCGGAAGAGATTTGCTTAGATGACCAGCCATTTCCAGTGCAAAAGGAACTATTTGCCAGAGCGGAGATTGTCCGCAAGAGGAATCTGTTCAAGTTTGGACTTTGCTCTCTTGGATTGCCATTTTTACTGGTCAGAGATTATTTTAAGGAAGACAAGAATTTTATAAAGGCAGCGAAGCGGGCGAATGATACCGTATATAGAATTAGTGGTTATAATTATAGTGCCCGTCAGCAAAATACTGACTATTTTGCAGCCAGATACCGCAAATATATAGCGAAGAATAAGGTAAATCCGAATCAGATTCTTTTCCTTTCAGAGAGAGAGCCAGAGAAGAATGGGAATCTTATGCTTGTGAAGAAGTGGTTTGAGGAGAATGAACCCGAGGTAGAGATTACGACATTTATCAATACAAAGACAGTTGATCAGCTTCGCAAGAAGGAACTTCGGGATTGTGCGTTCAAATGCGCTACATCTGCAGTTATCATTTTAGAAGATTTCTATCCGCAGCTTCATAGCATTCAGAAACGCAGCGAGACAAAGATTGTGCAGTTGTGGCATGCCTGCGGAGCTTTTAAGACGTTTGGCCTTACCCGTATGGGTAAACAGGGCGGTGCGCCTCAGACATCGATGAATCACAGGAATTATGACCTCGTACCAGTCAGTAGCGATACGGTGAGAGATATTTATGCAGAAGCATTTGGCATTTCAGGAAGTAAGGTACAGGCGCTGGGAGTACCGCGTACAGATCTGCTTTTTGACTGGGATTATGAGGAGAAAAAGCGCGAGGAACTCTACGGGAAATATCCTATATTAAAGGAGAACAGGGTAATCTTGTTTGCACCGACATTCCGCGGAGATGGGAATAAAGATGCATATTATCCATTGGAAGCATTTGATGTGAATCACTTTATGGAAAGGCAGCCAGAAGACACGGTACTTATTTTAAAGAATCATCCATTTGTAAAGCAAAAGTTTACTGTGGATGCACAATGGCAGGACAGAGTACTTGATTTGAGCGGGGAAGAACATATCAATGACCTCATGCTGATCAGCAACCTTCTTATCACAGACTACAGTTCCAGCGTATTTGAGGCAGCGATCCTTGAATTACCAATGCTTTTCTACGCATTTGATGAGAAAGAATACATGGACAGCAGAGACTTTTACTTTGATTATTCGCAGTTTACACCAGGTCCCGTTGTCACGGATTTTGAGGCATTATGCGAGGAATCTGCTGCCATGCTTCAGAATATTGTATCGGCAAATGAACAGGCAGACCTTAAGAAATTCCGCGAAACGTTCCTAAATACTGTCGATGGCTGCAGTACAGAGCGCATTTGCAGGAAAATAAAGACAAACTATATAAATATTTAACTAAATTGCAAAAAAAGTTTGACAGCTCATGGGAAATAATATAAAATATTGGAATCATGGTAGTTTGTTAAAATAAAAGCATTAATAAGCATGAATCTAAAGACAGCATCATGTAAGAATGTTGACAGCATAGTTGAGACATTATGAGTAACATGGGGATTCAAAGTTACTAAGGAGGACTTATTTTTATGAAAGGAATAGTATTAGCGGCTGGAAGAGGTACGAGACTGTACCCTATGACAAAGCCAGTTTGTAAACCGTTATTACCAGTATATGACAAACCGTTAATTTATTATCCAATTGCCACTTTACTTCAGGCAGGAATCAGGGACATTCTTGTAATTATTCCACCAGGGGAAGAAAGAGAGTTTCAGAACCTTCTCGGAGATAGAAGTGAATTAGGACTTCATATCGAGTTTGCAGTACAGAAAGTTGCGCGGGGAATCGCAGATGCACTTATCATCGGAGAAGACTTCATTGGAGATGATTCTGTATGTCTCGTATTAGGAGATAACATTTTCCAGTGCCATAATCTTGATGAGATCATGAAAGAAGCCATCAAGGATGACCACGGCGCAAAGGTATTTGGTTATTATGTAGATGACCCAAGACCATTTGGTGTTGTAGAATTTGATGAGAACGGACAGGCTGTATCCATCGAAGAGAAGCCAAAGAATCCAAAGTCTAATTACATCGTACCAGGATTATACTTCTATGATAATCAGGTAATTGACATTGCTAAGAATCTTGAACCATCCGCAAGAGGTGAGTACGAGATTACAGATGTTAACTTAGAGTATTTAAGCAGAGGCCAGTTAAAGGTAATTCCATTTGACAGAGGACTTACATGGATGGATGCCGGAACAGCAGACAGTATGTTAGAGGCAGCCGAGATTGTTAAGGCACTTCAGAAGTCAGGATGCTATGTAGGCTGCTTAGAAGAACTTGCATGGAAAGAAGGATTCGTATCTTTAGATAAGGTTCATGAGATTGGCGAGAGCCTTAAGATGACCAACTATGGACAGTACTTACTCAAATTAAAGTAAAAAGTTGTTATTTTACACGGGAGATAATGAGACAACACGAATCAAATAACAATTTTTTATAGAAGAAAGCACAAAACTTCCCATATTTATACTAGAATGAAAATAAAACGGCAAACTGTCATAACAATTTCAAAACAACAGTTTCTAAAACATTTAACATTTTAAAAAAGATTATCTATTTTTTGGTTGACAGACTAGCTGCTTTATGATATACTACAATCAACCCAGAGGACATTGCACGGGTGCACATCATAAGAGAGAATATTATAGCACCAGAGAGGAGTACGTTATGCAGAGTACAGGAATAGTTAGAAAGCTTGATTCATTAGGAAGAATTACATTACCTATGGAACTTCGTAAAAGTTTCGATATTGGTGAGAGAGAGCCTTTAGAAATCTTCACAGAAGAAGATAAGATCATCATTAAGAAGTATAACCCTAGTGATATCTTTACAGGACAGTGTGAAGACCTCATTGAATACAGAGGTAAGAAGGTATCCAGAGATTCTATCCGCGAGCTTGCTAGAATTGCCGGATTTAAGCTGACAGAAGAGTAATCTTCTAACCCAGCTACTTCAACGGGAGTTCCCTGTGGTAGTATACAAGAGATAAAGATATGCCTTAAAAAACCAAGAACCAGTAGAGAGAGGCAAAACGGACAGCCCCCTCCTTTGCGAAAGCAGAGGAGGGGGCTGTACTTTGGTTGGAGATGGAACTACTATTTCATGGAAAGCCATAACCATCTGATGATTCCCCAAATCCCTCCAGCAATAAATAGAATTTCCCTCCCCAGCCAAAGCACAGCCCCCGAAGAGAGTCTAGCCCCTATATTTGTGGCCTCGGAGCAAGGTTTGGATACGAGCGTGTATAAGCGAGTAT
>OHYD01001281.1_pt1 | contig 10452 bp, 7 predicted proteins | sample 1580191 | NCBI WGS metagenome assembly OHYD01 (sample SAMEA3882510, study PRJEB24775) | human gut metagenome | biome: human-associated habitat; feature: intestine environment; material: feces | place: Netherlands | collected 2009/2010 | reverse complement strand
TTCCTACTCTCCAGATTTCCACTCTTTTCCCAGGAATAGCTTCCGGTAACAATAAGGCTCAGGATCACCGGTCCCAGAACGGCTACTGTCAGATACTTCCGAATCCATGCACTATACGCTTGTGCCACGCAGATCAACAGTGTTATGACCGCATCCAGCAAAAGTAGTTTCCAAAGGACTTCGCTTTTCACATCATCCTTCTTCAGATAAATATATATGATAATTGCCAGACATGGAAGAAGCATCCAGATTCTCGCTATTTTCTGATTTTTCAGCTTCTCCAGATATTTTGCCGTAAGATAGCACAGAAGCGGCAAAAACGGGATCAGCGACTTCGGTCTGATATAAAGTGCACCATTGAGCAGATACGAAAAAAACGGAACTGTCAGCACCACCAGACAACCAAGCGACAAGATCTTCTCATAAGCCTTTTTATAAAAAAGTCCGGTCAGCAAAATAATCAGCATCAGACAGCTAAGTCCCGGTCCATATGCCCCATACAGAAATTTTTCCAAATTGATCTGCGGTGTCAGAAGCTGCCAGATATCTGTTTTTTTCCCCTTGCTTCCGCTTCTCCCGAGAAGAGCCATCGCAGTCGGCACAAGAAGAACTCCTGCAAGCATGATTGCCGTCAGGATCCTTCTTGCAAACCGCAGTCCGTCACCTAGAAATCCTTTTACCGTAACCATCTCTTCTGCCCGCTCTTTTGTCCTTGCATACCGGTAAATTCCATATAGACCAAGCGCCAGTATTCCACCGATGCTGAAATAAAAGCTTGTCATGATCATCAGAAAGGTTCCGCCGATCAGCAGACCGGATTTTTTCTGTTCAAAATATCGGTCGATTCCCAAAAATGTCAGACAAAGAAATGGCATATAATTTACAAACATAATCTGATGCGACGACTGATAGATCATAGGTCCTGCGAAAAGAAACATCAGCGCTGTCATCCCGCTTACCGCAGCTGTAAATTCCCGGCTTTTCAGCCACCGGTACAAAATTATAACCGCTGCTGCCAGACAGACAATACTTGCCACCATCATATAATCCGACATCTTCACATTCGGCAGAAGATAACCGATCAAAACGACCGGACTAAACAATCCATAATAAGAAAAATTGTAAATATTCTGACCACCGCCAATATTTAATGCAAACTCAGGAAAAAACTGCCCTGTACGATAAAACTGCTGTCGGAAATATTCCGGGAACACACTGTGCTGACTGCTCCAGTCCACCTTTGCCCCGAAAATATTTCCTGCACCTGTAGAGTACAGACAGGCGGCAACCGTAAGCAGGATCAGTGCCATTTCCCATAGCAGACCTTTTCTACGTTCTTTCATGCTTCTGCTCCTTATCATCGCTGGAATCCTTTAAAATGAATATAGGGCGGCGCTTCGTCTCCAGATACGTCTTGGACAGATATTCTCCCATAATTCCCATACAAAGAAGCTGGATGCCACCCATAAACAGGATCACACAGACCATGGACGGCCATCCTGCCACCGGATCTCCCCAGATCAGTGTCCGTACTACCAGAACCAGAATCATAAGAAAAGAAACTCCGCAGAATACCACGCCGAGCACTGCTGCCACCGACAGCGGAGCCACAGAAAACCCGGTAATTCCCTCCAGAGAATATTTAAAAAGCTGGCGCAAGGACCACTTGGTCTCTCCCGCAGACCGCTCCACATTCTCATATTCCAGCCATTCGGTCCTGAACCCCACCCAGCTGAAGATTCCTTTGGAAAAACGGTTATACTCACTCATCTGCAGCACGGCATCCACCATCTTCCGGCACATGATCCGGTAATCTCTGGCACCGTATACCAGCTGCGTTTTTGAGATTTTGTTGATAAATTTATAGAAATTCTCCGATAGAAACGACCGGATCACCGGCTCCCCGGTCCGGTCGGAGCGTCTGGTAGCGACACTGTCACAGGTTCCGTTTTTGACCATCTCATACATCTTCGGCAACAGTTCCGGCGGATCCTGCAGATCCACATCCATCACCACCACATAATCTCCCTTTGCCTTACAGAGTCCCGCGTAGATGGCCGCTTCTTTTCCGAAATTTCTCGAAAAAGAAAGGTACTGGCAGCGCGCATCCTTCTCTGACAGTTTCTTCATCTCCGAAAGTGTCGCATCCTGTGATCCGTCATCCACAAAGATCAGTTCACAGTCCGCATCTATCGTATCCATCACCGGACACATATGTTCATAATAGATCGGTATGGTCTCTTCTTCGTTCCAGCAGGGAACAATCACTGATATCAGGTTCATACTCTCACTCCTCTTTCCGTTTCAGAACGTATACTTATCCATTTTATTCCTTCGATTCAGCATTGTACCCCCTGTTTCTTAAAATTAACGAAAGATAAATCCTAAGATTTCTAAAGATTTTTTTACAATCTGTAAAATTCCTGTATAATGAAGAGCAGAAAGTTACCGGGCAACATCCGGTACCATGCAATTGCAAATGCAGAGTCTGGACTATCTATTCATGCCAAAACACCTCGCTGGATAGTGGCTACTGAATAGTTACCAGAAGTTTTACGAAAAAGCGGAGGAAAACACATGGAGCAGCAAACCACACAGGTTCTTGTCGTAGACGATAACCCGGAAATTCGTGATATCATACATGTTTTACTGGAAGGGGAAGGTATCCGGGTGACAGAGGCTGCCGATGGCAGTTCAGCCCTTCATTTTCTGGAAAAAGGCAGTTTTGATCTGATCATTCTCGATATCATGATGCCAGGGTTAAACGGATACGAGACCTGCCAGAAGATCCGGCAGCTGACCAACGTACCGATCCTGTTTTTAAGCGCCAGGACTTCCGACAGCGATAAACTTATGGGCTTTTCCAGTGGCGGGGACGATTACCTTGCAAAACCCTTTTCCTATACGGAACTTCTCGGACGCACCAGAGCGCTGATTCGCCGTTACCGGATCTATCAGGGAAAATCCCCGACTGCCGGACAGTCAGCATCCAATCTGTTGACTTGCGGCGATCTGTGCCTGGATCCCCGGTCGGAAAAGGTGACGCTGCATCAACATCCGGTGGATCTCACTTCCACAGAGTATCAGATCCTGAAGCTGCTGCTTTCCAACCGCAGACAGATTTTCTCTCCTCAGCGCCTTTATGAAGCCGTCTGGGAAGAGCCTTACTATTACGGCGCCGGCAACACGATTACCGTCCATATCCGGAATCTGCGTCAGAAGATCGAACCGGATCCGTCGAATCCGGTTTACATAAAAACCACATGGGGAAGGGGGTATCACTGTGATTAAGATTCAACATATACGTACTAAACTCCTGCTTCTTCTTTTTGCCTCTGCTCTGCTCTGCCTCGGTCTTTTTCATACTCTGTGGGCAAACAAATGGTATGTTCTTCACGTGATTACAGAAACAAATCTTCCCATAATGCTCCCTGTTCCACAGCCGGATGAAAATTTCTGGACCATGCTTGGAACAGAGGCTCTGAACTACGATATTCCTGATTCTGAATCGGATACAGAAGCCGTGGAAAAACTGCAGTCCTTATTTGATCGGTTGGATGATTACACCGGTCTTTATGTCTATGGCCTGGAAGATGGTATCTACCGGGCCGGTCAGTATCCCCGCTGTATGGGCAAAGAACGCTTTCGGTTCTTCTTCGATGTCGGATATAGTCTGACTGACGGGGTGACCGAACAACGGCATGAAAGGAATACAGAATTCAAAAATGGCTACGCGACCGTGATTGTCACCTTTTACCACAGTTCCATATTTATCTTTCCTTACTTTCTGTTCTCTTTGTTTCTGTCGGTCGGTCTGTTCCTTCTGATCCTGCTGTTTTTTATCAACCGGAAAATGAAGCAGGTGGTACTTCTAAAGCAGGAGATTCTTCGCATGTCCGCCGGTGATCTCTCCACTCCGCTTGTATCTTCCGGTGCAGACGAGATCGGTGTTCTCTCCCGGGAACTTGACCATCTCCGTCTCACCCTCGATCAGAATATCCGTCAGGAACAGGAGGCGCACCAGTCCAACCGGGAACTGATTGCCGCCCTCTCTCACGATCTTCGCACGCCGCTGACTGTTCTCCACGGGTATCTGGACATCCTGCAATTAGACCGCAACCCCGATATGCAGAATACCTATGTCACCCGCTGCCTGCAAAAAACCGATGATATTCGCCGGCTCACCGACCGGATGTTTGAATATGCGCTGGTATACGACGTGTCCGAGCCGGAACAGATCCGGATGATCCCTTTTTCACTTTCCCGGCTTCTCGGACTTTTCCGGGAACAGATGGATTTTCTGGAACTGGCCGGGTTTCACACGGATATATCCTTTCCGGATGCTGACATTTCCGACATCACCACCCCGGACGCACTTACGATTCAGGCAGACCCGGAGCTTTGCAAGCGGATCCTGAATAATCTGTTTTCCAATATTCTGAAATATGGCAGCAAACAGGAAACAGTCACGCTTTCCATGCAGCTTCCGCCGGAAATCAACAAAGATGCTGCGCTGTGTCTTGCCTTAAAAAATACTGTGAAACCGGAACATTCCGCAGTAGAAAGCAACCGCATCGGTCTCAAGAGCAGTACGCGGAATATGGAGCGGATGGGTGGAAAGCTTGTAGTTTTCCAGACAAATACGTTCTTCGAGGTAACGCTATCCTTCCCGGTCACCGCTCCGTAATCTCTGGTATCAGACACCTTTCATTCTTGATAAATTTTCACAAAAAAAGGCACGAAACCGTCGGATTTTTCTGATCCCGACAACTTCGTGCCTTTCTTTTTTCTGTTTTTATTTTCAGTCTTTATTAAATACTTCTCTGTTCAGGCTGCCTTCCTGATGGCATACGATCGTTGTACATACAGCATCACCGGTGATGTTGACTGCGGTACGGATCATATCCAGGATACGGTCGATACCCATGATCAGGGCGATACCTTCGGTCGGAAGTCCTACGGAATTCAGTACCATCGCCAGAGTTACCAGACCAACACTCGGTACACCTGCAGTACCGATGGAAGCAAGCGTTGCTGTTACCACTACGGTTGCCAGATTGCCCATCGTAAGCGGGATACCATACGCCTGTGCGATAAAAACTACCGCAACACCCTGCATGATAGAAGTTCCATCCATGTTAATGGTCGCACCCAGCGGAATCGTGAAGGAAGAAATCTGTTTGGATACACCCATTTTCTTGCTCAGCGTATCGATCGACATCGGGATCGTCGCATTGGATGTTGCTGTGGAGAATGCAAATCCCATAACCGGCAGAAATTTCTTGATAAACTTGAATGGATTCAGTCTGGTGAAAACAAACAAAAGGATCTGATATACTACCAGACACTGGATCGCCAGAGCCAGTGTTACATTGCCCATATATTTTAACATCGGAGCAAATGCGGAGAATCCAACCGTTGCAAAGGTACGTGCGATCAGGCAGAACACACCGATCGGCGCGATCTTCATGATCGCCATGGTCATCTCCATCATGACATCGTTAAACTGGCTGAAGAAATTTGCCACAACCGAACCTCTGGTTCCCAGTTTTGCCAGCATGATACCGACAAACAGGGCAAATACGATGATCGGCAGCATATCGCCGTTCGCCATGGACTGTACCGGGTTTTTCGGAATGATATTTAACAGAGTATCCACCAGACTGGTGGCTTCTGTAGTGGAAGATACAGTTCCTTTCTGAACAGCATCCATATCAAGACCCCGGCCCGGATTGATCAGCAGAGCACTTCCCAGGGCCACGCATACAGCCAGGGCTGTGGTTACCAGATAGAATCCGATGGTTTTTACACCAACTTTTCCAAGAGTCTTGGTATCTCCGATGGCCATACTTCCGCAGATCAGAGAGCAGAATACCAGAGGTACAACCAGCATCTGCATCAAACGGATGAATCCCTGTCCAACCACATAAAGAACCCCTTCTACGATGACGGTATCTTTGATATAACTGGAAGGAATCCAGTAATGGATCACAACTCCAAACAGAGCTCCGATCAGCAGTGCGATGAAGATCTGCGTAGACAGACCAATTTTCTTCTTTGTTTTTTCTGCAGTATTTTTTGCCATTATTCCAACCCTCCTGTCTCATCCAGATATTCCTTCAGGGCTGCCTTCCAGTCTTTCGGCTCTTCGATGCCGGTCAGACGAAGCATCATGTTGTCCAGAACGGAGTATGTCGGGCGCGCAGAATCCTCGATCACAACCGGATACAGATCCAGTTCTCCGGCTTTTCCGGAATACTCAAGAATCGTTCTTGCGAATTCATATCTGCTGCAGCTTCCCGGGCAGACCACATGGTACAGACCATATTCTTCATTATCAATAAAATAACGGATCACCTTCGCCAGTTCTTTCGCGCTGGTCGGCGCCGCATACTGGTTGTTCGGCACTTCCATCGTCTTTCCCTGTCCCACATTGCGAAGCACTTCATCCACAAAATCTCTTCCGATTCCATAGATCCAGGAGCTTCGGATAATCACAAACCGATTTAACAGCTGGGTTAAAATCTTTTCTCCCGCTTCTTTTGATTTTCCATAGATCGTTCTCGGATGCACATTGTCAAATTCATTATACGGAACCCGCGATTCCTTATCAAAGACATCATCAGTAGAAATCTGTATCACTTTCGCATTCACCTCATTGGCAGCCAGTGCCACATTTCTCACACCGATCGCATTGACACGATACGCTTCATCTACATTGTTTTCACATTCCTGTACATCGGTCAGGCCTGCGCAGTTGATCACAACATCCGGACGGTTGACATGTACAAACTGTGTAACCTCATCAATCTTTGTGATATCCACTTCCTCGATATCCGTCGGCAGCAACTGGTATTCCACGCCTTCAAGCAGATCGAGCAGTGCGGTTCCGATATGTCCCTCCGCACCGGTAATCCATATTTTCTTCATCTTGTTCCTCCCATTACTTTTCCGGGGTTTCCCTGAGAGATCTGAACATCTGTAACTGCACGCACATGATTGTTGCAGATATTCAGACTGGTTGACAGTTTCCTGTTTCTTACGCTTCTTCATTGTGGTTTTCTTACAATCTCATCACGTGATCATTCTTGCCACAAAATCGCCTTTGCATACCATCCCCTCCGCAGAAGCTGTCACTGTCAGCTCCCTTCGTATACAATATCACTAAAAAGGTCCACCGGACCTTTTGTCGTATGCTTGGCAACGAAAATAGCGGCTTGCCTCCGCTAAACATACTTTATTTTACCTGTATTCTGTCGGAAAGTCAATATTTTACATTTTAGTTTCTATTTACTCTCAGATTTCCTTCCAGATAATCTCATTTGCTTCCATATGCAGATCAAAGCTTGTTCCGTCACCCTTATAAACAGTGGTATCCTGCGGTTCGTAGGTATTGTTTACGATACAGTATTTACCATTCTTTACATAGGCATGTACTTCTACGTTGTAGTTGCTGCTGAACCAGCGATGCAAGTTTTCTTCATCGTGTGCAGCCCACAGGATCGCACGGTACAGCACACGGCTGTTTTCAAAGCTGTATGGCAGACCGCTGATATAGACACCTCTTCCTTCTCCAAAAGAGTTGACTGCCATCTGCACTTCTTTATCAATCTGACGGATGATCGTAGTATCCGGCAGAGCATACATGTTTTTCTTTCCTTCTCCGAAGTCCACATCTCCCTTGCAGTCCTCAGTGATAAAGTGGGTATGCTCTTCCCAATTGTATTTGTCTTTGTTCAGGTCAAATCCATTTTCGCGTTCCACTCCAAGAACACTTCTTAACTGAATGTATTTGCCTTCCCACTGATGACCGGTCGGCTCACCGATTCCGATAAATCCGCCGCCGTTGTATACAAATTCATTGATCGCAGAAACAATCGTCTCATCCGTCCAGTTGTCCCCACCGGTATATGCGGTATCACCGTCGCCCACATTCAGGATGACGTCGATATCTTTGAGCATATCTGGGTTCTTGCGGATATCATCAAAAGTGATAAACCGTACATCAAACGGTGCACCGCTCAACGCTTCCATGATGCCCGCATAAGAATAGTTCTGTTTATGGTAAATCGCATGATGTACCATATGATTACCCCACGCACGCATCTTACCCCAGCAGTTTAATACGGCTACGGTTTTTACACAGTACGGTGTGGTTCCTTTGATATTTTCATACAGGGTACGGAATTCCTTGCAGACACTTTCCACATAATCGATAAATTCCGGGAACTGTACCGCCAGTTTCAGGTATCCGCCGTAACCGATACGGTCGATCGGTTTTCTTAAGATCGCACGACGCGCGGTTACCCAGTTGACTTTTGCTTCTTTTACCGGATCTCCACCCTAATGGAAGGTATCCGAAGAAATACGGAAGGAAACGTCCCTCGGTATATTTGACACCAGGAATATCACTGATCAGACGAAGCGTTGCTCCATTTCCCACAGAACCTACCACGGCGTCCAGTCCTACGGACTTGAACTCATCCATAAACGGCTCCATACCGATCCAGTGATCACCAAGGAACATCATAGCTTCTTTTCCATACTCATGCACGATATCCACAAACTCTTTTGCAAGCTTCGTAACTTCTCTTCTCTGGAATGCGGTAAAGTCCATGAATTCCTTGGACGGAATCCGGTACATGTTATTCATGTAACCCTGATCGATGATAAATTCCGGGCGGAACTTATAACCAACTTCCTGTTCAAACTGCTCCAGAATATACGGACTTACCGATGCAGAATAACCATACCAGTCTACATATTTCTCTCTTGCCAGCTCGTCAAAGATCAGTGTGAACTGATGGAAAAATGTCGTGAAACGAACCACATCCACATACGGATGGCTCTCCAGGAATTTTCTCAGACGTTTCTTGGAGTATTCTTTTGTCTTCGGTTGACGGACATCAAATGTGATCTGTTTTTCCACACCCTGCCAGTCATTAGTCACCGCATTATACATATGAACCGGATCCCACATAATATAAGCCAGAAAACTTACCGTATAATCATGAAAAGCCTTCGCCGGTTTGATGGTCACATCACCGGTCTCCTCACTGTAACTCCACTCTGTCACCGGAACCACTTTTCCTGTCGTACGGTCAATAACTTCCCACCATCTCTGGATATCATCATGCGAATTTACCTTTAACATATCCGGATACAGATGATCCATCAGATGAATCGACAGCTCACCCTTTGTCGCTGTATGGAACGATGTCATATACATCTGCTGAATCTCATCCGGATTCGCTTTCGCCCATACATTATCTTTTCTGGTTGTATAATATGTTGCGTATACCTTCGCATCCACCTTCTTCAGTTCTTCCGGGTAATCCGTTCCGTCACAGTCACGGATCGCATCCGCCCCCCACCGTTTCACCAGCTCCAGTGTCTCCGGTACGACATCCACATCAGTCGGAATCGTTACTCTGCCCGTTGTACACTCTTTACCCATAACACACACCTCTCCCTTTCTTTATTATCACTCTCGGAACCTTATCAATTCCGCTTATATCCAATCCCAAATCATAAATCACCAGAAATAACTGCCGACAATGACCTTTTCCCCTATCTGTCTCTCACTGCCGGCAGTCCTATTCCAGTCTGCATCAGACAGGCGGCTGTTTCCCGTCCGCTGCACTAAATTCATTATATCCAATCCCCACCATTCTTTCTATGCTACTTTTGTTTCAAACATTAGATATCTTGCGGTATACGCGATTCTTTGCTATACTGACGTATATAAAACAGTGAAATATTTTACTTGCTGTTTTTTAAGTGATATTCTGCGATATTTTCCTATAAAAACACCTCGCAGAATTATACTGTCACGGAATTGCCACCGGCAGAAATTGAGCACCTGCTTCTGGGAACAGACAGCCTTTTGCTGGTGCCCTTAGCAAAGATGAAATCCGGCACTTACGCAGACTTTCACGAGGGTCCGCTGACCCTCGTGAATCTAGTCGTAGTTGGTGACTAGCTCAGCTGTGCGTTACCAGCTGGTGTCTGTTTTTCTATGTGAGTCCCCCGGTTTCGTCCGCCTTGCACATCGTCCTTTTCAGGAGTTCTCAACTAATCTTTTATTTACCTTCCCTGAACTTATTAATCGCCTCATAATTCTTAGACATATCCACATTCGGATCCGGTGTTGTCTCCGGTCCCCGTTTGAATACCGGTTTCAGCAGAATCGGCGCAATAATGGTCGTCAGGATAACCACGATAACAACCGGTCCCATAACTACCGTCGACATCATTCCCAGGCTCTCTCCCTTACTTGCCACGATCAGCGCAACCTCACCTCGGGAGATCATACCCACACCGATACGAATCGCCTGATAATTCTTATAGTGACAGAGCTTTGCACCAAGACCACATCCGACTACTTTGGTCAGGATAGCGACAATGGTAAGCACAACCGCAAATGCAACGATCGTACCATTCATTTCCGGA
>OHYD01001273.1_pt1 | contig 10500 bp, 12 predicted proteins | sample 1580191 | NCBI WGS metagenome assembly OHYD01 (sample SAMEA3882510, study PRJEB24775) | human gut metagenome | biome: human-associated habitat; feature: intestine environment; material: feces | place: Netherlands | collected 2009/2010 | reverse complement strand
TTCCATATCGAGGAAATCCACGGGCTTTGTTGCGCGTTTTTTTACAGCGCCTTTTATGATACTAAGGTCATTTGTCGTTTTGCGGGAGCGTAACAATAAAATTTGTACCCTTTCCGTATTGTGATTCTACACGGATATTGCCGTTGCACAGCTCCACGATACGCTTAACAAGGGGCAAACCAAGTCCGTTTCCCTCTGAAGCGTGTGCCCTGTCCCCTTGATAAAAACGCTCAAAAATGTGTGATATGGTCTGCTGATCCATGCCGATGCCACGGTCAGTTATCTCAGCCGTTATCACATCACCCTCTTTGAAAAGCTTTACTCTGATAGAGCTTCCCTCCGGGGAGAATTTTATGGCGTTGCCTATTATGTTCACCCACACCTGCGAAAGCATTTCCGCATTGGTGGTGTATTGTATCTCTTGCATATCAATGTCAAAGCTTATGTCCTTAGCCGTCCATTGCTTTTCCAGAAGAAGTATGCAGTTTCTTATCTGCTCGTCAAGGGAAAAGCTTGTCTTGTCAGTGATGATCTGCTGATTTTCAAGCTTTGAAAGCATAAGAATGTTCGATGAAAGATTGGTCAAACGCCTTGATTCGCTGATGATAATGTCAATGTATTCCTGCTTTTTCTCTTCTGAAAGATTTTCTTTTTTTAGCTGTTTCGCAAAGCCCTGGATAGAAACGATAGGCGTTTTGAACTCGTGGGAGAAGCTGTTGATAAAATTTTCCCTGAACATCTCGATGCCTCCAAGCTCCTGCGCCATTTTGTTGTAGCTTTCTATAAGCTCGTCTATCTCGCCGTTAAAACCTGTTACCTCTAACCTTTGAGAGAAATCTCCCTTTTCTACCCTGTGCATTGCCTTTTTTACCTCACGCACAGGTCTTACTATCTTGCTTGCTACAGCGGCAGAAATGCAAGTGCCGATTATTACAGATACCACAAGTCCCACAATAAGGAAAACAAAAGGCATTTGCAAAGGGGATAGAAAATGCAGGCATCTTTTTATGCCTATCATTATAAATCCCGTAAGAAGCCCAGCCCATATCATTATCATAAATACCGCCGAAACTATGCTGGCGTTCATGGTGTAATTTCGCCTGCACTCTGAGCGAAGAGCAGAGATAAGATGTTTTTTCATGAACCTATCCTTTCAGCTTGACCGCCTTGTAGCCAAGCCCTCTCACTGTCATTATCTCAAAATCGTGGTTATTCTTCAAATGTTCTCTTATGCGGTTTATGTGTACGTCCACAGTGCGCTCGTCAGTGTCTGAGGTCATATCCCAAAGCTCGTCCATAAGCTGACGGCGGGTGAATATCTTGTCGGGATAGGAAAGAAGCTTGTAAAGAAGCATGAACTCTTTCGGCGGAAGCTCCCTTATGCCCTCAGGGGTCTTGATAGTCAGTGCGTCATAGTCGAGAGTGGTGTCGCCCACAGTTATCTTGTGGTCGCTCACTATCTGGGAACGTCGCAAAAGTGCCTGAATACGCAGAAGCATTTCCTCCTCGTCCACAGGCTTCACCATATAATCGTCCGTACCTTTTATAAAGCCCTGCTTTTTGTCAAAAGCCGTTTCCTTAGCCGTCACCATTAATATAGGCGTCTGAAACCCAGCCTTGCGGATAGTTTCGCAAAGCTCCAAGCCGTCCATACGAGGCATCATAACGTCCATTATAATAAGGTCAACGTGTTTTTCGTCCATTATTTCGAGAGCCTCTATACCGTCACGAGCCTCGATAGGTGTGTAGCCGTTGTCGCTAAGCACATCACAGGTCAGTTTGCGAGTGTTAGTATCGTCCTCCACCACAAGTATGTGAAACATTTTTTTACCCCTCCGTTCACTTTGCATTTTTTTATTATATCACCGTTTTATTAACGTGATATTAACGATGTCAAGACACATTTAGTTCAAAATTCCATGTTGATCCTGCACAATTTCAGGGGTATTGTCTTGTGCAAACAAATGATTTATATTTTAATTTGGCAACATTTCTGCAATTGTTGCATTTTTTATGCAACAAAACGCCCTTTTTTCTGGATAAGTAGAGGGGGATAATTTCCTCTGCTTCACAGAGAAAGGACGATAAAAATGGCGAAGAATTTTCACACAGACAACAAAGCGTTCATGCTTTACAAAGACTGGGAGGACATTTTTCAGGCGCTTGACAGCAGCGAAGAGATAGGCGAGCTTGTCATGGCGCTGTTTGCTTATGCAAAGAGGGGAGAAACACCAAAGCTGTCAGGCGGAGCAAAGATAGCGTTTCTTATGATGAGGGCTGCTATCGAGCGTGACGGCATTGCATGGGAAGAGATGTGTGCTCAAAGGAGCGAGTGCGGTAAAAAGGGGGGCAGACCTAAAAAGTCTGATGAGTCAGGGAATACTGATGAAAAAGCTGAGCAGACAGCTGCATCAGCAGATAATGCAGAAGAAAAACCTCAGGGTATAAATGATACCGCAGAAAAACCAAAAGCTTTTTCACAAACCAAAAGGTTTTCAGAAAAAGCAAAAAAAGCTGATAAAGATATAGATATAGATAAAGATAAAGACAAAGATACAGATATAGATATAGATATAGACAAAGACAAAGATAAAGATAAAGCTATAGATAAAGAGAAACAGAAAGACGCAGGGACAGCGAAGTCTGTCGTCAGGTCTTTCGGCACACACAAAAATATAATGCTCACATCAGAGCAGTATAACGAGCTTGAAAGCAGGTGTCGGTCTGTCGGTCTGTCTTTAGAGAGCTATATATCTAAATTATCTCAATGGCTGTTTACCAAGGGCAGGCACTGCACAGACCCATATCGCATAATCTCAGGCTGGCTTGACAATGATTCAAAGAGAAAGACTGCGGCAAAGCCCAAAGAAAGACAAGGCTGCGATCTGTCGTGGTATGATGACTTTGCCATGAATTTTGATCTGTCAAAGTTTTTTTAGGCAATATCAAAAAGAAATTTATCTCACCCCCTTGTAATTTGTTTTGAAATTTGATATAATAAATCTATATGAGTATTTGACGGCTTTTGCCGCCTTTGGATAAAGGATCGAGGCTTTTATGGACGATAATAAAAAATTCGGCGACGTTTCTCAGGAGGATATTGACAAGGCTAAAAAAGCCGCCCCTGACGACCTAAAGGAAAAACAGCCCGTGAATGTTATGGACGAGGTCTTTGAATGGGCTGAATCTTTCGTGTTCGCTATGTTTGTGGTGATCCTGATATTTACTTTTTTCTTCAGGATAGTTCTTGTTCAGGGTCCTTCTATGCGTGAGACCTTGCAGGATCAGGACAGACTTATAATCACTCACATAAATTATACACCCCAAAAGGGCGATATCGTTGTTATCAACAGCGAAAAGCTCGGCAAAACTATAATCAAGCGTGTTATCGGCACCGGTGGAGATAAGGTTGTCGTTGATTATAATAACAACACCGTTACAGTAAACGGTAAGGTCATTTCAAATGACAATATCAGGGAAGCTATGTATAACACTAATCTCTTTGATGAGAAATATGAAGTGGAAGAAAATGTTTTTGAGTATGACGTGCCTGAGGGCAAGCTGTTCGTCATGGGTGATAACAGAAATAATTCCACAGACAGCAGAAGGATAGGCTTTATCGACCCATCTGATGTGCTTGGTAAGGCAGTTTTAAGGCTTTATCCATTTGACAGCTTTGGTAAGGTAAGTTGAAAAAGCATGGTAAAAGAGCTGTTGATAATCTGTTCGACTTTCTTGAGATCATAGTCATGGCAATGTTCGTGGTGGTGCTTGTTTTTACTTTTGTGTTTAGAACAGTGAATGTACAAGGACAGTCAATGCAGGACACTCTTTTTGAAAATGATTCTCTTGTTATATCAAAACTGCTTTATACGCCAAAGCAGGGGGATATAGTTGTGGTCAACTCGTCTGTTCTTGACAATAGGATAATCAAACGTATCATTGCCGTAGAAGGGCAAAAGGTCGAGATAGACAACAAGTCGGCTATAGTCAAGGTCAACGGAGCAGTGCTTGATGAGAGCTATATTAAGTGCGACGGCACGAGTATTTTGATGAAAGATACTATAATAAAGAAAGTGAAGTTTATGAATATGAAGTGCCTGCGGGATGTTGCTTTGTAATGGGCGACAACCGAAATCATTCCACAGACAGCCGTGTAATAGGATATGTGCCTTATGACGAGATAGTCGGCAGGGTTCTGTTTCGATTTGCGGCAGGCAATGATGAGGGCGTTGGTAAGGTAGATTGAGTTAGAGTAAGGAGGAAGATATGAGCGAAGTATCTCACGTTCAGTGGTTTCCTGGACATATGGCAAAAACACGCCGCATAATGGCGTCAAATCTAAAGCTTGTGGACGCAGTGGTGGAAATAACTGACGCTCGTATCCCGTTTTCAAGCAGAAACCCTGAAATGAAGCGTATCGTAGGCTCAAAGCCAAGGCTTGTGCTTCTCAACAAGGCTGATTCAGCCGATCCGGAAGTAACGGCAATGTGGCTCGACTATTATGCAAAACAGGGAATCACAGCACTTGCTACAGATTGTAGGAGTGGCAAAAACGTAAGCAAGTTTTATGGAAAGCTCAAAGAGCTTTTAAAGGACGATATTGAGAAATGGAATGCCAAGGGTATGTCTGGCAGACCTATAAGAATAATGATAGTGGGTATACCAAACGTGGGCAAGTCGTCATTTATAAACAGACTTGCAGGGTCAAGGCTTGCAAAAGTCGAGGACAGACCCGGTGTTACAAGAGGTAAACAGTGGGTGAAGCTTGACGAGGGCTTTGAACTTTTGGATATGCCGGGTGTGCTGTGGCCTAAGTTTGAGGATAAGCTTGTTGGCGAAAGGCTCGCATTTACAGGTGCAGTCAAGGACGATATCATGGACATGGAATATCTTGCCTGTCGTCTGCTTGAGTTTTTGAAAGAGAACTATCCTGAGCTTATCGAGAAACGTTATGGCATAAGAACCGATGATATAGAGCCTGCTGACGAGGAAACTATCGGCTGTGTGGTAGGCTTTGAGCTTCTTGAAAGAATAGGCAGAAAGCGTGGCTTTTTAGTTTCTGGCGGAGAGATAAATACCGAAAGGGCAGCCATTACAGTTATGGACGAGTTCAGAAACGGTACTCTCGGCAGACTTACTCTTGAAAAGCCAAAGGGGTATTGATATGACGCTCAGCGAGTTTGACAACGAGATAAGAAAAGATCATAACGTGGTGTGCGGCTGCGATGAAGCTGGCAGAGGTCCTCTTGCAGGAGATGTGTTTGCAGCGGCTGTGATATTTGATAAGGACACAGTTATAGAGGGGATAAACGACAGCAAAAAGCTTACAGCGAAAAAGCGTGAGGAGCTTTTTGATGAGATAATGGAAAAAGCAGTTGACTTTTCTATACAGACCGCAACAGTGGAAGAGATAGAGGATATAAATATACTTAACGCCGCAATGCTTGCAATGAAAAGAGCGGTGGAGGATATGGACACAAAGCCTGACGTCTGCCTTATAGACGGGAACAAGACCCCTGAGGGGCTTGAATGTCCTGCCATAGCGGTGGTAAAGGGAGATGCTAAAAGTCAGGCAGTGGCGGCGGCTTCAATTCTTGCAAAGGTCGCAAGGGACAGGTATATGGAGCAAATGGCTGAACAGTATCCTGAGTATCGGTTTGAGAAGCATAAGGGCTATGGCACAAAGCTCCATTATCAGATGATAGACCAGTATGGACCATGCGGTATACATAGAATGAGTTTTCTCAAAAAGTATTATGCAAAGAAAAATGGGCATTGACCATACCCAGCGCCGAAAGGCGGGCAATATCGGGGAGGACGCAGTTTGCGGCTTTCTTGTAAGACACGGGTATGAGATAATAAAGAGAAATTTTACCGTCAGAGGCGGTGAAATAGATATAATCGCAGAGAAAGCGGATATCATAGCCTTCGTGGAGGTCAAAACTAGGGAGCATGGCTCTCTTACCTCCGCTGAAGAAGCTGTTGATCCGGTCAAGCAGTGGCGTATCGTTCAGACAGCACAGGCTTTTTGTAAGGGGATTTTAGAGCCTGTGTGCTGTCGGTTCGATGTTGCGGCGGTGGAGCTGGAGAACGGCAGAGTCAAAAAGCTAAGATATTATGTGAACGCTTTTGATGCAAGTATGAAATAAAGACCATGGGTCGGATATGCCGAACGAACTGTGTCTGTAGGGGCGAACACTGTTCGCCCGTGACGTGGAATGTTAGACGTTATCTGAACAAATGGTCTGTAAATAGCCGACACCTGTCGGACATCTAAAACAAGAAGGGTTGTTGTTTATGTTTTACAAAAGTACAAGAAACAGCGAAGTAAAGGTTTCGTCTGCACAGGCGATAGCACAGGGCATTTCTGAGGACGGCGGTCTTTTCGTTCCGTCTGAGATACCTGCCATAACACTTGATGATATCAAGGCTCTTGGCGAAAAAAGCTACGCTGAGAGAGCATTTTTCGTTTTCTCAAAGTACCTCACAGATTTCACAGAGGCTGAGATACGCTACTGTGTAGAGGGTGCTTACAACACAAAGAATTTCGACACAGACAATATTGCAGAGCTTGCTCACCTTTTTGACGGCACTTATATGCTTGAACTGTGGCATGGTCCAACTTGTGCATTTAAGGATATGGCTCTCCAGATACTTCCATATCTGCTTACAACTTCTATCAAGAAGCTTGGCGTTGACAAGAAGGTAGTTATCCTCGTTGCTACATCAGGCGACACTGGCAAGGCTGCTCTCGAGGGCTTCAAGGACGTTGAGGGTACAGAGATACTGGTGTTCTATCCAGAGGACGGCGTTTCAGCTATGCAGAAAAAGCAGATGACAACTCAGGAGGGCGGCAACGTCGGCGTTTGTGCTATCAAGGGCAACTTTGACGACGCTCAGACAGGCGTTAAGACTATCTTCACAAGCAAGAAAACTGCCGACAAGCTCGCTGAGAACGGCATGATGTTCTCCTCTGCAAACTCTATCAACTGGGGCAGACTTGCACCACAGATAATCTACTATGTATCTACATACGCTCAGCTTGTTGCTGACGGCGAGATAGAGCTTGGCGATAAGATAAATATCGTTGTTCCAACAGGCAACTTCGGTAATATCCTTGCAGGCTACTATGCAAAGCATATGGGCGTTCCTGTTAATAAGCTTATCTGCGCTTCAAACGCAAATAACGTCCTCACAGACTTTATAAAGACAGGTATTTATGACAGAAATCGTCCGTTCCATACAACTATCTCACCTTCTATGGATATCCTTATTTCCTCTAACCTTGAAAGACTTCTCTATCACCTCAGCGGCTCTGACGACGCTCAGATAAGAGAGTGGTTCGGCAGCCTTTCCAAGACTGGCAGATATGAGGTAACAGACGAAGTGAAGAAGGCTATCGCTGACGAGTTCTATGCAGGCTGCTGCGACGATGAGCAGACCAAGGCTTGCATTAAGGAGATCTATGACGAGTATTCTTACACTTGCGACACTCACACAGCCGTTGCAGTGAAGGTATACAAGGACTATGCGGCTGCTACAGGCGACAAGACAAAGACTGTTATCGCTTCAACAGCAAGCCCGTATAAGTTCTCAGGCTCAGTTCTTGCAGCTATCGGTAAGGATACAAACGCTGACGAGTTCGGTCTTGTTGACGAGCTTGCCGAGGTTTCAAAGATACCTGTCCCTGCTTCACTTGCTGCACTTAAGGATAAGGAAGTAAGATTCACAAAGGTAATCGACAAGGCTGATATGAAGGATTACATCTACTCAGCTCTGGGTATTTGATATGTACCCGTCCGACTATTGTCGGGCGGAGGTCAGCGCACAGCGTATGTCCACTGACCATGGCGAGGGGAATTAGCCTCTTGCCTTGAATGTCTTGCACTCTGTTTCGTCACAGCAGTTAGGGTCGGTGCAGGTACAGCCTACATTGATCTTGCCTGCGGTACATTCGCAGTTGTTGCTGTTGTAAACGCAGTTGTCTACGTTGCAGTGGATACCGTAAATTCTATCCTTCTCCATTTGTACATCGCTCCTTCTGCAGCTTTTTGCTGCAAAAGTAGTATGTGCATGAGTGGTCGGGATAATACATGAAGTTTCTGGAATGGAGGAAAAACCGTGAGCCTATTTGCCATTGCCGACTTGCATTTGTCGCTGGGTACAGATAAACCAATGGATATATTCGGTGGCTGGTCTGATTATGTGACAAAGCTTGAAACAAACTGGCAGAACAAAGTTCGTCCTGAGGACACTGTGGTGATACCAGGTGATATCTCGTGGGGAATGAATTTTGAGCAGTCGAAAAAAGACTTCGAGTTCATAAATAAGCTCAACGGCAGAAAAATAATATCCAAGGGCAATCATGATTATTGGTGGAACACCAAGAACAAAATGGATAAATTTTTCGCAGAAAACGGTTTTGATACCATAAATATCCTGCATAATAATCATTACAGCTATGATGGCTACGGCATATGCGGAACGAGAGGCTGGATAAGCGATAATGGTGAACCTGCAGATCAGAAGGTTCTGGCAAGGGAAGCAGGCAGACTTGCACTCTCTATCGAGTCTGCGCAAAAGGCAGGCTTAGAGCCTGTGGTGTTTTTGCATTATCCGCCGCTTTTCGGCAATAGCTGCAATTATGATATGCTTGAAGTGCTTCATAAATACGGCATAAAAAAGTGTTTTTACGGACACCTTCACGGAAGAGCCCACGCTTATGCAATAAACGGCACTCGTGACGGAGTGGAATATCGGCTTATAGCTAGTGATTTCTTGCATTTTGACCCATTGGACATAACGAAAATTGTGCAAAGTGACAATTTATAAAAAAATGCTGGAAATGACAATATATTTGTGCTATAATGTATAAGATACATTTATATAATGGAGGAATAATAAATGAGTTTAAAAGCTACAAACAATGTTGAAACCAATAAGTACGAGCTTGAGATCGAGATCTCTGCTGAGGATTTTGAGGCTGCAATAGAGAAAGCTTATCTTAAAGCAAGAAAGAATATCGCTATGCCTGGCTTCCGTAAGGGTAAGGCTCCTAGAAAGCTTATCGAAAAGGAATACGGCGAGCAGGTATTTTTTGAGGACGCTGTAAATCTTCTGTACGCTCCTGTTGTAAACGGCGCAGTTGAAGAGTCCGGTCTGGAACTTGTTACTCGCCCAGAGGTAGAGGTAACTGAGATCAGCAAGGAAAACGGTGTAAAGCTCAAGGCAACTTGCATCACAAAGCCTGAGGTTGAAGTTAAGGACTATAAGGGTATAGAAGTTGAAAAAGTTGTCAATCCTGTAACTGATGAGGATATCAACAAGCAGCTTGACGCTCTCAGAGAGAAGAATGTAACTGTTGAGACAGTTGACGACAGAGCTGCTGAGAACGGTGACGACGTTGTTATCGACTTCGAGGGCTTCAAGGACGATGTTGCTTTCGAGGGTGGTAAGGCAGAAGACTTCACACTGTCACTTGGAAGCGGTCAGTTCATTCCTGGCTTTGAGGATCAGATCGTTGGTCACAACGCCGGTGAGGATTTCGACATCAACGTAACATTCCCTGATGAGTATCAGGTAAAGGAACTTGCAGGCGCACCTGCTGTATTCAAGATCAAGCTCAAGAGCATATCAAAGAAGGTTATGCCTGAGCTGGACGATGATATGGTAAAGGATTCAACAGAGTTCGATACAGTTGACGAATACAAGGCTGACGTTAAGAAGAAGCTTGAGGAAGCTAACGAGAAGCACGCTGATTCTGAGGTAGAGGCTAAGATATTCGATAAGGTCATCGAGAACATGACAGCTGAGATCCCACAGGTTATGTTTGACAACAGAGTAAACGAGATGATAAGCGAGCTGGAGCAGAGACTTGCACCACAGGGCATCTCACTTGATCTCTATATGCAGTATACAGGTCAGACTATCGACACTGTAAAGAAGGCATATGCTGAGCAGGCTGAGAAGCAGGTCAAGCTCAGACTTGCACTTGAAAAGATCGCAAAGCTTGAGAATATCGAGGTAACTGAGGACGAGCTTAAGGCTGAGTTCGATAAGCTTGCTGAGGCTTACAAGCTTGACGTTGACCAGATCAAGCAGTTTATCCATGATGACGACCTTAAGAAGGATATTGCAGTTGGCAAGGCTGTTGACCTTATCAAGGACGCAGCAGTTATAAAGTAAGATAATTTATGCTTTCGCCCGCATGACCTTATGCGGGCGAAAATAGATTAAGGAGGCAATTTTATGGCATTGGTACCTTATGTAGTGGAACAGACAAGCAGAGGCGAGAGAAGCTATGACATTTATTCCCGCCTGCTCAATGACAGAATAATCATGCTCTGCGACCAGATAGACGACGCAGTGGCAAGCGTAGTAGTGGCACAGCTGCTTTATCTTGAGGGACAGGATCCTGAAAAGGATATCGACCTTTATATAAACAGCCCTGGAGGAGTTATCACTGCCGGCATGGCTATCTATGATACCATGCAGTAT
>OHYD01001267.1_pt1 | contig 10557 bp, 8 predicted proteins | sample 1580191 | NCBI WGS metagenome assembly OHYD01 (sample SAMEA3882510, study PRJEB24775) | human gut metagenome | biome: human-associated habitat; feature: intestine environment; material: feces | place: Netherlands | collected 2009/2010 | reverse complement strand
TGGCTCAGCTCGGCGGAGGGGAATTGTTAAGGGGGACAAGCTGTCCCCCTTAACAAAGGTATTGATGAGAGAAATTTGAAATCCAAGAGAGAACCGCAGAAACCGCAATTGCCTTTTAAAATAAGATGGCTGTAATCAGACATAAGGTTTCAGGGGCAATTGCGGTTTCCTAGGCAAGCTGGGGATGTGCCCCAGCCTTGCCGAATCTGATACAATGCGTTTTCCAAGAATCAAGAATAATTTTACAGCAATTTTCAGCAGATTCCCGTCTGATTTTCACACGAATCTGCAAGGATATACTTATCTATCAGTATCATTCAACAAATGAAGGAAAGAAGGGAGTTTCTACATGGAAACCTTGTTACAAGTGCAGGAGATCTGTAAATATTACCGAATGGGCGAAGTACAAATTACTGCCGTAGACCACGTTTCTTTTTCCGTGAAAAAGGGAGAATTTGTCGTCATTGTCGGAGCATCGGGGGCTGGAAAGACCACCGTCTTGAACCTGCTGGGCGGAATGGATACCTGTGACAGCGGTTCGATTCTGGTCGATGGAACAGACATCACAAAACTGCGAAAACGAAAGCTCGCTGCCTATCGCCGTTTCGACATCGGCTTTGTGTTTCAGTTCTATAACCTGATTCCCAACCTGACCGCCGTGGAAAATGTTGAACTTGCAGGGCATATCAGCCGAGATGCAATGCCAGCAGCAGAAGCCCTGCAATATGTGGGACTGGGCGACCGTCTGCGGCATTTTCCAGCACAGCTTTCCGGTGGGGAACAGCAACGGGTTTCCATTGCCCGTGCACTTGCAAAGCGTCCAAAGCTGCTGCTCTGCGATGAGCCGACCGGAGCACTGGACTATGAAACCGGAAAATCCGTCTTGAAGTTGTTGCAGGATACCTGTCGGGACACGCAAATGACCGTGCTGCTGATTACGCATAATCAGGCAATCACCCCGATGGCTGACCGTGTGATTACGATGAAAAATGGAAAGATTGCAGCGATGCAGCAGAATGCAGAGCCCGTTCCCGTATCTGAGATTGCGTGGTGATGGCGATGGCTGGATTATTAGGAAAAGAATTGTGCCGTACCGTGCGGCATACGTTCGGACAATTTACGGCGATTGCAGCGATTGTTGCCTTGGGCTGCGGATTTTTTGCCGGTATTCAGGCAACGACCCCCGATATGAATGAGATGGCAGACCAGCACTATCGGGAAACCAACCTCATGGATTTGCAGATTCGTTCTACCATTGGATTGGATGAGCAGGAAGTACAGGCGGTGGAACAGCTGCCGGATGTGAAAACGGTTGTAGCTGGATATCAGGTGCAGTGTTATCTGCCACAGGATGTGCATAGCTATTCGATGAGCGTTTCTTCTATGAATATGGAGCAGGCAGCCGATGGGGCAGGCATCAACCTGCCCACGCTGACCGCCGGAACGTATCCCTCCATCTCCACAGAATGCCTGATGGATGCCAACTTTGCGAAACGCAGAGGGTATCAGGTCGGTGATACGATTACTTTACAGGCAGCGGAGAACACCACGCTTTCCGACTATTTGCAGGAAGATACATTCACCATTTCCGGCTTGACCAACTGGAGCATGTACATCAGCTTTGAACGGGGAACGGCACAGATTGGAACAGGGGCATTGGATGGCTATTTGCTGGTCGATGATTCTGCTTTTTCCATGGATGTCTATACGAATCTATATGTTACCCTAGATAGCACAGCAGACTTGGCAGCCCAGAGCGATGCCTATACAACCGCTGCAAACGATGCGAAAGCTGTTATGGAGCGAGAGGGAACAGCGATTTTGAAGCAGCGAGTCGAACGGGAAACTGCAGATGCACAGGAACAGTTGACAGAAGCCCGTTCCAACTTGGAAACGCAGCAGGCAGAATATGCAAAGAATTTTGCACAGTTGGCGGATGCCTACGGAACAGAGGCAGCCAGTCAACAGCTATCCGATGCAGAACAGCAGCTGAACGATGCAGAAAAACAGATTCAGGAGCAACAGACTGCCTTAGACGACTTTGCAGACAATGCAAAATGGTATGTACAGACCCGAGAGGACAATGTTGGCTATACGGCATTCTGGGAGAATACGGAACGGGTGCAGAACGTCGTAGCCGTCTTTCCGGTGTTCTTTATTCTGATTGCAGCGTTGGTCTGCCTGACCACGATGACCCGTATGGTGCGGGAACAGCGTGTGGAGATGGGTACGAAAAAAGCGTTGGGTTATGGAGCATTTCCGATTATGGCGAAGTTTCTGCTGTACGCCGGAATTGCCACCCTGATAGGAGGAATAACAGGGTTGCTGATCGGCTTTCAGGTGTTCCCACGGATTATCTGCAATGCCTATGCAACGATGTATTACTTGCAGGACATTCCGTGTCCGTTCCGTTGGAAATCGGCATTGGTTTGTCTGGGCGTTGGATTGCTTTGCACCTGTCTGTCCAGTGCAATTGCCTGCCGGAATGCCCTGCGGGAACAGCCTGCACAGCTAATGCGACCGAAGCCGCCGAAATCCGGCAAACGGATTTTACTGGAGCGAATCCCGTGGTTGTGGAATCGCATTGGCTTTATGGGAAAGCTGACGTTGCGGAATGTCTTTCGGTATAAAAGCCGATTCTGGATGACAGCGGTTGGTGTTGGCGGTTGTACAGCTTTGATTTTAGCCGGCTTTGGACTGCGGTATGACATCACCAGCATTGCAGATTTGCAGTATAGCGAAATCATGCAATATGATTTGCTGGCAGTTTATAGCGACGATGCCGAGCAGACCCGAACAGAAGCCCTTTCCAGCTGGGAGGAGAATCCGCATACCATGTTGCTGCAATGTTCGGAGCAGGTAGGGGAGTATGATGTCACGTTGATGGTGACCGCAGAGCCGGAACAGCTTGGAAACTTTATTACCATGCGAAGCCGTTCTGACCATACGCCGTATACCTTGGATGACAGTGGAGTGATTCTGACGGAAAAGCTAGCGAAGCTGTTAAAAGTATCGGCTGGCGATACACTGCAATTAAAAGATGCGAAGAAACCAGTCCGCATTGCAGCGGTAACGGAGAACTATGCATATCATTACATCTACATGACCGAAAACACCTATCAAAGTCTGTATGATACGGAGCGAGCACCGAATACCATGCTGGTACAGCTGAACAATCTGGACACCGCAGACGAACACGCAACGGCACTCATGCAGCAGGACGGTATGTTGACTGTGCAATCTCTGCACCGCAGTGGAAATGTATTTTCGGATTTGATTGACAGTATGAATTTGATTGTCATCGTGCTGATTGTCTGTGCAGGAGCGTTGGCAGTGGTTGTTCTTTATAACCTCTCGAATATCAACATTACAGAGCGAATGCGAGAGCTGGCAACGGTGAAAGTACTGGGCTTTTACGATGGCGAGAGTGCCGCCTATATCTATCGGGAAAACTTTTTCTCTATGACCGTTGGCATTCTGTTTGGATTGGTCGGTGGTGTATTCCTGACAAGATTTGTCGTTTCGATGGCGGAAGTAGATGTTGTCATGTTTGCCCGAACGATTCCGCCGTATGCATTTGTCTTTGCAGCAGGGTTGACAGTGTTGTTCACGCTACTGGTAAACTTGATTCTTTATCCAAAAATCAACCGAATTGACATGGCATCCGCCTTGAAAGCAATTGAATAAACAGAAATCCCTGCGGTATGGATTGCATACCACAGGGATTTTTTCATCTTAACAAGTGGATTCTTTAAAAGGCAGCCGTGGAAGCAGATTCTGTGTGCGGTGTTGCAGAGAACAGCAGCACTTTTCGAGGGTTTGCCTTTTCGATTTGGAATTGATAACCGTGCAGCAGCAGCGTTTCTCCAGTATGCGGAATCCGTCCAAGCTGTTCCACAATCCATCCGCCGGCAGTGGTAGCATCCGTTTCCGGCAGCTGCATCCGAAGCGTTTCTTCCATTCGTTCCAGTTCGCAGTTACCAGCAATGCGATAGATGCCGTTTTCCTCCTGCAATTCAGAGGCATCTGCTGCCTCGTCCAGCGAACCGACCAGCCGTTCCATCAGGTCGAGCATCGTTAAAACGCCGTCTGTACCGCCAAATTCATCCAGTACAATGGCGTAACTCTGTCCTGCTTTTCGCATGCTGTGAAAGACGTCGTTCGCCTTTGCGGTGGAGGGAATAAAGAAAGCCGGAACAACCGCTGTTTTCATGACACATTCTTTGGTCTGTTCGGCAACGGCAAACAGTTTTCGGGTATCCAATACGCCAAGGATGTCGTCGGTATGCTCGCCACAGATGGGGTAATAGCGGTGTGGGGTTTGTCGAATGGTCTGCTTCCAGCTGTCCAGCGAGTCCCGTTCCCAGAGAAGCTGTAATTCTGTCCGGTGGGTCATGATTTCTTCCGCTGTCCAGTCGTTAAAGGCAAAGACGTTTTGAATCATCTCGTTTTCTTCTGCCGCAATCACGCCTTTTTCGCTGCCGGCATCTGCCATCATCCGAATATCTTCCTCGCTGATATCCTCTTCTTCTGCGTTTGGGTCAATGCGGAACAGCCGCAACACGCCATTGGTGGCAGCTGTCAGCAGCCAAACCAGCGGCGAGCAGAGTTTTGCCAGTACCTGAATCATACCGGAGATGCCCAACGCAATGGATTCTGCCTTTCGCATGGCAATTCGTTTCGGGACAAGTTCGCCGAAAACAAGCGTCAGGAAGGAAAGCAAAATGGTAATCAAGACAACGGAAATGGTTTGCAAGGTTGCCTGCGGAATGGCAATGCCCCAGCTCACCAATAGCTGTACCAGTGCTTCTGAGAAGTGGTCAGCGGCAAAGGCACTGCCCAAAAAGCCGGAAAGCGTAATGGCAACCTGAATGGTTGCAAGAAATTGTGCCGGACGATTCTGCAAGGCTTGCAGACGTTTTGCCGGCTTGTTGCCCTGTTCTGCCAGCTTGTCAATGCGAGTTTCGTTGCTGGAAATGACGGCGATTTCTGCACAGGCAAAAATGGCATTCAAGGCGATTAAAATCAATTGTAAAAGAATTTGTCCAATCATATGGATTTCATTCACTCCTGTTCTTCTGTAAAAATTTTTTGTATCAAGCTTGCATGATGGGGAGCGAAAGACCGCTACCGCAGCACATGCAGGAACAGAAAAAACAGGCGTTTTTGCAGTGGTGCAGGATTCGCATCACTGTCTGGGTCGTCCATGAAACAGCCTCCTTTTTTTGGTTGAAAGATGGGACGAATGATTTTTTAAAAGACAGTATAACAAATTTGATGCCGTTTGTCAATCCTATGCGAAAAAAATATTTTTATGAATGGAAAAATGACATGGCAGAACAGGGGCTTTCTGAATTCTTTGTGAAAACGGTTGCATTTCCGATAAAATTGTGTTATAATTGCATTCATAGAAGACAGGTTTTTCTACCACACTTCATTTTTACTGTGCATTTTATGCAGAAATGCCACGGAATCCAACAGGAGGCGTACAATTATGAAAATACAAGAATCCGCTGAAAACTATCTGGAAACCATTTTGATTTTACAACAGAGAATTGGTGAAGTGCGTTCGATTGATGTTGTCAATGAACTCTCTTATTCAAAGCCGAGTGTCAGCATTGCCATGAAAAACCTGCGGAATGCGGGATTGGTGACGATGGATGAATCGGGATACCTGCACCTGACTGCAGCGGGCAGAAAAATTGCAGAAACCATGTATGAACGACATACCCTGCTTTCCGACTGGCTGATTTACTTGGGCGTTGACCCACAGAAAGCGGTAGAAGATGCGTGCAGAATGGAACATATTTTGAGTGCAGAATCGTTCCATGCGATTAAACAGCATGTATTAGCAAATCAGGAACAGACCGAAAACGGCCGCCATGCGTGATTGTATGGCGGCTTTGTGTCAAAAAGGAGCATTTTATGAACATCCTGCACATGAGTGACCTGCATTTAGGGCGGCGGTTTTATAACCTTTCTTTTCTGCCGATACAGCAGGCGTTATTACAAGAAGTCCTGCAAATCATAGACGACCAGCAGGTGACCGTGTTATTATTATGCGGTGATATTTATGACAAACCCGTACCGCCGGCGGATGCCGTGCAGCTGCTGGACTGGTTTTTGACCCAACTGGCAGCACGAAGCGTACACGTTTGCATGATTAGCGGCAACCATGATTCTCCGGAGCGGCTGCAATTCGGCAGCGACTTGCTGCAAAAGAATCAAATCCACATTGCCGGAACATTTTCCGGTAAAATGGAAACGGTTTCTCTTTCCGATGCATACGGCACGCTGACGATTTCCATGCTGCCCTATGTCAAGCTGGCACAGCTATCCGTTCAGTTCCCGGAACAGTCCTTTGCAACGCTGGACGATGGCATCCGTGCCGTTTTGGAGCAGACCCCTCCAGACCCAAACCACCGCAATTTATTATTGTATCATGGCTTTGTCCTGCACAATGGAGCAGCACCGGAAGAATCCGATTCAGAAACGCAGCTGGGCGGATTGCAGCTGGTTTCTGACACGCTATTTGATGCCTATGATTATGTAGCGTTGGGGCACATTCACAAGCCGCAGTGGGTACGGCATGACCGCATTCGTTACAGTGGTTCTCTGATGAAGTATTCGTTTTCCGAGTGCTTGCAGCAGAAATCTGTGACACTGCTGAAGTGGAATGAAAAAGACAACTGTACCATCACGACCATTCCACTGCATCCAAAACAGGAGATGCGGATTTTGCGTGGAACACTGGAACAGCTTTTGGAACATGCAACGCCGTCCGAAGATTTCATTCGGGCAGAGTTGACCGACTTGGAATTGATTCCCAACGCCATCGAAAAGCTGCGGGTTGTTTATCCAAACACGCTGGAGTTGAGTTATATAGAACGGGAACGCCTCCGGCAGCCAGCAGCGGCAACCGAAGCGGTTCACGTAGAAGAACAATCGCTGCTGGACTTGGTGACGGAATTTTATGAGAACGTGTATCATTATCCGCTGCGAGAACATCCGGAAGAATTGGCACTGATGACAGAACTGGTAGAGGAGGAACAGGAAAGCGAATGAAACCATTGCATTTAGAATTATATGGATTTGGAGCATTTGCAGAACCGTGCAAAATCTCCTTTACAGACTGGCAGAATGGCGAAGTCTTTTTGATTACCGGAGAAACGGGAGCTGGAAAGACAACCATTTTCGATGCGATTTGTTTCGCTCTGTATGGAACGGCGAGCGGCTCAGAACGGGAATCCCGACAGTTCCGCAGTCAATATTTGACCGACAGTACCGCAGAAACGAAAGTTCGTCTGGAATTTCTGGACAATGGGAAACGGTATCTGGTAGAGCGAAACCCAGCTTATGAACGGCAGAAACAACGTGGAATTGGAACGGTAGAACAAAAAGCAAATGCAACGCTGTATGAGCTGCTGCCGAACGGAGAAAAGACTTGCATTTGCAGCGGCTTTAAAACGGTTACCTGTGAAATTACCGAACGAATCGGCATGGAAAGCACACAGTTTCAACAGATTGTGATGATTGCACAGGGGGAATTCCGGCGGTTTCTGCTCTCCAATTCGATTGAAAAGGGGCAGATTCTCAGCAAACTGTTTCACACGGAATCCTGTGGGCGGATTCGTGACCGTTTGAAGCAGCGATATGATGCCAAAACACAGGAAATTTCCATGCAAACCATTTCCATTGCAGCAAAGCTGAAAACGGTTGCCCCACACGAAGCAACCCGGAAACAGCAGTATCAGGAATTACTTGCAGAAGAAAAAACGGTTGCCACCAGTCCGATTTGCTGTCAGCTTTTAGAGGAGGACTGTCGGGAACGGCTGGAGCAGCTGCCCTTACTGGAGAAAGAACAGGAGCGATTCCAGCAGAGCGTAGACCAGTTGGTGCAACAGATGGAGCAGGGCAGGCGACATAATCAGAACTGTTTCCGGTTGGAACAGCAGCAGAAAGAATTGCAGCAACTGCAACAACGGCAGACTGTTGCAGCGGAGTTATTGGAACGGGCGGAAATCAATGCCGTACAGATTCCCGAATGGCAGGATGCAGCGGCACAGCTGGAACGGAGCGTGCCGGAATATCAGCATTTGGCAGACCTGCAAAAGGAATTGTTGACCTTACGGAAGCAGAGCCAGCAACTCCAGCAGGAGCAGGCTCAGAAAAAGGCAACGCTCGAACAGACCCAGCAAGCTTGTGCAATGCTGCAAAAAGAAGTAGAAGAGCATATAGCCTGTGCAGCGGAACTGGAGAGCACCAAGACAAAAATGGTGCAGAAACAGCAGGCGTTGCAGGTTTTGCAGCAGTTGCAGCAGCAGTTTGCAGCGGTTCGGCAGGCGGAGGCAGATTGTGCCGTATTGGAACAGCAGGCACAGCAAGCCCACCAGCAGTATTATCAGGTAGAGAAGCCGAAATACGATGCGATGGAACAGCAGTTCTTTCAGAGCATGGCAGGCAACCTTGCAGCACAGTTGCAAGCAGGGGCAGCGTGTCCGGTTTGCGGCTCTCTGGAGCATCCGCATCCGGCAGAGCAGACACAGCAGACCGTTTCGGAACAGCAATTTCAGCGTGCCAGAAAACAGCAGGAAGCTGCTTTGCAGGCGATGCAGAGCCAGAAGAGCCAGCTAGAGAAACAGCAGGCAGTTTGTGCACAGCTGCAAACGCAGAAACAGCAGTTGTTGCAGCAGCATAAATTGAGTGAACAGACCACGGCAGAAACATTGGAAGCAATGCTGAAAAAAATCCGTTCGGGAATTTCTGCATTGACGAACCAGCAAAAACAGTTGCAAGAGCAGTTACAGCAGCGGACAGAACAGCAGGCAGCCTTGAAACGCAAACAAGAGGCATTGCCGATTCTGCAAAACGCTGTGACAGCACAGGAGCAGGCGGTACAAGCATTATTGCAGAAAATTACTGGCAAACGTACCGAGTGCGATTATGTTCAGAACAGCTTGCAATATGGAACATTGCCGGAAGCACAGCAACAGTTGCTTTGTTTCCGGCAGAAAATCGAACAGGCACAGCTGCAACAGAAACGTGCACAGACACAGGTACAAGAGTTGGAAAAGCAACTGGCAGCTTGTCAGGATGCGTGCAGCCGACTGGAAGCAGAAATTGCAGGGAAGCCGTTGTATGATACGGCAGGGGCAGAACAGACCTTGCTAGAATTCCGCCAGCAGTTGTCGCAGAAACAGCGAGAAATTGCCATGCAGAAGGCAGACTTGCAGCAGGTACAGGAAACGGTAGCAGCTGTTCGACTGTCCCTGAAAACGCTGGAGCAGGCTTCCCAGACGTGGATGACGTACAAAGAACTATATAGCATGATGAATGGAACGAATACCGAGCACGGCGGAGAACGGATTTCGCTGGAACGGTATGTGCAGGCGTATTATTTCACACGCATTTTGGAGCATGCCAACCAGAAGTTAGACCAGCTTTCCAATGGTCGCTATCAGCTGATTCGCCGAAAAGAGGAAGACCGAAAGAATATTTCCTCCGGTTTGAATCTGAACGTGCTGGATCAGTACACCGGAACAGAACGAGATGTGAAAACGCTGTCTGGTGGGGAAACATTTTTGGCATCGCTGTCGCTGGCGTTGGGGCTTTCCGAGGCGGTGCAGCAGCAGAGTGGCTGCGTGCAAATCAATGCGATGTTCATTGATGAGGGTTTCGGTTCTTTAGATGAAATGGCGTTGGAGAATGCGATACAGCTGTTGCAGCAGCTTTCCGGTCATGATTGCATGGTGGGAATTATTTCTCATGTGTCCGCATTGGCGGAGCGATTCGATGCACAGATTCGAGTAGAGAAAACGCCCTGCGGCAGTCGTGCCGTCTGCGTTGGCAAAAAATAAACATCAAGCGGTATGGGTGAAAACTGTACCGCTTTGTTTTTCGTGGATGTAGTAGCTTTCCAAATAGGCTTGACGCTGGCGGAGCGATTCGAGTAGAGAAAACGCCCTGCGGCAGCCGTGCTGTTTGCGTTGGCAAAAAAATAAACATCAAGCGGTATGGGTGGAAGCCCTGCCGCTTTTGTTTTGCGTGAGATGTAGCAGTTTTCCGGATAGGCTTGCACTTGCACTGATGAAAATCTTTCACATTTTGTACCACAAATCGAGTAGAGAAAATCATGCATTGTGTTGGCAAGAAAGAAATCATAGATAGATGCTTTCCGTGTCGCAGCCGTTTCATTATACATAAAACTTGCTTGCACGGTGGAGATTCCAGCCCGTTTCAATAAGAGAAAACAAAACAAGCGATATGGAGAAAAGACCATACCGCTTGTTTTTTATGCTACTATATTTGTAGGGAAGTATTCTCGTAAACAGAGCAATCGGGGAGGAAAAACGAAAAATGGAGAACAAAAAAAGCCCTACTCGGACTTTTTTCATTCTCCATAGAGAAACGATTCTGGAGGCGCCACCCAGATTTGAACTGGGGATCAAGGTGTTGCAGACCTTTGCCTTACCACTTGGCTATAGCGCCGATTGGAGCGGATTACGAGGCTCGAACTCGCTACCTCCACCTTGGCAAGGTGGCGCTCTACCAGATGAG
>OHYD01001265.1_pt1 | contig 10576 bp, 8 predicted proteins | sample 1580191 | NCBI WGS metagenome assembly OHYD01 (sample SAMEA3882510, study PRJEB24775) | human gut metagenome | biome: human-associated habitat; feature: intestine environment; material: feces | place: Netherlands | collected 2009/2010 | reverse complement strand
CAATGTGGGTGTGGGCAGCCTGATCGTGCTGTTCATTGTGGGATTCGTGCTGTTCCGGGTGTCGGATCAAAAGTAAAAACAACCCTCTCAGTCAAAGCCTTCGGCTTTGCCAGCTCCCCCGAAGGGGGAGCCTTTTTCATGTCCCCGGAAGCTGGCTCACCCTCTCCGTCAGCGCTGGCGCGCTGCCACCTCTCCCGAAGGGCGAGGCCTTGGCAGTGATTGCAAAGTCTGTGGTTTCGTCAGAAGCTCCCCCTTTGGGGGAGCTGGCGCGAAGCGCCTGAGAGGGTGAGGACGCTCACCTTTTTTGTTCGTTGCGTCTTACCGGAAGGCGTGGTACAATAGGGCCAAACACTTTGAAAAAATATGACCCAAAGGAGAAACAACATGAACTATCCCGGTTATACGCTGGTGCGCCGCGAGGACTGCCCGGAGCAGCACGGTGTGCTGACGGTTCTGAACCACGATGTGAGCGGGGCCACTGTCCTGCTGGTGGAGAACGAGGACACCAACAAGGCGTTCGGCATCGGCTTCGGCACCTTCCCCTCCGACGACACCGGTGTGTTCCACATTCTGGAGCACTCGGTGCTGGCGGGCAGCGAGAAGTATCCCGTGACCTCGCCTTTTTTGCAGCTGCTCAAGAGCAGCATGGCTTCCTTCCTGAACGCCATGACCTTCCCGGATAAGACGGTGTATCCCTTTGCCACCCCCAACGAGATCGATTTCAAGAACCTGATGGACGTGTACCTGAACGCCGTGTTCTGCCCGCTGGCCATGGTGGACAAGGCCGTGTTCGAGCAGGAGGGCTGGCACCGGGACGCGGACGGCACGGTGAGCGGTGTGGTCTACAATGAGATGCAGGGTGCGCGCTGGAGCGGGCCATGTTCCCGGATACGGCCTACGGCTTTGTGTCCGGCGGCGACCCGGCCTCCATCCCGGCCCTGACCTATGAAAAATACCAGCGGGTGTACCGCCGTCATTACAGTGCCGACAACTGCTGCATCACCCTGTACGGCAAGATGGATATGGCCGAGAAGCTGGCGTTTCTGGATGAGCACTATCTGAGCAGGATGCCCAAGGGCACCAGCCGCCCCCGGCTGACGGTGCAGGACCAGCAGAACGGTGTGCGTGTGCACATCCCGTACTACACCGAAAACCCCGAGCCGGATCAGGTGCAGTGTGCGCTGGCCTGGTACACCGGCGCGTTTGCTGACCGGGAGCGCCAGCTGGGCGTGGAGATCCTGCTGGATGCCCTGCTGGGCACCAACCAGTCCCCGCTGAAGGCAGCTCTGCTGGAGCAGAAGCTGGGTGCGGATATTGACATTGGCTTTGACGACAGCACCCTGCAGCCCACGCTGGAGCTGGTGCTGCGGGGGGCCACCGCAGAGACGGCCCCCAAATTTGCAACTGGCGTGAAACAGGCTGTGACCGACCTGCTGGCAGGGGGCATCCCCGAGGAACTGCTGCTGGCCAGCCTGAACGCCATGGAGTTTGCCTCTCTGGAGCGCCCGGGCAGCCTGCCCGACGGTGTGCTGGATGCCATCTATGCCGCCACCGGCTGGCTCCACACCGGCGACCCGGCTCTGCTGCTCCACACCGACAAACTGTTTGCTTCCCTGCGGGAGAAGCTTTCCACCGGCTGGTTCAATGACCTGCTGAAGGATCTGCTGCTGGCCGAGCCGGTGCAGGTGATCCAGACCCCGGCCCTGCCCAAGAAGGACGAAGAGGATGCTGCCCCTGCCCGCAATGACGGCAAGCTGGTGCTGGACCATCCGCTGACCGTGGCCGACCTGGGCGACGGTGACAGGAGCGCTGCCGGTACGGTGGAACCGCTGGCCGGTGCGGAGCTGCTGCACCACCCCTCCAAGGGCAGCCTGTATCTGAATTTCTACTACGACCTGGGCGAGTGCACCCCGGAAGAGGTGCAGTATCTTGACCTGCTGACCGATATTCTGGACGAGCTGGATACCCCCGAGCACACTGCCCGGGAGCTGCAGACCCAGCGCGCCACCTGGCTGGGCAACAGCGTGGCCTGCATCAGCTTCTGGACCGGGCGGCAGGAGGGCAGCCCCTGCCACGCAAAGCTCACCTGGAACATGAGCCTGTTGGAGCGGAATCTGGACAAGGCCATTGCGCTGGGCAGTGAGTACCTCTACAAGACCTGCCTGACCGGCCCCAAGGCCGAGGAAGCCTTTGCCCGGGTGCTGAGCCAGCAGAAGCTGAATATGGAGCAGCAGTTCATCCGGCAGGGCAACCAGTACGCTGCCGTGCGTGCCGCCGCCCACTACTCCGTGGAGTATGCCCTGAGTGAGCGGTGCAGCGGCGTGACCGGGTACCACTTCCTGTGCGGCCTGCTGGAACAGGCCGACTGGGCCGCCATGAGCAAAAAGCTGGAAGCGGTGCGGGAAAAGGTGCTGAACCATGCAGCCCTGACCGTCAGCCTGCATGGCAGCGAGGAAGCGCTGGCAAAGCTGCGTGCCCTGCTGCCTGGCAGTGCCTTTGCTGCCCAGGGCCGCACCGCTGCCAAGCCCTACACAGAGGTGCTGACCGCCCCCGTGAACGAGGCCTTTATCATTGACGGCGGCGTGAACTATGATATCCTGACCTGGCCCATGGAGCGGCAGGCCGACCGCCGGGTGCTGGCCCGCATTATGAGCTACGAATACCTGTGGCACAACATCCGTGAGGTGGGCGGCGCTTACGGCACCGGAATGCTGACCCGTGCCCAGACCGAGGGACTGTACACCTACCGTGACCCCCACCTGACCGAGAGCTACGAGACCTTTGCCAAGGCCTCCGAGGTGCTGGCAGGCCGGGAGTACACCGAAAAAGACCTGACCGAGTTCATCGTGGGCGCGGTGTCCGAGATGGATTCGCCCAAAAAGCCCAACGCTGAGGCCAAGGAGCTGGACCGCCGGTACTTCTGCGGCATCACTGATGCCATGCTGGCCGCGGACCGCAAGGCCATGTGTAGCGTGACAGCTGAAACGATCCGGGCACAGGCCGCAGACCTTGCAGACCGGATGGCAAAGGCTACCCGTGTAGCCTTTGGCAGCAAGGACGCTGTGGAAGCAGGCAAGCAGCTGTTTGACCGCATCGAGACCCTGTAAGCAGAACCGAAACTGAATCTGTAACGAAAGCAGGCACTCTGCCTTTGCCCCGGACGGGGCGGGCGGAGTGCCTGCTTTTTTGCGCAAAAGGCGCTTCACGCACCTGATGTGTCTGTGCGTGAAAAATCCGGGAGAAAAACGGAGATTTCTGCACGGTGCGATACAGCGATGAAAAATGAAAGATTATTTTATACGGATTGGATACTATGACACTAAAAGTACAAAACGGCCCTGCAAAAGTGCGCGCTGTTGCAGGGGACGAAAAGCTGGTATCCTTGTGCCAAGCCAAACAGAAAGGATGTGAGAACACAGGATGGCGCAAGCGAAACAGCCGGGCAGGGACAAGAGCCTTGCCAGCCTGCACAAGGCCACCGACACCCTGAGCACCATGCTGGCGCAGGAGGTCAAGGAGCTGAACGCCCGGCAGAAGGCCCAGCGTGCCGATGGCTCTGACCCTGCCCTGATGAAGGGGCTCAAGGAGGCCACGGCGGTGCTGAAGGATCTGGCCGCGGTGGCCAAGACCCTGAACGATCAGGGCGCGGATGCCGAGGTCCGGGCGTGCGGCGTGGTGCTTCTGCCAGCCGTGGAGGACGTATGAATGCAGAGATCGTATGGCGGCCCCAGCCCCGGCAGGCCGAGTTCATGCGAAGGCCGGAGCCGGAAGCACTGTACGGCGGCGCGGCCGGCGGCGGAAAAAGCGATGCATTGGTCATCGAGGCACTGCGTCAGGTGGATATTCCGCATTACAGAGCGTTGATCCTGCGCAAAACATACCCGCAGTTGTCGGATCTGGTGGACAAAAGCCAGATGTACTACCGCCGGGCCTTTCCACAGGCGCAGTACAACGCCACGGCCCATGTGTGGAACTTCCCCAGCGGGGCCAAGATCTACTTTGGCTCCATGCAGTATACCAAGGACCGCACCAATTACCAGGGCAAGGCCTACGACTTCATCGGCTTTGATGAGCTGACCCATTTTGAATGGGAAGAGTACAGCTACATGATGAGCCGCAACCGTCCCACCGGGCCGGGCACCCGGGTGTACATGCGGGCCACCACCAATCCCGGCGGCATCGGCCACGGGTGGGTGAAGGCACGGTTCATCACGCCTGCACCGCCCGGCACGCCTATCACCGAAGAATATACGGTAAAGCTGCCGGACGGCACCGAACAGAAGCTGCAGCGGGCGCGGGTGTTCATCCCTTCCAGCATTTTTGATAACCCCGCCCTGCTGGCAAACGACCCCGGCTACCTTGCAAGCCTTGCCAGTATGCCGGAAGCGGAAAAGCAGGCGCTGCTCTACGGCAGCTGGGACAGCTTTTCCGGGCAGGTGTTCACCGAATGGCGCAACGACCCGGCGCATTATCAGGATCAGCGCTGGACCCACGTCATCGCGCCCTTTGCCATCCCCAAGCACTGGCCCATCTGGCGCGGGTACGACTTTGGCTTTTCCAAGCCCTTTTCGGTGGGGTGGTATGCGGTGGACGAGGAGGGGCGGCTGTACCGCATCAAGGAGCTGTACGGCTGCACCGGCCGCCCCAACGAGGGCCTGCGCATCGACCCGGTGGAACAGGCCCGGCGCATCCGGGAGGCAGAGCAGAACGACCCGCTTTTGCGCGGCAGGGTGATCCACGGCATTGCCGATCCGGCCATCTTTGATGAGAGCCGCGGCGAGAGCATTGCCGCTATGATGGAGCGCAGCCCGAACTTCCTGCGCTGGTCCCCCGGCGACAACACCCGGCTTGCGGGCAAGATGCAGTTCCACTACCGGCTGAATTTTGATGCGGACGGCAGGCCGATGTTTCAGGTGTTCAATACCTGCAAGCACTTTATCCGCACGATCCCGAACCTTGTGTACGACGAAAGCAACGTGGAGGACATCGACACCCGGCAGGAGGATCACATTTACGACGAGTGCCGCTATGTGCTGATGGAGAACCCTATCAGCCCGCCGGTGCGCTGTGCTGCGCCGCCCATGCCCGACGACCCGCTGAACCTGCACAAGCGGGCAAGATTTTACAGAATTTAAAGGAGAAACGCAATGGACGATTACGAGAACGAAGCTTTGCCCGTGGGTGAAGCACAGGTGGCCGAGGCCATACAGACCTTGCAGCGGTACAAGGCGGGCAAGGCCGCGCTGGACAAGCGTATTGTGGATAACGAGCTGTGGTTCCGCATGGGCCACTGGAAGAACTACCAGAACCCCATGATGCCCGGCAAGGCTCAGCCTTCCAGCGGGTGGCTGTTCAACAGCATTGCCAACAAGCACGCCGATGCCATGGACAACTACCCGGAACCGAACGTGCTGCCCCGAGAGGCAGATGACGAGGACACCGCACGGGCACTTTCCAGCGTATTGCCGGTGGTGCTGGAACAGGCCGACTACGAGCAGGTGTACAGCGACTGCTGGTGGCGCAAGCTTAAACAGGGCACCGGCGTGACCGGCATCTTCTGGGACCCTGCAATGCGCGGCGGCATTGGCGACATTGCGGTGCGCAGCGTGAACCTGCTGATGCTCTACTGGGAGCCGGGCGTGGCGGATATTCAGGCATCGCCGGACTTTTTCAGCCTGAGCCTTGAGGACACGGCCCGGCTGTGCGCGCAGTACCCGCAGCTGGCAGGACACACCGCCAGCGTGCTGGACGTGCCCCGGTACATCCACGATGAAGGGCAGGGCACCAGCTCCAAGAGCGTGGTGGTGGACTGGTACTATAAGCGCCCGGACGAGAACGGCAAATTGCGGCTGCACTACTGCAAGCTGTGCAACGGCGTGGTGCTGTATGCCAGCCAGAACGACCCGGCGCTGGCAGCGCGCGGCTTGTACGACCACGGCAAGTATCCCTTTGTGTTCGACCCGCTGTTCGTGGAGGAGGACAGCCCGGCGGGCTTTGGCTACATCGATGTGATGAAGGACTGCCAGACCGCCATTGACAAGATGAACCATGCCATGGACGAGAACGTGCTGCTGAGTGCAAAGCAGCGGTATGTGCTCAGCGACACGGCAGGGGTCAACGAGGAAGAGCTGGCCGATTTCAGCCGGGACATCGTGCATGTGGTGGGACGGCTCAACGACGACAGTTTCCGTCCGCTGCAGACGGCGGGCCTGCAGGGCAACAGCCTGAGTTACCGCCAGAGCCGCATTGAAGAGCTGAAGGAGATCAGCGGCAACCGGGACATGACGCAGGGCGGCACTGCCGGAGGTGTGACCGCAGCCAGCGCCATTGCGGCCTTGCAGGAGGCAGGCAGCAAACTCAGCCGCGATATGCTCAAGAGCGCCTACCGTGCTTTTGCAAAGCAGTGCTATCTCATCATCGAGCTGATGCGCCAGTTCTACGACGAGCAGCGGGTATTCCGCATCGTGGGCGAAAGCGGCGAGAGCCGGTTCGTGCCCTTCTCGGCGCAGGCGCTGCGGGCGGTGCCCGGCGGCAGCGTGGGCGGCGTGGAGCTGGGCAGCCGGGAGCCTGTCTTTGACATCGTGGTCAGCGCCGCCAAAAAGAGCACCTTCAGCCGCCTGTCCCAAAACGAGACCGCCAAAGAGTGCTACAAGCTGGGCTTCTTCGACCCTGCCAACGCGGATGCTGCCCTTGCGGCGCTGGAGATGATGGACTTTGAAGGGGTGGAAAAGGTGCGCGCCCGGGTGCGGCAGAACGGCACGCTGGCGCAGCAGCTGTTGCAGCTGCAAGGGCAGATGGCAAGACTGTCTGCCGCTCTTGCGCAGCAGCCCGGCGACACCCAAACGGCGCAGGACACTGCCGGCCTGACAGCACAGCTGCCGGTGGCGGCGGCTGCCCGCGCCATGAACTGGAACGGAAAGGAGGTGAAGTGAGATGATCAAGGTATGTTACAGCGAGCTGGACGGCCCCAAGGGGCTGAGCCTGCGGCTGGAAGCTGCCGGTCACGCGGGCTACGCGCCCGCCGGGCAGGACATCGTATGCGCTGGCGCAAGCACCCTGATGCAGGCGCTGGTGTACCTGCTGGCAGGGGAGGAGAGCGCCCGCAGCGATGCATGGGACGAGCCGGAGGGCCCGCGCCTTGCCGTGGCGGTGCAGGCGCCGGTAGCGCAGTGGGTGCAGGGCGCGTTTGAACTGGCCAAGGCGGGCTTTACCCTGCTGGCAGAGCGCTACCCGGACAATCTGCGCTTTGCGGATGTGAGCCGCAGCGGACAGCAGAGCATGATGGACTTGCAGCTGTTTGCGGAGGGCGAAGCCGCCCCCGCGCTGAGCCCGGAGCAGAGCCGACAGGCGGTGGCTGCGGGCACCCTGAAGCCGGAAGCCCCAGCCGCGCAGCCGGAAGCGCCTCAGCAGACCCCGGCAGAGCCGGAGCCGCAGCCGGAAACACCCGCACAGACTGAGTGCCCGGCGCTGCCGCCCCTGCCGCTGCCGGTGGAAAACACGGTGCGCAGCCTGCACGCCCGCTGGGCGGCAGAGGAAGCCGCCATGCGCCGCAGCCAGCCGGGCTTTGAGCTGAAAGCAGAGCTGAAGAACCCGGAGATGCGCCGTCTGATGCAGCTGCCCGGCATGAGGGTGCGGGATGCGTACCGTCTGGCCCACTACGACGAAAACCTGCGCACTGCAGCGCAGGCTGTGGAGCAGGGCGTGGTGGAACGCATTCAGCAGCGGGCCGCACGGCCCACCGAAAACGGCATCCGGCCCGGCGGCGCGGCTACCGTCCGCCCGGATGTAGCCAGCATGACCCGCGCCCAGCGAGAAGCACTGGAACGCCGTGTGCTCCACGGAGCACAGATCGAATTGTGACTATTTTACAAGAGAAAGGAATATGAGCATGAACAAGAATTTCAACATCCAGCTGTTTGCGGAAAACCTGAACACCACCGCTACCATGTCGAAAGAGATGAAGACCTTCTACGAGAAGCGTCTCATCGATCAGGCAGAGCCGCGTCTGGTGCATGACCAGTTCGCGGATTACTACCCGGTGCCCCAGAACGGCGGCAAGACCATCGAGTTCCGCAAGTACGACAGCCTGCCCAAGGCCACCACGCCCCTGACCGAGGGCGTGACCCCCAACGGTCAGGCCCTGAACGTGACCACCATCACCAGCGACCTGCACCAGTACGGCGGCTGGACCCCGCTGACCGATGTTTTGCAGATGACCGCCATCGACAACAATGTGGTGCAGGCCACCCGTGTGCTGGCAAGCCAGGCGGGCCGCACCATGGACAGCATCACCCGCGATGTGCTGGCGGGCGGCACCAATGTCATCTACGCCCCGAAGCTGGGCGCAGACGGTGCCGAGACCGCCGTTACCAGCCGCAAGGCGCTGGACAAGAGCTGCACCCTGACCCCGAAGCTGTTCTTTCAGGCAGCGGCGCAGCTGGGCGCAATGAACGCTGACCCCATCGGCGACAGCTACGTTGCCATCATCCACCCATACGCGGCCTATGACCTCAAGACCTGCAAGGAGTTCATGGAGGTGCACAAGTACGCCGACCCCGACACCATGTTCCGCGGCGAGATCGGCAAGCTGGGCAACATCCGCTTTATCGAGACCAGCGAGGCCAAGATCTGGAAGGACGACACCTGCCCGACGGGTCTTGCGGTGTTCGGTACGCTGGTGCTGGGTGCCCACGCCTACGGCGTGACCGAGCTGGAGGGCGGCGGCCTTGAGCACATCGTCAAGCAGCTGGGCTACGGCGACGACCCGCTGAACCAGCGCGCTTCCGTGGGCTGGAAGGGGATGCGCGCCGCCGAGCGTCTGGTGGAGCAGTACATGGTGCGCATTGAGAGCGTATCCAGTTATTCGGAGAATGCGAGTGCCAACTGAACCGCTCAGGCGCTTCGCGCCAGCTCCCCTGGTAGGGGAGCCCTTGGCAAACCGGGCAAGCCCTGCTGGATGAACGAAACCAGGCGAGGCGTAAAAGGCAGTGCCCCTGCAACAGAGGGCAGAAAGGATGAAAAATGGACAAGAAAAACGTAAGAATCCGGCTGTTCAAGGACAACAGCCGGTACAAGGGCGACCTGTTTGTGAGTGTGAACGGCGTGAGCTATAAGATCCGCCGGGGCGTGGAGGTGGAAGTGCCGCCCGAGGTGGCAGAGGTGCTGGAGCACAGCCAGGTGCAGGATGAGCGCACCGCTGCCCGCATTGCCGCCGCCGAGAAGATCGCGGGGTGAGCGCATGACAGTGGGACAGGCTCTGGAACGGGCCGAGGAACTGCGGCCGGGCTGCAAGGTGGACAGCCGCACCCGGCAGCGCTGGCTCTGTGAGGAGGACGGGATGCTGCGGGCCCTGCTGTTCTCCGGCTGCGGGCTGCGGGCCGGAGTGGGGGCAGACCTTGCCTGGCCTGCGGAGGGCGGTCTGGACGATGCAGTAGAGCTGCTGGTACCCGTGCCTTTTGATGCGCTCTACCCGCATTACCTCTGCGCAAAGCTGGATGCTGCCCTGGGCGAGACGGAACGTTACGCCGGGGAGCAGGCCCGGTATAACAGCATTCTGGCCGAGCTGAGCGCCTGGCTGCGGCGGCGTGCAAAGCCGAAGCGCGGTGCGCAGTGGCGGTGGTGAAAGGGAGGAAAGTGGATGCTTCTGACAAATCGGACCGGTGTGAAGAACACCCGGGATCTGCTGCGGGCCTTTGGCGGCCTGAACGAGACCTACGGCTGCACCGAGGCTGAGTACAGCGGGGGAATGAATTTTTCGGCCCGGGATTTCCCGGCCCTGAGCACCCGGCTGCCCCGCCGCAGGCTGCAGGAGCTGGCCGGGCTGAACGGGATGTATCACCTGAACGGTCTGCTGACCGTCTGCGGGCGGGATCTGGTTTATACCCCGGACGAGGCCCCGGCCCAGCCCGTCACCGTGAAAAATGCCGTGGCAGACAGCCGCAAGACGATGGTGGGCATCGGAACAAAGATCCTGATCTTCCCGGACAAGGTGGCGTTCGATACGGCCGACGGCAGCGCGGCTCCGCTGGGTGCTGCCTGGGAGGCGGGAAGCCTGAGCGTGAGCTTTGCGCCCTGTGATGCTTCGGGGAATACCTACGAGGTGAAGGACAAGGGCACGAAGGAGCCGGAACACCCGCAGGACGGCCAGCTGTTTCTGAAGCTGAACGAGCCGGACAAGCCCTATTCTGCAGAGAATACGCTGGAGGTGTACAGCGAGGCTTCGGGCAACTGGACGGTGATCCCGCTGGACTACTGCCTTGTGACCGCTGAGGGCATCGGGGCGGAGTTCCGTGTGTGGGATACCGTGACCCTGACCGGTACGGGGGCTGAACAGGCAGGCCAGTGGGCCGGGCTGGACGGCGACCGCATCGTGTACGGTGTGACCGAGACCACCCTGCGCCTGCGGGCTGACCCGGGCGGTGAACATTTTTACGGCAGGCTTGTCCACAATGGCAGCAGTGCTGTCTGGGTGAGCATGGACGGCACACAGCGGGAAGAGTATTTCCCGGGGGAGGGTGTGAAGGTGGAGCGCCGGGTGCCCGACCTTGAGTACCTGACCGAGTGCGACAACCGGGTG
>OHYD01001254.1_pt1 | contig 10661 bp, 13 predicted proteins | sample 1580191 | NCBI WGS metagenome assembly OHYD01 (sample SAMEA3882510, study PRJEB24775) | human gut metagenome | biome: human-associated habitat; feature: intestine environment; material: feces | place: Netherlands | collected 2009/2010 | reverse complement strand
TTGAATACTCATATGGTATCCGATTCTGAACAATTGAGTGGGGGCGTTGATGGTTGCCATCGTTTGAGCTGGCTAAATGCGATTTCGCGCCATGCTGTTTCAACAACGGTAACAACGGCTACAGTTGAACTATGCATGGGTTGAAGAGTGCGATTGACAGGGGAGCGGACGCGTGGGCACGTTCGCTGCCTGGGCGCGTGTTCGACCGGTATGTGTCGCGGAGCGGCCCCCTGCTGGCGAATGGTCTGGCATATGGTCTGCTGTTCGCCTTTTTTGCCGGCGTCTGGATTGCGGTGAGCGTGTTCGGCCTTATCATGGTCGGCAACATTGATTGGCAGCAGATGCTGATCGACGCGGTGCGTGAAGTCATTCCCGGTGTGGCCGACTCGTTTCTGACGTCTTCCGCGCTAGGCGCCATGTCAAGCGCATTGACGTGGACCGGTCTGGCCACGTTGGCCATATTCTGGTGGACAGTGACCGGCTGGATGAACTCGCTGCGCCACGCCGTACGGGCCATGTTCGACGACTGCGGCGACGAGCTCAATATCGTCGTCGCAAGGTTACGCGATACGCTTGCCGCCATCGCCATCGCAATACTGTTCATTCTTTCGACCGCGGCCGGTACGGTGTCCGGCGGCATCGTACGCCGACTGCTGCAATGGGGCGGCATCCCCAGCAGTTCGTTGCCCGGCACCGTGCTTTTGGAGATGACCGGTTTCGGTACCGGCGTCGCACTGAATTTTGCGTTGTTCATGTTGCTGCTGCGCGTGGTCTCCCACATCAAAGCCGGACGATTCACGATACTCGGCGCGTTACTGGGATCTCTGACGGTTTCCGCAATGCAGCTTCTCGGTGCGCGACTATTAGCCGGAGCCTCCCGGAATCCGATGCTTGCCCCGTTCGCCGCGTTGATCGGTGTGCTCATTTGGTTCAACCTCGTCGCCCAGGTCATTTTGCTCTGTGCCGCCCTCATTGCCGAGTGCCGACAAAAGAGCTGAGCGTCTGAACTGACTAATATGACAATTAGCGATGAAGCCTCTCTCGCCGAGATGATTCGCGAACTCAGCTGGCACTACAGTTATTGCCGTGGTCTCTCCATCTTGGCATATCGCAAACGAGTAGCTTCACCCGTGATACCGAGCTTGCGACCAATTGTTTCCCATGATTGGCCACGTTCATGCATGAGCAGTACCATCTGCGCAATGCGGGCATCAATGTATTCCAGTTCGGCTTTGCGTCGATTGATTAGACGGCTGAGCTCCAGTTCGGGAGAGAAGTTTGGGCTGTCCTCGGGAATGCCTTCTGCTGGTGATTCCTGAGACTCCACGGCATCTGCCGCAGCGTTGCCGATTTCCATGAGTTTGGCCTGCACTTCGGGGGGAGTAGTCTTCAAATTTCATCGTTATCACTGCCTTAGTGTCGCTGTTGCTGATACTCCACTTTATAGGCATGTGGCCTCACCGGTAAATATTTACCGCTGCCCAGACCACACGGTATGGTGGAGCGCATGGCTGATTACGGGAACAACTTTGTGCAACTGCATAACCACACGCACTATTCGCTGCTCGATGGTGCGTCGAAGATTCCGGATTTGGCCAAACGCGCCGCCGAACTTGGCATGCCTGCGGTCGGCATCACCGACCATGGCAACATGCATGGCGCCTACGAGATGTACACCAACTGCGTGGCCAATGGCGTCAAGCCCATCATCGGCATCGAAGCTTATGTGACCCCGGAAACCGCACGTCAAGACAAGTCCCGCGTGCATTGGGGTACCGAAGCCCAGCGCCGCTTTAGCGGAGAAGTACTGGGCCGTCAGGCTGCAGGTCAGGCCGATAGCTGCCAGCAGAATCAGCAGACCGCAGCGTTGCCAGATGAACACGGCATCGCCATTTTTGATACCGGTGTCGATAATGCTCGCCACCACCAGCGGCACAAAAAGTTCAAAGGTAGCTTCCAGCATTTTAAACAGGGGTGCCAGAACAGCCTGCTTTTCGTAGCCCTTGATGTAGCGCATCAGTTTGTGCATGTTGGTATCACCTCATACTCGGATTTTGCAGACTTTTTTATTATAACACATCGTGAAGCGTTTGTCATTCCATGTTTTCCCTTGTTTCGAGGATTATTTATGCGTCGAACGTCTATACTGACTATAGGAAAAATTTAGGAGGCGCCAGAATGCTATTTCGTTCTTATAAAGGGCTGTCCCGCGGGGCCTCGCGCACGGTGCGCACGGCGCTGCGCCTAGCCGGGCAGCAGGGCTGCGCCACGGCTGATACCGGGCACCTGCTACTGGCCATGCTGCAGACAGCCCAGGGCCCTGCAGCGGATTTTCTACGTCGCAAGCGCGTTACCACTGCCTCCTTGACAGAGGCCGCCCCCAAGCGCAGCGGCACCGGCCAGCCCCACCGCCTGCGCAAAAACGACCTTTCCTCGGACAGCCGCAAGGCCATCGAGTTTGCCATTTTGGGTGCCCATGCATCCAGCGCCGCCAAAGCCGAAAACGAGCACCTGCTCTGCGCCATGCTGGAGGACACTGCCTGCACGGCCAGCATCTGGCTGGCGGCCGCAGGCATCGAGGTGCCCCAGGCCGCGCGGGAGTGCCGCCAGCTTTCCGGCCAGATGACACTGCCCGTACAGCCCCGGATGAGCACCGCCCGCAGCGGCCGCCCCAGCGAAAAGTACGGCCGCGATCTGACCCGCCTGGCGCAGGAGGGCCGCCTGGACCCGGTGCTGTGCCGGGAGGAAGAGCTGAAACGCATGGTAGAAATTCTGTGCCGACGCCAGAAGAACAATCCCTGCCTGCTGGGCGAGCCGGGCGTTGGCAAAAGTGCCCTGGCTGAAGCGCTGGCCCAGGCGATTGCATCCGGCCAAATCACCCCGGCACTGCGCGGCAAGCGGGTGCTGGCACTGGACATGGCCTCGATGGTAGCGGGCACCAAGTACCGCGGCGATTTTGAGGAGCGGTTCAAGAACCTGCTGGAAGAACTCTACCGCGACCGCAGCACCATCCTTTTTATTGATGAGATCCATCTTATCGCCGGGGCCGGTGCGGCCGAGGGGGCCATCGACGCCGCCAGCATCCTGAAGCCGATGCTGGCCCGGGGCGAGATCCAGCTCATCGGTGCCACCACGCCGGAGGAATACCGCAAGACCATCCAGAAAGATTCCGCGCTGGAGCGCCGCTTTGGAAAAGTAATGGTAGAAGAGCCCACCCCCGAAAACGCTGAAAAGATTTTGCTGGGCCTGATGCCCCGTTACGAGCGTTACCACTGTGTCGCCATCCCGCCCGAGACGATTCACGCCGCCGTGGAGTTAAGCGTGCGCTACCTGCCGGGGCGTTTTTTGCCGGATAAGGCCATCGACCTGCTGGACGAAGCAGCCGCCGCGCTTCGCATAACCGACAAGGAATCCTCCGGCCGCAGGGTGCTGACGCCGCGTCATATTGCCCGGGTCGTCAGCAAGGCCAGCGGCGTCCCGGCCGAGCGGGTAGGGGAAGCCGAGCGGGAGCGGCTGAACCAGCTGGAAGCCCGCCTCAGTGCCGAGGTCATCGGCCAGCCCGCTGCTGTTTCTGCTGTGGCCGCTGCCATCCGCCGCAGCCGCACCGGCCTGCGGGAGAACGGACGTCCCATCGGTGCCATGCTGTTTTTAGGTCCCACCGGCGTGGGCAAAACGCAGCTGGCCCGCACACTGGCCAAATGCTGGTTCGGCAGTGAGAAATCCCTGCTGCGCTTTGACATGTCCGAATATATGGAGAAGCACACTGTCGCCCGCCTGCTGGGCGCGCCGCCCGGCTATGTCGGCCACGAGGAAGGCGGTCAATTGACCGAGGCCGTGCGCCGCCGCCCCTACAGCGTGGTGCTGTTTGACGAGATTGAAAAAGCGCACAGCGACATTCAAAATCTGTTGCTGCAAATCTTGGAGGGTGGCTCTTTGACTGATGCCCAGGGGCGGCGGGCGGATTTTTCCAACACCATTATCCTGCTCACTTCCAACCTAGGTGCCCGCTGCCTGTCCGGGCAGACAGCCCCGCTGGGTTTTGGCACTGCGCAGACCGAGCGCTCCCGCCGCAGCAAACAGGCGATACAGGAAGCCAAGGATTATTTCCGGCCCGAACTGATGGGCCGCCTGGATGAAGTCGTCGTCTTTGATCCACTCGGTCCCGAACAACTGGCTGGTATTGCCGACCGCCTGTTGCGGGAACTGGAAGTCCGCGCTGCCGGGCAAGGGTATCTGCTTACCCATACTGCGTCCGCCGCCAAAGTGCTGGCAGGGGACACTGTGCCGCCCTACGGTGCCCGCGAACTGCGCCGCAAGGTCAGCCGCGCCGTCGAGCAGGCCCTCGCCGACCGTATCGCCGCCGGCACCGCCCGCCCCGGCACGCTGTACACCGCCGATGCCGACGCCGACGGTCATATCATCCTGACCGAAAGCGATGCGGCTTTGTGCGTATAAATATAAAAATAAAGGCTCCCCTCAAGGGGAGCCTTTATTTTTAACACCCTTTTAATCTTACGGCTTCACGCTAAATTCCTGCTCGCAGTACACGCAGCGGTACTTTCCGCTGGGGGTCAGCGCAAAAATATGGTCACAGCCTTCCTCAATCGAGGTAATGCACCGCGGGTTCTTGCACTTGATGACATTGACCAAGCGCTTGGGCTGCTCGGGGCGGCTCTTTTTTGCCACGTGGCCATTCTCGATGAACGTAATGCTGATCTTCGGGTCCACATAACCCAAAATATCAAAGCTCAGATTGCTCACGTCGCCCTCGATTTTGATAATGTCCTTCTTGCCGCTCTTCTGGCTGCGGACATTCTGCAGCAAGGCCACGGTGGCGTCGCTCAGCTTTTCCAGCTCCATCAGGTGGTACAGGGCCAGGCCGGTACCTGCGGTGATATGGTCAATGACCACGCCGTTCTGAATTTCATCAACCTTCAACATCGAAAGCTACCTCCCCAGTTTTAGGATCTTTCAAGCCAAGCAGCGTCATGATCAGGGCCATGCGCATATGCACGCCGTTCTGCACCTGGTCAAAGTAAGCGGCACGCGGGTCATCATCCACATCCAGCGTGATCTCATTCACACGGGGCAGGGGATGCAGCACCGCCATGTCGGCCGGGGCCAGATCCAGCTTTGTCTTGGTCAGCACGTAGCTGTTCTTCAGGCGGATGTAATCTTCCTCGTTGAAGAAACGTTCGCGCTGCACGCGGGTCATGTACAGGATGTCAAGCTGGGGCAGGGCTTCTTCCAGGCTGCGGGTCTCGACATACTCAATGCCGTTGGGCTCCAGAATTTCGCTGATGATGTAGTCCGGCACACGCAGTTCTTCGGGCGAGACCAGCACAAACCTCATGCCCGGCAGGCGGGACAGGCTCTTGATCAGGCTGTGCACGGTGCGTCCAAACTTCAAATCGCCGCAGAAACCGATGGTCAGGTGGTCCAGGCGGCCCTTGCGCTGGCGGATGGTCATCATGTCCAGCAGCGTCTGGGTGGGGTGGCTGTGGCCGCCATCACCGGCATTGATGACCGGGATGCGGCTGTAGCGGGAGGCACGCAGCGGGGCGCCCTCTTTGGGGTGGCGCATGGCGGCAATGTCGGCCACGCAGCTGACAACGCGGATGGTATCAGCCACGGTCTCTCCCTTGCTGGCGCTGGAAACACCGGCATCGGGGAAGCCAAGCACCTGGCCACCCAGGTTCAGCATAGCAGCCTCAAAGGAAAGGCGGGTGCGGGTGCTGGGTTCATAAAACAAAGTGGCCAGGCGTTTGCGGGCCGCTACGTCGCGGTAAGCGGCCGGGTCCTCATGGATACGGTCGGCAAGGTCCATCAGACTGAGCGTTTCTTCCAGCGTAAAGTCCGCCGGGTCGATCAAATGTCTCATACACATTCCCCTTTATTCAACGGTCTATGATCTTCTCGGCAGCACCGCACCTTGCATTGTGCAGCACTGCTGTATGCCAAAGCGGTCGCCCGCCTGAACATCATTACAAAAGCTTGCGCACCATCGCAAAATCAAAGAAATCAGTATAATAAGTTTGGCAGCACAGCACCGGTTTGCACAGGCGGGAGTAGCAAATCTCCTCCAGCTGCAAAAGCGCCTGTTCGGGGCGCAGGGCCAACTGGCGGCGGATGCCTGCCGGGCCGGACACTGCATGCAGGTGGGCCACAGTCTCCGTCACTTCAGTATGGCAGTGGCGGGCGGCAATATCAAAAATGGGCTGGCTGAAATCAATGCCTTCCAGCCGCTTATTGTCAAATAAAGAAAGCGGCAGAATATCGGTGGAAAACAGCACCGGCGTATCATCCGCCATCACGCGGCGGCGCACAAACACCAACGTCTGCGGGGCGTCGGTGGGCAACTGCAGCTTTTCGGCCAAAGCGGGGGAGGCGATTTCCCGCGTTACGCTCAAGTTATCGCTGCGGGGTTCCTTGCCAATGGCGCGGATCATTTTATAGAATTCCAGCTTCTGATCCATGCGGTTTTTCAGCTGCACCACATCCCGGTTTACCAAGGTGCCGATGCCGCGCACACGTTCCAGGTAGCCGTCGCGCTCCAGCTCGCTCAGGGCGTCGCGCACTACCGTGCGGCTCACCCCCAGATCGGAAGCCAGCTCCAATTCACTGGGCAGCTGGGCAGCACCGCTATAGCGGCCATTTTCCAGTTCCTCCAGCAGGCGGGCAGCCGTATGCTGGCTGCGCAGCTCACCGCCCAGCCGGTTTTCGGTCTGTTTATTCATCGATCAAATTCCTTTCGGGCCCGACATACGTCTGCCAGGCAGCATTTATCGCAGTAGGGGGTGGTGCGCGCCGTGCACACCGCGCGGCCATGGTCTACCAGCCGGTGGCAGAAATCACTGCCTTCTTCCGGCGGAATGATCTTCCACAGTTCCTTTTCGACTTTTGCCGGTTCCTTAATGCCGTCCACCAGACCGATGCGGTTGCACAGCCGGATGCAGTGGGTGTCAGTCACGATGGCCGGCTTGCCGAACACATCCCCCATAATCAGGTTCGCGCTTTTGCGGCCCACACCGGGCAGGCTCAGCAGCGCGTCAAAGTCGCTGGGCACTTTGCCGCCGTATTCATCCCGCAGCTTGCGCATACAGGCAGAAATATCCCGCGCCTTGCTGCGCCCCAGGCCGCAGGGTTTTACAATGGCTTCGATTTCTTCCGGTTCGGCCGCTGCCAACGCTTCCACACTGGGATATCTGGCAAACAGGTCCTGCACCACCACGTTTACACGGGCGTCGGTGCACTGTGCCGCCAGCCGTACCGACACCAACAGCTGCCAGGCGTGGTCATAATCCAGCGTACATTCTGAGCGGGGGTATTCTTTTTTCAGCCTATCAATACAGATCCGTGCGAGTTCTTTTTTAGTCACAGGATTCGCTCCGTTTCGTTTTCTTCTCTTGATTTTACCACGATGCGCCCTTTTAATCAAGCGCAGAAGTATGATGTTTTGGTACATATCCCCCCATGTGTTTTCCTGAATCGCCGGTACGGCAAAATTTTCCCGCAAAAACACAGTTTGCATCGACCTTTTATCGGTGCTGCCTTGATTTCACCGCCAAAATCACCTATAATTTAATGATAAGAATTTCTATTTTATGCGGCATACACGCCGCAGCAATTTTAGCTAAATTTATAGTAAGTAAAGGAAATCCACCATGGAGCCATTGGCACAGCGTCTGCGCCCCCGCACTTTGGATGAAGTCTGCGGACAGCAGCATCTTTTAGGCAAGAATCAGGTTTTCCGCCGCACGGTCGAAAGCGGCCATATCCCCAACATGATTTTCTACGGTCCCTCCGGCGTAGGCAAAACCACTGTGGCCAGCATCATCGCTGCAGGCAGCGGCATGAAACTGCACAAACTTAACGGCACCACCGCCTCCACCAGCGACATCAAGTCGGTGCTGAACGACATCGGCACCTTGGGTACCGACGGCGGCATCCTGCTGTATCTGGACGAGATCCAGTACTTCAACAAGCGCCAGCAGCAAAGCCTGCTGGAATGTGTAGAGCAGGGCACCGTCACCCTGATTGCCTCCACCACCGAGAACCCATACTTTTATGTATACAACGCGCTGCTTTCCCGCTGCACGGTGTTTGAGTTCAAGGCACTGACCGCCGCCGACATCCGCCAGGGCTTGCAAAACGCCGTAGCCCGCCTGGGGGCCGACGACCAGACGCCGATTTTGATTCCGGACGACGCGCTGGACTACCTGGCCCAAAGTGCGGGCGGCGATATGCGCAAAGCCCTAGGCAACCTGGAGTTTGCCGTCACCGCCGCGCCGATCGAGAACGGTACCCGCACCATCGACCTTTCCATGGTGCAGCAGGTAGCCGTGCGCACTGCCATGCGGTACGACAAGCTGGGCGACGACCATTATGATATTGTCTCGGCTTACCAAAAGTCGATGCGCGGCTCCGATCCGGACGCCGCCCTGCATTATCTGGCCCGCCTTCTGGAAGCCGGTGACCTGCCCAGCGCCTGCCGCCGCCTGATGGTCTGCGCCTGTGAGGATGTTGGCCTGGCCTGGCCGCAGATCATCCCCATTGTAAAGGCTGCCGTGGACATTGCCAACGCTGTCGGCCTGCCGGAAGCTCGGCTTCCGCTGGCCGATGCTGTGGTATTGGTCGCCACGGCACCCAAATCCAACTCTGCCTACAATGCCATCAACGCCGCCGTCGCGGATGTCCAGGCAGGCCGCACCGGCCCCATCCCGCGTCAGCTGCAAAACAAACACTATGACGGCGCCGACGCCAAGGTCAAGGGCCAGCATTACCTCTACCCTCACGATTTTCCTAACCACTGGACCGCCCAGCAATACCTGCCCGATGCCATCAAGGACCGCCGCTACTACGAACCCGGCGACAACAAAAACGAGCAGGCTTTTGCCCAATACTGGAAGATGATCAAAGGAGAATAACCATGTCCGCCCTCCACTGCGAAAACGTTACGTTTCCTTCCTCTGACAGGAAACATACCTCCTCGGCCGTCATTTATACCTGCCCGGACGTGCCCGTGCGGGCAGTCATCCAGCTCAGCCACGGCATGTGCGAGTACGTCCGCCGCTATGCACCGATGGCGGATTTCTACGCCGCCCATGGCATTGCCCTGGCAGGCAACGACCACCTGGGCCACGGCGACACCGCCCAGGCAGGGGAGCACGGCCACTACGGCGAAAAGGATGGCCGCTTTCATCTGCTGGACGACCTGCATACAATGAACAGCCTGCTGCACGAGCGTTTTCCCGGCCTGCCCATCATCCTGTACGGCCACAGCATGGGCAGCTTTTATGCCCGATGGTACGCTGAAAAGTGGCCGGAGAGTATCACGGCACTTATCATTTCCGGCACAGCTGGTCCCAGCGTGATGAACGCCATCGGCCAGCGTCTGGCTGCTCTGATTGCTGCCGTCAAGGGCAATGACGCCGTCTCGCCCTTGATGGTCAATCTGAATTTCGGCAGCTATTGCAAGCGCATCCCGGATGCCGCCTCGCCCAACGCCTGGCTCAGCCGCGACACCCAGGTCGTACGGGATTATGACGCCGACAAGCTCTGTACCTTCTCGTTCACCGCGGGCACCTACCGGGAAATGCTGGCCACCCTCAACCACGTCAGCCGCAAAAGCTGGGCTGAGGGAATCGCCAAGGACCTGCCCATCCTGCTCATCGCCGGTGACGCTGACCCCGTAGGCAACTATGGCGCCGGCGTACGCACCGTCTGGGCCATGCTGGGCGACGCCGGTAGGCGCATGGCCCGGGCCAACGCCGGCCACGACACAACAGGGTCGCCGTGCTGCCTGTGTGAGTCAATCCACTCCACTGCCTCACGGTCGCATGAACCGGGTGGCGTGATGATGATATGCAAGCGTGCGCCATAGCCATACAGCACGCGGTCTTGGCGACTGGCGTTGCAATGCTTGCACGCACGTCTGATGTTCGCAACGGTATCCATGCCGCCATGCGAGTAGGGCACTATATGGTCGTCTTCCTCGCCCACGCCGGTGCAACCGGGCAACCTGAGCCAACAAGCATTTCCCCACGTCTCAATCACCTTTGCCCTCACAAGAGGGTCGATGGGCTGCCTACGCGCCATGGCCCTGCCTCCGCTTCCTCGAAAGCACCCACATATCAAGGTCCGCCAGCTCGTACAAGCAAGGCGAGTTGAAGGCGTTGCCAGCCTTGAACCATGACGGCCCACTGTGCTCCTCCCTCATGCGCTCCATCGTGCGCGTCGAGACGCCCAAGTAGATGGCCGCTTGCCTGGTGGTCAGTTTCGAGCGCGGGTTCATGGCATGCCCACCCAAGACTTGAGCGATGTCAACAAATCGGCACGGTCGAACAGCTGCACTCCCGCGCGGAATTCGGGCTTTCGCAACACGCCCTTGCTGATAAGCTCCTGCAACACATGGTCGCCGGTCGGGTCGGCTTCCGGCGCGATCTTGTTCAGGCGAAGCAAGTTGATGACAAAGCAACGCCTAACCGTATCGGTTCCGGTGGTGTCATGCTCCAACCGTTCGATGTTCCATCTGATAGCGTTCTTGATGTCCTTAGTGCGCTGCGCTTTGCTCTTCGGCACCGCACGCTTGGCGCGCTTCCTAGTCGGCCTGTAATCCACCGAATATCCCATAATCTGCCTCACTTCCTAAAGCTTGAGTC
>OHYD01001249.1_pt1 | contig 10681 bp, 6 predicted proteins | sample 1580191 | NCBI WGS metagenome assembly OHYD01 (sample SAMEA3882510, study PRJEB24775) | human gut metagenome | biome: human-associated habitat; feature: intestine environment; material: feces | place: Netherlands | collected 2009/2010 | reverse complement strand
CAGCGCAAACCGCCGGAGGGGAAGCTGGAGGCGTCCGGTTCGCTCACAATCAGGTTTTTGCCGGAAAAACTCATGATGGGTTCCATTCCCTTGGGATCCAGGAAGGAATCGTGCTTCTCCGCCGTGGAGCCCGTCATGGGCTGGAACCAGTGCGTATAGTGAGTGGCTCCCCGTTCCAGAGCCCACTGCTTCATGGCGTGGGCTACATCCGCGGCAATATCCGCGTTCAGCGGAAGCCCGTCCTGGATAGTGGCCAGGAGGGTTTTTGCCGTGTCTTTGGGCAGGTACTTCTTCATCACTTCCGTGCTGAAGACATCCGCTCCGTAGTAATCAATGCTGACCGGAGCGCTCTCGCTTGCTCCGCCCACGGGCAGGGAAGCGATGGCGCTGATGGCTTGTGTTCGTGTTGAGTCACTCATCATGGTTAACTGTTGTGCCTTTTCTCCAGCAAGAAGCGTGCCAACTTTTCAGATAAACTTTCGCATGAATGTGCTGTTCATTTTAATATATTGATTATTAGTTAGATATGGATATCCTGACGGAAGGGCTGCAAAAAAGGAAAACAGAGCTGCGAACGAGAATGGATTACAAAAATGTAAAACCGCAACAAAAGGATGATTACAAAAATGTAAAAAATTCTTCTTGGAAGAAAAATATTTTTTATTCCGCTGCCAAATGACCTGTTGTGCCGGAAGCCGCGTCAGGCTCTGTAAAACAGGGACAAAGCAGTTTGAAAGCGGGAAGATATGAAGTGTGGACAATATTGGCACGGTTTTTGCTGCAAATAAATCAGCTTAACCCAAACAAAACAGCAAACTGATGAATAGCGATCAATTTGAGACAGGCATTCCTGCGCCGCAGGGATTGTATGACTTTGAACAGGAGAGGGACGCCTGCGGCGTGGGCCTGGTGGCTGACCTGAAGAATGAACCGAGCCACAAAATCATTGAAATGGGGATTACTGTCCTCAAGAGGCTCATGCACCGCGGAGCCGTGGGTAGCGATCCGGATACCGGGGACGGCGCAGGCATTCTGCTGGCCCTTCCGGATGAATTCTTCCGCCTGGTTCTTCCCAACAAGCTTCCCGCCAGAGGCAAATACGGAGTAGCCATGATGTTTGGCGGATGCGGCCATGAAGAGGAATTGGAAGCCGCCGTTACGGAAAACGGCGGCAGCGTGATTGCGTGGAGGCAGGTTCCTGTGGACCGGGACAGCATCGGCAAAAATGCCCAGCGCACGTGCCCCCTGATCCGTCAGCTGTTCATTGACGGCAGCGGTTTTGCGGATCAGGCGGAATTTGAACGCAAACTGTTCGTGATGCGCCGGGAAATGGAACGGCGCGTGGAAGGCTGTTATGTGTGCAGCTGTTCCAGCCGAAGCATTGTGTACAAGGGGCTGTTTCTCGGCACGCAGATTGAAGGATTTTATGGAGACCTGGCCAGCGAGCATTTCAAATCTCCCCTGGCCCTCGTCCACCAGCGCTACAGCACGAATACTTTCCCAACCTGGAGCCTGGCCCATCCCTTCAGGTATCTGGCCCACAACGGGGAAATCAACACCCTGCGCGGGAACCTGAACCACCTGAGCGTGCGTGAGCCGCATTTGTCCTCCACCCTGTTGGGGGATGACCTGCAAAAGCTGCTGCCTCTTATTCCCCCCGGTCAGAGCGATTCCGCCTGCCTGGACAACATGGTTGAGCTGCTGGCCGCCGCCGGGCGGGACTTGCGCCATGTCATGCTCATGCTCATGCCGCAGGCCTGGGGCGTCAACTACCATTTAGGGCCGGATGTACGCGGCTTCTTTGAATACCACTCCGCCATGATGGAGCCCTGGGACGGCCCGACCGCCGTCGTTTTTTCCGATGGTATCAATGCGGGCGCCATGCTGGACCGCAACGGCCTGCGCCCTGCGCGCTATACGCTGACCACGGATGATATTTTCATTCTGGCTTCGGAAACGGGCGTAGCTGATATTCCCGCGGAAAAAGTAGCCCGCAAAGGCCGCCTCCGTCCCGGGGAAATGATTTACTGCGACCTGGTGAACCACCGGCTGGTATCCGATGCTGAAACCAAGAATGAAATGGCCAGGCGCATGCCCTACCGCCGCTGGGTGGAGAAAAACAAAATTTCCGTCCGTTCCCTGTTTGATTCCATTTCCGCCTCTGCGGAAATGCCGGACCTCGTGGGCCGCCAGCGCCAGTTTGGATTCACTCAGGAGGATGTGGAGCTGATTATCCGCCCCATGATGCTGAAAGGCGCGGAGCCTCTCGGCTCCATGGGAAATGACGCGCCGCTGGCCGTCCTCTCCGGAAAGGCGCCTCTCCTGTTCAATTATTTCAAGCAGCTCTTCGCCCAGGTGACCAACCCGCCCATCGACCCCATCCGGGAGGAGCTGGTCATGAGCCTGACCACATACATAGGCAACCATCCCAACATTCTGGAAGAAACGCCGGAGCATGCCCGTCTTATCAAGATGGCGCGTCCCGTCATTACGGATGAAGAGCTCAACCGCCTCTGCAATATTCGGGAGGCCGGCTTCCCCTCCGCCAGGCTTCCCCTCCAGTTCCCGGAAGGCGGGGACGGGAAAGCCCTGCGGGAGACGCTGGAAAGCCTGGCGGAATCCGCCGTGGGCCTGGTCAGGTCCGGCGTGCGCATTCTGGTGCTGACGGACCGCAACATAGGAAACGGCTACCTTCCCGTTCCCAGTCTTCTGGCCTGTTCCGTGGTGAATCGCGCGCTGGCTTCCGCCGGGCTGCGTTCCGACGTGGGGCTGATTCTGGAAACCGGGGAGGCGAGGGAGACAATGCATTTTGCGCTTCTGCTGGGCTTCGGAGCCACGGCGGTCAATCCGTACCTGGCTCTGGCGACGGTTACTTCCCTGGCCGCGCCGCAGGACTGCCCGCTGGATGTGGTGAAAGCCTCCGGAAACTACATCAATGCCATAGACAAGGGATTGCTCAAAATCATGTCCAAGATGGGCATTTCCACGTTGCGCAGCTACCGCTCCTCCCAGCTGTTCGAGGCGGTGGGTCTGAACCGGGAACTGATTGACGAATTCTTCCCCGGCACCGTCAGCCGCGTAGGCGGTATAGGGCTGGATGAAATAGCCGTGGAATGCAACCAGCGCGCCGCTCAACACGCGGAACACGGGGACAAGCTGGATGCGGGAGGGCAGTATAAGTATAAAAAAGGCGGGGAGAACCATCTCTGGAATCCGCAGACGCTTCAGGCTTTCCGCGCTGCCGTACGTGACAATGACGAACGGAAATACCGGGAATTCGCGGATTACAGCAATCGTCAGGCGCAGCATCTCTGCACCCTGCGCGGCCTGTTTGAATTTGCTCCGGCGGACGCTATCCCCCTGGAAGAAGTGGAAAGCGTGGATTCCATCTTGCGCCGTTTCGTTTCCGGGGCCATGTCTTTGGGGTCCCTCAGTCCGGAAGCCCATGAAACCATCGCCATTGCGATGAACAAAATAGGAGCCAAAAGCAATTCCGGGGAAGGGGGGGAAGATGAAGCCCGCTATGAACCCAACGCCCGGGGCGAAGTTCGCTACAGCGCCATCAAGCAGGTGGCGAGCGGGCGTTTTGGCGTGACTATTAATTATCTGCGCCACGCTTCCGAGCTCCAGATTAAGATGGCCCAGGGGGCCAAGCCCGGGGAAGGGGGGCAGCTCCCGGCGCACAAGGTGGATCCGTACATCGCCCGGCTGCGCCATTCCATGCCGAACGTCAGCCTCATTTCTCCTCCTCCGCACCATGACATTTACTCCATTGAAGACCTGGCCCAGTTAATTTACGACCTGCGCAACTCCAATCCGGATGCCCGTGTCTCCGTCAAGCTTGTTTCCGAGGTGGGCATTGGCGCGGTTGCCGCAGGCGTGGTGAAGGCCCATGCGGATGTGGTTGTGGTCAGCGGCCACGACGGCGGAACGGGCTCCTCTCACCAGCGTGAAGCACGCCGGGCTGCCGTGGGAGCTGGGGCTGGCGGAAACGCAGCAGACGCTGGTGCTCAACAAGCTCCGTTCCCGCGTCCGGCTCCAGGTGGACGGCCAGCTGCGCACCGGGAGGGACGTCGTGATGGCCGCCCTGCTGGGGGCGGAGGAATTCGGTTTTGGAACCGCCATTTTGATCTCCATCGGCTGCGCCATGCTCCGCAGGTGCCATGAAAATACGTGTCCGGTAGGCGTCGCCACGCAGGATCCGGCCCTGAGGGCCAAATTCAGCGGCAAGCCGGAATACGTCATCAACTACCTCCGCTTCGTGGCCCGGGAAACGCGGGAAATCCTGGCTTCCCTGGGGCTTCGTTCCCTGGATGAAGCCGTAGGCAGGGCGGATTTGCTTTCCGTCAACCGCGCCATAGATTTTTACAAGGCCCGGCATTTGGACTTCTCCTCCATCCTGCATGCGGCAGAGGGGGACGGACGCAGGTTTGACCCCTCTTTTAAAAAGGAACCGCTGGACAACTACGACCGCCGCCATTTGCTGCCGGCATTGAAGCCCCTGCTGGAAAAGGGGGAAAAGATGGAACTCTGCCGAGACGTCCTCAATGTGGACCGGACGGTGGGGACGGAACTTTCCGGTGAGCTGGTGATGAAATTCGGGCCGCGCGGCCTGGCGGAAGATACGCTTACGGTGCACTTTACCGGATGCGCGGGGCAAAGCTTCGGGGCTTTTCTGGCGCCTGGCGTCACCTTTGAACTTGTCGGGGAGGCGAATGACTTTGTCGGGAAGGGCTTGTCTGGCGGCAAAATCATCGTGCTCCCCCCGGATCATATCTCCTACGTACCGTCAGACAACGTCATCGCCGGAAACGTCATCGGCTATGGGGCCACTTCCGGCAGCATCTTCCTTCACGGGCAGGCCGGGGAACGTTTCGCCATCCGCAACAGCGGCGCCAAAATGGTAGTGGAAGGCATCGGCGACCACGGCTGTGAATACATGACCGGGGGCCGTGTGGCGGTGCTCGGCAAAGTGGGCGTCAATTTCGCCGCGGGGATGACCGGCGGCCTGGCCTACGTGTATGACGCGGACAACAACTTCGATCAGAAATGCAACCTGGGCAGCGTGGACCTGGAAACGGTCATGCCGCATTCCGCCGATGAAGCGGAATTGCTTCAGCTCATTTACGAGCATTACATGGCTACCAGGAGCCGCAGGGCTTACGACCTGTTAAACAACTGGCCGGAAGAACGCGGCAAATTCATCAAGGTATTCCCGGTGGAATACCGGCATGCCCTGGCCATGCATTCCTGAAAGAAGCATGCAGCAGTTTTCTGTTGTTTGGGGTAAGGCAGGGGCCTCCGCGGGTGCGGAGGCCCCCATTTTTTGATAGGCCTGTATGCCGTTTCATGGCCGGGCATGTTGGCGCCGCTTTTCCTGCTTAAGCCATTCCGCATTTGAAGACTAATGTTCCGGATAAGGAGGTTTTCATGACCATACTGTCAGTTGATAGAGAAATGCGGCTGCGAGGGGGATGGTGGTTGCGGTTGATGTCAGGAGGAAGGTCAAATGTTCCAGCAATGCCCGGTTCTGAGCGGATTATGAATTCGAAGTCAACAGGAAAGTTTGAATGGAAATGTGTTAGTGGAGTTTTGGTTTTGGAAATTCGGCTGGATGGCAATTGATAAAAAAGTGAATTGAAAGGTAACTGATTGGTATTCTTGTTATTTAGTTATTCAGGGAATTGCCGCGAATTCATAATCCGTTAGGTTTGCTCCAGTGGGTGTTTGGCATTTTCTGCCAAGCTGCTCCAATTAACTACGCAATGAATATATGACGAGGAAAACCGGCCCTCTCCACCTGGAGAGGGCCGGTTTTTTGAGGAAATTCTGTAAGGGAGTTCCTTTCCCTTTTTTGAGGCTTGCGCCGGCAGAATGTTTTTTCCTGCGCCTTTTCATGAAAAAGTGCGGCCGCGGAGGGGCGGACGCACTTGCAGAGGCGGAAGGCAGAGCAGGGATTCCTACTTTTTAGGCGTTATATTGCGCATGTTGCGGCCTTTAGCTTTGCGCTGCTGTTCTTCCAGGGCCGCACGCTGCTGCTCCATCATCTTTTGGAAAAAGCCCGACTTTTTCTTTTTGGCGGGGGAAAGCACGGGCATGGGCAAGCGGCGGATAAGGGCTGTTTGTCCTATGGAGATCAAATTCTGCGTGGTCCAGTACAGGGCCAGGGCGGAAGCGAAATTGTAACAGAACAGGAAGAACATTACAGGCATCAGGTTCATAATAATGCGCTGGGAGCGTTCTCCCGCCTGAGGCGTCATCCTCATCTGAATAATCATGGTTACAGCCATGATGAGAGGCAGAATATTGATTGGAATGCCGAACAGGTGGCCCACGGTATCAGGCAGGGAAAGATCCGTCATCCACAGGCAGAAGGGCTGCCCTCTCAGTTCCGCGGAATACTGGAGCACACGGTAAAAGGCAAAGAAAATGGGAATCTGGATGAGCATGGGGACGCAGCCGCTGGCCGGGTTGATGCCGTATTTCTGGTACAGCTTCATCATTTCCATGTTCACCTTCTGAGGGTCGTCCGGATATTTCTCCTTGAGTTTGACCATCTCCGGCTGAACCAGGGACATGCGTTTCATGGCCATATAGGATTTTTTGTGCAGCGGCCAGATAAGAGCACGGACAACGATGGTCATGCAGATGATGGCCACGCCCCAGTTGCCGAACCATCCGTGGAAGAGGTTGAGCAGCCAGTTCATCGGAACGCTCAGGAATACGAGCCAGCCGTATGCCATGATATCGCTGATGGCGGGATAGGAAAGATTCAGGTCACGCAGGTAGGCGTTGAATTTGGGGCCGGTGTAAATATCGTAGGTGAGCGTCTTGATTTCATTGGGGGCCATGGTCAGATTGGGGATTCCCATGGCCACGGTGACGCCGGGCACCAGGGTGTTGCCTTCATGCGTCAAAGGAAATTCCTGGCGGGTGGCGTACACGGTGGACCCCCTGGACTGGTCCTGGGGAAGAAGGATGGTGGCGTAATACTGGCTCATGACGCCGGCATAAGTCAGGTCCTGGAGAGGGCCTTCCAGGACGCGGGCCTTGGCACTGCTGAAAAAGCCGCCTGTGAAATAGGAAGGCACTTCCTGTTCCAGGGAGCCGTCTGCATGGTAAAAGAAATGGGTGTAGGTATCTTTTGGTTCGCTTTTGGCGATAGGATAGGCGCTCCCGCCGAAGATGCCCATGTAGCGCAGATCCTGGACATTGGGAGATTTATTGAGCAGGGAGACGGTCAGGCGAATGAGATATTTGCTGCCGGGCAATATTTCACCTTCCAGATTTTTGACGGGGTGCAGGGTGTACGTTTTTGAGATGAAAAGCTGCCGTGCGGGGTCATAGCCTTCCAGGGTTACGGAGTCCGCCGTGCGTTTCACTTCCTTATACACGGTGTTGTCATAGGAAGGATCCTGGGTGGCATCCATGTTGAAAACGAGTTCTCCGATGCCCCGTTGCTGGGCTTCGTTAATCGTGATATTATGGTCCGCGACTTTTTGGGAGTCCACAATATCGTTGTGCAGGGTAACCGTGCCGATGGAACCCCCTATGCGGTTGAACGTGTAAGTGATGAAGGGTTGCTGCTTCCCGTTCACTTCCTGCGTGGCTACCAGAGTGATCGGGGCGGTTTTGTCTTCTTCAAGGGCTTTGTTGACGGAGGCCTGTTCCGGGGCGGAGGTTCCGGCTCCGGGGCGGACGCCGGCAACCGGGGCATTGGCTGCGGCGACAGCCGTCTGCGGTGCGGGAATGGGGGCGGTTTCAGCCTTTTTATTGTTGCCCATGTAAATATTCAGGCCCAGAAGGGCGGCGCAGATGCCTATGATGATCCATGCTGTGCGATCCATAATGTGATATAGCTTGATTGGAGTTGGTGAAAGGAAAGGGAAAGAAAGGTAATTGTTCAGCGTGGGTGGCGCGCCGGGGGCACGGGATCATAACCTGATCCGCCCCACGGGTTGCATCTTAAAATACGCCATGTGCCAAGAAGAAAGCCGCGCCAGGCTCCGTGGATGTGAACGGCCTGGATGAAGTACTGGGAACAAGTGGGTGTATAGCGGCAGCCGCTTCCGGGGCCCCCCAGGGCATGCAGGGGAGCGCTGATGAAGGTTTGGTATCCCTTTACAAGGGTGATGAGCAGCCATTTCATCATGTCTTGTCTTGTTCCCGGGAAAGAAGTTGCAATTTGAGTTTTCGGGCGGCTTTCCGCCAGTCCCGTTCCAGGTCGGCGTAGCTGGCTTCCACGGCCCTCCAGCGGAGGACGCACACCAGGTGTACGCCGTTTTCAAAAGGAGCCCCGTGCGCCCTCAGTATTTCCCTCACGCGTCTCCGCAGTTTGTTGCGGACAACGGCACAGCCGATTTTTTTCGTACAGATGATACCGAATTTGGAGGGTTCCTCCGGATGTTCCAAAGGGGTCGCGCTTAAAACAATAAGCCGACCTGCTACGGATGGCCCCTCGTTACGTACCCGGGCAAATTGGAATGCCCTGGTCATGCTTTGTTGACGAGTAAGACGCATCTCCCGCGGGTCGGCCCGTGAAAAGAAGTTCCAAGGAGGCGTTAACCGAATCCTGGCGGCTGGATTAACGGCCGTGCTGGATGGTGTGGCGCTTGTACTGGATTTCGGCTCCCTTGGGAAGCAGGCGCTTGCGGCCTTTAGCGCGGCGGCGGCGGATGATGTCCGCTCCGTTCTTGGTGGCCATGCGTGCACGGAATCCGAACTGACGCTTGCGGCAACGCTTGGATGGTTGATAAGTCCTCTTGCTCATGATGTTGAAAGATGCTTCTTGTGAATTACTAGATTCAGTGCCGTCCGTCTAAGCGGCCTATGCACAACCGGACGAAAAGGATAACTATTTTGATTGTTTTGTCAATCCGTCAGGCGATTAATTTGCCGTTTTTCTTGCGGAAAGCACTGGGATAAGTAGTCTTTATGATTGATAGACAGTGTTTTTCTATTCCAGAAAAGCCCGCCTGCTTTACAGAAAGAGCAGTTCCGCGTATGTGGGGACGGGCCACAGGTCTGCGTCCGTCAGGCTTTCCAGCATATCAATGGTGCTTCTCAAATTGTCCATGCCCGTCTGGATGGCCCTGGTATCGGCTTCATCCACGGCGCGGCGCAGTTCCCTCACCTGTCCGGGGAGAATATCCAGCAGCGTGCCGATTTGGTTGGCGCGATCCGTAGTAGCTTTCATTCCCGCCTTGATTCCGGATGCCTTCATCTGGGCAATGGCGGTGGTAAGCTGCGTGAGCTGTTCCGTTACGGCGGGGATGTAAAGGGTTTCCACCATCAGGAGGGCCGTTTCCGCTTCAATGTTGATTTCCTTGTGGAATATTTCCGTCTGGATTTCATGGCGGGCGTGGAGTTCTACGGGGCTGACCACTTTGTACTTTTCAAAAAGCGCCTTGGCCTTGGGCGTTTCCAGAGCGGCCAGGGCTTCAATGGTGCCGGGGATGTTGGGGAGATTGCGGCGTTCCGCTTCCTCTACCCAGGCTTCTCCGTAGCCGTCTCCGCTGAATAGAATGCGCTTATGCTTCTTGATGATGTTTTGAAGGAGCTTGTTGAGGGTGGCGTGGAACTCCTCGGGCTTGTCCTTGACAGGTTCCAGGATGGTGCAGATTTCATCCAGGCTTTCCGCCACAATGGTATTGAGCACCGTCATGGGCCATGCACAGGTTTGGGAGGAACCTACGGCGCGGAATTCGAATTTATTGCCTGTGAAGGCAAACGGGCTGGTGCGGTTCCGGTCGGAGGCGTCCAGGGGGAACATGGGCAGGGTGTCCACGCCGATGTTGATGGTCTTTTGGGTGCGCGCTTTTTTAGTGCCTCCTTTCTCGATTTGCTCAATGATTTCATCCAGCAGATCTCCCAGGAAGATGGAAATGATGGCCGGGGGGGCTTCATGGGCCCCCAGGCGGTGTTCATTGCCGGATTTGGCGACGGAGGCGCGCAGCAGATCCGCATGTTCGTCCACGGCCTTGATGGTGGCGCAGAGCAGAGTGAGGAAGATGGCGTTTTCCTGCGGGCTGGAACCGGGATTGAGCAGGCTGCCGTAACCGGGGGCGGAGAGGGACCAGTTGTTGTGCTTGCCGGAGCCGTTCATGCCGGAGAAGGGCTTTTCATGCAGCAGGCAGACCATGTCATGCTTGTTGGCAGTTTTCCGGAGCACCTCCATGACCAGCATATTATGGTCCACGGCCAGGTTCTGGCTTTCAAAAATGGGTGCGATCTCAAACTGGCCGGGAGCGACTTCATTGTGGCGCGTTTTGGCCGGGATGCCGAGTTTCCAAAGGGCTTCGTCCACGTCCACCATGAATTCCAGCACGCGGTCCTTGATGGAGCCGAAGTAGTGGTCTTCCATCTGCTGGTGCTTGGGGGGCACATTGCCGAAGAGGGTGCGCCCGCACATCATCAGGTCCGGGCGCAGGGCATAAAGCTGCTTGTCCACCAGGAAGTATTCCTGTTCCGCCCCCAGGTCGGCGCTGACGTGAATGTTGTCCGGACCGCCAAAGCAGGACAACAGCCGCTTGGCCTGCCGGGTGACAGCAGTCATGGATCTCAGGAGAGGCGTCTTTTTGTCCAGCGCCTGTCCCTTGTAAGAGCAGAAAGCGGTTGGGATGCAAAGCGTGGCGCCGTTTTCCGTCCGTTTGATAAAGGCGGGGCTGGTGGGGTCCCATGC